>Ga0187888_1000866_pt1 | contig 31335 bp, 29 predicted proteins | sample June2016WEW_7_40_FD_132987 | JGI IMG/M metagenome (GOLD analysis project Ga0187888, IMG submission 132987) | Peatland microbial communities from SPRUCE experiment site at the Marcell Experimental Forest, Minnesota, USA - June2016WEW_7_40 | ecosystem: Environmental > Terrestrial > Soil > Wetlands...
ACCACCTGAGTAAATTCCGGGTGAACGGATATACAGGGTATCGTTCGCGTGGCTCATCACACACAGCTACCGCATAGCGAAAAGTTTCCCGAAACAGAGAAGCAACCTCGCGTGGCCGCTGAGCGGAGATATCGATCCCTAGCTCAGACATGACCTCCATCGCCAAGGGACTCACATCTGCGGACTCCGTCCCTGCGCTAAGTGGAATGAATCGACTGCCCGCTAAAACACGTAAAAATCCTTCTGCCATTTGCGCCCGCGACGCATTCCCTCTCGATAAGATTAAGACTTTGGGTGTTTTCTCCATTTATGATTTGCCTCCCGCGCGGCAGTTGAGTACCGACACTCCATCCGCCCGAGTAGCCGCAGAACCAATCTTCCCCGAAGGACTGCGCTCGATTCTGTGACCCAGGTCACCCTGTTATGAACCGCATCATGTGGCTGGTTTCTTGCCTTGAAGAAGGAAATCAGAAGTTATTGCTGGGAAGGCGGTTAACCCAACATATCCGGGCTAACGCCATTAATCGTGAGCTACTGCGGTATTGTAACCAGTGATACATCGGCCTGTAACCTGGGGTGCTTACCAATTGCACTAAACTCACTTACGCTAACGCCTATGGCCACGCCAATTCGCGCACGTGGTCGTTTAAGGAGCAAGAAAATGACGGAAAGATCTACAGCTACGCAAACGGCCCTAGAACCCACGCAAGTAAAAATCGTCGAACCACGAACCTTGCGGGAACGCTTCAATAAACTCTCGGAACAAATCTCACGTCGTGCCTACGAGATCTTTGAAGGCAGAGGGAAGACGTTCGGTCAAGATCTTGAAGACTGGTTTAAGGCGGAATCCGAAATACTTCCTCCGGTCCAACTCCGAATGGCAGAAACAGATGACGCAGTAACCGTTGAAGCGGAGGTGCCCGGCTTCAGCGCCAAGGACCTGGAAGTCAGTCTCGAGCCATGGCGGCTTACGATCAGCGGTAACAAGGAAACCAAAGAAGAACAAGAGCAATGCTCCGAGCAGCTTCTGCGAGTCATTGATTTGCCGTTGGAGATCGATAGCGCAAAGGCCACAGCCACCCTCAAGAACGGACTCCTGGAAATCAACCTCCCAAAGGCGGCGAAAGCCGCTACCACGCGCGGCGACATAAAAGCGGCATAAAGAGAGCCGCCAGTTTGCACAATAGGGACCGGCCTCGTCGCTCACTGCTGAAGAGCCGGAAGGCCGGTTACCTATCCTGCCAACTAATTTGCTGCGATAGATCGCCGCCGCCCCGAGTTTGCTCATTGCGAGCCAGCATAGCGCGACGCATTGCTTAACCTCGAAGCGGTTGGGACTGAGGTTTCCGGAGCGCCTTTCGCTGTGCCCAGTTTTGTGCCCACCCCTGAACTCGCCTGAACAAGCTAGACGGACAGACTGAGTCCCTTGGTGCTCTGACTTGTTTTCTTTCGCTCATCTGGGCTACGTCGTGCTCACTCCCGCTAAATTATCGATTCTTCGGGCAGCAAGACTTAGAAGGCAGACGCTCACTGGGGAGACCCAAGCCATACGAGTCGCCTTTAGAAAGTCCGCCGTGATAAGCGTTCAGTACCACAAGCGGCAGAACCAGCACAACGTACTTTCGCACATCCGCGTAGTGATTAATGTTGGGTGCAGGATTGGCTTGGAACCGGTGACGAGCTAGACGCGGAGATCATCTCGGCCACGTTAACAGAAGTCTGCGGCTTGCAGCCACAGGCGCCAAACTTGGTGCAACTGCGTGCCGCCGCGTCAGGCAAACGCTCCAGACCGAGTGGGGAAACCCATTCATGCAATATAGGAAAACGGCTCACGTCATCGGTTCTTTTCTCTCTTCCCGGATGAAATGCAGTCCTTTGTGACGAAGCTCACAGCGGTTCACTTCGATGGGATAGTATGATGGTTGTTGTGTGCTCCGACTACGCCAGGCAACATCATGAACCCCGACACTTCAACGTCCGCCTCCGAACAACGAAGGACAACACTTCCCGCGCCATCCAGTCTATTGCCCCCGCTCGTCGTGGATCTCGATGGCACGCTTGTTAAAACCGATCTGTTAATCGAGTCCCTCTTTAGCTTGCTGCGGCAAGAACCGCTATCCTTATTCGCTCTGCCGTTCTGGCTACTCAAGGGGCGAGCACATCTAAAGCGCGAAATTGCCCGCCGCGTCCGGCTCGAAGTCGCATTGCTCCCGTATCGCACAGTCGTTCTCGAACACCTCCGGGCTGAGCATGAAAAGGGACGCTCGATTGTTCTCGCAACGGCCAGCGACGAGCGACTCGCCCAGCAGGTGGTGGACCATCTGAAGCTTTTCGATTCGGTTCTCGCCAGTGATGGGAGCACCAATCTCTCCGGAGAACGCAAACGAGAGCGTCTCCTGAGCCAATTTGGGGAGAGAGGCTTCGACTATGCCGCCAATGGAAGTCGTGACATGGCAGTGTGGTCTTCGGCGAGGAAAGCGATTGTGGTCAACCCGAACCAGCAGCTGGTGCGAGCCATTGCGAGAGTGGCAGAGGTTCAGAGCGTATTCGAAGATCGTCGCGCCCATCTCGCTGAATATTTGAATGCCTTGCGGCCTCAGCATTGGCTGAAGAATCTTCTTGTGTTTGTGCCTGTCTTTGCGGCACACCGTTTCTACGAACCGGCGCTGTTGGGACGGGCTCTCGTTGCTTTCGTGGCCTTCTGCCTTTGTGCGTCGAGCGGTTATCTCTTCAACGATCTGTTGGATTTGTCGGCTGATCGCCACCATCCAAGTAAACGCCTGCGACCGTTAGCGTCAGGGCGATTGCCACTTTCCTACGCCCTCGCCATGATTCCTGTTCTGGTTGTGCTGGGCTGCGTGCTGGGCGTGTTCGTTTCGCGGTTTTTGTTCGGAATGTTGCTGCTCTACTTCGCGTTGGCCATTACTTACTCTCTCTATATAAAGCAGGTGGTCCTCCTGGACGTCATCGTCCTTGCCGGCCTCTATACGTTGCGGATCATGGCAGGCTCGGCGGCGGTAGCGATCTGGCCATCACAGTGGTTGGTGGCATTTTCCATGTTCCTGTTTCTCAGCCTGGCGCTGGTGAAGCGCTATGACGAACTTGTAGTCATGCGCAAAGTCGATGGGGATCGCGCCACGGCACGAGGCTATGAAATTAGTGATGCAGAGTTGCTGGCGTCCAAGGGAACAGCCAGTGGGTATATCGCGGTTTTAGTGCTCGCGCTATACATCACGAGTGGTGCGGCCAAGGCCCTTTACGGAAGACACAAATTCCTGTGGTTTCTGTGTCCGTTGCTGCTCTATTGGGTGGGCCACATCTGGCTGGTGGCACATCGCGGGAAAATGCATGACGATCCGGTGGTATTCGCGCTGCGCGACCGGACGAGCCGAATTCTGATCTTGTTGATGTTGGGTACGGTGCTATTAGCCATGTAACTTGCCGAGAGACTGGATATGCGGATGAGGAGACGAAACGGCACGCCTGAGCCTCCAAACCGCCTCGGCAATTTTGCGGGTTCTCGTTTGATGTCAAGAAGCTTTTTACCCTTTACAAGAAGTAAGAGCATCGCAGAAACGGGTTGCAAACTTCGGCTGCCTTTTCTTGTCCTGGCCGCGATTGCAAGCCTTGGGATGCTGCTCGCAGCGAGAGGCCAAGGCGTCATCAGCCAGGAAGCCGTCCCAAGCAGGAAGCAAGCAGCAGAATACGAAGCTGCGGTACCTAAGACCGTCGTGGAGCTACAGCAGTTTCGAGAGACGAGTTCAATCCCGATCAGATCGGACCAAGGCGCCGTGGGAATGGCTACGCTCGTCAATCTCAATCCCACAATCAATGCCTGGTACCTGCTCAATGTCGCTTGGCAGGGCGGCTCCGAATTCTCCTATCATTTGGAGAACCCCGAACCACGTTCTCGAAGATTGATTCTAGACCCGGAATATCCGCTGGGAGTCGAGATTGTGGAAGGAAAAGCTCGATATCCCTGCGATCTCTTGGGCGGCGGGTCAACGAACTCCTTGGAGCAGGCGAGAAACTCGCAACTGATCTACGCGCCGCTATGTGATACCCATCTTTACCTCAGAAACCCGGCCAGAGGACATCGTACGAGCTTGGAGGCTGCGGCCGAATTCTTGCGCAACCAAGTCTGGGGCGGAGAGAAGGTGATCATACTGTTTCATCACCTGTTGGAAAATAGATACCGCGAAACTGGGGAAATGCATACCGAAGAACAGGGCGCTGCGGGTGCAGTAAGCAGAGAAATGCAAACCGCTCTTCCGCTTCCTGCCATGATCGATTCGAAATACGCGAACCGCGTCGTGACGCCCACTGACCTCGGGCTCGCTGTAGAAACTTCGGAGCATGCCGGCATGCGCCCCGGCGCATGGTATCGCGCAAGCGGGAATCCGGGCATCTACGTCAGCATCATCGAGCCAGAGTTAATCGACGCAGCGATCCTGGAAAATCACAAAGCAGCGGTCAACAGGCTCGACAGTGTCGAGGCTTCGGCGCTTTGCTACCTAGTTGCTTTTGACCTTGATCACTTCGATCTCGCCTATGCGCTCGGTACGGAGCATCCTGCGGTGAACTGGTCCGATCACATCCAACCCGGAATCAAGAATCCGAAGCTTCCGGGTCCGGATGGCGTCGGAAACATTTCCCCACTTGTCTCGACTGGCCTGATCAGTCCGGAAAATGCCCGGAGAACCGTGGCGACCTTCACCGGCGGCTTTAAGCGCATCCACGGAGCCTTCAAGTTTGGAGAGTTCGCTTCGAAGAATTACGGCAGCCACTACGGGTTTCTGGAGAATGGCGTGGTGTTCAGCAAGCTGCAACCGGGCTTGGCGACGGTCTTTGTGCTGGACGACGGATCGATACAGATGAAGACCTGGGAAGTCCAGGACGATCAGATCTTAGCCAAGATCAGATATGCGCGGCAAAATGGCGTCCCTCTTGTTGAGTTCGATGAACGGTCACAGTCAATAGTTCCAGGTCGGTTGGTAAACAGTTGGGGACCCGGGAACTGGTCCGGTTCGGAAGATATGAAACTACGCACGATACGCTCTGGCGCCGCTCTACAGTGGAATGGCAAAAAGCGCTTCCTGATTTACGCCGTGTTTTCTGATGCGACGCCTTCTGCGATGGCTCGCGTATTTCAGGCGTACCAATGCCGTTACGGCATGCTCCTGGACATGAACGCCCTGGAACACACATACCTCGCACTTTATCGGCGGGCCGGGTCGCAACTATTCGTCGATTACCTTATAAATGGAATGAGTCAAGTGGATAAATCCGGTCCGAGCGGACCCGTTCCGCGTTTTCTGGGCTATCCGGACAATAGGGATTTCTTTTATCTAATGAGGCGCGATTAATGACAAGGAGGATAAGCGATGAAAGTGAGACGTGTACTGGCTTCGGGTTTGCTGGTCCTCTTGGGCCTCGTCGGTTTCGCCGTTGCTTCACCACAATCGTTGCAACAGCAAAATGAAATTCTCTTCCGGCAATTGCAACGCGTCCACGGACTATCCGACGATCAAATCAATGCCATCCGGAAAATATTCGCGAAGTCCGGCTATATCGGCCAAGGGAATCCAACGATAACCCGGCACCCGATGACGCCGGAAGAGAGTCAAGCAAAAGTGAACAACATGGGAGTGCACTACGAAAATCTCGAATTTGAGAAAATCTGTAAGGGCAAATATATGGCTCCCCTCTACGATCCCTCGAAGGAGAAGCCGGAAGATGCCAAAGCTTGCATCGATCAATTTGAATTTCCCGACATCCCCTTCACTTATCCAGTGGTTTGGGTAAGGGCCCGTGAAGCTGCAGAGATCTGCTGGGCCATGGGCAAGCGGTTATGCGATGCCCATGAATGGGAGGGCGCATGTGCGGGAGCCCTTGAACCGCCGGATTATCGCTTTGACCTCGCCAAGGGAGTGAGCCCTGAAGAGGGCATTCGTCGAATGCGCATTGCCCACAATCAGGCTTACAGTGCCACCAAGTCTTGGAGCTATGGCCCGACCTACCAAAAAGGAATTTGCGCAACCGGAAGCAAGAAGACGGCGGGTTGCAACGGAGGAAGTTGGACAGGGTGCGGGTCCAACACCTATCCGACGGGCTCTTTCCCCGCGTGCCGCAGTTCTCTGGGCGTCTACGATCTCAATGGCAATGTGGCGGAGCACATGAATCTGCCGCTTAACGAAGGTCAAATGTCGAGCCTAGGCAGCACCGAGCTAGGCTACACGGAGATGAAAGGTAGCTGGTTTATCTTTGACACTTACCGTGCGCATGATGACTGGTGCCGCTGGCGCGCGCCGTTCTGGCATGGATCGCGCGTTATGGATGAGCACAGTCATGAGAACTATCATTTGGGTTTTCGCTGTTGCAAAAGTCTCGAATGAGCGTTGATTAGAGACTGGTCTTAGGATACTTCGCGGTTTCAGCAGCGTCGGCTTTCTATGCTCAGTTGCTCGCTGCCATTACAATTGTTGATGGGTCCTGGCGGGCTGGGAGGGACTCCCAGATGTTGCGGATGGGACCTTCATCGCTGAGAACTGTAGCTGCGGATGGATCCCGCAAAATGTCATATACCAATCGAAGTTTCCCGCCGATCAGCGCCATGTCACTGATGAGGCGAATTCCGTGGCTGTAATCGGCGTAATTGGCGCCATGAACTGTACTCAAAGGTTGAATCGGGTCCCCCGGTCCCCGATGCCAGCCATAGATCGCAATTCTCCCCACCCTACTGGACAGCAAGTTCGTCATCACGACATCTTTCTTGTCACCAGAAACGAGCTCACCTAACCGCACGCCGAGAGTGCGAGCTTGCTCTTCGATCATCTGATTGTGTGTCCAATAGTATTCCGTGGATCTCATCTCGGGCCCCGCCGGCAAGGGTTGGGGGATCAGATGATAGCGGGACTGAAGATATATGGCGTCGACCATCTTTTTAGTCGGCAAGATAAATCCAAAGCGCTCGGCGATTGTAACCGCCGTATGGAGATTCATAGGGATTCGCAAGAAGTCGTCGTCTGAGCCGATGGCGAGATAGTCCGGCGCGACAAAGATTGTGGCGGTGAGGCGTTTGCCGTTCGGTAGTCCGCAGTGGAGTTCAACAGGCACCAGTTTCCTGAGAAATTGGGGAAGATTTCCCCTCAGGATCTCGTCCTGTATAGCTTGTTCCCTTTGCTGCGGATTCATTTTCGCGACGTACTGCGCAAACTGCGATCCGGTGAGATCGTGACCAGCTCTCGCTGGAATGCTCCGGCTTAGCTCCTCGACCCGAACGGCCGTGGCCGACACCCTACTCGGACTTGCAATGTGCGCAAGAACAACCGAGCAAATAAGAACGGCAATAAGCTTAAGTTGTGTGCTGGCGTGCAGTGTAGAACCCCCTGGGCAAGGTGCCTTTCTGCCCGTAAAACGACTTTCTTTCATTACAGTCTACTATGCCCGATGATCTGCAGCAACGCTTGGATTCCATATCTCTTTTTAAGATCCCTGAAAAAGATCGCGTGCGCGTGGCTCGCAAAGATGGGGTTTCTTCAGATTGGGTGACACGCATCACTGCAGTTCTGAGACCGAAAAACTAAGAATACGGGGGTGACTGGGCGGATCGTGAAGTGGTTGTTGACCGAAACTGGGTCAGCAGCCGGCAGCCTTCCGACCTGCCCGCATTCAAGCGCGAAATGATTACTCTGTTCACCACGGTGAAGCAGCGCTGGCATGTTTTCGAGACGAGGCAAACGCTGCGAAAATCGACTTTCTCGCGTGCGCTGGCGCCGCATGTGCGGCTTGGCTGTATGGCCACCTGATATCGAGGTCGGTGCTTTCTAATTCTCATCGGAGTGCAATGGCGGTGTCTTCATTTCTGATCACGGGAGGCTCAGGGTTTCTTGGCATAAATCTGTGCCGTTATCTGCTGGCGCGTGGACAGAGGGTGCGATCTCTGGATATTGCGCCGTTTGATTACCCAGAACGTAGCGACGTCGATGCTATCGTCGGCGACGTCCGCAATCGCGATGCTGTCGCCTCCGCGATGGAAGGCGCGGAGATCGTCGTTCATGCAGCGGCAGCTCTTCCTTTAAGTCGAAGAGAAGACATCCTTTCAACCGACTCGGAGGGCACACGTATAGTCCTAGAAACAGCCTTTAGCCGTGGTGTATCGCGCCTAATTTTCACGTCCTCCACCTCGGTCTATGGGATTCCAGACCACCATCCACTGCTGGAGGAAGACCGACTGCAAGGCGTGGGCCCATACGGCGAGGCGAAGATTGCAGCTGAGAAACACTGCCTCTCTTTCCGCGCCGCTGGACACTGCGTTCCTGTGTTACGACCAAAGAGTTTCGTCGGACCCGAAAGGCTCGGGGTGTTCGAACTGCTTTACGACTGGGCGTATGAAGGCCGGAACTTCCCTGTGCTTGGATCCGGTGACAATCTCTATCAACTCCTGGATGTCGAGGACCTGTGCGAAGCAATTTATCTCTGCGCGACACTTGATCCCACTCGGGTTAATAACACCTTCAATGTCGGCGCGAAGAAGTTCGGAACCATGCGCGAGAATTTCCAGGCCGTGCTCGACCGGGCCGGTCATGGAAAGCATGTCATCAGTTTGCCGGCTCTGCCGGTGATTTGGACGTTGAAATTCTTGGAGCAGCTGCACCTTTCTCCGATCTACAAGTGGATCTATGACACCGCGGCTCAGGAGAGCTTTGTCTCCATCGAACGAATGGAACGAGGCCTCGGCTTCGCGCCGCGCTACTCTAATCAGGATGCCCTAATTCGCAACTATGATTGGTACGTACTTCACCGCGACGAGTATCGGGGAAAGACCGGAATCTCCCATCGCGTGCCTTGGAAGAAGGGGGCACTTCAATTGGCCAAGTATTTGTTCTGATTCCCAGTCTGGATCAGTCGCATAGAGGCAGCAGTCCTCGTCGTATTGATCCCGAAATCTCCGGCGTCGCAGGCATCTCTAAACGAAACTCGCACAGTCGCCCGTCGGCGCGAAGCGTCTGTGAGACCCGATTCACCAACTCTTATGCCTGCTGCCTTTGTTTCTGCGACTCAGGGACCGGATAGCCAAAACATTCAGTTGGTTCTACCACGTGCAACACGCTTATTTCTGGATCGGGCGTCGGGTATTGCTCAATCACGGCTTGCACGGCGGCCTCTGAGAATTTGAACTCGTCGACAGCCAGCAAGATTTTCATGCCTGCCTCACTTCCGAAGTGCACTCGGATTTCCGTTTCGACTCTTTGCTACATGCCAAGCCGGGCTTGGGCTTCGGAGTCACTGATGCCCGCCGAAGAAACTCCCAACTGAGACTCTACGGATTCGAGCGACGCCGTGACCAAGTCGCTTGTGGACCCTGGTTCAGACGTGGACTTTGGGTTCCGAGCTCGTTGAGGTTGGGCCATTAGACTTCCTCCCGAAAAGCTGGGCCAGGGTTTCCTGAGAAAACGCCTTCGTAGTATCCGCCTTTGACACGATTCTCGAAGAAGTGCTCGAATCCGTAAACGGAGTGAATGAACAGTGCGGAAATAAGACCGGTGATCGCACCAAGACCGGCGTAGGCGACGAGGACCATCGGATCCGTCAACTGAAAGTATGTCATTTCAAGAGCAGGGACGGAGAAAGATGGATGTGGGCCGAAGAAGAGTTGGCCGACGTAGGTGGCCGTCGCTGTAGCAATGACCACTGGCACCAACGTCCGCGCGCTGACTTCGTGCATGACGATCTCTACCGCGAACAGCACGCCGCCAACGGGAGTATTGAATGTAGCTGCGATTCCCCCGGCTGCGCCTGCCGCGATGAGCGTGATGCACTGCCAGGTAGGCAGACGCAAGAGCTGTCCCATGGTCGAACCAAAAGAAGAACCGATCTGAATGATGGGCCCCTCGCGGCCAATGGATCCGCCGCTCCCGATCGATAGCGCGGACGCCAGCGCTTTGATGGCTGACACGACCGGACGAATGACTCCCTTGTGGTAGTAAACAGCGTCGATGACTTCCGGTACGCCGTGACCTTTCGCCTCTGGAGCGAAGTTCTTCACCAGGAAAGCCACGCCGAAGGCTCCGACGACCGGAACGAGAATCACAAATGGTCCCCAGGGACTCGCTGGCGTATGCGTGTTGGCGTCGTACGCGGCAGAGAGCCTGCCAAGAAATAAAAGATTATGAAAGATCCCAATGAGCGCTCGGAAAGCCACGGCTCCAAGGCCGGCGACGATCCCGACCAAGACCGACAGCGCCCACATGATCGATGGGCCCACTGTTCGGGTCGCCGATGCTGTGCGATCACCTATCAAAGCAATCTCCCGAAGCAATTGTGAATGCCTTGCTGTGGTGGCAGATGAGGAGGGCCCCCTCGCTTTGCACGCCTTTCGTATTCATCTTGCCGCCCCAATCACGGCCGGGCACAGTGCTTGGACGGGATTCGAATGATCTCGATAGAACATCCGGCGTGGCGAGCGACGGCTTCTGAAACGCTTCCCATTAGAAAGTGGCCTAGCCCCTTTTCGACCATGCGAGCCAAGAGCGTGCGCTGGATATTCGCGTGCATCTCTCCGATGAACGCGCCCAGTCCGGGAGGTTCATCCATGTCTTCCAAGACGACCCGAGGCTCCGGAATAGACAGAATGTGATTGAACCAGTCCGTCGGTCGATGTAGGTGTGCACTTCCATCGGCGGATTTGCGGTTCGAAATCGGGCCGTCACCGCATAGCCAACCATGGGCGGAAAATCCGGAAACAGGCAATGAATCCTGGAATCGGTAAAACCCCTATTGGGCAGCCGCACCCCGAACGTTTCCACGGCGTTTGCGACCGTTGCGGAATCCAGGCGTCGCAATCCGTCGATCTGAGCCGGAGCCAGCGCCGGAGCCTTTCTCGTAGAGCGCTCCTTTGTACCGGAATTTCCGATTTGTACCTCTGGCTCGCAAATCGTACGCTTCCCCTGCCGTCGACACAACGAATTTGCCACCAGGGCGGTTCCCACTAACGTATAAAAGACTAGCTCCAGAGCAATGCGCGTCCTCATCATCGAAGACGAACAGAAAGTGGCGGACTTTATCCAAAAGGGTCTGCAGCAGGAGGGTTACGCCGTAGATATCGCGCGCGACGGAGAGGAAGGCGCGTATCAGGCGACACACTTCGACTACGACGCGGTGATTCTCGATCTGATGCTTCCAAAGCTGGCTGGCCTGGACGTCCTACCCAAAATCCGTGCGCACAAAGTAGGCCTTCCAGTGCTCATCCTCACCGCCAAGGGCTCTCTCGAAGACAAGGTGAAAGGACTCGACAGCGGCGCAAGCGATTATCTCGTCAAACCCTTTGCATTCGCTGAGCTGTCGGCGCGGATCCGCGCGCTTCTTCGAAGAGGTCATCCGGAGGCCCTCATCCTTCGCGTGGCCGACCTTGAAATGAATACAGTGACACGCGTGGTAACGCGGGGTGGACGCAAGGTTGAATTGAAACCGAAGGAATTTGCTCTGAAAAAGTTCTTACTCCGAAACGCACGCCGGCCAGTGACGCGAACCATGCAATAAGGAACAGATTTCAATTCTGGTCGCGAATGGTAAGCGCAGATACGAATGGAATTACCGTGAACGGGCTTGGGCACTTCCCCGCAATACTGGTGGCGCAATTTAGAGCGGATTCTGACGTTTCGCCCTCAAGTCGAGCGTCAGCTAGGAAGTCCACGCAGATTATTTCAAGACGCATTTGTGCTCGATTTCGTAATGCTTTTGCGGATGCATCTGTCATGCTTCAACTTATTCTGGGTAGGGCTTGATACGCACTTCCCTTGGCGGATTCACTATCTCTCTTTCGGGCTGTCCTTCACTGTTTCGGTCTATTGCGTCCCGAGCTGCTTGCAATGCATATTCCTTGGCCAAGTCCATCGTGGGGAATTCCTCATCTCCGCGATGGATCGTTTTGGTTCGTTCTGGATGCGTTATCAGCGTGTAATCGCACTTCCAAAGACCCTGCGGCAATTGATGAATCTCCAATTCGATTTCTACGCCTCTGTGGAATTCTTGAATCGTGTTGTTCAAATCTCCCCGCTTCTCAGCGCGAGAAGCAGCACTTCTGTATTGGCAAAGTACGCCAACTGTCTATTTTTGCGACGTCATTTCGCACTGCCGATATTGGTTTACGTGGCGCAACGCAAACTGTCCAAAATGGAACAGTTTCCTTTTTAATGCGGCGTCATACTTAAACATAAGATCGATGCCATGAGAAGGATGGCGAGTACTCGACGAGCAGCGTCGACGGCCGTCTAGTTTGGTTGAGCCAAGGACAGGCTCTGGTGCGGCGAAGTTTCTCGGATCTTTTTAATTCGAAGATTGGCTGCTTGGCCGATCCGTCCACGAGGGGAGCAAAGGCCATGGAAGACAACAAAAGGCCCAAAGTCCTCTTAATCGGGGAAAACGTCCAGGGTTTCTCGTACCTGGCGAGCCGCCTGAACAATCACGGTTGCGAGTGTAGTTTTGCTCTGTCCTGTCAGGAGGCTTTCCTCATCCTCCGTAACCGACGGTTCGATTTGGTGCTTAGTCCGACCAGTCTGAGCGACGGTACCCTTTATTCCATTATGAATCTGCTCGAGGGATCGGACACCACGGTGTTCTACTCCCACGCGGTAGAGCGAGGATGCTGGTGGTTACCTGCTCTTCGGCGCGGTGAAAAGTGCTTTGGATCATCTGCACTTCGCCCGAGTGAATTCGTTCCTCTGCTCGACCAAACGATTAAGGACATTCAGAGCGATGCCCATGCGGTGCATGAAAGCCGGCCTCTACCGGTTTTCCGAGCAGACGTTTTCGTGATGTCGCCTTTACGGTCGCGGGTGGAATTAGCCGCGGCCAATCCAGCGCGTGTCGAGAAGCAAGGCTTAGCGAAGCGCAAGGCCGCGGGATGAGCGAACGCGGAACGGGTTATTCGCGGCCGTCGAAACGATTTGGACTTCCCTGCTCGTACCGACGGACGACTGCTCGGCGAGAACGCCGGTTCGCTCTCTAGCAAAAGGTAGGTGAGTTATGTTTCGCCATACGATTCCGATTGGACGCGTCCTTGGAATTCCCATCGATTTGGACTACTCCTGGTTCTTGATCGCCGCCCTAATCACTTGGATGTTGGCCGCTAATTACTATCCGGCCGAATTCAAGGGAGGCACGAGCGCGGAATACTGGTTGATGGGCGCTGTGACAGCAGTCCTGTTTTTTGGCAGCATCGTTGTGCACGAACTGGCCCACTCGTGGGTGGCCCTTCGCTACAAAATACCCGTACAACGGATCACTTTGTTCGTCTTTGGCGGCGTATCCCAGATCGCAGGCGAACCCCCGAGCGCCAGCGCCGAATTCCTAATTGCAGTTGTGGGACCGCTCACTAGCTTTGCGTTGGCGGCGATCTTTTTCCTTTTGGAGCGGTTGCTTGTGAGTGTCCCTCCGGCGCTAGCAGTAGCCAAGTATCTCGCGCTCATTAACGGCCTCCTGGGAGTCTTCAACCTCATTCCAGGATTTCCCCTGGATGGAGGTCGCGTTTTTCGCGCCATCGTTTGGGGAGTGAACAAGAACTTCCGCCGCGCGACTTTGATCGCGGCCAGCACAGGCCGATTCTTTGGCTTCCTTTTTATTATTGTGGGCGTATGGCAAGCCCTGAGAGGAAACGTCATCAATGGATTGTGGATCGCATTCATCGGCTGGTTCCTCGAAAGCGCAGCCGGAGCTCAAGTCCAGCAGCAAATGGTGCAAGGCCTATTAGGGGGCCACAAAGTGTCCGAAGCGATGGGAAGTGAGTGTACCCACATATCAGAAGATACTTCATTACAAAAGCTAATCGATCAGGAGGTCCTGACACACGGTCGACATTGCTTCCTCGTGGACCGCGGAGACCGCGTGGTCGGATTGCTGACCCTACACAACATAAAGGAGATTCCTCGACCCTCATGGGCGACGACCACCGCAGCCCAAGCGATGATACCCATCGAGAAGCTAAATCGGATCGATCCAAAAGCAGAATTGTGGACAGCAATGGAAAAGATGGGCCGAGATGGAATCAATGAAATGCCCGTCATGCTGGGGAACAACCTCGTCGGAATGCTGTCGACAGGCGACATCGTCAAATATCTTCACACTCTTCAGCAAGTAGGCGCGTGAGGAAGAAATAGCGATTCGCGTTAGCTCGCATGCGTAGCAGGAATGGCAACTCCAATGGGAGGAAGAAAGTGAGTCAAGCAACCGCTGTCAAAACCGCATCTATGACGGAACCGCCGAAACAAGCCTTACAGACCCAGCCAACGCCCGAACAGATTCGCCAGCGGGCATACGAAATCTATGTTTCTCGGAACGGGGCGCCTGGTGACGAGGTGCAAGATTGGTTTCAGGCAGAGCGTGAACTTAGCACAGAGCAGCCATAACAAGTAATCCGCGGCGGCAGCCGGAAAGAAAAAAATGAAACACGACACCACCACAGGCGAGACCTGATAGCTTCAACAAGCCCGTTTGTCCTATCGCCGAATCGTTATCACCCGCCCTGGGCCGGCGGCGCAACACACCTCGCTGCACTTGGGAGCCCCATGTCATGAGCAGACCTGATGTTCTCCTCGCGGAGGAATCCCTGAACGTCTACCGCGGCCATGGAGAGCCGAAAGCCCGGCTCGAACAAGACATCACGGAAGCCCGCTGGGTGTTGGAGCGACTGCCGGAACTGCGAATCAGCATCGACAATGTGACGCGGCGACTTGAAGATGACGGAGTCGAGAAATTCAACAAGCCGTTCGACAAGCTGATGGAGAGCTTGGCGCAAGGGTCACAGCGGCATTTGACGAGAGCGTCATGAAAATAAGCCCTTTTGCAGGAAAGCCGGCCACCGCATCGATGCTGGTGAACGTGCCCCGACTCGTCACGGCCTACTATACGGAAGTGCCGGAGCCGTCGGTTCCGGAACAAAGGGTTGCGTTCGGCACTTCAGGACATCGTGGTTCCGCATTCGAAAAGGCCTTCAATGAGTGGCATATCCTCGCCATCAGTCAGGCGATTTGCCTGCACCGAAAGCGGTGCCAGATTGATGGCCCGCTGTATCTTGGCATGGACACGCATGCCCTCTCGGTGCCGGCACTGGCGAGTGCGCTTGAGGTGTTGGCGGCTAACGGTGTTGAAATCATGCTCGCTGAAGGGGACGAATATACTCCCACGCCGGCCATTTCTCACGCGATTCTCACCTTCAACCGCGGGCGCAAGACCGGACTCGCCGACGGTATTGTCATCACGCCGTCGCACAATCCGCCACATGATGGTGGCTTCAAGTACAATCCGCCAAACGGCGGGCCCGCGGAGGGCATCGTCACGGATTGGATTCAGGCGAAAGCAAACGAATTTCTCGAAGCCCGGCTGCAGGGCGTGAAACGGATATCTCTTGAGAAGGCTCTTCACGCCTCCACAACGCACCGGCACGATTACCTCAACACTTACATCGCCGATCTCGCGAACGTAGTCGACATGGACGCTATTCGCGGCGCGAAGCTCCGCATGGGTGTTGATCCCCTTGGGGGCGCAGGCGTCCACTACTGGGGGCCGATTGCCGAGCGATACGGATTGAACATCACGGTTGTCAACGAGGTTGTCGATCCGACCTTTCGTTTCATGACCGTGGATTGGGACGGCCAGATCCGAATGGACCCATCCTCACCCTACGCGATGCAGCGATTGATAGGGATGAAGGATCGCTTTGACCTCTCCGTTGCCTGTGACACCGATCATGACCGGCACGGTATTGTCGCCAAGAGCGACGGATTGCTGCCGCCCAACCATTATCTTGCTGTCGCTATTTTCTACCTTTTCCAACACCGGCCGAAGTGGCCCAAGGAAGCGGCGGTCGGAAAGACCGTGGTGAGCAGCCAGATGATCGATCGCGTCACCGCGAAGCTTGGCCGGAAGCTCTACGAGGTGCCGGTTGGCTTTAAGTGGTTCGTCGATGGCTTGCTCAATGGTTCGCTTGGCTTCGGTGGCGAAGAGAGCGCAGGGGCATCCTTCGTTCGTATGGATGGCACCGTTTGGACGACGGATAAAGATGGAATTGTCCCGGCTTTGCTCGCGGCGGAGATCACCGCCCGGATGAGTCGCGATCCCGGCGAAATCTACCACGAACTTACGCGCGAACTCGGTGAGCCTATCTATGACCGCGTTGAAGCCTCAGCCACTCCGGATCAAAAGGAACTGTTGGTGAAGCTCTCACCCCAGCAGGTCAAGCTCAGCGACCTGGCAGGCGAAAAGGTCCAGACTGTCCTCACCGTGGCGCCGGGCAACGGTGCTCCCATCGGCGGATTGAAAGTGGTAGCCGAAAGCGGATGGTTCGCGGCCCGTCCGTCCGGCACCGAGAATATCTACAAGATTTATGCGGAGAGCTTCCGGGGAACGGATCATCTGCGCCGCATCCTGGAGCAAGCCCAGACGATTGTCAGCGACGCTTTGGCGGCAGTGTCGGTGCTCGGGCGCGGCAAAGGAACCATGGCGTAACGAGGGAACAACTGATGCATTCGGAGATTCGGTCCACAACAAATTCGGGGCGGAAATCATGAGCAAGCAGGCACGTGTCAGCCACCCGATCTACGGACTTCTACCCACGGACGTCGAAGGGTTCGATTCCCTGGCAGAACTTGCTCTGGACATGCGCTGGTCGTGGAATCATGCCACCGACGGAGTCTGGCGCACGCTTGATCCCATCCTGTGGAACCTCACGCAAAATCCTTGGGTTGTCCTGCAGACGGTCTCGCGGGACCAACTCGAGCGCGTGCTGGCCGATCCTGCCTTCCGTAAGAACGTTGATGACCATCTGCGAGCCAAGCGTCAGGCGGCGGAGACGCCTGCATGGTTTCAGAAAGAGCATCCGCAAACTCCTTTGACCTGCGTCGCGTATTTCAGCATGGAATTCATGTTGAGCGAAGCACTCCCAATCTATTCGGGAGGGCTTGGCAATGTGGCTGGCGATCAACTCAAAGCTGCGAGCGATTTGGGCGTGCCGGTTGTCGGAGTGGGGCTGCTCTACCAACAAGGGTATTTTCGCCAGGTGATTGACAAGGACGGAGCGCAACAGGCTCTTTACCCGTACAACGACCCCGGACAGTTGCCGATCACGCCCTTGCGCCGACCGAACGGCGAGTGGTTGCGGTTGGAAATCGCCTTACCTGGTTACTCGGTCTGGCTGCGCGCCTGGCAAGTCCAGGCCGGTCGAGTCATGCTCTACCTGCTGGATAGCAATGACGCGGCCAACTTCCCCGCTCATCGAGGGATCACCAGCGAACTCTACGGGGGCGGGCCGGAGTTGCGCCTCGTGCAAGAAATGCTTCTTGGGATTGGCGGCTGGCGGTTACTAGGAGCCCTGGGCATCAAGCCGGAAGTGTGTCACTTGAATGAAGGGCATGCGGCCTTCGCGGTGTTGGATCGTGCCCGAAGTTTCATGGAAGAAACCGGGCAGCCTTTCGAAGTCGCGCTGGCCGTTACGCGAGCGGGGAACGTCTTCACGACCCACACGCCAGTGGCCGCCGGCTTCGATCGTTTTGCTCCGGCTCTCATCGAACAATACCTCGGAGGGTATGCGGACAAGAAACTCGGCATAACAGTCCATGATTTGCTGGCCTTGGGCCGCCAGAATCCGAATGACTCGTCAGAGACTTTCAACATGGCCTATCTGGCAATCCGGGGGAGCGGGGCGGTGAATGGCGTGAGCCGCTTGCATGGGGAAGTCAGCCGACACCTCTTTGAGCCTCTCTTCCCCCACTGGCCAGCGGACGAAGTGCCCGTCGGATACGTAACTAACGGAGTGCACACGCCGACCTGGGACTCGGCGCGAGCCGATGATCTCTGGACCGACGCCTGTGGAAAGGACCGCTGGCTGGGGACAACAGAAACCCTAGAGCAGGACATTCTCCGCCTCTCCGATGCAGGGCTTTGGCAATTCCGCGCAGCCGCCAGGAAATCTCTTGTTGAATACGCTCGCGAGCGATTGTCCGGACAACTGGCCGTCTCCGGCGCGTCGCCCGACGCGATTGACGGAGCGAAACATCTATTTGATCCCAACGCGCTAACCCTGGGCTTTGCGCGGCGCTTCGCGACCTACAAGAGACCAAACCTACTACTGCACGACTCAGAGCGACTGCTTGGTCTATTGAGCGATTCCCAGCGCCCGGTGCAACTCATCATCGCCGGGAAAGCGCATCCAGCGGACCAGGCGGGGCAGTCCCTGATCCAAGAATGGATTCATTTCATCCGGCGACCCGAGACACGCTCCCAAGTAATCTTCCTCAGCGATTACGACATGCAGTTGACCGAGCAATTGGTACAGGGCGTGGATGTCTGGATCAACACACCGCGCAGGCCCTGGGAGGCTTGCGGGACAAGCGGCATGAAAGTGCTCGTCAATGGAGGTATCAATCTCTCGGAATTGGATGGCTGGTGGGCGGAAGCATACACGCCTGGAGTGGGGTGGGCGTTAGGAGATGGCCAGGAACATGGCGACGATCCGGCCTGGGACGCTGTCGAAGCCAACGCGCTCTATGAATTGCTCGAACGGGAAGTGATCCCGGAGTTCTATACCCGAGACGAGAGCGGCTTTCCAACCGCATGGGTCAAGCGGATGCGGGAAAGCATGGCGCAGTTGACACCGCGCTTCTCCGCGAACCGCACGGTGCGCGAATACACCGAGCAGCGCTACCTCCCGGCTGCTACTGCCTACCATGAGCGCTCGGCGAACAAAGGCGCAATCGGCAGGCAAATGGTCGATTGGCAACACGGTCTCGAACAGAAATGGGCGACGCTGCGTTTCGGCGGAGTGAAAGTTGAGACTCGTGGCGAGCAGCACGTATTTGAGGTTCAGGTCCGCCTCAATGACCTCGATCCCAAGGCGGTGCGACTAGAGCTTTACGCCGATGGCGTCATGGGCAGTGCTCCCGTGCGGCAGGAGATGAAGTGCGTTCGCCAACTGGCCAGCGCGTCGGGCAGCTATGTTTACAGCGCTTCTGTGTCTGCGGCTCGCGCATCGGGGGACTTTACGGCGCGCATCATTCCGCACTGCGCCGGCGTAGCGGTGCCCCTGGAAGTTGCTCCCATTCTCTGGCAGCGGTGAATCAACCTCCTTCGGAGAAGGATGGCAGAAGACCACCAATGAAAGAATCAAAAAGATTGAAAGGAATGCAGCAGCCAGCTGGCAAGAAGGTGGACGCGACCACAGACCTGGCCACGTCCGAACGCCCTCTGCATGACTATCTCGCAGAGGTATCGGAACGGGCTGAAGTTCGGGTTGGTGTGCCATTACCCCTGGGAGCCTATGCGCTTGGTGAAGGAGTGAACTTTGCGTTGTTCAGCCGATACGCCAGCCGCGTTCGGCTGGAGTTGTTTGATCGTTCCGAAGACGCCACGGCCGCCAGAGTGATCGATCTGGATCCCGCGCGCAACCGCACTGGCGACGTGTGGCACGTTTGGGTGAAGGGGATCGGTCCCGGTCAACTCTATGCCTATCGCGTGGAAGGACCCTATCAACCCAAGGACGGCCATCGTTTCAATTTCAACAAGCTTCTCCTAGATCCCTTCGCCGCGGCGATCTCGAGGTTGCCCGCCTGGGAGTTCGGCCCGGCGCTGGGATACGATCCGTCCGTACCCGACGCAGATTCGGTGCGTTCGATGGTCGATAATGCCGGAGCCATGCCGAAATGTGTGTTCACGCAGGACCATTTTCACTGGCATGGAGACCGTCCGCCGAAGCATCCATGGTCGAAGTCGGTCATTTATGAAACACACGTGCGTGGCTTCACGATCCATCGCAGCTCCGGTGTGGAGCATCCCGGCACTTTCCGAGGCCTGACCGAAAAGATCCCCTATTTCAAAGAACTGGGGGTAACGGCCGTGGAACTGATGCCCGTGCAGGAATTCAACGAACACGAGGTGACAGGCATCAATCCGCAAACAGGCGAGCTACTCGGCAATTACTGGGGCTACGATCCCGTGGCCTTTTTCGCGCCCAAAGCTTCCTATAGCAGTTCGGGAGGCGTCGGTCAGCAGAAGCTCGAATTCAAGGAAATGGTCCAGGCCTTCCATGCGGCGGGCATCGAGGTGTTCCTGGACGTAATCTTCAACCACACCGCCGAGGGAAACGAACAAGGGCCTACACTGTCTTTCCGCGGCATTGATAACACGATCTTCTACATGCTGGGGGACGATAAACGTTTTTACAAAAACTACACGGGTACCGGCAACACTATAAATGCCAACCATCCCGTGGTGCGGGACCACATCTTGTCCGCGCTGCGCCACTGGGTGGTGGAGATGCATGTCGATGGATTTCGTTTTGACCTCGCCGCAGTGCTCGGCCGGGGCCGTTCCGGGAACTTGCTGTCGAATCCCCCGCTCCTCGAGCGGATCGCCGAGGACGCGATCTTGAGGGATGTGAAGATCATCGCCGAGGCGTGGGACGCCGCCGGTGCGTACGAGGTGGGTAGTTTTTCGGAGCGGCGCTGGGCGGAGTGGAACGGCCGGTATCGAGATGATGTCCGGCGCTTCTGGCGCGGCGATGAGGGGATGCTCGGTTTGTTTGCCAGCCGCATCTGCGGTAGCGCCGACATCTATACCAAGTCCGGCAAAGGCCCGGAGGGCAGCATCAACTTCGTCACCTGCCACGACGGCTTCACTCTGAACGACCTGGTTAGCTATCGCTCAAAGCACAACGAAGCAAACGGAGAAAACAACCATGACGGGACCGACGCCAACTTCAGCGAGAACTACGGCACGGAAGGCCAGACGAAGGATGCTGGGATCGAGACGTTGCGGAAACGCCAGATCAAGAACTTCCTTCTGACCCTGCTGATTTCGCGCGGGGTGCCGATGCTGCTCGGCGGCGATGAATTTCGCCGCACTCAACGCGGTAACAACAACGCCTACTGCCAGGACAACGAAACGAGCTGGCATGACTGGATCTGTCTGAAACAGCACAAGGAAATTTTCCGCTTCACCCGAGGCATGATCGCCTTTCGCCGTGCCCATCCGATTCTGAGCGAGGAGCGATTCTACACGGACGCCGAGATTCACTGGTTTGGCGCGCAAGGAGGATTGCCCAACTGGACTGACCCGAAAGAAAAACAATTCGCCTGCTTAATCGAGGAAGATGGACAAGGTGCGCTTTTCCTGATGTTTAATGCTGGCACGAATGGAATCGACTTTCGGTTCCCGCCGCTGCCTCAGGAGTTCCGCTGGCATCTAGCGGTCGATACGTCTCGTTTGTCGCCGCAGGACTTGTTCGCCCAAGGGGAGGAAGCCCTTGTGGATAATTTAAAGACGTATCGCCTAGAAGCCCGCTCCAGCGCGATACTTCTGGCGCGGAAGCGGGAATCTGCCTCGGGAAGAGGTTCGGCATGAGCCAAAGAGCCTCCGGAATACTTCTCCACCTAACGTCCCAACGCCATCAAAGCGAAACGCGGCGAATGCAGGTGCGATTTCCGCAGCGGCCCGCCGGATTGCGATTGGCGTCATTCGCATGGAAGAAGAACGCATGATCGCCGAAACGGTTTGCTGCGTTCTCGGCCTTGGCTGAAAAAGGAGAATTGAACCATGAAGACAGAGACTCTTTCCCCAAGTCATTCCTCAACTCTTTCCCCGGAACTGCTCCACAAGATGGATGCCTACTGGCGCGCCGCCAACTATCTGTCGGTTGGCCAGATTTATCTCTACGATAATCCGCTGCTGAAGGAGCCCCTAAAATTGTCGCACGTGAAGCCGCTGGTGGTCGGACACTGGGGCACAACGCCGGGCCAGAACTTCATCTACGTGCATTTGAACCGCGTCATCAAGAAGTACAACCTGGATATGTTCTACATCGCCGGTCCCGGTCACGGCGGGCCGGCGCTGGTGGGCAATACTTATCTCGAAGGCACTTACAGTGAGATTTATCCGAACGTCAGCCAGGACGAAGCCGGACTGAAAAAGCTGTTCACGCAATTCTCATTCCCCGGCGGGATTTCCAGCCATGTTGCGCCGACGACGCCGGGATCGATTCACGAAGGTGGCGAGTTGGGGTACTCGCTCAGCCATGCTTTCGGGGCGGCGTTCGACAATCCCGACCTGATCGTCGCCTGCGTCGTCGGCGACGGTGAAGCGGAAACGGGGCCCTTGGCGACCGCATGGCAGTCCAACAAGCTCCTCGACCCAATCACCGATGGAGCCGTGCTGCCGATCCTGCACCTCAACGGCTACAAGATCAATAATCCGACCGTCTTGGCCCGCATCGAGCATGAGGAATTGGAGCAATTTCTACGAGGCTGCGGCTGGACGCCCCACTTTGTGGAAGGTGACGAGCCGGAAAAAATGCATCAACTCATGGCCACCACGATGGACAAGGCCGTTGAAGATATCCGTCAAATCCAAAGCAATGCACGGAACAACAATGACACCACTCGGCCGCGCTGGCCAATGATTGTCCTCAAGTCACCCAAGGGCTGGACGGGACCGAAAGTCGTCGATGGCCTGCAAATCGAGGGCACTTTCCGAGCCCACCAAGTGCCGCTGCTGGTCGATTCCGAGCATCCCGATCATGTCAAGCAACTGGAAAGCTGGATGAAAAGCTACAAAGCCGAGGAGCTGTTCGATGAAAATGGGCGACTCCTCCCCGAATTGGCCGAGCTGGCGCCGAAGGGCGACCGGCGGATGGGCGCCAATCCTCACGCCAACGGCGGAATTCTGCTGCGCGACCTGCGCATGCCGGACTTTCACGTTCACGCGGTGAATGTGCCTGCGCCCGGCGCCGTGGACGGCCAAGATACGCTCGTGCTGGGTAAGTTCCTGCGTGACGTGGCGAAGCTGAATCAGGATCAGCGCAATTTCCGTATCTTCGGGCCGGATGAGACACTCTCGAATCTGCTGGGCGCGGTTTTTGAAGTCACCAACCGTCAGTGGGACGCCCGGAAAGCAATAAATGACGAATTCCTCGCGCCCGCCGGACGCGTGCTGGACTCGATGCTCAGCGAGCACCAGTGCGAGGGTTGGCTCGAAGGATATCTTCTGACCGGACGGCACGGGCTGTTCAACAGCTATGAGGCCTTCATCCGCATTGTCGACTCGATGTTCAGCCAGCACGCCAAGTGGCTGAAGGTAACATTGGAATTGCCCTGGCGCCGGAAGATCGCCTCGCTGAACTATCTGCTTGCCTCCCACGTCTGGCAGCAGGATCACAACGGCTTCACGCACCAGGATCCCGGATTCCTCGACCACGTTATCAACAAGAAGGCCGATATCGTGCGCGTTTACCTTCCGCCCGACGCCAACTGCCTGTTGTCAGTTTTTGATCACTGCCTGCGCAGCCGGCACTATGTGAACGTCGTGGTGGCGGGCAAGCACGCGCTCCCGCAGTGGCTGACCATGGACGCGGCGGTCGTGCATTGCACGGAAGGAATTGGCATCTGGCAATGGGCCAGCAACGACCAGGGCGGCGAGCCGGACGTGGTGATGGCTTGCTGCGGCGACACACCGACACTGGAGATTCTGGCCGCAGTTTCCATTTTTCGCAAACATCTGCCCGACCTGAAAGTCCGGGTGATCAACGTGGTCGATCTGATGAAGCTGCAGTCTGCCAGCGAGCACCCGCACGGACTGAGCGAAACGGATTACGATTCGCTTTTCACCAAGGATAAACACATCATCTTTGGCTTCCATGGATACCCATGGCTCGTCCATCGGTTGACCTACCGCCGCACCAACCGTAACCTCCACGTCCGGGGCTACAAGGAAGAGGGCACCATCACGACGGCCTTTGACATCAGGGTGCAGAACGACCTAGACCGGTTCCATCTGGTGCAAGACGTGGTGGATCGGCTCCCGCACTTGGGCACTAAGGGGTCCTACCTGAAACAGATGATGCAGGACAAGCTCATCGAGCACAAGCAGTACATCGACAAGCACGGCCAAGACATGCCGGAAATCCGGAACTGGAAGTGGATGGAGCCGACCAGTAACAACGCCGTCCCGAGATCATCCGGGACGGAATCGCGAAAGCAGGAAACCAATGGATGAGGGCAAGCACAGTCACCACCATCACGGTGGGCCGGATGGCGAACATGTTCACCTGGATCCTGGCCCTTATTGGAGGCGCGCTCATCATGATTGGCGATTCTGGATGGGCGTGTTTCTTATGTTTGCGGCCATGACTATCTACTTCATGACCGTCGACTTGTCGTTGGTGCCCCACATCCACACTCAACCGCGACCGTCGGCTAATAGCGGAGTCCCTTCGAAGTTTATCGATAAAGATCGGCCGGTCTGGTCACACCGTAGTGGAGGCGACGAAGCCGTCGCGTGTCCGCCGAGCTTCAAAGACGCCTCGGACCGAACTAGCGAACTAGGTGGAGGCAAAAAGAACGGAAAGGATATCGAATATGCAAGCTACGGCCGACCAGACCAAGATGCCCGAATCGAAGTCCGAATCCGAGACTGATTCCAAAGACGATCTGAAATCCCTGCCCCTCCCGGCAGTGGAGAAAAAATTGGGCTCGTCGCCAGACGGCCTCACTCAAGCCGAGGCGCAGAAACGTCTAACCCAATACGGCCCTAACGAGATTGAAGAAAAGAAAACCAATCCGTTCCTGAAGTTCCTCACTTATTTTTGGGGTCCCATCCCGTGGATGATCGAAGGGGCGGTGATTCTGTCGGGCGTGGTCCGGCACTGGCCGGATTTTTTCATCATCCTCCTTTTGCTTTTTTCCAACGCCGTGGTCGGGTTCTGGGAAGAACATCATGCAGGCAACGCCATCGCTGCCCTGCAGGCTAAGCTGGCGATCAAGGCCAGGGTGAAACGTGATGGGAAGTGGATGACCCCGCCGGCGCGTGAGTTGGTGCCTGGCGACGTCATCCGCGTGCGCCTCGGCGACATTGTGCCCGCCGATGCGCGCCTGCTAGCAGGCGACCCGGTGGAGGTGGATCAGTCCGCATTGACAGGCGAATCTTTGCCCGTCACGCGCAAACCGGGTGAGGCGGTGTTTTCAGGTTCGATTATCCGCCAGGGCGAAATCGACGCGATGGTCTACGCCACGGGTGAGAACACCTACTTCGGCAAGACCGCGCAACTGGTCGAGGAGGCGCACACCGTCAGCCATTTCCAGCGTGCCGTGCTGAAGATTGGCGATTACCTGATCATCCTTGCAGTGGCCCTGGTGGCGGTGATCGTTATGGTCGCGCTCTTCCGCGGCGACCCGATCCTCAACACGCTGGAGTTCGCCTTGGTGCTTCTGGTGGCCGCGATTCCCGTGGCGATGCCCACAGTGCTTTCCGTAACGATGGCAGTGGGCGCACGTCTCCTCTCGAAAAAAGAGGCGATTGTGACCCGCTTGTCGACGATCGAGGAACTAGCTGGCGTGGACGTGCTCTGTTCGGACAAGACCGGCACTCTGACCCAGAACAAGCTGACGCTAGGCGATCCCTTCAGCGTGAACGGTATCCCCGCCGACCAAGTCATTCTCTGGGCCGCGCTGGCCTCGCGCGCAGAAGACAAGGACACCATCGACCTCGCGGTGATCGGCGGCCTGAAAGACAATAAGGCCTTGCAGGGCTATCAGGTGGTCCATTTCCAACCGTTCGACCCGGTGCATAAGCGCACGGAAGCAGCCATAAAAGGCGCGGACGGAAAACAGTTCTTTGTAGCGAAGGGAGCGCCGCAGGTAATTCTGGGGATGGCGACCAACGTCGGTGAGGTAAAGCCCGCCGTCGAGAAAGCCGTGAATGAATTCGCGGGACGCGGCTTCCGTTCTTTGGGCGTGGCCCGGGCGGATGAGGAAGGCAAATGGCAGTTTGTTGGCGTGTTGCCATTGTTCGATCCGCCGCGCGAGCAGGCCAAAGCAACTATCGCGAGCGCCCGGCAGATGGGCGTGAAGGTCAAGATGGTGACGGGCGATCAAATGGCCATCGCTCGAGAAACTGCCCGACAGCTGGGGCTCGGCACGAACATCCTGGATGCCAGCGGATTGGGCGAGACGAAACATCACGAGACGGCGCAGTCGGCAGAGGCCATCGAAAATGCGGACGGTTTCGCGCAGGTATTTCCCGAACATAAGTTCCACATTGTGGATGTTTTGCAAAAACTTGGCCACATCGTCGGCATGACCGGCGATGGCGTGAACGACGCCCCCGCGCTTAAGAAAGCAGACTGCGGCATTGCCGTTTCCGGCGCAACGGACGCGGCACGCGCGGCGGCGTCCATCGTGCTGCTGGCATCCGGCCTGTCGGTGATTATTGACGCAATCAAGGAGAGCCGAAAAATTTTCCAGAGGATGAACAGCTACGCGATCTACCGCATTGCCGAAACGCTGCGCGTGCTGTTCTTCATGACACTGGCGATCCTGGTGTTTAACTTCTATCCGCTGACTGCAGTGATGATCGTGATGCTGGCGTTGCTCAACGACGGAGCCATCCTGTCCATCGCCTATGACAACGTTCATTACAAGGATAAGCCCGAGGCCTGGAACATGCGCATGGTACTGGGGATCTCCACGGTGCTGGGCGTCATCGGAGTCGTGTCTGCGTTTGGCCTGTTTTATCTTGGCGAGCGCGTCTTTCACCTCGATCGAGCGCACATCCAGACGCTGATGTACCTGAAGCTGTCCGTGGCTGGACATCTGACGATTTTTCTGACGCGCACGCGCGGCCCGTTCTGGTCCATACGCCCCGCGCGGGTTCTATGGATAGCGGTGCTCGGCACCCAAGCGCTGGCGACTCTGATCGCGGTTTATGGGCTGTTTATGACACCCCTCGGCTGGGGCTGGGCCCTGTTTGTTTGGGGCTATGCTCTGGCTTGGTTCCTCATGAATGACCGCGTGAAACTGCTCGCCTATCGGATTTTTGACCCTACTAAAGCCCCATTGTTGGCCAAGAGGCCACTCGATCTTACGCCGCAGATCGTTACACGGGCCTATGAACTCTACGAGCAGCGAGGCCGCCGCGAAGGCCACGCAGGTCAAGACTGGCTTGAGGCGGAACGCGAGATTCGCGAAGAACAAGCGGAGCATACGAAGGCTGCGTCAACGTCCTCCTGAGCCCCTGAGTGCTAAGCGCATCACACGCAGTTCGTGACACCGAAGGGATGAAGATGAAAATCAATTCAAAGGATTTCCGTGCGCGGCCCGGAGAAAAGGTCAAACTCAGCGAGCGGCCGAGGATTGTGAACCCGACTTACAAGTCGCAAGAGGAGTACCAGCAACTTCTCAGCGAACAGGAGAATTGTTGGGGGAATCGGTTGTTCTAGGCCTTTGATCGGCAGGAGGAACATGCTTCACGATCTGGAAACCTTGACTGGATCTTCCGTTATTGCAACAGACGGAGAGATGGGAAGTGTCCGCAATTTTCTCTTCGACGACCAGTCATGGACGATTCGCTATTTGGTAGTCGACGTGGGAAGTTGGCTTAAAAGGCGACCTGTGGTTCTTGCGATCACGGCGCTGGATCAGCCCGATTGGGCGAAGAAAACTTTCCACGTCCGCTTGACGAAGGAGCAAGTGCGCAACAGTCCCGATGTTGATACGGAAAAGCCGGTTTCACGCCAGCAAGAGATCGCTATGAAGGAGTACTTTGGATGGATGGCCTATTGGGAGGACAGTGAGTGGTTTAACCCTTTGCCTTCAATTGCGCCAGGCAGGGAATACCCGGTGCACACCAAGGGGGATTCGCATCTCCGCAGTGCCCGAGACTTGGTGGGTTACGACGTGTGGGCCACGGACAGTGAAGTCGGGCGCCTGGAGGGCTTCATCCTGGACGACGCCTCCTGGCATCTCGGCTACTTGTACGTGAAAGCCGGAGACTGGCTTTACAGCCGCTCGGTGCTGGTTCCCACTCGCTGGGTAAAGTCGATTTCCTGGGCCCATCGCCGCGTGAATTTGCATCATGCCCGAGAACAGATTTAGGGTCGGTTCGCACGCCGAAAATCCGTCCCGGCACCCGCAACGTCTGCATTGTAGTTGTGAGGAGTGCCTGCGCGCGACAAGCGCATCACGCACCCTGGTACGTCGTTCCCGCAGATGATAAGGAGAATGCCCGATTAATTGTTTTCCGAATTTTCATTGATGCGCTTATTGCCGGCGATGGAGCGCACTTCACCCATGGCGGTTGGCACAACCCCAGACTCTAGGAGGCATCCCGATGATGAGCCTGCCAGAACCTGCTTTGTTCCTCCTCAGACGCTCAGGACCGGGATGTGCGACTCCCGAATGATTCCATAGCCGTTGCCGTTGTCCCCCAAATGGCCGCGCAGAGGATTGTGTCCGACGACCAGGACGTCAGCCTTCGTTCGCTCTGCCGCTCGGTTCAACTGCTCCGGGACGTTGCCGCTATCGATGATGACTTCGGCCTTCGTGCCCACGCCCTGCTGAAGCTTGGCGATCTCTTTGGTGGCGAAGCCGACAATCCTCTCCTTCCACACGGGGTCGACGTAGGATCCGCCCGGGCCGTAGCTCTCCACGCTGGCCGTGATGTGGACGAGCGTAAGCGTCGCATTGACGGCTGCGGCCAACTCGGCGGCCAGCGATGCGGTGTGATGGCTGTGATCGCTCAAGTCCACCGAGCAGAGAACGTGGCGGATCGAGAATTCACGCGCCGGCGCTTCTTCCAGGTGAGCGCCTGTCCAGACCGGACAATGGCTTTCGTGCAGCACCTTCGCCATCACTGAGCCAATGAGAAAGCGGTAGAACGCCCCATAGCCACGGGTCGACATCACGATCAGGTCGACGTTGCGGTCGCGAGCCGTCTTCACGATTTCATGGGCCGGGTCGCCTCTGAGTAGCACGCGCGTGACCGCAATCCCATCGAGATCTGGCCGCAGCGCCCGATCCAGGTCCTTCTGAGCCCGATCGACGATGTGCGCGTGCAAATCCCGTGCCGTGATCTCGTGCCCGCTCTCCAGCATACCGGCGCGATAGCTGATAGGTGTCACCACGTGCAGCAGGATAATCTCCGTACGAAAGGGGCGGGCTAACCACGCAGCCTGGTGCGCGACGTTCCGGGAAGTATCCGTGAACACAATGGGAACAAGAATTTTCCGAACGGTCAGCATCACGCCACCTATGAATTGATGGAGCCCATCAGCGAAGGTCCACTATCAGCAACGTTGTGACGATTTTCCTCGGCGCGGTCATCATTGTCCTCTTGTCATCGGGAGCATTTCTTCCCCCACTCACGCCTTAGTTCGTGTCGACTTAGCACGGCTTCGTACTCATCTCGCCTCTCGAATTGTTCGCGGGGAAGCGTGCTCGCCTCCTCAGCGCTTCGACGGAATCCGAACGATCTCGACAGAACATCCGGCATGGTGAGCCACAGCCTCTGAAACGCTTCCCAGTAGAAAGTGTTCCAAGCCCTTGCGGCCATGCGATCCGACGACGATCAAGTCGGCGCGCCACTTTGAGGCTGCCTCGATGATCTTGGATTTTGGGTCACCCTGTTCCACCGTTGGGGTCACTTTCAGGCACTTAGGGCGCAGCCGACCCGCAATCTTCGTGACCAATGCTTCCGCCTCCTTTCTTTCTGCTTCCCACATAGCGTCGAGGGCCTGGTCATACCCACCCATCTCTCGGGCCACCAGGAGTGTTGGCGGTTCCACAACATGCAATACTCGAACTTCTGTATCTTGCGGTCGCGCTTGCTCCATTACAGTTTGCACGGCCGCCTCGGAAAATTTGGAACCATCAACCGCAAGTACAATTTTCATGTCCCTTGTCCTCGCCCGTCATTTTGAGCGGCACATGGCGGGGTTTCCGTGACGCGGATCACGCACTCCAGCCAAGCGGGTCGGCGTTGCCGGAAGCCGCGCTCGTACCCGCGTTTAGTGTACCCCCCGCTCCCATGATTTGATTCAGAACGTGTGAAGCCGCGGGCTGCCCGGAGGCGTTCCACACGGCGGTAAGCGTCACAGCCCGCCGGAGCACCGGCTGAAAGAAAGGTCATGGATCATTTGCTTCCCTAATCGCTGGCTCGATAGCGGGTCACGACTTTTCACTTCTCTGGTAACTGCGCAAAGACATGAATTTTGCCGCTGAACTCAAGAACATTTTCAATGACCAGGATCAGCTTTTCGGAGCTGTTGCCGTCCTCAGCCCGGCCGTTGCCGCCTACATCAAGGACGAGGGCTATGATACGGTCGATAAACTGACGGACTGGCTCTACCAGAGCCCGGGGGAAGCCAAGCCTCATTTCAGGAGTCCGGCGCAAATCAACATCCTCGTTACCGGATCGTCCAACAATCTTTACTGGGACTACGGAGGGATGAGATATGTCAAAAGCGTCTCGATTGATAAATGGCGCTGACAGGGACAGCTGTTGTCTTGACAACTAGCGCGCGGTTTGTTGTACTTGTGATCGTCTCGCACATACGTGCGCGGGATCGCTGAAAACGATCTGAAGTGTGCGTTCGCCGAGTCTAACAGGAGTCATGCCATGGCCACGCTGCTGCGTTCGGCGGTATTGAATCCGGAAGGATACCGGACAGTCAGAGCCGCAGGCGGAAACGCACCGAGTAAGCCCCCGTCATTCTCTTCGCTCGCTCCACGCCTGGGCAGCCTCAATGGCAAGACTATCTACCTCGTCGATACCGGCTTCGGGGGAAGCGGCAAATTTTTGGATCAGGTGCAGGCCTGGTTTGCCGAGCACATGCCCTCGGTCAAGACTGTGCGTCGGCGGAAGACAGGCAACATCTTCCGTGATGACACAAAGGACCTCTGGGCAGAAATCAAGGGAAACGGCCAGGCCGCGATCCTGGGCGTCGCCGGTTGACCCGGCTGCGCAGCGGCGGTCGCCGCTTGCTCCCGCACACTCGAACAGGAATACGGAATCCCCACAGCGCCGGTCTCGACTTTCGAATTTGCCAACGTAGTGGCCGACGATCGCCGCTTTCACGGCGTTCCCCTGCGCTTCATTTACACTCCGCATCCGGTCGTAGGCATGCCTCCTTCTGTACTTCGCGGCTATATCGAAGGGAAAGATCCGGCAACGCAGCGGAACGTAATCGAAGAAGTCATCGAGGCTATCACAAAGCCCGTCAGCGAAGACGAGTTCACCGGGGACTTCGCGCCAGTGTCGCGGACCGGCGTCAGGCAGACGCTACTTGAACCGGATACGGAAGACAATCTTCAGCGCCTGTTTTATGAGCGGGGCTGGACCGATGGGCTTCCCATCATCCTTCCCACGGAAGAACGCGTTGCTGAAATGCTTGCCAGCACTCCCCCGCCCTAGGATTTTCTTGGACACCGAATTGTGATGAAAATGGATGGAAAATCACAAGGAGGTGTCTATGAGCAAAGAGAGAGAACCAGCTTCGGGAGCCCCGGAGGGAGCCCAAGG
>Ga0187888_1000867_pt1 | contig 31327 bp, 27 predicted proteins | sample June2016WEW_7_40_FD_132987 | JGI IMG/M metagenome (GOLD analysis project Ga0187888, IMG submission 132987) | Peatland microbial communities from SPRUCE experiment site at the Marcell Experimental Forest, Minnesota, USA - June2016WEW_7_40 | ecosystem: Environmental > Terrestrial > Soil > Wetlands...
CAGCCGGCCTGAACCACCGACCGTAACGGATTCACGCCCACTTCGAGGTCGTGAATCTACTCGCGGAACCCTCATCCGCCGCGCGAAAGCTGTTCTCAAACTCAAAAAATGTGGCTGGAACAATTTCGGCTATGCTTTTCAGCAGCCTGCTAGTGATAAGCGTTTCACGCGGAGCGCCCTTGCGCGACTTGGGCAATTTGGTTCTCTCCGCAGTTCGCCTGTCCACGATTGGTGTTCTCTCGCGTTGTTTTGTAAACTTCGCTCATGCCAGTCTTTGAATACAAATGCCGGCAATGCGGACATCAGTTCGAGTATCTCGTGTTGCATTCGTCTCCCGCGGCGGAATGCCCCGCCTGCCAGAAGCAGGATCTGGAGCAACTGATCTCGTTGTGCGCTGTTAGTTCAGAAGCCACCAGGCAGGCAAACCTGAATGCCGCGCATGCGAAGGCTGCCGCCGTCCGCGGCGAGAAACAGCGCCAACAGCACACCCATCTCCACGAGCACTTCGAGGATCGTTCCGCCGCCGCGGATGCTACCGATGCAACCGGCGAGCAAAATTGATAAGATCTTCCACGGGATCTGATATTTCCAAGCGTTCATGAGCCGAATTCTACACTGGGCTGGGCTTGCGATTGCCTGCGCGATCGGCTGTGGAAACGCTGGGCACGCCGCGCCCACTCCCGCGGCGGAACGTGCCCTGCTCGATCAATACTGCGTAACCTGCCACAACGACAAGACGAAAACCGCTAACTTTTCGCTGCAAAGAGAAGACATCAACACCGTCGGCGATCACGCTGAAGTGTGGGAAAGAGTGATCCGCAAGCTGCGCGCCGGTATGATGCCTCCTCCCGGGATGCCGCGGCCGCCGCTGGCCAAGTATGAAGAGCTCCGCGATTGGCTGGAAGCGCAAGTTGATCAGAAGGCCGCTGTTCACCCGAACCCCGGTTCCGTAGTGCTTCATCGCCTCAACCGGACCGAATACGCCAATGCCATCCGCGACCTGCTGGATCTCCAGATCGATGTCACGACGCTTCTGCCAGCCGACGACGCGGCCCACGGCTTTGACAATGTCGCGGGTTCGTTGACCATTTCTCCCACTCTGCTGGAGGCCTACACGACAGCGGCCACGCGGATCGCCCGCACGGCGGTTGGCTTCTGGAAGTCGCCCACCGAGGCTGCCTACATCGCACCCGGCGATACTTCGCAGAACCATCACATCGAGGGCTTGCCGTTCGGTACGCGCGGCGGGATGGCGGTGCGTCACAGCTTCCCCGCGGATGGCGAATATAAGTTCTCCGTCCAAAACTTCGGCCTCGGCAAATTTATTCCCGGCGAAAAGCTGGAGTTTCTGATCGACAACGAAACGGTGGATATGCGCGACTACACAGGTGTCGGCTTGACAGCGGCTAATGCCGCGGATCACGACGGTTCCATCGATGTTACCGTCCCCGTGAAAGCCGGCTCGCATATGGTGGGAGTCACCTTCCTCGCGACGAACTACCGGCCCAGTCTCGATCTGATCCGGCAATTCGAGAGAAAGTCTCTTGAAGACAATCCCATTCCGCAGCTCGAATACTACCCGGCCATCGGGATTCTGAGAATACAGGGACCCTTCGTTCCAACGCGCCCGGAAGATTCGCGCAGCATTCGCAAAGTGTATACTTGCCGCCCTTCGAGCGCCGAGCAGGAAGGTCCGTGCGCAAAGGATATCCTAACCACGCTGATGCGGCGCGCTTACCGGCGTCCGGTTACTCCGTCGGATCAGGAGTGGGTGCAAGGTTTTTACCAGGAAGGACGCCGCGAAGGAACTTTCCAGGACGGAATCGAACTTGCGCTGCGCCGAATTCTGACCAGCCCGCAATTTCTGGTGCGGGCTGAGCGCGAGCCTGAAAACATAGCTCCCAACCAACCGTACCGGATTACCGATCTCGAACTCGCGTCCCGCCTGTCCTTTCTGATCTGGAGCAGCATTCCGGATGACGAGCTCATCGACGTTGCAAGCCGGAACAAGCTCCACACTTCCCCGATGCTGGAGCGCCAAGTGCGGCGCATGCTGGCCGATCCGAAGGCGGATGCTCTAGTGGAGAACTTTGGGGATCAACTGCTGTATTTGCGAAATCTGCCGGCCACCTCGCCCGATGGCGTGTTCTACCCAAATTGGGACGACGAGTTACGCCAGAGCTTCCGCCGAGAGACGGAACTTCTTTTCGACAGCATCATCAAAGAAAATCGCAACGTCGTCGACCTGTTGACGGCTGACTACACCTTTTTGAACGAACAGCTGGCCAAGCATTATGGAATTCCCAATATCTACGGTTCACAATTTCGCCGAGTGAATCTGGGCCCGGATCTGGCGTATCGGCGCGGATTGCTGGGACAGGGAAGCGTCCTTTCTCTCACCTGGGTGCAGAACTTCCGAACGTCGCCTGTGAAGCGCGGCGTCTGGGTGCTTGAAAATATACTGGGTACTCCTCCGCCGGAGCCCCCTCCCAATGTTCCGCCACTGGAAGACAGCAAGGGCGACAACAAGATCATGACGCTGCGCGAGCAGATGACGATCCATCGGAAAATGGAGCCCTGCGCCAGTTGCCACAAGCTGATGGACCCGATCGGATTCGCGCTCGAAAATTTCGATGCGGATGCGAGTTGGAGGACCAAACAAGGCGGAGATGGCGGAGTTCCACTGGATACCTCGGCGGTGCTTTGGGACGGAACCAAAGTAAACGGTCCCATCGAACTCAGGCAGGCTCTGTTGCGGTATTCGCCTCAGTTCGTCCGGATGATCACAGAAAAGCTGATGACTTTCAGCCTGGGCCGCGGGGTGGAGTATGAAGATATGCCGGTGATCCGCTCCATCGTACGCAACGCGGACAAAGAGGACGACAGGTTCCTGTCGATTTTGATGGGTATCGTCAAGAGCGCTCCGTTTCAGATGAGAACCAAAGAGGTGGAAGAGAGCGCAAGCAACGGATTGGGTAACGGTTTGAAGGAGTCCCGATAAATGTTTATCTCAAAGAAATTTATCCCTCGCCGTACATTCCTGCGGGGCGCCGGCATCACGCTGGGATTGCCGCTGCTCGATTCGATGGTGCCCGCGCAGACGCCATTGGAGAAGACGGCAGCCGCTCCAGTAAGGCGGTTCGTGGGAATCTGGCATCCGCACGGCGCCGCGCCTGGATACTGGAGTCCGCTACAGGAAGGCGCCAACTTCGACTTCTCATTTATCACCAAGCCTCTGGAGCCCTTCCGGAATCGCGTGACCTTGATATCCGGAATGGACATGCCGGAGGCGATGGCTACCACCGAAGAGCCGGGTGGCGACCATGCGCGCGGTGCGGTCCTGCTGTCCGCTGCCCGGCCGCGGAGAAATGCCGTCAGTCCCTACCTGGGGGTGACGATCGATCAGTTAATCGCAAAGAAATATGGCCGGGATACAATCCTCGAATCGATTCAACTGGGCGTCGAGGAAGACGGCAATTTCGGTAACTGCAACTGGGGTTATAGCTGTGCCTACACCAACTGCATCTCCTGGGCCTCGCCCACAGAGCCGCTTCCAACGGAGGTGAATCCGCGCGTGGCGTTTGAGCGGCTGTTCGGCGATGGAGCGAGTCCGGAAGAGCGGCGTCTGGGAAGAAAGCAAAGCGCCAGCATTCTCGATTCGGTAACGCAGGAAATCGCTTTCTTCAAGAAGCCTCTCGGCGCGGGTGATCGGAGCCGGTTGGACGCCTATCTGGAGAACATCCGCGAAATTGAGCGCCGCATCAACATTGCAATGGAAACCACGGTGAAAGAGCCATCCGAAGAGATTCCGTTCGGTTTGCCCGAGAAAAAGCTGGTTCATTACCGGCTGATGTACGATCTTCTGGCGCTGGCGTTCGAAGGAGATCTCACTCGCTCCGCCACGTACATGCTGGGCAAGGACCTCTCGGGCGCGAGCTTCCCCGAATCCGGTTTCAACGGTGGCTGGCACGGGAGTTCCCATCACGGCGACAAGCCGGAGAATGTGGCCAACTACGCGAAGATGAATCGGTATCACGTTCAAAACCTGGCGTATTTCGCCGAGAAGCTGAACAAGATACCCGATGGCGACGGCAGCCTTCTGGACCACGTCCTGATCTACAAGGGAAGTAACATGGGCAACTCGCATCGCCATGCCCATGTGAAGGTGCCCATCATTCTGCTGGGCGGGCTGGATGGCCATCTCCAAGGGAACCGCCACATTGTATATCCGGATAACACCGAGCGGACGTCCAACATGCTGCTCAGTATCCTGCATAAGTACGGGATTGAAAGAGAGAGTTTTGGCTCCAGCACGAAGCCGATCCCTCTGTAGTTATTTATGAAGTGGCCGGTTGCCGTACTGATTGTTCTTGCCATGCCGCTGGCTGGCCAAGTGGGTGGAAGACCCACCCGGCCGAAAGTGCAGCGGCCCGACGGCGCCGTGTGGGAAGTGATCCGCAAGAATTGCGTGGCCTGCCACGGCATCGACGATTACGCTTTCTACGCTCAGGACAGAGCTGCCTGGCAGAAGTTGATTGCAGATAAACATAAGCCCGGCGATGCAGACCTTTCCGAAGCGGATCGCAATATTCTGCTGGACTGGCTGGCCGCGAAATTCGCTCCGAACACAAAGCCCTTTCCGAGAACCTATGTGCCGCCCGAGATCACTACATTTTTCTCCGATCCCGAAGCCCAAAGGCTGATGAACCGGGCCTGCACGCGCTGCCACGGCGTCGATCGCGTGCAAGGCGTCAGGAAAGCGGAAGAAGGATGGCGGGTCACACTCGTGGATATGAGAGAAAGGGGCGCTCAATTATCCGATGAAGAACTGGAACGTCTGGTGGAGTGGCTGGCCAGAGTTTGGGGAACGAACGAGGGCAAATGAGTGCGGCAAGCATGTGCGGGATTTTTCTGGCAGCCTTTTCGCTTTCGGCGGAAACACCGTTGTCGCCCGCGCGGGAAGCGAGGGTGAGTTTCAGCGCGACAACGGCTAACGTAGCCGGAGCGCCCGATTCGGTCCGGATCGATATACTTCGCTGGTCTACCGATGAAGAACGCGAGAAGCTGATGTCGGCGTGGAACGGGAAGGGTGGACGTGCCTCGACCACTAAAGCGCGTTCAGGCAATGCTGTACCGCTGAGTCCGGAAGTGGCACTCGCGGCCGCACTGAAACAGACCACGACGGTAGGCTATCTGTGGTCATCCGAGGTTTCTGGATACGCGCTCCGCTATGCGGGTAAGGTTACTGGCGCGGATGGCCTGGAGCGCATCATCCTGATCACGAACCGGCGGCTGGGAGCGATGAACGATTTGTGGAAACCGGTGGGCGGGGGCCCGGTGGCGACATACGACTTCTCTGTGATTGAGCTTCGTTTGAATGCCAAAGGCGAGGGCGAAGGCAAAGTATCGCTCACGGGCCGGGTAACGCCAGACAGCGCGGCTCAGATTGTCACGCTCGAAAACTATAACGCCTTGCCGGTAGTGCTGAGCAGAGTGACGCCCAAGGAGCGTAGTTGAAACGCACACCTGCCTGTGCGATAGCCTTGCTATCGGCTTCCATCCTTATGGCCGCTGTTCGGAGCGAAGTAGCCGACGCCACGATGCAGGGAAATAAGGCCGCCGTTCGCACCTTGTTGCAGCAAAAGGCCGACGTCAATGCGCCCCAGATCGATGGCACCACGGCGCTCGATTGGGCCGTGCAGGCGAACGACCTGGAATTGACCGAACTGCTGATACGCGCCGGCGCGCATGTGTCAACCGCCAACAAAGCAGGTGCAACGCCCCTGTTGCTGGCCACAGTCAACGGGAATGCCGCCATCATCGAGCGGTTGATTTTGGCGGGCGCCGATCCGAATGCGCCTTTGACGAATTCGGCCGACACGGCAACTATGATGGCGTCGCGTACCGGCAACGTTGAGGCCGTGAAAGTACTGCTGGATCACGGAGCGCAGGTAAACGCGAAAGAGGCGTGGGGCGGCACTACGGCGCTGATGTGGGCGGTTTCCGAGCGTCATCCCGACGTTGCGAAATTGCTCATCGACCATGGCGCCGATGTGAACGCTAAATCGAACGTCGTGCCGTCCGCGTCGGGAAGAGGTTTTGAAGGAACCACGCCGGTGGCGGTCAAACCCAACCAGGGCACGGAAGAATTTGCCAGCGGTTTGCTGACGCCGCTCATGTTTGCGGCGCGCGAGGACGATATTGAGTCGGCGCGACTTCTCGTAAAAGCTGGCGCGGATGTCAATGCAATTTGCGGCGACGGCAAAGACGCTTTGGGACTGGCGCTTTTCAACGGCAGCTACGATGTTGCATCGCTCCTGATCGACAGCCACGCCAATGTGAACCAGGCTGACGCACAGCGGTTCACTCCGCTGTTCTGGGCGGTGGATCGCCGCAACATGGAAACGGCGCCGAACTTTCCGTGGACGGTTACCACGGATCCTCTTCCCTTGATCAAGAAACTTCTGGACGCCGGCGCCAACCCGAACGCTGTGATTAACTCCACGCCCCGAGCCCACATGCGAGAAGGTTCACCGCGCATTGTGTTCGCAACGGCATTGATGCGCGCTGCATTTGCGGGTGACCTCGAGCTGGTGAGACTTCTGCTCGCGCATGGCGCGAATCCTCACATTATGTCTTCGGACAGAGAGACCACGCTCATGGCAGCCTGCGGCACCGGATTTATCAACGGCTATCACAGACAAAGAACGCCCGCCGAAAGGTTGGAAGTAGTGAAGTTGCTGATCGACCTTGGCGAGGACGTAAATGCGGCCGACAGCTACGGCATAACGCCGCTCATGGTGGCTGCGAACCTCGGGGATATCGGAGTTGTTCAATACCTTGTCGACAAAGGCGCGGATCTGGCAGCTCATGACCTGGGCAAGAAAAACGATGGCGCCTTCGGCTCAAGCATTGAGCCTCTGATGCCGATTGACTATGCGATCGGCGTGGGAACCTTCGTGCCCAACAATGCTGTCATTATGCACAGCGATGTGGTGAAGCTGATGAGCGACCTGATGAAGCAGCGGGGAATAAAACACACCACCTCAGAATGCACCTTGAGGGGATTCACCTGCGCTTTGGCGAATGTCGACCCCAAGACAGCCACACCGGCGGAGATCGCCAAAATCAAGAAAATTCAGACTGGATACCAGGTAGACGGAATCACCGGCGGGCTGACGGTAAAGGATCAGAACAAGAATCCAAAATAACGGCAGCGATCGGCGGCTACCGCCTTGCTGAACGCGCTGGCTCTGCGTCCGACAGAGTATAAGCGATTGCCAGCACGCTCCAACTCGCCGCACCCGCGGAAATGAATTGATTATTCCCGAACGGATAGCCGGTTTCAAAATAAGGTTGCGTGGGGTACGATCGGGTTTTCACTAGCCAGGAGCCATCCTGATATTGATTCTGCTGAAGGAATCGAACGCCTTGGAGGTATGCGCCGTTCGTGGCGGATATACCGGCCGTGTGCAGCGCGTACAGAGAGATTCCTGTGGCATATGCGTCCAGTTCCATTCCATCCCGCTGCGGCCATCCGCCGCCGCTCCGCTCCTGGCCAAGGATTTGCCGGACCGCTCCTTCCACGGCGGACCGGGGAGCTTTCGTCCACACTAGCCCCATCAGCTTCATCGCGCGATCTTCGGCCGAGCGCGCATCCACGGCCAAGAGCCAGCGTTGCGCTCGCCGGACTTTCTCTTCCACCTGATGTTTGCGGTCCGCCAGGGGATACAGTGTCAGAGCACGCGCCCCCATCGCAGTAGCCGTCACCAGAGTATCCTCCATCGGCGGGCGGGAAACACCGTTCGGGGTCCAAGAGCCGTCCGGCAATTGGAGGGCAGCCGCGGCGTGAATCAGCTCCGCGGTGATCTTATCGAAGGGATACTGTTCCACCGCGAGAGCCATCATCGTGTACCCAATTGCTATGATGTTCCCGCCGGGCTGATCGCCCTGCATCGCCAATTCCCCTACACTTTTATAAGAGGCTACGATCTGTTTCAGATTTGTCTGCGCCATTTCCTCATTAATGGCGATTCCCTTTTTCCGCGCCTCCGCCGCCGCTATCGCAACCAACGCCTGGCTGTGACAACTGATGCAGCCACGTTTCTGGTACCCCACCGGTGCGGTGGGTAGGAGCAGATTGACAGCTCGCTCAACCGAACTGTGAGCATCCGCAATCCCTCCCGGTGCAGGGTTTGGATACGTTTTCTGGCGCGGTCCGTGGCCGCGGGTAGCTCCAAACTGTTCGAGCGCGGCGATCTTGTCACGGTCGGCGCGGTAGAGTGCCCAATCCAACGGCCGTTCGCCGTCAATGTCTTCGGCGTTCGGATCCGCGCCCTTTTCGAGCAGCAGTTGGACGGTTGCAGCGCCCGCTTGCTCAGAAGCCGTTGCAGTCATCAGCGCCGTGCGATTGTATGGGGCCGCCCGGGCATTTACGTCGGCTCCCCGTTCGATCCACGTCTCGATCAGCTTGGGGTCTTGCCAGTGAGCCGCCATCGCGAGAGCGTCTTTCTCCACGTTCGCGCCCTTTGTCAGCAAATACTCCAGCGTCGGCAGATATTGGCGGGCGTAGCGTACGTTCGTGCCGTACCCGGATTCATTGGGGTCGCAGCCGTGCTCTACCAGGAAACGCACGACTTCCACATCGGCCGACAGCGCCGCCCTACCCAGGGCATGCATTCCTCGGCGGTCTTTGGCGTGGATATCGGCGCCGTGATCCAACAGTAGTTGCAACACTGCCACCGATCCGGGATAGCTTGCTGCAATCAGAAGAGGGGTACGCCCGAGGTTCTTCGAGCGCGCATTCACGTCCGCCCCGGATGCTATCAGCACCTTAACCTTGGTGATATCGGGAACCGCCCACATCAGAGCCGTCGCGCCCGCTTGGTCGGTGGCGTTGGGATCGCCCCCGCGATCAAGCAGAAGCTTGACGCAATTTGCGTCGGCGAATAGTACCGCGGCCATCAGCGCGGGCGTGTTTTCGGCGTCTCGCGCATTCGCATTGAGACCGTGATCCAGCAGGCCCTTCACCGCAGGAACATCAGACTTCTGTATCGCTTGGAAGAGCGGCTCCGCCGACCGTGCTTCGGACGCAAAGAGCCTCAATGCGAACAACAACGCGAACACTGTTGCACGTACGGGCATGTGACCCTCCTAGCTTACCCGGATAGTCTACGGCTTAGTGTACGCCTTCGAATCGTCTAACGGGGACTCCGATTTCCCGCTTCCCCAAGTTGGTTGTTTGATATGGGCTTGCTACCCAGGTTGCGGTTCACGCGGCTCAAATTTTTATGGTTTTTTCATGCTGCTAAAGGAAATGTGAATGGGACGCCAAAAGTTTTCCGATGACAGCGTTTATGCGGTCCTTATGCTGGCGACCCTATACTCGCTCTAAAGATTACGGCGAAGAAGCACTTGTAAAGCGCCAGAAAGCGTAAATGCCTTTCTCTCGACTCTGGAAAATGCCGGTAGGATCCTGGACAGCACGCCGAGGGCACGCTTTCCGCATGGCTGGCTCCCCGCCACGCGCCAGCAACGGATTGGCGTCCAACGCTACCTCGCAATCATCCGCCTCCCCAACGCAAGGAGCCATTTTAATCGTGGATGACGACGCTTCGGTGCGTTGGGCCCTGGACGCCACACTGCACACCCTCGGGTTCAACACTTCCCAGGCGTCCGGCGGAGAGGAAGCGCTGCTCCTGGTCCGCAACGCTTCGTTTGACGTCGTGCTGCTGGACATTAATATGCCGGGTCTGAATGGCCTGGAGACCTGCCGCCAGCTCCGCCGACTGCTCCCTCGCATCGCGATTCTCATGCTCACCGTTCGAGACAGCGAAGAGGACAAAGTGGAAGCGTTGGAGGCTGGCGCCGATGACTACGTTACCAAACCTTTCCACATCCGCGAATTGACGGCGCGAGTGCGGGCCGCGATTCGCCGGGCGCGAGCCTTGGAAGACAATCCGAATGCCACCATTCGCATCGGCGAAATCGAACTGGATCCGGCTCGCCGGGAAGTCCATAAGGGTGGCATCCTCATCCACCTTACGCCCAAGGAATTCGATCTTCTGCATTACTTAATCGCCCACGCCGGCCTTCCCATCACGCATGGGCGCTTGCTCCAAGCTGTGTGGGGATCGGAATACGGCAACGAGGTGGAATATCTGCGAACGTTCATGCGCCAGTTACGCAAGAAGATCGAAGACGATCCTGGGACGCCCAAATACCTTTTGACGGATGTCCAGATTGGTTATCGCTTTCGGGATAACGACTTAGCCGTACAGGGTCATTAACGGACCGAGAGACTTACAGGGGATAAAGTGAAGATATCACAGGATATGCCGAGTAAGGATGACGAAAGCCCCTTATGCCTTCCTTATACTTCGGACTCCATACTTCTCAGGGGATGGGTTGAAGGTATGATCAGCAGCGAATTAAAGTCCGGCACGATTGTTAAGAACAACCAACCCTGTTTCCCCTTGGCCGCAGGTTCTGTTCCAGATCTGGAAAATTGCATGTTGCAGCAGGCTGTACGGGAGAATCTGGTCAGCTTTCCTTCCCAAGTTCCTGTGTTTGAGAGGCAATCCAGGCCAGATCTGCAACCGCGACTGGTAATTCTATATTTCGTGCGCGGATGGACGATGGATGCGATCGCTGAGCGCTATGGTCTGGGACGGCAGCGGATAGGACAGATCCTGACTGCTTGGCGGATTCGTGCCACGAAGGAAGGATATATCCAAGAGATCGACTCGGAGCACCAACTCTTTAAAAAGGCTTTATTGCAACAGGCCGGTCGATCTGCCGAAGTGCCAGCCGGCGGGACTTCCGCGTTGAACCTGAGCGTCGCCGAGTCCCCCAGAATAGCGGCCCTGCCGGTCGCGCCTCCCAGTGCGCCGACATCGGCAGTGGCTGAAACGCCAACCGGGCGGCCGATAGGTAGAGCACTCACAGCATCCGGCCTTGCTGAGGAGTTACATACCATCGTTTGCGTCCTGGACAATCAACTGCGGTTTTGCGCCAAGCCTCTCAACAGGAATATTGATTCTTGCGAGTACTTGCTCGCTCGTGCCACTGCGCTTTGTGCGCTCCTAGAAGCCCGGGTCGCGGATCCTGGCAACCATGACGAGTGGCCAATCGCAGCGGCTGTTTCCTCCGCAAACGCTCTCTTCAGACGCTTTCAAGAGTACACGGAACAGCGGTCTACTATTTCGTTCCAGTCCGTTTTCGCCAGTGCGGGAAGAATGTCCCATACAACCGGCAGCACAGCCGTTTGTGGCGGTCCATCCTGATGTAGCTGAAACTGAGCGGCGCAGGAGTGTACCCGCGATTAGGTACCTTGTCTCCCCTGTCCGGAGAGTAAGTCATTACAACAGTCTAACGACGTAGTATGCCGTACTCCCTGTTCGAGATCATTTGCAATTTGTATACAGAGTTCAATGTCGACATTATCACTTACTGACTTTACACACAGGACAACGCTATGATTAGACCAACTTTAGTCACCATCGCCATACCTCTTTGGATGGCGTTCAACCTTGTTTCCGTTCAGGCGCAATCGTCGCTCGGTACGCTCCACGGCGTTACGGCGAGCGCCGATGGTACTCCGATCGCGTCAGCCCCGGTGGTTATACGGCGGACCGATGACAACACCGACCGGACTATAATCAGCGGCTTCGACGGCGCATTCTCGGTGTCGAATCTGCCACCGGGCAGATACGAACTAAAAGCCAGCAAAGGCGAGTTGCACAGCTCCCCGGCCACCGTTGATCTAGCTGCGAACATAGATCTCCGGGTAGATCTCGCGCTGGCTGCGACTCCGCCGACGCCGGCCGACGCCAGCATCAGCCTAGCCGTCGAGAAGAAGTTCGAGGCGATGGAGGCGCGGATCGAACAGCTCGAAGCGGAACTAAAGGCGAAGTCCGCACTGGAGCCGCCTTCTTCACCGGCGCCACGCGGCGATTTGGTCGCCACGCTGGGTAAGGATCCTAGCCAGATCCCCATTGTGCCGGCCACTCTTGCCAGGCCAGACGCGAGCAAAGCCGTGGCTTCGGCCGGAGGATCAAGTTCGAGCGCGCAAGATGGCGCGAGTCAACCCGTATCGGCCCCGCCCGCTCCGCCGGCAGTAGACACCCAAACACCGTTTGCCTACGGCGACTTTACCTGGCTCAATGGCACGCCCCGCAATAAAGACGTCGTTTTCGACTCACCATTTTTCACGCCGGAAGTGCGATTCGACACTCACTACATGGAGGATTTCAATCAACCCATCGACCATACGATCGTTGGTGCGACGGAGAGCTTCCGGTCCGGCGAAGTCCAGATCGAGCAGATCAGCGTCGGCGGCGACTTCCACTGGCAAAACGTTCGCGGCAGAGTCCTGTATATGGACGGATTGTTTGCAACCACCACGCCGCGCAACGACGCGAGTTCGGCAACGGGCACGTACCCGGGAAATACTGGCGGAGTCGGCCAGTGGGACCTCCAGGGCGCGTACAAGTATGTGTCGGAAGCTTACGGCGGGTATCACTTCAACGTTCAGCACGGGCTGAACATCGACGCGGGTATTTTCGTGTCGTACATCGGCCTGTTCAGTTACTACAATTTCGATAACTGGACCTATCAGCCGTCGTATGTGTCGTCCAACACGCCGTGGTTCTTCAACGGTGTGCGAATCCAGTGGTTCCCTACCAACAAGCTGAAAATCGAGCCTTGGTTCATCAACGGATGGCAGTCCTACGCCAAGTACAACGGACACCCGGGTCTGGGAGGGCAACTCCTGTGGTTGCCGAAAGAGTGGTTTAAGTTGGTCGCAAACCAATATGGCTATGGACAGGATAATCTGGGACTTCCCCACACGGAACGTATTCACACGGACGATAGTATCGAGGTTAGGTACTACAACAGGCCCGAGAGCCTCAACCTCTCGAAGATGGCATTCTCGCTCACGGCCGACGCCGGCGCGCAGTATGGCGGCGGACTTTGTGGCACCTGCGCACCAAGCCAGGGAAAGGAATCGTTTGTCGGGTGGATGGCTTACGACCGATATTGGTTCCACAAGGATCTCTTCGCCATAACTCTCGGCGGCGGAGAGATGAGTAACTGGGGCCGCTACCTGACGCTGCTGCCGCCGATCGATGGGGCTATAGCTGCATCTGGTACGCCTTACTTCACGGAGAATCCTGGGCAACGGGCTCACATGTGGGATAGCTCGGTAACTTTCCACTACATGCCCAAACAGTACATCACCTGGTGGGCGGAAGTTGGCTATCGGCATTCAGATGTGCCGTATTTCGCGGGACGCGGCGGTGTGACGCCTCCGGGCGGAGACAACGGCTTACCTCAATACTATACGTGCATGAATGGAGCTACGGCAGGAACAGGGAACTTGGCGGCCGCGCAAACAGCGTGCGGTGGTGCGGGTAACGTTTGGTTCCCGGATCTTCGCAGAAGCGAATCCAAGGCTAGCGTCGGTGTAATGGTGAAATTCTAACCCCCGTCCAGTTGAATTATGGGGCAGCGTATTTCGGCCACGCTGCTCCTCTTTTCTTGGGAGGTGATGCATGAACACGGGCCGCATTCTAGTGGCAAGTAGCGGCGGCGAGATCCGCAAGGAGTTGCGTAGCGCTCTTGAATTTGAAGGCCACCTCGTCGCGGAGGCAGAAACAGCTCGGCAAACAATTGAAGAAACTTCCTCCGGCTTACACGACGTTCTCATCTTGGACTCGGTGCTGGACGGCGTGGAGCCGTACGAACTGTGCCGCACCATCCGTCCGAAATCCGATCTCGGAATTATACTGCTCAGCCGGGACGACAGCGGGCAAGGCCGCATCGATGCGCTCAATGCGGGCGCCGATGACCAGGTTCCCGATCAATTCGTGGTCGCGGAGCTGCTGGCGCGGGTGAGAGCTATATTACGCCGGGTGATCCGCTCCAGCGGAAATCGGCGGCTCATCGTTTTGCAAGACCGTGCAATCGATTTTCAATCCCACGAGATCAAAGGGCCAGACGGGCGCGTTGCTCATCTTACTCCCAAAGAGTGCATGGTGTTGCGGTACTTAGTAACCAACGCCAATAGGCCACTTACTCCCCAGAGTCTCGCGCAGACGGTCTGGCAGCGTGACGGAAGCGGACAGATCGAATATGTTCGCATTGTGGTGAAGCAACTGCGGAGAAAACTGGAGCCGGATCCGGATAACCCACGCTACATTCTGACGCAGCGTTCGGTCGGCTATCAGTTTCAGATGCCGGTGTAGGTGAGGACTTATGAAACGAATACTACTTGGCTTGATTCCGTGCTCCGCAATTTTGCTCATCGCCGCGGAGCCGGTCTGGAAGGACAAACCGAGCGCCAGTTGGACGGAAGAAGATGCCCGGCAGATTCTCGAGAATTCTCCCTGGGCCAAGACCGTGGTTGCAGGCATAGCCAGACGGCGGAGCGAAGATGAACTGAGGGAAGGTGGTCAGATGGGACAACCTCATGGCGTCGGCTACGACGGCGTTGAGGACAGAAAGCGGCCGCTGCCCGAGGCGATTGGCAATCCCTTTATAGTCGGTAAGACACCGCCATCCACGGCGCCCACCATTCGATTATTGGTTCGCTGGGAGAGCGCTCTTCCGGTCCGTGCGGCGGAGTTCAAGGCCCATGAAGACCCGCCGCCTACCCTGTCCGACGAGGGTTACAGCATCGCGGTTTACGGCGTTCCGGCCAGCTATGTGAAGGGCGACCCGACGAGCTTGGGGAAGCCGCTCAAGGAATCGGCGGCTCTGAAGCGCGAGGGGAAGAAAGACGTCCAGCCGTCTAGTGTCGAAGTGTTTCAGTTGGAAAGCAGTGTGGTGGTGGTGTACATGTTTCCGCTGTCGGCGGAAATCGGCAAGAAGGACGTCGTGGTAGAATTCAGCGCGCTGATCGGCCGGCTGCAAGTGTCACAGCACTTCCTGGTTGACGACATGCAGTTCCAGGGCAAGCTCGAACTTTAGCCCACGCGTTCCGCGGCTTCAGGCAGGTTGAAACGGTAGCCCAGCCAGGGCTCCGTGAGAATATAACGGGGTTGCGCCGGATCGGACTCAATCTTCTTCCGCAGTTGATTCACAAAAACCCGAAGGTACTCCACCTCATTGCCATAGTCCGGGCCCCAGACCGCCTGGAGGATCTTATCGTGGGGCAGCGCCGTGTTGGGATGCGTGACGAAATAATGGAGCAGGTTTTGTTCTGTGGGGGTAAGTCGCGTCGCCTTCCCGTTTACTTTGACGCTGCGATCACGAAAGCTGATCTCCACGCCGTCCAGTTGCAGCATCTCTGACTGACCCAGGGCCGGCGCCCGGCGCAGCGTCGCTCGAATGCGGGCCACCAGTTCGTTCACGTCGAACGGCTTCGTGACGTAGCCATCCGCCCCAGCATCCAGCGCCTCGATCTTGTCCAATGAACGGTCGCGGACGGTCAGCATAATGATGCTGACGTCCGACCTGGAACGGATGGCACGGCACGTTTCCGTACCACTCAGCCCGGGCATATTGATGTCCATCAATATCAGGTCGAACCTTTCCTCACGAACCGTCTCCATGGCCGCTTCGCCGCTCTCCGCATCGGCGACCACAAAGCCCAGCGCCGACAACGTGGACCGCAGCGCCCGGCGGATGTGTGGCTCGTCGTCCACCACCAGAATGCGGCTACCGTTCACCGGAGCACCCCCTCCTGCGCTTGCGCGCGCACGACGGGAAGAGACAAAGAGAATATCGTGCCATAGCCAGGCTCGCCCTCCGCCCATGCGTGCCCGTGCTGGCTAGCCGCAATCGACTTGACGATCGACAAGCCCAAGCCGGTTCCCGATGACTGGTCTCTGGCCCCAGGCGCTCGATAAAACCGCTCGAAAATCTGCTCTCGATCGGCATAAGAAACCACCAGTCCTTCACTTCGCACCGATAGAACCACTTCGTTTTCGTTGGCCGCGAAGCTCACATCGATCGGGGACTCGGGTGCGGAGTACTTCAGTGCGTTGTCCACTAACTGGGCAAGAGCAGTCAAGATCAGTTCCCGGTTGGCAAAGACCGGGCATTCCTGGGCGAGGACGCGCATATGAAATCGGTCTCGATCCGCCGGTGCAACCTCTTGGAGCGCCGTTTTCATCAGGCGCGAAAGAATCAGCGGTTCGGGCTCGCCTTCAAACTCCGCGGAATCCAGTTTGGGCGCGCTCACCAATCGCGATGCCAATTCGTTTAGCTTTCGCGCTTCCTGATCGATGAGGCTCACCAACTCCGTTTGTGCCTCGCACAATCCGCCGGCCGCGGGAAGACCGGAGCTCGCCGTGCGGATTACGGTGAGCGGAGTTTTGAACTGGTGCGCCAGGGAATCCAGTACGGCGGTTCGCAACTGCTCGGCTCGGCGCGCGGCCTCGGCATGGTATTGCTTTTCCAACGTGTGAGCGCGTTCCAAGGCGATCGCTACCAGGGAAGCCAGCGCGGTTGCCGCCAGAGATCGCATATCCGTACCGCACAGCGCCAGGGCGCCTACCGGCCGCCTCCCTACGCGCAGAACGCAGAACCAGGTTTGGGCCCCGGAGTCGAACGTATCCAGCCCCCCGAAGAACGCGTCTCGCACCCGATCAACTGCGCCACGCGTGGGCTTTCCGCTCTCGTAGACTTTTGTTGAAAACGAATCAAACAGGACGACGCCGCGAAGCTCGAACGTCTCGCGAACGAGTAATGACACTAGATTGCCAAGATCGCTCGGGCTCTCGAGCAGCAGCAGCCTGCGAGCGGTCTGATAGAGGCGATCTGTATCGCGACGCTCCGCGACGGCTTCCGAAGCCCGCAATTGTACGCGGTTCGACAACTCGCTAATCACCAGAGCGGTGAACTCGAAGGCGCCCAATTCCACCCAGTCCGCAAGCTTACCGACGCTAAAGCTGAAGACGGGATCGTCAAAAAAGTAGTCCAGGCCTGCCACCGCGATGACCGACACCAAGGTCGCTTGCCAGAACCCTCCGTAAAACGCGGCCAGAACAACGAAGATGAGATAGAGGAATCCAGCGGAGCCCAGATTCAACCCCAGCCGGAATGATATCCACGTACACCCGAAAACAGCCAGGACCGAGAGAACGCACGGCGTCGCGGCGGTGAGTTTTCGATCCCATCGGTTCGTGTTGGAGATGGCCGCTGGAACGGCTATGGTAGAACCCATTTGTATCGGCACCACCTCACATTTATCACTATAAAGTGCCGTGCATGAAGATTACATAAGGAAACAATGGTAACGCGGTAATAATCGCTGGGCGACGCGGTCTTACCGATCAAAATCGCTTATAAGAGCGAGTCAAGAAAGCTTTCGAGGTCTAACGGGTTCTTTATGCCTTTCTTGGTTACTCACTCCTACACTTGGGTTTGAAGATTCCCTGTTAGACCGGAGTTCCCATGAAAAACAACGTTCTTAAAATTGCGCTTCTTCTCGTCTCGATTGCTCCCCTGCTTTCTTTGTCAGGATGTGGCAAAGTACATGCGCAAACGGGCGACCCGGCGACAGCGGGGGCGCCACCTGAGCCCAACGTTGTTCCATTTCCTGATGCCGCCCTCTTCACAGTGGATCATCCCGAGCAGTTTCCGCTCGCTGTCGCGGTCCAACATCCGACCACTTCCGAGTTAGTGGTAACCGGTACCGTGACTCCCGACGTCTCCCGCAATGTTCCCGTCGTCTCGCTGGCTTCGGGGCGCGTCATGGCGATTCACACACGCCTTGGCGATTCCGTTCAGAAGGGCCAGTTGTTGATGACCATTCGAAGCGACGACGTGTCGGGTGGGTATTCGACCTACAAAATGGCGGTCGCGGATGAGATTCTCGCCCACGCCCAACTGGAGCGCACCAAGGATCTGTACGAGCACGGCGCGATGGCGCTGAACGACCTTCAAGTCGCACAAGACACCGAGGACAAAGCCAAAGTTGCCGTCGATACGTCATCCGAACACCTGAAGCTACTGGGTAACGATCCGGACAAGATGAACTTCATGGTGGATATCTATGCGCCGGTTTCGGGAGTAGTTACCGACCAGCAAGTTACTGCGGGGTCTCTGGTGCAGGCATACAACACGCCGTACCCGTTCACGATCTCGGACCTCTCGGCAACTTGGATTGTATGCGATGTATATGAGAACGACCTTGCCGCTGTCCGGCTTGGCGATTCCGCGGATATCAGCCTGAATGCCTATCCCGATCGCATGTTCAAGGGAAAGGTAAGCAACATTGGCGCCATCCTCGATCCGACTATCCGGACGGGGAAGGTTCGCATCGAGGTGGCGAATCCGGGCATCATGCGGCTGGGCATGTTTGCCAGAGCCACCTTCCACGGTCAAACCAGCGAGATGCACACCATCGTCCCGGCATCCGCCGTTCTGCACATGCACGATCGCGATTTTGTCTACGTTCCGGCGCCCGGCAAGAAGTTTCGCCGCGTAGAAGTGGTCAGTGGAGACCTGGAGCAGGACAACACGAGTTTGCAGGAGATCAAGTCCGGGATCGAACCAGGCCAACAAGTGGTGACCAACGCTTTGGTCTTGGACCACGTACTCGCGCAGTAATCGAAAGCCCGCCTCACTGTTCGAGGCGTGGAACAGCATAGCCAAATAAAGACAGGAAACAGGAAATGATTCGCGCTCTAGTAGACTTTGCGCTTAACAACAAGTTTGTGGTGCTGGCCGTTGCCCTGTTGTTGCTCGGTTGGGGGGCTATTTCGTTTCACAACTTGCCGGTGGAAGCCTATCCCGATATCGCCGACAACTATGTGACGGTCATCACGCAATGGGCTGGCCGGTCCGCCGAAGAGGTGGAACAACAGGTCACGATTCCGATCGAAATTCAAATGGCCGGAATGCCTCACATGACCTTTCTGCGATCCGAGTCGATTTTCGGCCTGTCGTACGTGCTGCTGATCTTCGACGATAGCTCCGTAAACGACTGGAATCGTCAAAAGGTCCTCGAAAGGCTCACGCAGGTCAATCTCCCGAATGGACAAAACCTGCAGCCTCAAATCGGCACGGACTGGAGCACCACCGGCCAGATCTATTGGTACACGCTGAGAAGTACAAATCCCCGGTACGACCTGATGGAATTGAGGTCCCTCGAAGACTGGGTTCTTCTCAAGCAGTTCAAATCCGTTCCCGATGTCGTGGACGTTTCCGATTTCGGAGGCACGGTAAAAGAGTACCAGGTGCGCATCGATCCAAACAAGCTGGTGTCGTATGGACTAAGCATCGGTCAACTGGAGCAACAACTCGCCAACAACAACATCAACGCCGGCGGCAGCTTTGTGGAAGTGGGCCTCCAGCAGATGAATGTTCGCGCACTCGGGCTCTTCAGCAATGTGCACGACATCGAGCAGACCATGCTCACGACAAAGTCCGGAACTCCTCTGAGGGTGAAGGACATCGGTTACGTGGTTCAAGGTCCCAAAATCCGGTTAGGCCACATGGCCCGGGCCAACCATATGGAGGACGGGCGCATCATCGACGAGCCGGACGTCATTCAGGGCGGTGTGCTCATGCGCAAAGGCGCCGAAGAGCAACCCACGCTGGATGGCATTCACAAGAAGGTGTACGAGCTCAATCATGGAATCCTGCCGCCCGGCGTGGAAGTGGTCCCCATGCTGGACCGTAGCGATCTCTTGCATTTCACAACGCATACGGTGCTGCACAATCTCACGGAAGGAATGATTCTGGTCACGGTGATCCTGTTCCTGTTTCTCCTCAATGTTCGGGCTGCCTTCATCGTCGCGCTGACCATTCCTTTCTCTTTGCTCTTCGCATCCATCTTCCTGGATTTAAGTCACATTCCGGCCAATCTTCTCTCCTTGGGCGCGCTCGATTTCGGGATGGTGGTGGATGGAACGGTTGTCATGGTGGAAAACATTATCCGGCACCTGCACAAGGCCCGGCACGGGACCGTCACTGACAGTTCCAAAACGACGGCGGAGATGATCCGCGAAGCTTGCCATGAAGTGCAACGGCCCGTCTTCTACGCCATCGCCATTATCATCACGGCCTATCTGCCGATCTTCACCCTGCAACGGGTGGAAGGCCGGTTATTCAGGCCCATGGCTTGGACGGTGGCCTTCGCTCTGCTCGGCGCCATGACGTTTTCGATCCTGATCGCGCCTGTCCTGGCAGCGACGTTCTTCCGCAAAGGCGTGAAGGAACGTCGCAACGTAGTGATGGACTATTTGGTCGAGCGCTATCGACGCCGGCTGCGCTGGGCCGTTCAGCACCGTTGGGTGGTCGCTTGCGTTGGGCTCGCTGCCGCGGCTGGAACCATCTATCTGGGCTTTGGCGGCGTCATCGGAGCGGAGTTCTTGCCGCACCTGGACGAAGGCGCAATCTGGGCGCGCGGCACTCTGGCGAATAGCACCAGTCTTTCGGAGGGCGAAAGATTCACCACCCAAGCCCGCTATATTTTCGCTTCTTTCCCCGAGGTGAAAACAGTGGTATCGCAGGCCGGCCGTCCCGATGACGGAACCGACACCGGGGGTTTCGGCAACACGGAGTATTTCGTCGACTTGAAGCCTCACGACCAATGGCGTCCGGTATTTCATAAGAACAAAGACGAACTAATCGCCGCCATGAACCGCGCACTGGAAAAGCTGCCGGGCGCGATCTGGAACTTCTCGCAGCCCATCGAAGACAACGTCGGCGAGACGATGACCGGCACCAAGGGTTCGCTTGCTCTCAAGATTTTCGGCGACGATTTGAAGACTCTCGAGCAAAAAGGCGAGGAAGTCACCACGCTCATGGCGGCCATTCCCGGCATGCATGACGTCAAACTATTGCGGGATTTCGGTCAGCCGAACCTCGATCTTACGATCGACCGCAAGCAGGCAGCTCGTTTTGGAATCAACGTGGGAGATATACAAGACGCCGTTCAGACTGCCGTCGGCGGAAACGCCGTGAGTCAAGTCCTGATCGGTGAGCAGCGCTACGACGTGGTGCCGCGCTACCAGCAACCTTATCGCAACACGGAGCAGGCCATCGCGAGAGTTCGCCTGCTTTCGCCCACCGGAGAGCGCGTGTCTCTGGCGCAGTTGACGAAGGTGGAGGTGAAGGACGGCGCGTACGACATCTTCCGGGAAAACAACACCCGCTATGTAGCCGTAACCTTCAACGTACGAGGCCGCGACCTGGGGACTACGGTCGGAGACGCGATCAAACAGATCGGGGACAAAGTGAAAATGCCGCCGGGCTACACCGTCGGCTGGTCCGGCGAATACGAGAGCGAAAAACGTGCGGAAGCGCGGCTGAAGATCATCGTTCCGCTGACCGTTCTGGTCATCTTTATCATTCTTTACACCATGTTCCGCTCGTATAAATGGGCGCTGCTCATTCTGCTGAACGTTGGCATGGCTCGGCTGGGGGGCTTCCTGGCTCTGGTGGTTACAGGAACCTACCTCAGCGTATCCTCGGGCGTCGGCATGCTGGCCCTCTTTGGTGTATCCGTGCAAACCGGTGTCATCATGCTCGAATATATCAACCAACTTCGCGCCAAGGGTCACACGATCCAGGACGCGGCGGTGGAAGGGGCAGTTTTGAGGCTTCGTCCCATCATGATGACGATGCTGGTGGCAACTCTTGGACTCCTGCCGGCCGCGATGTCGCACGACATCGGATCGGATTCGCAGCGGCCCTTCGCGATTGTCATTGTGGGCGGGCTGATTTCCGATCTGCTCCTGAGCATTGTTTTGTTGCCCACGTTTTATGTCTGGTTCGCACGGGAAACCGACCAACTCCCGGAACCGGAGATGTCCGTTGAAAGTTAAGGGTGGAATCTTGAAACCTCGAAACAGGGTATTCTTCGCCGCCAGCGTAGTTTTGTGGTGCGCGGCATCCGTGGAGTCGGCCTTCGGCCAGGCTGCCGCGGGACCCTCCAAAATCACACTCGACCAGGCGATCGAACTGGCGATCCAGCACAACCACGGCCTGCTGGCCGCCCGCACAACCATCCTGCAGAACCAAGCCCTCGAGGTTCAGGCCAACCTGCGCCCAAACCCGACGTTCTTCACCGACTGGGAATACCTTCCGATTTTCTCCAACCCAAACGGCGGACTCGCCTCTTACTTGCAGGGCTCGACGGAGGGAGATGTCGGACTCAGCTACTTGTTCGAACGCGGCCAGAAGCGGCAACACCGTCTGGAGGCAGCCCAGGACGCCACCGCTGTCACACGCTCGACGGTCTCCGACAACGAACGCACACTTGCGTTTCAGGTCGGCCAGCTCTTTATCAACGTCGAGCTAGCCCAATCCACGCTCGAACTCGCGCGTCTGGACCTGAAGAGCTTTCAGGATACCGTCAACATCAGTAAGCGGCAGTACGACATCGGCGCCCTGGACGAGAATGATTTTCTGCAGATAAAACTCCAGTTGGTACAGTTTCAGACCGATGTGGAGCAAGCGGAATTGTCCAAGGCCCAGGCCCTCTCCGACCTCCGGCAGCAGTTGGGCTACGAATCGGTGCCTTCCGAATACGACGTCGCGGACGAACTGGAATACCGTCCCCTGGCGCTCAAGCTGGACGACCTGCAGGCGAAAGCCCTCCAGAACCGGCCCGATTTGCGCGCCGCGCAGCTCGGGATCACCGCTGCTAATAGCCAATACACGCTCGCCAAAGCCAATGGCAAGCAGGACTACACGATATCGGGCAATTACTCTCACGTGAACGGTCTGAGTGCGATCACTCTCTCGTTCAGCATCCCGCTCCCGATCTTCGACCGTAACCAAGGCACAATTGCTCAGATGCGCTACACCATCGCCCAGGCACAAGAGCAGAAGACTTTAACCAACGGCCAGGTGCTGACCGACGTGCGCGACGCCTACCTGGGCGTGCAATCGAACGACCACGTGGTTCAGATCTACCGATCCGGCGTGCTGGACGACAACAAACGAAGCCGCGACATCAGCGAGTACGCGTATCGGCATGGCGCCACCCCGCTGCTCAACTTCCTGGTCGCGGAGCGTAACTACCGCGCCGTTGAACTTGCCTATCGCCAGGCCGTGGCTGCCTATGCCACGTCAGTCGAGCAGCTCCGCCAAGCCGTCGGGTCGAGGAGCCTACCCTAAAGAGGGGCGTAAGATCCAGACGGAGATTCCGATCTATGAAAAAGTCAGAAGTGCGCGCTGTTATTGAGAACATTGGCATCATCCCCGGGGTTCGCGTAGGGGAGCCCGATGATGCTCGCTTCGCTGCGGAGGCTGTGTACCGCGCCGGTATTCCGATCGCGGAAATCACCATGACGGTGCCCAACGCCATCGACGTGATTTCCTTTCTGGCAAACAAGCTTCCGGATATGGTGGTAGGCGCCGGAACCGTTCTGAACACTGAAACCGCGCAACGCTGCCTGGACGCCGGCGCGAAGTTCTTGACTAGTCCTGGGCTCATCACGAAAGTTGTGGAATTTGCGGTGAAGAAGGATGTCGTGGTTTTCCCTGGCGCCTTGACCCCTACGGAAGTAATCACGGCCTGGACCGCAGGCGCGGATTTCGTCAAGATCTTCCCCTGCGCGGAAGTCGGTGGGCCCGTTTACCTTCGGGCTCTCAAGGTACCTTTGCCACAGGTGCCCTTAATTGCATCGGGAGGCGTGAATCAAGTCAGCGCCTTCAACTTCATTCTGGCCGGAGCCACGGCGCTCGGCATCGGAAGCGAGTTGATGCCCCACGAGGCCGTACGCCGGCGGAACGAGGAGCAGATCCAAGAACTTGCGCGCCGGTTCATCAATATGGTGAGGGACGCGCGCGCGCAGCAGGAGGAGCTGCGCGCTGGCTAAGGGCAAGAGGAGCTATGTGATATATGACTTATAAACTGGCCGCATCCTGCGCCGCACTATCCTGGATGGCGATCACGCCATTGCTCTCCGCTGCCGAATCGGTGCAGCGGCCTGAACAGGTAAGTAGCACCGAGCGCGTTGCCTTCGCTTCGGGAGGAACCATTCGCTTCAATGATTCCTTCGGCGATCTGTATGTGGAGGGTTGGGACCAGCCACAGGTGGAGATGACGCTCATCAAAGGGTTCGATGACTATGAGCCGCCCAAGAACGCCCCCGAGCAACTGGCACAAGTGAAATTCACCACAGGGCATCCCTCCGAGACCGAACTGGCGATCGGAACCAGCATTCCGTCCCACAGCTTCTTCCGGCATCCTTTCGGCGGCAAGGGGCCCGTGACCGTTCGATACGAGTTGCGCGTGCCACGCGATTCGCATCTGGTAATCCACCACGGCGGCGGCAACATACTAATAGGCAACATCATTGGAAACATCGAAGCCACCAATCGCGAGGGCGATATCGTGCTGATGCTGCCAGGTCCGGGCCCGTATTCGATTGACGCAAGAAGCAAAATGGGAACGGTCATTTCCGACTTCGCGGGCAAACCTCGCGTTCGCTATTTCATCGGAGAGCGCTACGCGGGCGCTGATGCCAACGCCCCGCGCAAAATCTTCCTCCGAGTAGGATTCGGCGGCATCACAATCAAGGAAGTTCCGCCAGAAGCATTGCGTTGACGCGGCTTCTTGGGCCGTTCCTGATCTATATAGTGATGTTTATGGGATGGACAGGCGTTGGCCTGTTTATGCTGCTGGCGCCCCGCCGCTTCGGCAATTTACTCCATCACAATGTCGGCGTTTTTCCCGAAGTGCAAAAGGCGGATTGGGGCAAAAAGCTATTCGTGCGTCTGGTGGGAGCCGGATTCCTGGCCTTCGCGGTCCACTTTGCATTTGGTGTTGCCGATCTGGTTTTGCAGGCCCGCTGACTGAAAGCGCGGGTCGTCCGCACTAGCGGCTGTGTTGCTGAGCTGTGCTTCCCCGCGCAAAATCTTCCTCCGCGTAGGATTCGGTGGCATCACAATCCAGGAAGTTCCGCCAGAAGCTTTGCGTTGACGCGGCTTGGCGGCCCGCTTCATCCCCCTTCCGCTCCGTCCCTAATACCTCAGTGGGATATAATGCAGGTCGGCCCATTCTGCAGGCATATCAGTACTGCCGCGAAGAGCCGAAGTCTTATTCCTACGAGGGAGCAATCAAGCAGCAATGAGTCAGCAAAGTTTAGAGGACGTGCTACAAGCCGCCGGGAACCCGGTCCAGCGCCTGCGCAATTCGCAGATCGGACCGTATGCCTTCCCCGTGGTGCGTCCCGAATTCACTAACTGGAGAGACGAGCAGCGCGCCTGGAAGGAGACTTGCGCTCTTTTGGACCAGTCTCACCACATGTCCGATCTCTATGTCGAGGGCCCGGACGCCCTGAAGGTGCTCTCCGATCTCGCTATCAACAGCTTCAAGAATTTCAAGGTCAATCAAGCCAAGCAATTTGTCGCCTGCAACCACAACGGCTATGTCATTGGCGATGCGATACTCTTCTACCTGGACGAAAATAGATTCAACCTGGTGGGGCGTCCTCCGGCTCTCAATTGGGTGCAATATAACGTGGAGAGGCGCGGCTATAAGGCCATTGCCGAGCGGGACGAGAGATCTGCTGTCAATCAAGGCCGCCGCAAGACTTACCGCTACCAGATTCAGGGCCCCCATGCTCTCCGTACCATGGAAAAGGTCACGGGCAAACCAGCGCCCGATATTCGGTTCTTCAATATGGATGTCTTCACCATCGCTGGCCGCCCGGTCCGCGCTTTGCGTCATGGAATGGTTGGACAACCCGGCTGGGAACTCTTTGGCCCTTGGGAGGACGGCGACGCAGTCCGCGACGCCATTGTCGAAGCCGGCCAGGAATATGGGATCCGGCGAGTAGGATCGCGAGCCTATCCCACCACCTGTCTCGAGTCGGGCTGGATTCCATCTCCTCTTCCGGCGATCTACGTTGAGGACGAGATGAAGGGATACCGGCAATGGTTGACCGCCAAGAGTTATGAAGCCATGGCATCGCTGGGAGGCAGCTTTTACTCCGATAAGATCACCGACTATTACTTGACTCCCTACGATCTTGGCTACGGTCCGTTCGTCAAGTTCGATCATGACTTTATCGGGCGTGCGGCCCTGGAGAAAGCCGTTAGCGATCAGCGTCGCAAGAAAGTAACCCTGGTCTGGAACGGTGAGGATATTGCGCGCGTGTTTGGCAGCTTATTCCAGCCGGGAGACATCACCAAGTACATCGACTTACCCTTGGCGAACTACGCGACATTACCTTTTGACAAAGTGCTGAAAGACGGTAAGACTATCGGCGTGTCCACTTACACTGGCTACACTTACAATGAGCGCGCAATGCTCTCGCTCGGCGTAGTGGATGTCGCGCAGAGTGAGCCGGGAACCCCCGTCACAGTTGTGTGGGGCGAGGAAGGACGTGGATCCACCAAACCGACGGTGGAGCGCCACACCCAAGCAGGGATTCGTGCCACTGTCGCCGCCGTCCCTTATGCTGAAGTTGCGCGGGTCGCATACCGGCCACATTAAGGATTCATAGAGGAAATCAAGAATGGCATATATATTCCACCAAGACGATTTGCCGAAGCTGGTGGCGGTGGTTCCTGGCCGCGAGCGCACTTTCTTCGTCAACAAAGAACTCACCAATATCGACGACATGCTGGCGGGCGTGATGGTCTACAAAGCCCACGGCTCTTCACCTTACCATTACCACGAGATTTGCGAGCATTTCTATTTCATCATGGAAGGCCAGGGCACCGTGGAAAGCGAAGAAGGCGTGCGCCCCGTCGGCCCCGGCGACTTGGTCTATATTCCCGCCGATGCCAAGCATCGCTTGCGCGCCACTGAGACCGGGCTGTTCTATTTCGAATTCCAGGCGCCCAATCGCTTCAAGACCCACATTCTGGACGGCACCCCGGACGATCTGCGCTGGAATCGCGTGGACGGCCGGGTGTGGGTCCAAACATAACCACGGAATCTGTCATGACCAATTCACTTACATTTATCGATACCAACAAGCTGCCGCGCGTGAAGACGCCGCAAGGCGAGGTCACCGAGATCCTGAATCAGCAGTTAGTCGGCGCAAAGAATGTTTTGGGAACGCTACGCTGGCTCTCGCCCGGCGAAAAGTTCGAGGCCAACCCACAGGAAAAACATCAGCTCATTTACTTGATGGAAGGGCAGGGAAGCATCCGGCTCGACAACAAGGACTACGATGTTTCTCGCGGCGCGGGCGTCTATCTCGGCCCTGCGGAATCGGCCACCATTCAAGCCGGCGCCGGATCGCCGCTCAAGCTGTTCCATCTGATAGTTCCGAGGATTCCCGCAGGCTGACGCTGCAGCGTACCCAGAGCGCCTTCCATCCGCGCAATAAGTGTCGAACTAGCGGTAGACCACGCAGCCGTGCGCCTCTAGACTTCCCAGCCACGCTGGCGCGCGCATATTCACCCAGCGTAAATCGAGTTTATCCAGTCGAGGCAGCCGAGCGATAGCATCCGGCAAATGCGTCAGGGGGTTACCGCGAAGATCGATCTGCCGTAGCTCTTCGAGCGCCCCAATGGACTCCGGCAGCGAGGCCAGCTGGTTGTTTCTCACATGCAATTCGCGCAGGCGCGCCAGGCGTCCGACAGAATCCGGAATCGACGTCAGCCGATTGTCGGTCGCCCTTAGTTCGATCAGGCTCTTCATGCCTGAAATGGATTCCGGCCACGCTTCGAACGCGTTTTCACTGATGTTCAGGTAGCGCAACTTGGTCAGCTTGGCCAGAGACGAAGGCAGCAAGGTCAATTGGTTGTCGTGCAGATAGAGAAAATCGCTGAGCCTATCGAGATCACCCAAGGCATCCGGTACCTGCGTCAGCCTGTTGTGTCCCAAGTCCAGCATACGAAGGCTTTTCAGACAGCCAATCCGATTGGATATTTCGAGCAGATCGTTGTCCGCTAGCACCAGCGTCTCAAGGTCCGTTCGCTCCCACACCCAGTCGGGCACGCTGCCAAGCCGCTTCTTCCATAGGTTCAGATGGGCCGCGGATCTATCATTCGTCATATCCAGCTCTTCGGTCATATTTGATAGTCTAAATACATCCGGCTTTCGCTTCCGCAAGGGTCAAGGTGCGCGTTGCGTGTGATCGAAGGAGATTGTTCATGAGTAAGTTGAAACTGCAAGGGATTGTTGCGGGCGCAATTGCCGCGGTTGGCGTCGTTATTTCGATCGGTGCCACGACGGCGAACGCGCAACAGACTATCGCAGCGACAGTGGTGGATGCGAAGGTTCTGAACAACGTTGGCACATCCAGGGACGCCCTCAAGGGCGACTGGCTCAGCTACGGCCGGTCCCTGAGCGAGACGCGCTACAGTCCCCTTACTCAGATTGACCCTTCCAACGTCAACCGGCTTGACCTTTCGTGGACTTATGCGCTCGGCGCGGGAGGTGGCAATCAGGAGGCCACGCCACTGGTCTGGAACAACACCATCTACGGCATTACGAATTGGAGCGTCGTTTTTGCCCTGGATGCCCGCACCGGCAAGGAACTTTGGCGCTGGGACCCGGAGGTGAATCAGCAGGCGGTTCGGCCCAAGGTCTGCTGCGGGATTGTCAACCGCGGCCTTGCGATTTATGACGGAAAAATTTTCGCACCCATCATCGATGGGCGTCTGCAAGCTCTCGATGCCTTCACCGGCAAAGTGATTTGGGAATCGCGCGTCGCTTATCCGCAGGAATATTTCTCTATCACCATGGCTCCGCGCGTCGCTAATGGCAAGGTGCTGATCGGCGTCTCCGGCGGCGATCATCCCATCCGGGGCTTCTTCGATGCCTATGATGCCACCACGGGCCATCGTGCATGGCGCTTCTACACTGTTCCCGGCAACCCAGCCAACGCTTACGAGAACGACGCCATGCGCAAAGCGGCGAAAACCTGGGGCGGCGATTTCTACAAAATGGGCGGCGGCGGATCGGTCTGGGACGGCATGGCGTACGATCCGGAAGCCGACCTGATATACGTCGGCACCGGCAACGCTGAACCCTGGGTGCAGAAGTTTCGCGGTGCGAAGAACATGGACAACCTTTATACGGCGTCGATTCTTGCCGTAAAGGTATCCACCGGCGAACTGAAGTGGCATTATCAGGCGGTCCCTAACGACAACTGGGATTACGACACTGTTCAGCAGATGATTCTCGCCGACTTAACGATCAACGGGCGCCCGCGCAAGGTGCTGATGCAGGCCTCCAAGAACGGCATTTTCTATGTGCTGGATCGTATCAGCGGCCAATTCATCTCAGGACAGGCATATACGCAGGTGAACTGGACTCATGGTTTCGACGAATCCGGCCGGCCCATGATCAACAAGGATGCCTTCTACGACAAAGAACCGATCACCGTCTTTCCAACGGCGGGCGGCGGCCACAATTGGTCGCCCATGTCGTATGATCCGACCACCGGCCTGGTCTACATCCCCACTACCTACGGAAGCTGGACGTACGCCGCCGGTGACAAAGTGACTTACAATCCTTATGGCGAAACAGGACTGGCGCCCGGTTTTCTTGCCCCTCGCCCCAACTCGATGCCCTTCATGGGTCCTGAGCCTCTGGGCAAAGAACGCGGAGTGCTGCAAGCCTGGGATCCTATCACTCAGAAATTGGTTTGGCGCACGCCGGGCGGCGGTGGCATCGGCGGCGGCGTGGTCACGACGGCCGGTAATTTGGTTTTCCAGGTAATCAACGATGGCCGGTTGCTCGCTTACAGCGCCGACAAGGGCGAGAAGCTATTTGAGCTTCAAACTGGCCGAACTGGCATGGGGCCGCCCATCACGTACATGGTAGAGGGAAAACAATATGTGGCATTGATGGGAGGCCTCGGCCGTCAGGTGATGACCCCAGGGCCGACCGACGCCAAGATCGACACTCCACCGCTGCTGTTCGTCTTCGAGTTGGATGGTGAGTCGCCGATGCCTCCAGCGGCCGCGCTGCCTCCTCCTTTTGGTGCACCGCCTCCACCGCCTGCGGAGTTGCATAAGTAAACTGAACCGCGACCGCAACCTTCTGAACGGCGACGTCGCGAAGCGGATTTTAACAAAATGAAGCCTACTCAAATTCCGAAGAATCCCTGTTTTTCGTCCGGCCCTTGCGCGAAGCGGCCTGGTTGGAGCTTCGACGCTCTCAAGGACGCAGCGCTCGGGCGCTCGCACCGCGCCAAGATCGGCAAGAACAAGCTTGCCGAAGTTATCGATCGCAGTAAGAAAGTGTTGGGCATTCCCGAGTCCTACCAACTCGGCATTGTTCCCGCTTCCGATACCGGCGCCGTGGAAATGGCGCTGTGGTCCCTTCTCGGCGAACGTGGCGTGGACGTTCTGGCGTGGGAAAGCTTTAGCAGCGGCTGGGCCACCGACTGCAAGAACCAGCTTCAGTTGAAAGACCTTCGCGTCCTGAAGGCCGATTACGGCAAGCTCCCCGATCTCAATCAAGCCGACTGGGCCCGCGATGTCGTTTTCGCGTGGAACGGAACCACCTCCGGAGTGCGGGTTCCGAACGACTATTGGATCGCTTCAGACCGCGCTGGCCTCTCCATCTGCGACGCTACATCGGCGGTCTTTGCGATGGAGATTCCCTGGGACAAGCTGGACGTCGTCACGTGGTCCTGGCAAAAGGTGCTGGGCGGGGAAGGCGCGCATGGCATGATTGCGCTTAGTCCAAGAGCTGTCGCGCGGCTGGAAAGCTTTACTCCCCCGCGCCCGTTGCCGAAGATTTTCCAGATGACCAAGGGCGGCAAGTTAATCGCGGGCATCTTCCAGGGTGAGACCATCAACACGCCCTCCATGTTGTGCGTGGAGGATGCTCTAGACAGCTTGCGCTGGGCGGAATCCATCGGCGGATTGCGGGCGCTCATCGCACGCTCCAAAGCGAACCTCAAATGCGTGGAGGACTGGATCGACCGGTCCTTCTGGGCTGCGTTCCTGGCCGAAGATAAGTCCAGCCGATCGAGCACTTCCATTTGCCTCAAGATCACGGACCCGGCCTTCACTTCGCTCTCCGCCGACGATCAAGGCAAGCGCGCAAAATCGATCGTGTCCATTCTGGAGAAAGAACGGGCGGCTTACGATATCGGCGCTTATCGCGACGCGCCCGTCGGCTTGCGGGTCTGGGGTGGCGCGACGGTTGAGACCTCCGACATGCAGGCGCTCCTTCCCTGGCTCGATTGGGCTTACGAATCGGCTGGTTCCGGCCAGTCGAGCCCGCGATAATCTCGTCCATGTGAAAATCACGTGTGAATAGAACAGACGTGTCCCCTGTTAACGACTCGTCTCACGCCAAATAACTACAAAGGACTGTCGTTAACAAGTCAAGATGTCCGGTTTGATTAACACGTGATCTGTCCGGTTTGGGTTTAGGCGGCGTGAGCCGCCTTCTTCTTCGATTTGAGAATATGAACCGCCGTCGGCGCGGTGGGGA
>Ga0187888_1000871_pt1 | contig 31129 bp, 21 predicted proteins | sample June2016WEW_7_40_FD_132987 | JGI IMG/M metagenome (GOLD analysis project Ga0187888, IMG submission 132987) | Peatland microbial communities from SPRUCE experiment site at the Marcell Experimental Forest, Minnesota, USA - June2016WEW_7_40 | ecosystem: Environmental > Terrestrial > Soil > Wetlands...
CCTGGCGACTCAACCGGGATGTCTTCGCTTGTCCTTTCGCCCAAGTTGAACTCATGAGCGTACTGCGCCAGACGCGTATATCCCAGCATCTCACCCAGTTTATGGAAGAATACGTTATTAGAGCGGGCCAGCGCCTCAGTGACGTCCATCCGCTGACGGTTGCCGACGTAGAGTTTTGTGTTTGAGGTGATAATGCCTTCCTTCAGGGCGGCCAATGCTACTACCGGCTTAAAAGTCGAGCAAGGCGTGAAACCGCTTGTAAGCGCCAGCTTTTGATTAACGATGCTGAGCACACGTCCAGTATTGGGGTCCACGACGACCAGGCTGCCGTTCCAGTTGCCCAGAGCCGTAAGAGCCGCCTGGCGCACGGCGGGATCGTCGCCGACCGGGTTGTCTTCCGCCGCCGGCTCGCCGAACGAGCTGAAACGATAGCCGGCGTCACTTCGCATATGGCGCCGGTTGCGCCTGCGACTGGCTGCCAGTCGGCTTGCGGATTCTTGCTTCCGCGCGGTGTGGAGCTTGGAAGCGGAGGGGTTTCTAAGAGCGGATCGCGCGCGTGAGGGCGCCGTCGAGGATGGCGTCCGGGAGTTCAGCGCGACCCCGGAGAGGGTGTTCATTCCAAACAGGAAAAAAGCGGCCACAGCCAGTATGGCTAATCTTTTGCACAAGGTTGTAATCAGGACCTCCTTGGTTTAAGTCGAGTTGGATAAGCTCCCACCCCGGTAGCTGGCGACTGCCGGTGGGAAGAACCTCCGAAATTCCCTAAATTCCTTAAGATAGACCAGCTTTCGCGTCTGCGGCTCGACCCAGATGTCGAGTTGGTGGTGCAGACCTGTTATTAAGATCGGCGGGTGTTCCGGAATGTTCAATCCCGGAGCCGCAGGTCTGCAACACCGCCAGCCTGCACTTACTTCTTACCCTTTGCGGCAGCGGCGCTTTCCGCCGCGGCAGCAGCATCAGGGGACGCCGGCAGGTTGAGCGCCTTACGCACTTCCACGTCAAGCTTCTTGCGGAGGTCGGGATTATCGCGCAAGAATTGCTTGGCGTTTTCGCGGCCCTGCCCGATGCGCTCACCTCCGTAGGAGAACCACGCCCCACTTTTTTCGAGGATATTGCGCTCGGCGGCTACGTCGATCAAATCACCTTCTTTTGAGATCCCCTCGCCATATAGAATATCAAATTCTGCCTCCCGAAAGGGAGCAGCAATTTTATTTTTTACGATTTTTACCTTGGTTCGATTGCCCACCACCCGTTCACCATCCTTGATGGAGGCAATACGCCGGATGTCCACCCGCACGGAGGCGTAGAACTTCAGCGCCCGGCCGCCCGTGGTTGTTTCGGGGTTCCCAAACATGACGCCGATCTTTTCCCGAATCTGGTTGATGAAGACAAGACAAGTCTTGGATTTCGAGACAATGCCGGCAAGCTTTCGCAGGGCCTGTGACATCAATCGCGCCTGAAGACCAGGCAGCGAGTCGCCCATGTCGCCATCCAGTTCGGCCTTAGGAACCAGCGCGGCGACGGAATCAATCACCAGAACGTCAATCGCGTTCGAGCGGACCAAGGCCTCGGCGATTTCCAGCGCCTGCTCACCGTAGTCCGGCTGCGAAACCAGCAAGTTGTCGACGTCCACACCCAGCCTTTTGGCATAAGGCGCGTCCAGGGCGTGCTCGGCATCAACGAAGGCCGCCATTCCGCCGCGTTTCTGCGCTTCGGCCACCAAGTGCAGCGCAATGGTGGTCTTGCCGCTCGACTCCGGGCCGAAAATTTCCACCACCCTGCCGCGCGGCATTCCGCCCACACCCAGCGCGGCGTCAAAGGAAACCGAGCCCGTGGGAATAATTTCCACGGGAACGAAGGCGTCCTTGCTGCCCAGGCGCATAATCGAACCCTTGCCAAACTGTTTCTCAATCTGCGTCAGCGCCAATTCGATGGCCTTGCCCTTTTCGCTTTGCTCTGGAAGCATGTCGCTATCCTTCTTAGTGGCGGATTCCCCTCAGTATGATGCGTATTTCCCAGTCCTCGTCTCGTCAACCCCTCGCAACCTCGAATTCGGCCGAGCTAAGAGCGACCTCCCTGGTGCCTTTGGCGAGCGCAACAGCCACCTGCGGGAATCGCTGCCGCAGGTCTGCGGGCCGAAAAATCGCTCAGTTCACCCACTCCATATACTATTTCGTACCCTTCGTCAATGGTACTATCGCAAAACCCTCGAAAAACTAGCGGTACCCGTAGAACCCCTGTCCCGTCTTCCGTCCCAGGCGTCCGGCGTTCACCATCTTTTCCAGCAATGGGCAAGGGCGGTATTTCGAGTCGCAAAAGCCCTCATAGAGGACTCTCATGATGTCCAGGCAAACGTCGAGGCCGATCAGGTCGGCAAGTTCAAGCGGCCCCATGGGGTGGTTCATACCCAGTTTCATCACGTCATCAATGCCCTTGGCGTCCGCAACGCCTTCCATCAGGCAGTAAACGGCTTCGTTGATCATGGGCATCAGGAGGCGATTGGAGATGAATCCTGGCGCATCATTCACGCGCACCGGCGACTTACCCGCCGACGTGGCCAGGCCCTCGGCGGCTTCCACGGTCTGCGCGGAGGTTGCCAGGCCGGGAACTACTTCGACCAGCTTCATGACCGGCACAGGGTTGAAAAAGTGCAACCCGATAAAGCGATCGGGGCGCTGCGTCGCGGCCGCCAGGCGGGTAATGGAAATGGACGAAGTGTTGGAGGCCAAAATAACGCCTGGCCCGCAGTGAGGCTCAACCGCCCGGAGGACCCCGACCTTGGCCTCGAAGTTCTCGGTTACCGCCTCGATGATGAAGTCGACAGCCTCTAGGTCCGAGACTCGCATTGTGGTCGTCAGCCGGCGGAGCGCCTTCTCGCGTTCTTCTTCGGTCAGACGATTCTTTTCAACGTCGCGGTTGAGGCCCTTGGCGATTCTGGCCGCTCCCGAATCGAGGAATTGCTGCGAGACATCGTTGAGCAACACCGTGTAGCCACTTCGAACCAGGATCTGCGCGATTCCGTGACCCATGGTTCCCGCACCCAATACGCCTAAAGTTTTGATTTCCACTTGATGCTCCGCAAGTCACCGCGTTTGACCTTGCGCATAATGAGTCACTTTCAAGCCAAAAGTCAAGGCGTGAAGGTACTGGGCGTGCAATTCGTGCAGCGGCGTCCGATCCCCAGTTTCGCGAGTATGACAATGATTGGGACTGGTCCCGGCGAAATCGTCATTCCCGCGAAAGCGGGAATCCATCGCCAGGTCGCGAAACCGCTTGACACCGGTTGCGGGTTCGGAAGAAATAGTCGAAACTACACAGCAAGGGGGTGACATGGTCGCCTGGGCCTTGGTGTTCCACCTGATCGGACTGGTTTTTTGGCTCGGCAGCTTGCTGGTCGTTACGCACGTTCTGGCCGTTCATTCGGAAGAACCTTCCCCGGAAGCCCGCGCGGCCTTCGGGCGATTGGAAATGAGGCTTTTCAAAGGCCTGGCTCATCCTGGAGCCGCGCTGATGGTGATTACGGGAGCAATTCTGATCGGTCAGCACCCTCATTATTTGCTGGAGCACTGGCTGCACGCAAAGCTGCTGCTTGTCTTGGTCCTGATCGTCTTAGATTTGAGGGTCTATTTCCGGGCCGCCGCGTTCTTGGCGGGCCGCGTGGAATTGCGGCGCCGCGAGTGCATGGCCCTGCATGGCGCAATTTCGCTGGTGTTTTTCGGAATCCTGATTCTGGTTTTGCTCAAGCCGTTTGGCGCCGGCGGAGCGCCCCGGCCCCACGCCGCATCGAGTTCTGGAGTCCAGGCGAGTCTGCGCCGCTAGATGCCGTGGGGGCAACGCCGGTGGCGGCCCTGGGGTGGACACAAGGGTCAGCCTTACAACTTTCCTTTCGGAGGAACACTTGATGAAGATTACCGTAAACAAGAACGGCTCGCTACGGGTTGAAGGGGAATTCACCATCTGCGATGCCGAGGGCAATGCCTTCGACTTGGCGGGGCGAACCTCGATCTCACTTTGCCGCTGCGGTCAATCCGGAAACAAACCTTTCTGCGACGGGACGCACAAGCAGATTGTGTTCCAATCGGAAGTGAAAGCCCATGCCCTTCCCCCGCCCGTCCCAAAACCCCCAACGGTGTAGGCAATCGCCGATTGTCTTGCTTCTTGAGGGCGCCGAAGTCGGCAATCCACGTTCGTTTCTTCCCGAAAGGAGGGTCCCGTGAAGGTGATTGGCTTGCTTTTCGCGATGTCGGTCGTGGGAGTGAGCGTCCTGCCCGGTCAAGTCCTGTCATACCGCCGCCCGCAACTCCTGTTGGAAACCCAGCAGCTCGCGCAACTGCTTTCAAGCCCCAAACTGCGTCTTTTGGATGCGAGGCCTCCCGCCGAATACCAGCTCGGGCACCTGCCCGGGGCGGTAGACCTTCCCGCCCTCGAAACCGACGACTTGGACGCCAACCGTCTCGGCTTCCCAATACCTCCGGAACGGGCCGCGCGCCTTTTTCGTGCTACAGGGATCACATCAAGCTCTCAGGTGGTCATCTACGACGGCCAAGCCAACCGACTGGCTGCGCGTGTCTTTTACGTTCTGGAGTTTTTTGGGCATCCACACGTGCAAGTCCTGAACGGCGGGTTTAAGAAGTGGCGGGGCGAAGGACGTCCTCTGAGCACGGATTCTCCACGCGTGACTGCCGGCGACTTCGAGCCTCAGCCGAACCCCGCCACAATCGCTACATCCGATTGGGTGAACGCTCACCTCCATGATCCCCACATCAGACTGCTCGATGCGCGGTCTGCACCGGAAATCAGCGGAGAGAGGGTTGAAGGCTCACGTGGCGGCCACATACCCGGCGCCGTCAATCTCGAGTGGACACGAGTTGTTAATCCTGGCGAGTTCAGTACCTTTCTGGACGCTCCTTCGCTGGCAAAGATCTTCTCCGACGCCCAGGTTTCGCCCGGCCAGGATGTGGTGACCTACTGCCAGATCGGAATTCGCGCCGCCGAACTCTATTTCGCCCTGCGCCTGCTTGGGTACGAGCACGTCCGTCTCTACGACGGCTCCTGGGAGGACTGGAGCAGCCGTGCCGATTTGCCGGTAGAGAAGTGAGACCGGCGGCGCCGTTCAGTGTTTGGCCTGATTTGACAACGACCGTTGATGGTGTTAGATGTTCACGGTGCCATCAAGGAGGTCCGGATTCGATGAATAGTCGACGAGAGTTTTTGAAGTCATCTGCGGGACTTGCGGCTGCTGTTGCGGTGCGGCCTTTTCCAGGCGGCTCACAAACGTCCGCAACGGGCAGCCTTCCAAGGGTCCGTTTCGGCCGCTACCAGATCAGCCGCCTGCTGGTTGGCTGCAACCAGTTCTATGGCTACTCCCATTTCAATTCGTTGCTTGACCAACTCATGCGCGAATGGAATACGCCGGAGCGCGTTTGCGAGACTCTCCGCCAGTGCGAACTGAACGGCATCAATGCCTACCAATACGGCCACAACGACCGGGCGCTTTCCGATTTGCAGAAACATCGCGCCGCCGGAGGGGAAATGCTCTTGGTCGCGACCGAGACGACCAGCGATCCCGTAGAAGAATCCGTGAAGCGCATCCAGCCCATCGCTCTTTATCATCACGGAGAAAGAACCGACGTTCTTTTCCGCTCCGGAAAGATGGACCAGGTGCAGGAGTACACGAAGAAAGTGCGCCAGGCGGGAGTGCTGGTGGGGATTGGAACCCACAAGTCAGAGGTCGTCGAATATGTTGAAGAACGCGGGTGGGATGTCGACTTCTACATGCTCTGCGCCTACAACCGCACTCGAACCCCCGAGGAACTCCGCAAGTTGCTGGGCATTGTGCCGGAGCCTCCCTCCGAAGTCTACCTCGAAGCCGATCCTCCCGTGGCGTACCGCGTCGCCCGGCAGACGTCGAAGACCTGCTTCCTCTTCAAAATTCTGGCTGCCGGCCGCAGGACGCGCTCGCCGCAGAGCGTCGATGAGGCGTTTGCGACCGCATTGGCAAACATCAAACCCCAAGACTGCATCGTGGTTGGAATGTACCCCCGCTATAAAGACGAGGTAAAAGAGAATTGCGACCGCGTGCGGCAGATACTGAGCTCCAGCCTACCAGTAGCTCTGCAGGAAGCAGCATGATGCAAATCGCACGAGCCTCCGCAGGGCGGAAGAAGTGGCGAGAAAATCCAAACAGCTCACGCCAAGACGCTAAGGCGCAAAGAAGCGCGAAGGAGAAGTCCCTGCTTTCCTTTGCGAGCTTTGCGTACTTTGCGGCTTTGCGTGAAACCGGGTTGTCGGTTCGTGAATTGCGACGCCAGCCTGGTCAAATGTGTTGGACGCAGTACACTAGGGCGGCAGTAGTTCGTGAAACCGCCCCAGCCAATAGGGCAGAAGGAAAAAAGCCCCGTCGTCCTCAGTGCGTCCTTCTGAGCTGCAATCCATTTGGAAGGGATTCCCGTTCCACTTCATCGTGCAGCGCTCGTCAGGCGGGATTGCCCGCAAGGATTGCTCCTCGCGAAAACGGTCCGGGCCCGCCGCGCGCAGTAGATCGATGCGCTGGGAATTCTTCAGGGTCCAATAAACCGTGTCGAGAGGAATTCGCTCCAGCGTTTCAACTGCCGCGGGCAGGCCGTAGTCTCTCGCGCCCGCTCCTGCGGCATAGATAAAGTTCCACAGCGGGTTCTGTTCCGCTTCGCAGGCGCGCCAATAGCTTTTGAGAGCTGCCTGGAGCTGAGCGCGCACTCCCGGATCGTCCTCGTACCTGAGCAGGGGATAGAAGGAGAGGAAGGCCAGTTCCTCATCGGAGTGATTAATCTCACTTCTCCGGGCGATTCGCATCACGGTTTCAAGATAGCCTTGCTCGCGGATGAGTTGACGATAAGCCGTCAGGAATCGCTCCTCGCCGGTGAGATGGTAAGCGACACGCAGGTGTGAAAGCAGTTCGAGAGAATTCAGCGCCGCGTCCTCCCTGCCATTCGCGGTTCGGAAATAGGCGGGAGAATACTTGCCCCACGTCGTCACCCGGCCGCCGGGTCCCACCAGTTGAAAGCCATGGTCCAGAAGATGTGCCGCGATTCGCCCTGCCGCGCCGCGGATCGCCGCCCGCTGCGGATCGTCGGGCAGCAGATCGTAAGCCACCGCGTAGGCGAAGAAGTGCCCGACCAGTTCGTCTGAACTCGTGTCGCCTTTCCACTCCCACTGGCCGTCGGCGGTCCAATGCCATTCGCCCTCTGGAGCGCGATACTCGCCGCGATGGATCAGCGCTCGGGCCGGGAATCCCGGGATTCCCGTGATCGACTCGAGCCGCAGCAGCGCTTCGAGCGAAGCCCGAGCGTTCCGCAGCGCCTCCGGCGAATGGGTCACGGCAAAACGAAAGCACTCCGAGGCCACATAAATCGCTGTCCAAAGGCCGTCGTTGTCGCTGGGCGCCATCCGAAACGACGAGGTGTCTCCGGGGCGCAGCAATTCGCAATCGGCGGTATACCCGTAGCGATTGTGCCGGCTCTGCAAGCGCTCAATAAACAGGGCGCTCTTGCGTTCGAGGTCGAAGGACTGGAACTCGATTCGGGAAATGCCTGTTTCCGTACGAAGCCAGGCGCCGTCCTTTTCGGCCACAATCTGCAAGACGCGGTTGTCGTTCAGATAGCGCTTGCCCCAGAAATAGAACCATTGTTCGCCGCCAGGCGCGCCGGGCTGGAAGCACACCGCACCCTGGCGTGTGGCGAGCCACAGCCTGCCGTCGGGGCCCAGAGCGATCCCGGTGACTGGTAGGATGGGCAGACCGTCCTTCCCCGTCCAAACCTTCTTCTTGCCGGAAGGGTCTATTTCCACGAGGCCGGTTGTCGAGGCTTGCCACAGCCTTTGCCTTTCGTCTCGAACTTGCATCTTGGGTTGACTGGCGAGGGCTTGGCGAATGGGCGCAGGTATGCTGGCATCGCCGGACGCGAACCGAGTGCAGACGATTTGCTGACATGTGTGCCGGGCCACTGTCTGCCCTGGGCAGTGAGACGCCGCAAGCATTACGACGCAGAGCATGGCCGGCAAATATTGTGCGCAGCGGTCCAAAAGGTCCATGTATGCACGATTTGCGAACAACTACTTCGAGATGATCCCGATCGTCCCCAGCCACGTCTCCACCAATTGAGGCCAACCGGTGATCGGAGACGTGGTTCGCCGCAGCCCGAACGCGTGCCCGCCTTTCGCATACAAATGCATCTCCACGGGAACCCCAGCATTCTTCAGCGCCCGATAGTAAACCAGCGAGTTGTTCACGTTGTCCACATTGTCGTTCTCGGCCTGCAGCAGAAATGTCGGCGGCGTCTCACGGGTCACTGGAACATTCGGATTCAGCTCAAATCTCTTCTCGGAAATCCACAGATGCCCCGGATAAAGGGCCACCGCAAAATCCGGCCGGCAGCTTTCTCTGTCGGCCGCATCGACGGCCGGGTACAATCGTTGCTTGAAATGCGTGCTGATCGCCGCCGACAGGTGTCCGCCTGCCGAAAACCCGAGCACTCCGATTTTGCACGGATCGATATGCCAGTCCGCCGCGTGAAAGCGAACCAGCCCCACCGCCCTCTGCGCATCCTCTAGCGCCATCGAGGATTTCGTATTGAGGTAGCAACCGAATGCCTGATTCCAGGAGGGGCCGGAATTGGGGACGCGGTACTTCAACAGCACACACGTTATCCCCTTGGACACCAGCCAGTCGCAGACCTCCGTTCCTTCCAGATCGATGGCCAGAATCTGATAGCCCCCGCCAGGAAACACAACGATCGCCGCGCCCGTATTGTCCCCCTTTGGCGAAAAGACCGTCATGGTAGGCCGCGAGACGTTGGTCACCGAAATCCACGGCCTCCCGGCCACCAGCGATCCGCCCGGCTCCGTCGCTTCCACGCCCGGCCCCGCGACAGGCCGCAGATGAGGCGCCGGCCCGGGCCATATCGGCAGTTGAGTATGTCCCGGCGGTGGCTGCCAGCCAGGCATCTCCTGGCCGCTCATGCCTCCACACGCAAACATAACAAAGAGAGCAAAGGTCAAAGGCTTCGCCACAATCGAAGCATCTCCTTCCGAAATGTTTCTCAAACCAGTTGATTGTCCGTTGTCCACCCAAGGATATCATAGGCGCTTACGAAACAGCGGGTGGCGCATGGATCACTCTTCATCTATGCCCCCTTCTGCTTCCCCAGGTCAACCATCGCGCATCCATGGAAACCAACCTATGCGCCGCCCGCGATTGCCCCCCTCCCTCGCTGGCAGGTCCGCCGGCGCCGCAAGAATTCCCCAGTCCAGCTCCGTATTGACTCGACCGCACCTCCGGCCTAACATGTGTGCGCAAGGGAGCAGAATCCCATGCCGATGACTCGTTGTGCACAATGCGGCGAAGAGATGGCTGAAGGAGCGCGATTCTGCGCGTCCTGCGGCAGGCCCGCGACCCCGTTCACGGAGCTTCCCACCGAAGCCCCGGCCCATCAGACGCCGCAGCGGGCGGGCTCGCCGCCGCCGGGCAGGCCACGCTCCGGCTCGGCCCCCCTGACGGACACCGGCCGCTTTGCGCCCGGCGAAATGCTGGGCGAGCGTTATCGGATTATCGGCTTGCTGGGCCGCGGCGGCATGGGCGAAGTCTATCGCGCCGACGACCTGAAGCTGGGGCAAGCGGTAGCCCTCAAGTTTCTTCCCGAAAGTCCCGCGGGGCCTGGCCAGTCGGACGCCGACACCACCGCGATGGCAGACCGCTTCCGCGCCGAGGTGCGCAATGCGCGCCAGGTTTCGCATCCCAACGTCTGCCGCGTTTACGACATTGGAGAGATCGAGGGCAGGCTCTTCCTCTCCATGGAATACGTGGATGGCGAGGATTTGGCCACGCTCCTGAAGCGCATCGGGCGGCTGCCGCCCGCCAAGGCGCTCGAAATCGCCCGCCAGCTCTGCGCCGGGCTCGCCGCCGCGCACGACAAAGGCGTGCTGCACCGCGACCTGAAGCCCTCGAACATCATGATTGACGGCCAGGGCCACGCCCGCATCACCGATTTCGGACTCGCCGTGCGCAGCGATGAGCCGGGCGAAGGAAGGATTATCGGCACACCCGCCTACATGTCTCCTGAGCAGCTCGCCGGGCGTGCCGCCACGGTGAAAAGCGATCTCTATGCGCTGGGCCTGGTGCTTTACGAGATTTTTACCGGCAAGAAGGCTTTTGAGGCGGCGACTCTCGCGGAGTTGAAACGCAAGCACGCGCAAGAAACCCCCACCGCGCCCTCCAGCCACATCGCGGACGTTGACCCGGCGGTCGAGCGCGTGATTTTGCGCTGCCTCGAGAAAGACCCGCGCCAGCGGCCGGCTTCGGCGCTGGCCGTCGCCGCGGCGCTGCCGGGCGGAGACCCGCTGGCGGCGGCGCTGGCGGCGGGCGAAACGCCCTCACCTGAGCTTGTGGCGGCAGCGGGCGAAACCGAAGGCTTCCGGCCCCGCGTCGCCGTGGCGTGGCTTGCTTCCGCCCTTATCGGGCTGGCCGCCGTCTGCGCGCTGAGCGACAAGGTCTACATGACCGGGGTTGTGCCCCTGCCAAATCCTCCCGACGCTCTGGCCGGGAAGGCGCACGAACTGGTCCAGCAATTCGGCTACACCGTGCCGCCGCTGGACTCGGCTTCCGGCTTCTTTCGGGACGACGACTATCTGCGATACATCGAAGAGCACGACAAGACCCCCCATCGCTGGGAACAACTGAAGTCGGGCAATCCTTCGGCGATCCAGTTCTGGTATCGCGAGAGCCCGCGTTATCTCCTGGCGCTGGTGTTTTTCAGTGTCGGGTCTGTCCTGCCCAGCGATCCTGCGCGGGATGTTTCCGGGATGACCTACGAAGCGCTCGATCCGAGCGGGCGGCTGGAATATTTCGAGGCGGTGCCCCCCCAACTCGAGCAATCAAGGGGAACGGCTCCGGCGCCTGACTGGCCGGCGCTGTTCAAGGCCGCCGGACTGGACATCGCGCAGTTCAAGCCCGCCGAGCCTGAGTGGGCGCCGCCGGTGGGGAGCGATGCGCGGGCAGCGTGGACGGGTGTAGCGCCCGGTCGGCCTGGCGTGCCGCTGCGCGTCGAAGCGGCAGCTTACCGAGGCAAGCCAGTTTATTTCGATTTGATTTGGCCGTGGACGCGGCCCGAGCGGATACAAGAGTATCGGCTGACGGCGCAGGAAAAGGCCGGCGTCGCAATCTGGCTGGCGCTGTTCCTGGCACTGCTGATGGGGGCCGTTTTCCTGGCTCGCAGGAACCTGCGGCTGGGGCGGGGCGACCGGCGCGGCGCTTTTCGCCTGGCCGTTTTTGTTCTTGTGATTCTCGCGCTTGCCTGGGGGATTGAAGCTCACCACCTTCCCGGCTTTGAAGAGTTCGCGTTGTTTGTAATCATCACCAGCGCCGCGCTATTCTTCGCCGCTTTTGTCTTGCTGCTCTACATCGGCCTCGAACCTTTCGTGCGGCGCCGCTGGCCCAACGCGCTTATCTCCTGGAGCCGCGTGTTGGCCGGGCAGTTCCGTGATCCCCTGGTCGGCCGCAACGTTCTTATGGGAGTCGCCCTGGGTGTCGCCTGGGCGTGCCTCTTGGGCACGCTTCAACATTTTGCCGAAGGCTGGTTCGGAAGGCTCCCGCCCCGCCCGGCGATGACCAGTCTCGAGCCGCTGCTCGGAGCGCGCGGCATGATTGGGCACTTATTGGGGATTATCCCTAACGATCTAGGCTTTGCCCTCGGCCTTTTCTTCTTGTTCGTCCTGCTTCGCCTGTTGCTTCGCAAGGACTGGGTGGCGGCAGCGGCTTTCATTCTCATCTTGGCCGCCACATTCGCCTTGTCTGGGAAATATCCGCTCGTGGACGCCGTGTTCAGCGTGGTATCTGTCGGAATTGTGATATTTGTCCTGAAGCGCTTCGGGCTTTTTTGCCTGATCGTGTTAGCCACGACTGCTGATGTCTTGTCTACTTTCGTCCACAGCATCCAGCTCTCCCAGTGGTACGCCTCCCCAACGATTCTGGGCGTGCTGTATGTTCTCGCTTTGGCGGTTTACGGCTTCCGCGTCTCCCTTGCCGGCCGCCCTATTTTCTCCGGCGCCGCGCTGGATGAGTGATGGAGGGGGCGTCACACTCTTTCGCATTTTTCGCATTTTTCGCTTGACAACCCTCCTGAGCTGTGATAGCCTATTAGCATGGTCATTTTGTGGACATATTGTCGTAGGCAAGCCTGGTGATGCCTCGACCTTTGAGAGAACCTGGAATAGTCCCCGCAAAGCAGGAAACCAGCTTTCTACAAAAAATGGAAAATAGTGGGAACGAAGCTAAGAAGTGGCTGAAAACAAAGGAAGTCGCCCTTTTTAGTGATGCGCAATTTGCGCATTTCGCGTGCAGATTAGCACCAAATAGAGCCCAAAAGGCGCCGAGAAACCACATTCTGTGCAAAACGAAGTCAGGCTTTCCGGTGGGAGGCGAGGTCGCAGCAGTGACAAACAGTCGGCTACAGAGGAGCGCCGCCGGCCTCCACAAAGGCGCTGGCCCAACATGGATTGGTTTGAAAACCCCGAAGTGGGATATAATCCGCCGCGGTTTGCACGCACCCTAGTCCGTCGATGTAGGGGCGAGGCGGCGCCTCGCCCCTACGGTGCCGCGAGTGGGAGAAGAGAACGTGAGCGGATCAAGCAGGCGCAAGTTTCTACGAAACCTCGGCTTGGGGACGGCCGGCGTCGTAAGCCGTGCATCAGGGCTCGGGGCGCGAAGCCATTCCGAGATCGAGTCCGAGGCTGGGACTGATCTTGAGAAAACCCCTGGAAGCGACGAGAGCAACTCCGCGCCGGCTGCCATCGATTTCCGCTACTCGCCCCTTTCCTGGCAAACGGCCTACTGTTTTCCTGACGATCACTACAAGAGCCTGGTTGGCGAGCACGGCGAGCTGCGTTGCGGCCATCCCGGGCAAAGTGGCGGCATCGCTTACTTTCCGGAGATTGTGGAATTCTCACTTCTCGGCATGGAAGCCAACGAGGTGCGCGAACAGCGGCTTGAAGCTCCGGGTGTTCCGATCATCCACACCAGGATTGACCGTCCCGAAGCCTATCTCGAACTCACGATGTTTGCGACCCGCCGCCCCGACGAAGGCCGAGTGGATAACGTGATCCTGCAAGTCGAGGCGCGCTCCGCACACAGCGAAAAGGCAGTTCCGGTGGTGGTGGTCAAAACGAAACGGGAGATCAAGCTGCAACCGTCGGCCGGGATCACGCTTCTGCGCCTCGATCGCGAGGCGGGGCCGCCCTTCCTCCTGGCGGATTCGCCGCTTTCACCTCACGAAGATGGCGCCGTCTTCCGGTCGTATCTGCTCAAAACGGTGACTGCTGTGGAGGGCAGGCCCTGCCGCTGTTTCTTGCGATTTCCGCAAGAGGGGCAGGGGATCGACAAATTAAAGGAGGGGCTGGAAACGCCGGACCGCCTTCTGGCCGAGGCCCGTGACGACTGGCGGAACTGGGCGCCGTTTGAAGCAGGGGTAAGGTGGCAGCTTCCGGGGCGGCGCGGGGAGTTCCTGGTTGCCTGCGCACGCAATCTTCAGCAGGCTCGGGAGGAGAGAGCGGGCCGGACGACGTTTCAGGTGGGGCCGACGGTCTATCGCGGCCTCTGGGTGGTGGATGGGCACTTCATTCTGGAGGCCGCTCGTTATCTAGGCTACAATAAAGAAGCGCAAGAGGGCCTGGAGGCGACCTGGAAGCGCCAGGAGGCCGAGGGTGGCGTCTTCGCCGGGGGAGGGCGGGAGCATTGGAAAGACACCGGCATCGCCCTGTTCACGCTGGTTCGCCAGGCTGAACTCAGCCAGGACTGGACTTACTTCCGCGAGATGCAGCCCAACGTGGCGCGGGCGGCGAGATTTCTCGTGAACCTGCGCGACAGCGCCCGGGACAACGGAAGCTTGAACGGCCACTACGGGCTCCTGGCCCCCGGTTTTGGCGATGGCGGATTGGGCGGCGTCCGTTCCGAGTTCACGAACACCCTGTGGGTGCTGGCCGGGCTCCAGGCGATTGCGGAAGCTCGAGATCGGCTCGGCCTTCCTGACCTGGGCGAGGTCAAGCCGGTCTATAAAGAGTTGCGGGACGCGTTCTTTGCCGCGGCTCATCATGAGATGCGCCGCCATCCCGACGGGTTCGACTACCTGCCCATGCTGCTGAAGGGCGATGCCCAGTGGGCTGCTGAGAATGAGTGGGATCGGCCCAGGCCCCAAACGGCTCAATGGGCGCTTTCGCATGCGATTTATCCCGGCTTGGTGTTTGAGAGGGATGACCCGATCGTCAAGGGACATATCCGGCTGATGCAAGCGTGCTCGCAAGAAGATATTCCCGCCGAAACCGGCTGGCTGCCGCACGGCGGTGTGTGGAATTACAACGCGGGCTTTGTGGCGCACGTCTACCTCTGGGCCGGAATGCCGGATTGGGCGCAGTTGACGTTCAGCGGCTTCCTGAACCACGCCACGCCGCTTTACTGTTGGCGGGAGGAGCAGCCCCTCCGCGGCAGCCTGACGGCGGACTATGTCGGTGATATGCCACACAACTGGGCCAGCGCGGAATGCATTCTGTATTTACGCCACATGCTGGCGCTCGAAGACGGCTCGACGCTGCGCTTGCTCGCGGGCATCGGTGACTCGGAATGGGCGGAGGGCGAAGCTCTGAGCCTTGTCCAATCTCCCACTCGCTTCGGACGCCTCGACATGACCCTCGAACCGCTGGACCGGCATCAAGGCTGGCGCCTGAAGTTCCGGCGCGGCGCCGGCCCGCAACCGGCGGAGGTCCACCTGCCGGCGAGCCTCGCTTCACGTTTCAACTTCGCTGAAATCCAGGGCGCCCAAGCACAGACGGAAGAAAACACCGTGCTCGTGGCCCCGGACGCGGCTTCCTGGGAGGCAATTTGGAAGAGTGGGTAGCGGCAACTCTTGAGGTTGTCCGAACAGAGCGAGCAATCTGGCTCTGGCTTGGGCGGATCGCGGAGGAAAGATCAGGGCGGGATTCCTTGCTTCGGTCGGGATGACAGGCTATTTCGAATCACAGAAAGGGTCACCTAAACGGCAAGGATTTTGCGGCAGATGCGGATCAGGCGCGTGTGGGGAATCGCTTGTTGCGCGTTCAACATCACCAATTCGCCTTCCCGGAAGCTGCTGTAATACCAGCGCGCCAGCAGGCTCAAGTGCTCCCAGGGCGGAACGGAGGATGGATGGGTCGATTGCGGCGCGTCGCCCGAGAGAGAGTCAAGCAAGCTGTGGAGTTGCCGGTCAAGGGGCAGAGGCGAGGGCACGTTCTCGTCCAGCGAAAGCGCCACGGGCCCGCGCAATTCCCCGCGCCACACGCGGAAGAAACACACGCTCTTCTCTTCCGCGCCTTTCTGCATCACCAGCGCGTGAAGATCGTGCAGGTTCCGAGCCAGCTCGGATTTCTGGCGAATGAGTGCGGTGATTTTCTCGAGCTTTGCGTGGATCTTGGCCGCCTGCTCGAATTCGAGCGCTTCCGACGCCCGAGCGCGCTCCTCCCCCAACGTTCGAAGCACCGCCTTGGCCTGGCCGTCCAGGAATTCCACGACCCTTCCCACTTCAGTTTGGTACCCGGCGTCCGTGCAGCCGGCATAGCAGGGCGCAAGACACATCTTCATTTCCGAGTATATGCAGCCCGGGTGGGAAGGATTGGGCTCCAACTCCTCAACACAGCGGCGGATTTTGAAGAAGTCCAAGAATTCAGCCGCAAAGTGCTCCGCGGCAACTAGCGACGGAAAAGGGCCGTAGTAATAAGACCCGTCTTTCAGCAGGCGGCGCGTGGCGTAACAGCGCGGAAAACGGTTGCGCAAATTAAGCTTGAGAAGGGGCGGAGGTTTGAGCCGCAGGCGCGCGCGGTACTGGCGTGGGTAGTATTGCTTGTTGAGAAGGTAATTCAGCCATTGACCCTCGAAAGTGGACCCAACAATCTGCCATTCAATCCGGCGGGCGAAACCTCGCAGGCTGAACATCCGAGAGTGTTCCCGCCTTGGTGACAATAGCCGGCCCAAACGCCGTCGAAGGTCCCGGCTACGGCCGAGGTACGGCGGGGAGGCAACTTCCGACTCGGCGGGAAAGAGCGCGAAGACAGCCGGGCGGGCGGGGAACGAATCAAAGAACGAGTCCGGCTCGCTCTCTGGATCGAATGGCGCGGTGAATTTAAGCTCCATATCCCCACCGGCTATATTATCCCGCTTCAAATTCGAAACGGAAACAACCCCAAAGAATTCTCACACCACAGAGGCGAAGAGGACGGAGAGCAAGCGGCATTCTCTCGGCGTCTCAGAGACTCTGTAGGAAGGGTTTTGGATGCCAGCTACTTCGTTTGCGGAGCAGGCGCTGCTGCGGCCAGCCGATTGAGCACTTCGCCTAGTTTCTTCACTTCCGTGCCATAGCCTGCCCAATCGCCTTGCCGTTCGAGTTCGAGGGCGCGTTGGTAGTGCTGGTTGGCCTCACGAATGAGCGTTTGAATATCGACGGCGGCGGCGCCCGGGCCCTTTGTCGGCGCCGGGGTGGCCGCACCCGCCGGCGCAGGCGCTGCCTCGCTGGTGGTGACCGCGCCGCTGAAGATCTTACTCAGCGCCGCGTCCAGCGTATCTTCCATCAGCACGTGGTCCGAGTAAGAGACGATGACGCGCTTCAATTGCGGCAGCCCGCCTCCGGCTTCCGCGGCAAGGTAGAGCGGTTCAACGTACAGGACCGAATTCAGAACCGGGACGACGAGCAAGGTGCCGCGGATTACCGTCGACCCGCCCTGGCCCCAAAGGGTAAGGGCCTGAGAGATTCCAGGGTCCTGATCGATCCGCGACTCGATCTGCTGCGGGCCGTAAACGAGCTTCTGCTTGGGGAAAGTGAAGACCAGAACCTTGCCGTAGTCGTCGCCATCGCACCGGGCGGCCATCCAGGAAATCATGTTGTCTTTGCGGGCGGGAGTGAAAGGCACCATCAGGATAAACTCTTCGTGCTCGCCCACCTCCGCCAGCTTCATGATGGTGTAGTAAGGTGTCATCGGCGTAGCCGTGCCGCGCGCGGCACTTTGCGCCACGCGCCACAAGTCTTCCTTGTTATAGAACACGCGCGGGTCGGTCATGTGGAACAAGGCGTACTTGGCGGCTTGGATCGAAAAGAACTCCTCAGGATAGCGGATGTGGGCGCGCAGGTCGCTGGGCATGGCCGAAAGCGGAGCGAAGACTCCGGGGAATATCCGCGCGTAAGTCTGGATGAGAGGGTCGGAAGGATCGCTGATGTAAAAGCGAACCTGCCCGCTGTAGGCGTTGATCGTGGCCTTGACGGCATTTCGGATATAATTCCCCACCTCTTCCGTGGGCTCTGAATAGGGATACATCTCAGAGGTGGTATAGCCGTCCAACAACCAGTAGAGCGACCCGTCGTTCGCGATGACCATGTAGGGGTCGTGGTCGAAGCTAAGAAAAGGCGCGAGGCGCTGGGCGCGATCCAAAATGCGGCGGTAGATCATCAAGCGGCTTTCGGGCTGGATACCACCTGAGAAGAGAATGTTCTTTTCGCCGAAAGCCAGCGCGAAAAGTAGCCTGCCCCAGAAGCCCTCGACGGGGATTCCACCCGTGCCCTCGTAATTAGAGTAGACGTCATGATCTCCCTGGGGATAGTCGAACTCCTGCGCCCGGGTTTTCACGAAGCAGTAGTCGTTCTGTAGCTCGCCGTAATAAATCTCTGGGCGGGTGATTTTGAGGGAGGTGGTGGAGACGGGGGGGATGTTTTTGATAAATAGAACCGGCAGGCCTTCGCTGGTGAATTCGTTCACCGGGCCGAGGCAAAGGCCGTAGCCATGGGTGTACGCCAAGTGCTCGTTGATCCAACTGCGGCTCGGCAGGCTGGCCACGGAGAGTTCACGCGGCGAGAGCGAGACCTGGCGGTAAGTCCCGTTCAGCCGATAGCGATCGTTATCCACATGCGGAAAGTTGTAGTAGGTGCGGATCTCCTGGAGCTGGGAGAAGGTGGTCAAGAGCGGCTTGTGGTCCCACATGCGGACGTTACGGAACGTCGCGTCGTTCTCCCGGATGTCGTTCAAGCTCAAATCCTCGACGGCGGAGAATTCGCGCTCCTCGAAACGATCCAGCCCATACGCTTGGCGGGTGAATTTGATGGCGTTGGCGATGTACGGGCGCTCCCTGTCAATTTCATTGGGGGCCACAATGAAGCGCTGGACGATCTCAGGGTAGACCGATCCGCCGAGCACGGTCACGACCAGCAGCAGTCCTAGGGAGTAGAGCGCTGGCCGCAAGCGCCCCAGCTTCGCGCCGGCCACAAAGGCCACGGCTGTCAACAGGCAAAGGAAGAGTTCCGCTTTTAAAACCGGCAGCGTGGCTTGCACGTCGGTGTAGCCGGGGCCGAAGATGATGCCGCGCGGCGAATAAAACAAGCTGTACATGCCAAGGCGAGCTCGATAGGCGAAGACAACGAAAAGCAAACCCGCGAGCACCATCAGGTGCGCCCGCGCCGGCCGCATCACTTTGGGTCCCCGCTGCGTGACCCACACGCCGCCTTCCACAAGGTAAAGGAACACTGCGCTCAGCATACACACGATGACGGCAATCAACACCAGGTAATAAAGAAACCAGTTGAAGGGCAGGCGGAAAAGATAAAAGCCCAGATCGAGTCCAAAGAGCGGGTCCTGCTGGCCGATCGCTTGCCCGTGAGTAGCCATCTGGTAGTCGAGCCAGTGGGTCGCGCCCCATTGCCCAATGATGTACCCAATAAATAAAACGCCCGCCCAGATGACCCAGCGGAAAGCCGTGCCAAACCGATCAAGCGCCGGGAACTCGATGAAATCGCCAGTCACTCGAAACCCGTGACGGTGGGCGAGCGTGTGGGCGATCAGCAGGTTCACAGCCGTCACCAGCATGAAACCCACTCCGACCAATCCGCTCAGTTGAAGTTGAGTTTTCAGGACCGTCCAGTAAATTAGGCGAAAGCCTTCCTGCTTGAACCATAGCCAGTCCACCAACAGGTTGATACCGTTGGTGAAGAGAGGAAGAAAAATCAGGAAAAACAAAGCAAGTGCGATGATTATTCGAGTGCGTAGTCTGAGCATAATGTGCTCCGCGAGAATGTTTTTACAAGGGCATGTTTGCACACAACCCGCGGGTTGTCAAAATGTGGCTCTTGCACGGGTTGGGAGCCTGAAGAGGGCAGCAGCGAAGTTGCCGCCTGGAATCGCAACCGAAAAGGCGGTAGCTGGCGCTACCGCAGTCCGAGGCGCCTTTGGCACAAGTGCCGTCACCACCGCTGGTGCACGAGTGTGCGTATTTTACTATCGTAAAGCTCGCGCACCCGGGCCATTTGCTCGTCGCTGAGCGGGGGCAGATCGCTGGCGCGGCAGTTGTCCTCGACCTGAGCAGGACGTTTGGCGCCCGGGATGGCGCAGGTGACCGCGTCGAACATCAGGATCCAGCGCAGGGCCAATTGCGCCACGGCGGCGCCGGGCGGAACGAGACCCTTGAGAACCTCCACGGCCTCCAAGCCGACTTCATAATCCACTCCGGAGAAAGTTTCCCCTCGGTCGAACGCTTCTCCGTGGCGATTGAAGTTGCGGTGATCATCCTTGGAGAACGTAGTGTGGCGGGTCATGCGTCCAGACAAAAGCCCGCTGGCCAGCGGCACGCGCGCCAGGATGCCCACGCGCCGCCGCTTCGCTTCCGGAAAGAACAGTTCCGCAGGGCGATGCCGAAACATGTTGAAGATGATCTGAATGGTTTGCACGCCGGGAAACTCGATGGCCTTCAGAGCCTCTTCCACAGTCTCCACGCTCGCGCCGTAATAGCGAATCTTGCCGGCCCGGACGAAGTCATCCAGCAAAGCGAAAAACTCAGGGCGGTAAAGAAGAACCGGCGGCGGGCAGTGCAATTGCAGCAAGTCGATGCAATCCGTTTCGAGGTTCTTCAAGCTGTCGTCGATGAACCGGGTAAGGTTCGCCTTGTTGTATCCCTCAGCCGTGTGCGGGTTAAGCCGGCGGCCGGCCTTCGTGGTGACGTAGATGGTCTCTTTTCGTTCTTTGCGCAGACGCGCCACCAGCCGCTCACTCCGGCCCATCCCGTAAACGTCTGCGGTGTCAATGAAGTTGACGCCCAGATCGACAGCGCGATGCAAGGCGGCGAGGGATTCCTTGTCGTCAACCTCTCCCCACGCCGATCCGATCGCCCAGGCTCCAAAACTGATCTCCGAAACCTTCCAACCCGTACGGCCAAGTTCGCGATAATGCATGGTCCCTCCTTCGCGCACCACGGAGGCACCAAGAACACCCTTTCAGTTCTCTGCGCCTCCGCATGTCGACGGTGACTATAATATCTAGTAGCTCGCTGAGGAATGCCAGCAAGCTGTCATTCTGAGCGAAGCGAAGAATCTCGGCAGTTGTAGTTTTAACGAACTACGGAGATCCTTCCTTCGTTGCACTCAGGACCGCCTGCGGCTCCTCAGGATGACAGCCTCAGGCGTTTTCGGCATCCTGCTATTCCCCCGCCCGCGCCCAGCCTTTGGCGCGCTCAAGAGCGCGTCGCCAGCCTGCGCAGAGTTCCTCACGGCGAGACGCTTCCATGGCAGGTTCAAAGCGGCGCTCGATCTTCAGTTGGGCCTTTAACTCCGACTCGTCTTGCCAGAAGCCGGTGGCCAATCCCGCCAGGTACGCGGCGCCGAGCGCCGTCGTCTCCGTGGTGGCGGGCCGTTCGAGGGGAACTCCAAGAATGTCAGCCTGAAACTGGCAGAGAAAATCATTGCGCGCGGCGCCGCCGTCCACACGCAGTACCTCCGGCTTGATGCCCGAATCCCGCGTCATGGCGTCGAGCACGTCGCTCGACTGGTAGGCAATGGATTCAAGTGCCGCGCGAACCAGGTGCTTGCGGTTCGCACCGCGTGTCAAACCCACAATCGCGCCACGCGCGTACTGATCCCAATGAGGCGCTCCCAGCCCGACGAAAGCAGGGACGAAATAAACGCCATGCGTGTCCGGCACCGAGCGGGCCAGTTCCTGGGTCTCCGAGGCCTCTCGAATCAACCCCATCTCGTCGCGAAGCCACTGAATGGCCGCGCCTGCAATGAACACGCTGCCCTCGAGCGCGTAGGTTATCTGGCTGTTTCTTCCCCAGCCGATGGTGGCCAGCAGCCCCGACTGTGAGCGAGGAATAGCAGGCCCGGTGCTCATCAGCATAAAGCAGCCGGTACCGTAGGTGTTCTTTACAGCGCCGGGGGTAAAACACTGGTGGCCGAACAATGACGCCTGTTGGTCACCGGCCACGCCGGCGATCGACACCTTGGAGCCAAACAGTTCCGTCTCCCCCACAATTTCGCTGGAGGAACACACCTCCGGAAGCAACGACGGCGGAATGCCGAAGTAGCTGAGAATTTCTTTGTCCCAAGTAAGCGTAGCAATGTTGAACAGCATGGTGCGCGAGGCGTTGGAGAAATCCGTCGCGTGGACCTTGCCGCCCGTTAGATTCCAGATCAGCCAGGAATCGATGGTGCCGCAGGCCAACTCGCCCCGGTCAGCCCTTTCGCGCGCTGAGGGGACATTTTCCAGCAGCCAGGCAATTTTGGTCCCGGAAAAATAGGCGTCCGTCACCAGTCCGGTTCTCTCCCGAATAATCTTGTCGAACCCTTTCTGCCGGATACGGTCGCACATTTCCGCGGTGCGCCGGCATTGCCAGACGATAGCTGGATGCAAGGGCTTGCCGGTGGCACGGTCCCAAAGAACCACGGTCTCGCGCTGATTGGTGATGCCGACGGCGGCAAGGTCCTGGGCCGCTGCGCGAGCCTCCGACAGAACCGCTTTCGCGACCTCGAATTGTGTTTGCCAGATTTCTTCGGCATCGTGCTCGACCCAGCCGGCGCGCGGATAATACTGCTTGAATTCTCGACTAGCTGAAGCGCGCACCGCGCCGTGGCGGTCAAACAAGATGGCGCGCGAACTGGTGGTGCCCTGGTCGAGGGCTAAGACATACTTTGGCATATCCTTCCTTTCGGCGACGGAAGGGCTCGGCGGGACGGCCCTTGTTGCTGCCCGAGTCCGGCCACAACGGCGGCCCCAACTGTATTCTAACGCATCCGCCATGCGTGCGTAACGCACAGCACTTGAACTATTTAAGCAATGGTGCCATACTAGCCTCGTTCACCATTAACCGAAGCTATTGTGCAATGGAAACCTATTCTTCAGAAATAACGTCTTAGGAAGAGCAGGGCGCCGCATTGTCAGGCGGCTCAATTCCAACCCGAGATAGGAGTATATATGGCAGACAAGACCCCAGGCCCCGGTACGATGTTCGGTTTGAACGAGCCGGTCCAAAGTGCGCCGTCCACGCCGGCAGGCGCCCCCCAGGTTGTGTACGTCCAGGCGCCGGCCCCCGGCTCTGCGCCGTCTAGCGGTGGGGGCATGCGCTGGCTGGTTGGCTTGCTGCTGGCGCTTTCGGTGGTGAACCTCATTCTGGTGTTGTACTCGCGGAGCGAACTCAAGACCATCGCCGCGAAGCAAGCCGATCAGTTGGATCTGCTTACCCGGCGCATGGACAACAGCGATTCGCGCTACGCCCAGTTGCGCGGCCAATTCACGGTGACCTCGGAAAAACTGGGCATGACTGAGCAGGAACTCTCGCGCGCGCACGCTGTGGCGGCTGATATCGAAAAGAAACAGCAACAGGCGGTCCAACAATTGAATGCGGCCATCGCCAGGAAAGCCAGCGCGGACGATCTGAATAAAGCCCAAGCCGACGCCAATTCCAAGATTGGCGGGCTTTCCACCGACCTGGCAGGCACCAGGAAGGACTTAGACAACACCAAGTCCGAATTCGCCAATGCTCTGTCGGGCACCAAAGGCGAGTTGAGTGGCGCAATCGCGCGCACGCATGATGAGCTAGTGGCGCTGGCCCACAAGACGGACCGCGACTATTTCGAGTTCAATGTGGGGAAGAAACGCAGTCAAAAAGTGGGGACCGTTACGCTGCAATTGCAAAAGACGGATTCCAAGAAGAACGTCTTCACAGTCAACCTGGTGTTCGACGACAAGCCGCACCTCCACAGGGACAGGGCGATGGACGACCCGGTGTACTTCTACGTGCAAGGGGCCTCGAGCGCCCTCGAGCTGGTAGTGAATAAGATGGGCAAGGACTCCATCTCCGGCTACATCAGCACTCCAAAGGGCTTCTTCTCGAATGCGACGAACGTGTTGGCTACGCGCCCGTCAGCGTAGCCCCGTCGCCGACAAACTTTCCTCCAACCGCGTCTCTCTTCAGCTCGCGCAGGGCCGATGCCAGGCGCGAGCCTTTGCGTTGCCTCGTGGCGCAAACCTTGCCTCCACTGCTAGAATGACGCCTGACCGCGGAGGTGTGGCGCTGACCCCTAGGTCGGAGCGGGGTAGGCGCCGACCTGAAGGTTGGCGCTACGAGAAGTTTCAAGCGACTAACGATTAAACGGGGGCGTTATGTTTGCATTTCACGGGGTTGATTACATGGAGATCGACGCACTCTTCAGCGACCAGGAGAAGCTGGTGCGCCAGACGGTGCGCGAATTCGTGGACCAGGAAATCATACCTAACATCGAAGAGTGGAACCGGGAGGGAAAGTTCCCCCGGCACCTCGTGCCTTTGATGGCTGAGTTGGGTTTTTTCGGAGCCAACCTGGAGGGCTACGGCTGCGCGGGGATGTCCAACGTCGAGTACGGGCTGCTCATGCAGGAACTCGAGCGCGGAGACAGCGGCTTGCGCAGTTTCGTCTCCGTGCAGGGTGCGCTGGTGATGTTTCCCATACACCAGTACGGCTCCGAAGAGCAGAAACACCGCTGGCTGCCGGCGCTCCAGCAGGGCAAGGCCATCGGATGCTTCGGCCTGACGGAACCGGACTTCGGCTCGAATCCCGCCGGCATGAGAACGCGCGCCGTAAAGGACGGTGACTACTACATCCTCAACGGCGAGAAAGCCTGGATCACCTCCGGCACGATTGCGGACGTGGCCGTGGTGTGGGCGCGTACGGAGGAAGGCATTCGCGGCTTCCTGGTCGAGAAAGGAACGCCGGGATACACCTCGAAAGACATCAAGGGCAAATGGTCGTTGCGCGCCTCGGTGACCTCCAGCCTCTCGCTCCAGGATGTTCGCGTGCCCGCAGACCATATGCTACCCAAAGCGCAAGGGCTAAAGGCGGCGCTGAGCTGCTTGTCTCAAGCGCGCTACGGCATCGGCTGGGGAGCCCTGGGTGCGGCCATGGCCTGCTACCATGAGGCACTGGAATACGCCAAGATCAGAAAGCAGTTTGACGACAGGCCCATCGCTTCTCACCAGCTCATTCAATCCAAGTTCGCCGATATGATCACCGAAATCACCAAAGCGCAGTTGCTGGCCCTGCAAGTGGGACGGCTGAAGGACCAGGGTCGCGCCGACTTCGCACACATCTCCATGCTGAAACGGAATAACGTCAGGATAGCCCTCGAGGTAGCCCGCGCGGCGCGCGACATCCTGGGCGCCAACGGCGTGGCAGACGAATATCCGATCTTCCGCCACATGTGCAACCTCGAATCCGTTTTCACTTACGAGGGCACGCACAATATCCACACCCTCATTATTGGCGAACGGGTGACCGGTATCCCGGCGTACAAATAGAGCGTCGAAAGTTCATGTAGGTTCCCTTGGCTGCAAGAGGCCGACTACTCCCGCCCCCTCCTGAGCCAGGAGGGGAGTATGATTCTCCTCTCGGGCCACGAGGGCAGTATAATTCCCCTCCTCTCTGAGGAAGGGATTAAGGGGTGGTGATTTTATTCCGGCAGTTTCCGGCGGCGGGCAGGGGCTGTGGCCTCGAGCAGCTCGAACTTTCCTTCCAGGCGGGCCAATCGTTCGCCGTGGCCGGCAACGTCCAACTGCAGGCGCTTTACGTCGTCGGCCAACCGCACGATCCGATCCTCCACCCCTGCCCGAACTGAAACCAAGCCGTTGCGCTTCAATATTTGCGACGAAATTCAATCTTAACGAAACATTCCTGTAACATTAGAGGTGCTATACTCCTAGCGTGCGCCCACGAGTCGTAATCATTGAGGACGAAAAAGATATCGTCGAACTGGTTCGCTATAACTTTCGCAAGGAAGGGTTCGAGGTCGAGAGTTTCGGACGAGGACACGAGGGGCTGGATTTTCTTCGTCGAAACTCCGCTGACATCGTCCTTCTGGATATTCTTCTGCCGGACGATGATGGATTTAATATCTGCAGGCGACTTCGCGCCGACGACCACTTGCGAGCTCTGCCGGTGATCTTCCTCACTGCCAAGGGCGAGGAAGTGGACCGGGTCCTGGGGCTGGAGATTGGCGGAGATGACTACGTAGTCAAACCCTTCAGCCCGCGGGAGCTTGTGGCGCGAGTCAAGGCGGTGATGCGCCGACAGGAGCGGGTGGCGGAGCGGCGAGAGGTGGTGGAGGTCGGAAGCGTCCGGCTCGACACGCGAACTCAGGAGGTAATGGTTCGTGGCCGGTCGGTGCAGTTGAGCACGCTGGAATTCAAGCTTCTGTTCCATCTGGCTTCTCACCCTCGTCACGTTTTCAACCGCGACCGGCTGCTGGATGAGGTTTGGGGACGAGACCGTTTCGTGACTCCTCGTACCGTAGACGTCCACATCCGCCGCTTGCGTGAGAAGATTGAACCCCTCCCGAATCGGCCGCAGTTCTTGCAGACGGTGCGCGGCAGCGGCTACCGTTTTTCCCCCCAGCCGCATGAAGGGGGAGAAGCGTCCTGAGCTTTCCTTCCGTGGTATAATCCGACCGCTGTAAATCCCTTTGCCTCAGGCCGACATGGTCTTCCGCAGCCCGATTTTCCGCAAGCTCCTCAGCGCGGCGTTCGTCTTGATCGCACTGACCTTGGCTGTGCTCGATTTCAACCTGGCACGATACACAACCAAGCACGAAGTTCAGGCAATAGAACAGCGGCTTACTCCCGTGGCGATGGTGCTGACAACTGAGGCCGCGAGTCTTCCTCCGGAGCGGTTGGAAGAATGGAGCAAGTCCGCCGCCGCACGCGCCCACTGCCGGATCACAGTTATAGACCCTCAAGGCGTGGTTCTCGCGGAATCCGAACAAGACCCCGCGCAGATGGAAAACCACGCCAATCGTCCGGAGATTCAGGAAGCCTACCTGAATCGCGTGGGCAGCGCGATTCGGCACAGTGCCACGTTGGGCGGCGACCTTTGCTACCTCGCCGTCCCGCTCCAATTCCAGGGTCGCCGCGGATACGTCCTTCGGGTAGCTTTGCCGATCGAGAACCTCGACGCGGCCATCGCGGAGGTGCGTTGGCGAATCCTGACTGCTTCCGCAGTGGCTGCCCTGGTCGCACTTTTTATTGCCTATTTTTTCTCCCGCTCCTTTACACGCCGCATCGGCAGATTGCGCGCTTTTGCCGAAGGTCTGGCGAAAGCGAATTTCACCGAGAGCCCGTTGCCGGACGCGGACGACGAGTTGGGGTCGCTGACGCGCTCGCTCAACTCGACTGCCTCCCAGTTACATGACCTCATCGAGCGCTTGGGCCTGGAGTCGGAGCGTCGCGAAGCGATTCTTACCAGCATGGTGGAAGGCGTTCTGGCGGTGGATCAGGACCTGCGTATCACTTTCTATAACGCCTCCTTCGCCCGCGTGCTCGGCTTGCGCAGCGAGGTCCCGGCAAAAGCTCCCCTGGTGGATATTGTTCGCGATCCCGTTCTGCGTGAGATTCTCTCGCGCGTCGTGGCGGGCGGCGAGACTCTAAAACAGCGACTGCAATTGCCTGCCGCCGAAGGCCGTGCCTTCGAAGTCCAGGCCGCGCCGCTTCGCGTGGCTACGGGTCGCGGCGCCATCGCGATCCTCCATGACATCACTGATCTGGAAAGACTGGAACGTGTGAGGAAAGACTTCGTCGCCAATGTCTCACACGAATTGCGTACGCCGCTCACCGCAATACGCGGCTATACGGAAACGCTGCTGGAAGGCGCGCTCGAGGACAAGGATAACAACCGCAAATTTCTGGAGATCATAAAGAACCACTCGGTGCGCCTGAATAGCATCGCTTCCGACCTTTTGGCCTTATCCGAACTCGAGTCCGGCAAGGCCAGTACTGAACAAGCGCGCGTCGCCGTCCGGCCGGCCCTCGAGGCCGCCTTGCGTGCCGTGGAAGACGAGGCGCGCAGCCGGCGGGTCAAGCTGATTTCCGGGCAGATGGAAGATGTTGAGGTCCTGGGAGATCGGGTTCGCATGGAGCAGGCGTTTGTGAATCTCCTCACGAACGCGGTGAAATTCAATCGCCCCGAGGGCGAAGTGCGCGTCGAAGTCCTGCGCGCCCGGGACGATGAGGTGAGCATCACAATCGCCGACAACGGCATCGGAATTCCCTCCGCTGATTTGCCCCGTCTATTCGAGCGATTTTATCGCGTCGACAAAGCGCGTTCGCGCGAGATGGGGGGCACTGGCCTGGGACTCTCGATCGTTAAACACATTGTGGATCGAATGCGCGGACGGATCACTGTGGAAAGTCAATTAGGGAAAGGTTCGGTGTTCACCGTCCTTCTGCCGGCTGCGTAGGGGAATGGCTTGCCGTCCGCTGACCAGGCCGTTCCGAAGCCCGCCCTTGCCTAAGGCGCCTAAGCCCTGCCTTAACAGAGTTTTCGCTAAACCTTTAAGCGTCCTTCACATTCGCTTAACAGCATGGCGCGAGACTCGTCCCGAGAGGCTTTCACCATGCAGCAAACGATTACTGCGCTACTCGTGCACGACCGTCCGGAACCCATGGGATTCATCCGGCGCGCCCTTGAAGTCCAGGACGTCAAAATCCAGAGCGTCAGGACTTGTCGCGAGGCCCACGAAAGCCTATGGGGACGCCAGCCCCCTCACTTGGTTCTCGTTGATCCCCGGCTTCCCGATGGATCGTGGGAGGACATCATCGTTTCGGCGGCGGCGGCTCCGTCACATGCCAACGTGATCGTGGTCTCTGATGTCGTGGATATGGCTCTCTACTTGGAATCCGTTCAGCGCGGCGCCTTCGACTTCATTGTTCCTCCGATGTCAATACCGGACTTCAATTATGTCGTGCGGTCCGCCGTTGACAACGCGCTGCAGCGGCGGGGATCCTCAGTCCAGTCTCCGCAACCTCGAAGCTAGGGGCTGTCGAGTTCACTCCTCGTTTTGCAAGTCCCCATATTCCACTGCCGCTCTAAGGGCGGGTGTATGGCTTCTGGAGTTCCATTTGCGCGCTCATCCCGACCAAGGACTCATAGAGAGCCGGAGATAGCCCTGCGGCAGTGCGCAACTCGTCCAGGCTCCTATAGAAGCCGTGCGACCGCCGCTCGGCCACGATCCGGCGGGCGACAGCCAGATCCACCCCCGGCAACGTCATCAGTTCGGGTTCGGCGGCAGTGTTGAGGTTCAGCGTGAGCGACTCGGTCCGTTCGCGCTCCCACGCGGCAGGCGCTATCTTGAAATCCGAATTCAGCACCCATAACTCCGGCCCCAGATTTGCGTCGACTGGCAGTTTGCCATGAGCCACTTCGTTGATCGTCTTACGAAGCAGGGGAAAGGCGGCGCCCGACCGCTGGCGGAACGCCTCGATGTCGCCAATTCGGCCGGCAGCGGCGGCGCGCTCAAAGGCAACGGCAAGTTCCTGCGAGGCGGTCACTCCATACGTGGTCTTGAGAAAAACTCCGTAAACTTCCTCGGCCTCATCGGCGAAAAGGCTCGCGTAGGCGTTGACGATTCGGATCGTCAGAGGCAATCGGGCGTGGGCTGATTCCAAGCCCACTCTCCGCATGGCCGCAAAGAGCTTCAAATTCACGTTCTCATAGGGCGGGACTTCCTTCCTGATTTCCGCGCTGGTTACTGCCGGGCTCAGAAACTGCCTGTAGAAAGCTTCCTCGCGGTAAAGGTTGCGCAGGCGCTCGTCATTCACCAAACGATAAAACAGCGTGGCGATCACGCCCTCGCAGCTCATCATCTCTTGTGCGTTCTTGAATTCATCCGCGAGGAAATCCATGGAGGTTTCGCCATCAAGAAAGAGCTGGTAACGGTCTGGGTCCGGTTCGAGCGCCATGGCGGGCAGTGCCCTGCGGTGAACAAACAGATTCCGCTTCACGCCCTCGGTGCGCAACTGCTGGTCCAGCCTACTCAGCCACAGCAGGTTCAAGTCGGTCGGTGTCGCCCCCCTGCTCAGCTCCCGAAGATAGGCGTTACCAGTGGCGTCGCGAACCAAGGGCTGGAAATGCTCGGCGTAGCCTTCATCGAAAGCGGTGGGGTAGTCAGTCACGGTCATACTCTGGTGCATCTTGCGTGAAGGGCCGGAATTGATGTCGCCCAGGAGGGATTTCAAAATGAGATGCCCGAGTTCATGTGAGAAGATCTCCTCCAGATTCCCGTCGGCGATGCCTTCCTCGTCGACGACCAAGTCCACATAGCCCGCCCTAACCAAACGCCTGCCGCCACGCGGGTCTTCCAGCCAGAAGCCGTAGCGGGCGTACCCACCCTCTTCCCCGGAAAGAAGCAAGTACATCGGCTCCTTCAAGCGCTGTTCGTCGCCCCTGCCGGGCTCGCGCAAAAGAAGATTACGAGCATAACGGTCTAGCCTTAACACCCTCTGCGCGAAACTGGTCTCCAGCACCGTGCGAACCTGTTGTGCCAACGCCGATTCCGCGGCCAGATGAAACACCGGGTAGGTTTTGCCGTCCGGCGTAGAGGCTTGAACCACGTGCCCCTGGGCATCTACGACGGGCTGGAGAATGCCGGCCGTGACAGTTCCACTGCTCTGAGCTGAGAAGGAGCAATGGAAAGGGGAAAGGGTGAGGACAAAAAGTACATACAGGAATGCTCTATCTCTGCCGAATGCTCTCATGTCTACTCCCTTACGGGTGCCCAGCAGGCACCCGCGACCGACTTGGGGGCGGCCGGCCGCGACTACATTCTGATCTTTCACACCGTTCGATCAGGCGCAACCCGGGCTTGGCACGTTTCAATCCCCGAGTGAGTCAGGCTATAATATATCGGAACCGTAAAACGCGACGGGATTGTACGGCATCAAACTGGTTAATGGGCCGGAACCACCGTGGGCAGCAGGTCTATCCCGGAATCTCTCAATCGTCGGGCCAAGTGTGGCCGTTCCGTGGGAGCGTTGGTAACCACTGCGAAGGGGCCACGTCAAATATTCCAGGAGAAATTGTAAGGAGGATAGTTCTATGCGCGCTGAAACAAGAAAATTCCTACGCGAGAATTTACTAGGGTTAAGTCTCACCTTTATTGGTGTGGTATGCCTGGCCATGTCAGGACTGCTTTACGAAGGGCATCGTGTTTTCCCGCAATTCGCCCTGGCCGGGGGTGCGGGATTGGATGGACCGGAGATCGAGACTTTGGAGCGTCAGAATAAGGCCTACGAGCGAATCGCGGAGACGGTCACGCCCGCGATCGTAGCCATCCAATCGACGCAAGTCATCAAGGTGCAACAGTCGCCATTCATGATGGACCCGTTTTTCCGGCAGTTCTTCGGCAACATGATGCCGCAGTTTAATATTCCTCGCGAGCAGCGAGAGCACGCGTTAGGAAGCGGCGTGATCGTTTCGGGAGACGGTTACATCGTCACCAATAACCACGTGGTGGCAAAGGCTACAGAGATCGAAGTCCGGCTTTCGGACCATCGAACCCTGAAGGGCAAAGTGGTGGGCGCCGACCCACAGACCGATATTGCGGTGGTCAAAGTCGACGGATCGAACTTTCCTGTCGCGCCCTTTGGCGACTCTGGAGTGATGAAGGTCGGCGACATCGTCATGGCGTTCGGAAATCCGTTCGGGCAGTATTTCACCGTCACGCGTGGAAGCGTGAGCGCGCTGGGTCGGTCGCTATCTGAGCCCGGAAGCAACAAGTTCGAAGACTTCATCCAAACGGACGCCGCCATCAATCCCGGCAATTCCGGCGGGGCGCTGGTGAACGTGCGCGGTCAGGTGATCGGGATCAACACGGCAATCATTCCCGGAAGCGGCGGGCCCGGCGGGGAGGGCAGCTTCATCGGAATCGGTTTTGCTATTCCCTCCAACACGGCCAAGCATGTCATGGGAGACCTGATCAAGACCGGCAAGGTATCGCGAGGCTATCTTGGCGCGAAGATCGGTGGCCTGAAC
>Ga0187888_1000872_pt1 | contig 31078 bp, 20 predicted proteins | sample June2016WEW_7_40_FD_132987 | JGI IMG/M metagenome (GOLD analysis project Ga0187888, IMG submission 132987) | Peatland microbial communities from SPRUCE experiment site at the Marcell Experimental Forest, Minnesota, USA - June2016WEW_7_40 | ecosystem: Environmental > Terrestrial > Soil > Wetlands...
GACCGAGACGGCAGGCTTCTACAACACGGTCGGCTTCAACGACGACACGCGCGCGTTTCTGTCGATCCCCGCGCGGCACGACGTGGCCCGCCGCGTGGACTGCGCGTTCCTGGCGCGGCTGGTGGCCGAACACCGCCTGGACGAAGCCGAGGCGTTCGAGGTGGTGAAGGACCTGACCGTCAACCTGGTGCGCAAGGCCTACAAGCTCTGAGGAGTGGAACGGATTCGCCTGGAACGCAGACGGCAGGGCATGACATTCAGGTCTTGACAACGGGCCCATGTATAATTATACATATAGAGTGCATGTTTATGCATCAGACGTTTCAGCTTCGGTTGAAACGCATCGACGAGCAGCAACAGACGGGCCACGATGAAACAACAGCGTCATGCAGCGATTCGCGAAGTTCTCAATCAGGCCACGGTGCCGAGCCAGGACGAGCTGCGCCGCAGGCTTGCGCGGCGCGGATTTCACGTGACGCAGGCGACGCTGTCGCGGGACATTCACGAGCTGCGGCTGTCGAAGGGGCCGGCGGGCTATGCGCTGCCGGGCAATGGGACGGAAGAGGATGAGGACAGCCTGCCGGGAATTCGCGAGGTGCTGAGCAGCTTTGGCATTGAGGTCCGCCAGGCCATGAACCAGTTGGTGCTGATTACGACGACCAGCGCGGCGCAGCCTGTGGCCGCAGGGATCGACTACGAGGACTGGCCGGAGGTGGTGGGCACCATCGCCGGTGACGACACGGTCTTTATTATTTGCCCGGACGAACGGCAAGCTCGCATATTGAAGGCCCGCATCGAAGGATATATTGGCTGAGTTGATCGGAGTTCAAGGGAGCGAAGAACAAATACGGAGATTCCGCCCATTCGACTTCGCTCAGGGCGGAATGACGACTTGAACCCGAATGACGGCTCGAGCTAGGAATGACGACTTAAGGAATTGGTTGGTTGCCATGCAGGGTGCAAGCACGAAACTCGAAGCAGCGACAAAGACGCGGGGCAAAGAGCCGCCGGCGACGGTGCGCACGGCTGTGGCCGGAGTTGGCGGATATGCGGGCGGGGAGCTGGCACGGCTGTTGCTGGCGCATCCGCGGCTGGCCGGGGCCAAACCGCTCTTTTTGGGGCGCGTGGCCGACGACGCTGCGGGAGGGCGGATTCCGCTGGAGCAGATTCATCCGCAACTTGCTCTGGGCGAGGGCAAGCTGCAGCCGGAGGTGCGCGCGTTTAGCTGGGAGCTGATTCGCGAGGCGGGCACGGAGATTGTGTTTCTGGCGCTGCCGCACGAGAACTCGCGCGAGTGGGCCCCGGAGTGGCTGGAGCATGGGGTGCGCGTGATCGACCTGAGCGGTGCGTGGCGGCTGAACGACGCGGCGAACCGCGCGGTGTACAAGTTGCACGATGCGGACGCGGCGCTGGCGGAGAAGCTGCAGGCGGAGGCTGTCTTTGGCGCGCCGGAGCTGCATCGCGAGGCGATTGCCGCGGCGCGGCTGGTGGCGAACCCCGGGTGCTACGCCACGTCGATTATTCTGGCGCTGGCTCCGCTGCTGCGCGCGGGGCTGGTGGACGTGGAGCACGGGATCGTGTGCGATGCGAAGAGCGGCGTGAGCGGCGCGGGGAAAGCTGCGACCGCGAAGACGCACTTCATGTATGCGGCGGACAATCATTCGGCTTACGCGGTCTTCGGGCATCGCCATGTGGGCGAGATGCTGGAGCAGCTTGGGCTAAAGGCGGAGCAGCTTCAGTTCACGCCGCACCTGCTGCCGATTCCGCGCGGCATTCTTTCGACGATCTATGTGCGGCTGGCGGAGCGCATGGAGCCGGAGCAGATTGAGGCGTGCCTGCGCGCGTTCTACGCGGCGAGTCCAATGGTGCGCGTGCACGCGACGCCGGAGCTGCCGCAGATCCAGCATGTGGTGCGCACCAATTACATTGATTTGGGATTTGAGTTGAACAAGGACGGCCGGCGGCTGGTGGTGGTGTCGTGCCTGGACAATCTGCTGAAGGGCGCAGCGGGCCAAGCGGTGCAGAACATGAACGTGATGTGCGGCTGGGACGAAGCGGAGGGCCTGCGGTGAAATACGTGGTCAAGCTGGGCGGCGCCGCCATCGAGGACAAGGACCTGCTGCACGCCTGCGGCAAGGCGATCTTCGAACTGGTGCGCGACGGCAACCAGGTTGCGGTGGTGCATGGCGGAGGCGTGCAGTTGACGCGCGTGCTGGCGCAGATGGGCAAGAAGAGCGAGTTCGTCAGCGGGTTGCGGGTGACGGATGCGGAGACGCGCGACGCCGCGCTGATGGTATTGGCCGGGCGCGTGAACAAGTCGCTGGTGGCCGCGCTGCGCACGCATGGGCAGTCGGCGATGGGATTGGCGGGCGGCGACGGCAACGTGTTTCGCGCGCGCAAGAAGAAGACGGTGCCGGACCTGGGATTCGTGGGCGAGATTGCGGCGACCGATCCGCTGTGGCTGGAAGCGATCTGGAAGATGGACGCGGTGCCTGTGATCTCGTCGATTGCGCTGGGCTTCGACGGCGAGTACTACAACATCAACGCCGACGAGATGGCGGCGGCGTGCGCGATCTGCACCAAGGCCGACGCGCTGGTGTTTCTGACCGACGTTCCCGGCGTGAAGGGAGCGGACGGCGAGGTGATGCGCTGGCTCTCGCTGAAGGACGTGCCGGAGTTGGAGCGCAAGGGGGTTGTTACTGGCGGAATGCTGCCCAAATTGAACGCATGCCGCGACGCGCTGACCCACGGCGTGAAGCGGGTGCGCATTCTACCCGCGGAGTCGGTGAATCTATTGCCGGACCTTTGCTCGACCAAGGTCAACGACGGAACGGAGGTCATGGTCGCATGAGTGGTCCCATGAAGGATGGTGCGATGAAGCTGGCGTCGATCCAGGCGGCGGAGCAGAAGCTGATGTTGAATACGTATCAACGCAACCCGGTGCTGTTTGTGGGTGGCAGTGGAGTCTATCTGCGCGACGAGCAGGGCGGCGAGTATCTCGACCTGCTGAGCGGAATTGGCGTGTCGGCGCTGGGCTACGCGCATCCCGCGGTGGAGGCGGCGATTGCTGCACAGAGCAAACGGCTGCTGCACACCTCGAACCTCTTCTATCACGAGCACACGGCGGAGCTGGCGCTGCGGCTGACCGAGATCAGCGGGATGGACCGGGTCTTCTTCTGCAACTCCGGTACGGAGGCGTGGGAGACTGCGCTGAAGCTGGCGCGGGCGCACGCGGGATTGCTGCGTTCGGAAGGGAAACGGGTTGGGACGCGATTTCTGGCGGTGGAACAGAGCTTCCACGGGCGGACGATGGGCGCGGTGGCGACCACGCACAAGGAGAAGTACCGCGAGCCGTTTGAGCCGGTGATGGGAGGCGTGGAGTTCGTGCGCTTCGACGACGTGGCGGACCTGCGCGCGAAGTTCAACGATGAGGTTTGCGGAATCTGCATCGAGGCGGTGCAGGGCGAGGGCGGGGTGCGTCCGGTGAGCAAGGAATTTTTTGCGGCGGCGCGCGAGCTGTGCGACGCGACCGGCGCGCTGCTGCTGGCCGACGAGATCCAGTCGGGGCTAGGGCGCACGGGCGAGTGGTTCGCCTACCAGCACTACGGGATTCTGCCGGACATTACGACCGTGGCCAAACCAATCGCGAATGGGTTGCCGATGGGCGCGATGCTGTGCACCGACGAGGCAGCGCGCGCCTTTGCGCCGGGCATGCATGGGTCGACGTTCGGCGGCGGGCCGCTGCTGTGCGCGGTTGCCATCGCGGTGATCGACACCATGAAGCAGACCAACCTGCTGGCGCACGTGCGCGACGTGGGCGGATATTTTAAGGAACGGCTGGAGTGGCTGCGCGAGCGGCACGACTGCATTACTGCGGTGCGCGGCATGGGGCTGATGCTGGGCATCGAGCTGGACTCGGAGGAACTGGCCAAGCGCGCGGCCGCCGAGATGATGGACCAGCACATTGTTATCAATCGCACCAGCGAGACCGTGCTGCGATTTCTTCCTCCGTACATCCTTGAGCGCGCGCACGTAGACCGGGCCATTGCGGCGCTGGATGGAATCCTCACTACACAACCTTTGAACAGTGCAGCATTGGCCGGCCGAGCGCCGTCAGGAGAAGATTCCCATGGATAGTAAAACCGTCACGATGAACCCGAAGCCGGACGCCACTGCGGAGCCGGCGCGAACCGCCAAGCAGCTCGGCATCCAGTCCGACAGCGCATTTGCCGAGGCATCCAAGCGTCTAGCTGGGCGCGACCTGTGCTCCGTCGCCGACCTGTCGGTGGATGAGATGGCGGCCATCATGGAGCTTTCGCATGCGGTGAAGAGCAATCCCGAGGACTTTCGCCACTCGCTGGACGGGAAGCAGATGGTGCTGTTCTTCGAGAAGGCATCGCTGCGCACGCGGCTGACCTTTGAAGCGGCGATCAACACGCTGGGCGGCAACGCGATCTTTGTGGACCAGACGCAGTCGCCGCTGGGCGAGCGCGAATCGCTGCCCGACATGGCGCACAACATCGAACGCTGGATGAACGTGATTGTTCTGCGCACCTACTCGCACGAGACCATCACAGAGATGGCCGCGTGCTCACGCATCCCGGTGATCAATGCGTTGTCCGACTTTGAGCATCCCTGCCAGGCGATTGCGGACTTCTTCACGCTGGAGGAGCGCTTCGGCTCGGCGGAGGGACTGCACTTCACCTATGTGGGCGATGGCAACAATGTGTGCCACTCGCTGATGCTGACGGCGGCGCAACTGGGCGTGCACTGCACGGTTGCCAGCCCCAAGGGGTTCGCGCCCAAGCTGGAGATCATCCACAAGGCGATCGAGATCAGCGAGCAGACGGGCGGCAGCATCACGCTGATGCAGGACCCGGTGAAGGCTGTGACCGGCGCGGACGCGGTGTACACGGATGTGTGCACCAGCATGGGATTTGAGCATGAGGCGACGCGGAGGGCGCCGATCTTCAAGCCCTACCAGGTGAACGAGGCGCTGATGGCACGCGCGCAGCAGGACGCGGTGTTCATGCACTGCCTGCCGGCGCACCGCAACGCCGAGGTGACCGATGCAGTGTTCGATGGGCCGCAGTCGATTGTCTTCGACCAGGCGGAGAACCGGATGCACGCGCAGAAGGCGCTGCTGCTGATGCTGCTGGGCGGAGCCAAGAGGATTTCCAATGCTCGCGACCGCGGCTTGCAGGCGAGGAAGCGAAGCTAAGGCGTCCAGGTGTGCGGGATTGAAGAACAAGCAATGGCAAGTGCCAAATACAGAGATTCTGGCCTTGCCAGAATGACGACATTTGTTTTGACGGAAAGAAGGAAATTGAGATGGCGGAAAAAATTGTTCTTGCATACTCCGGCGGCCTGGACACGTCGATCATCATTCCCTGGTTGAACGACAACTACGGCTACGACGTGATTGCATTCATCGCCGACGTGGGACAGGGCGACGACCTGGTAGCGGTTGCCGAGAAGGCAGAACGGACCGGCGCAAAGAAGGCGATTGTGAAAGACCTGCGCGAAGAGTTCCTCACGGAGTACGTATTTCCCGCGGTGCGCGCGGGCGCGGTGTACGAGCACAAGTACATGCTGGGCACGTCGATTGCGCGGCCGGTGATTGCCAAGCACCAGGTGGAGGTGGCGCTGGCCGAGGGCGCGACGGCGCTGGCCCACGGATCGACCGGCAAGGGCAACGACCAGGTGCGCTTCGAGCACGCGTTTCAGGCGCTGGCGCCGCAACTGAAGGTGATTGTGCCGTGGCGCGAGTGGAAGCTGGTGTCGCGCGAGGACTGCCTGGATTACGCGGCGGCCCACGGAGTGGAGGTTGAGGCGTCGCGGACGAAGATCCACTCGCGCGACCGCAATCTGTGGCATGTGTCGCACGAGGGCGGCGAGCTGGAAGGGACGGACAAGCCGGTGAATGCGAGTACATGGCGAATGAGCCAATCGCCGCAGGAGGCGCCCGACCGCGTGGAGCAGGTGGAGATTGGGTTCGAGCGCGGCACGCCGGTCGCGGTGAACGGGCAGAGAATGCCCGCGGTGCAACTGGTGGAGCTGCTGAACGAGATTGGCGGACGCAATGCGATTGGGCGCATCGATATTGTGGAGAACCGCTTCGTCGGGATGAAGTCGCGCGGGGCGTACGAGACGCCGGGCGGAACGCTGATCCTGGAGGCGATCCGGCAGATCGAGTCACTGACGCTGGACCGCGAGACGGAGCACTTCAAGGAGACGCTGGCGCTGAAGTACGCCGAGCTGGTCTACTTCGGACTGTGGTTCACGCCGCTGCGCGAGGCCCTGGACGCGTTCTTCACCAAGGCGGAGGAGAATGTGACCGGATCGGTGCAGATGGCGCTGTACAAGGGAAACATCTCGTTCGTCAGCCGCAGCTCGCCGGTCTCGCTCTACAATGTCGATCTGTCGTCGTTCACCATGGGCGAGAGTTACGATCAGAAGGACGCGGCGGGATTCATCAAGATCCTTGGGCTGCCAGCCCGCGTACGCGCGCAGGTGATGGGCCGGCAGAAAGAAATGGAAAAGGAAGTCGCCAAGTGAGCGAGCAACAGGCCAAAACGAAGCAGGCGGCTGGCGGCAAGATGTGGGCCGGGCGCTTTCGCGAGCCGCTGGACGCTGTCTTTGAGCAGTGGCAGCGGTCGTTTCCGTTCGATGTGCGGCTGCTGCCGCAGGAGGTGGCTGCGTCGAAGGCGCACGCGCAGATGATTGCGGCGGCCGGCATCCTGACCGATGCCGAGCTGGAACGGATGATCGACGGCCTCGACCAGGTTGGGGACATCACGCCCGAGTTCGCGCCGATTGAGCCGGGCTTCGTCAATCCCAGGCTGCTGGGTGCGGAGCTGGGCACGACGCCGCGCTCCATCCGGCGCTGGCTGAGCAGGCAGCCGGAGTTTTGCGAAATCCATGTGAAACACACGCGGATCGCGCTGGCGAAGGACGATCCCCTGCTGCTGCGGATGAAGAACCACTTTGCCATCCAGGCAAATCTCGACCTGGACGGGGAAGGTGCGTGCGAGGAGTTCCCGGCCACGACGGAGGCCGATCTGGCCGCGTCGATGGCGCGCGCCGAGGACGTTCACCACTTCGTCGAGCTTCAACTCACCCGGGTGATTGGCCCGCTGGCGCTGAAGCTGCACACGGGACGCAGCCGCAACGAGCAGATTGCGACCGACATGCGGCTGTTTGTGCGCGAGGCCATCGACACGACGGTGAAGGGGTTGCGCAGGTGGGGGTTGGCGCTGGTTGAACTCGCGGAGCAGGCGAAGGAAGCGGCGATGCCATCGTACACGCACATGCAGCGGGCGGAGCCGGTGCTGGCGGCGCACTGGCTACTGGCGTACGTGGCAATGATTGAACGCGACATTGCGCGGCTGGCGGACGCGCGCAGGCGGATGAACCTGTGCCCGCTGGGATCGGGCGCGGTTGCGGGCGCGACGCTTGCGCTGGACCGGGCTATAGCGGCGCGGGAGTTGGGCTTCGACGGGCCTACGCTCAACAGCATGGACGCGACCAGCGACCGCGACTTTCTGCTCGAGTTCACGCAGGCGCTGGCTACACTGGGCGGTCACATCTCGCGGTTTGCGGAGGAGATGACGCTTTATGCAACGGCGGAGTTTGGATTTCTCGATCTGCCGGAGGCTTTCTCAACGGGATCGAGCGCAATGCCGCAGAAGAAGAACCCGGACTTCACGGAGCTGATGCGGGGCAAGAGCGCGCGGCTGGCGGGCGCGGCGACGACGCTGGCTGTGCTGCTGAAGGGGCTGCCGCTGGCGTACAACAAGGACCTGCAGGAGGGGCAGGAGCCGGTCTTCGACGCGGCGGACACGGTGCGCGGGATTCTGGGGATTCTGCCTGGCTTCACGCGCTCGCTGAAGTTTAATTTTGCGCGGATGAAGACGTCTGCGACGACCGGCTATCTGAACGCGATGGCTGAGGCGACGTATCTCTCGAACAAGGGCGTGGCGTTCCGCAGGGCGCACGAGATTGTGGGCAACGCGGTGCGGCTGGGGCTGGAGAGCGGGCGCGAGCTGGATGCGATCCCGCTGGCGGAGCTGCAGGAGCTGAGTCCGGCCTTCGGCGAAGATTTCCATGCGGCGATTGGGCTGGAGGCCACGCTGGATTGCCACGACGTGGTTGGCGGGACGGCGCGCGCGCGGGTCCATGCGGCGCTGACGGAGGCCCGCCAGCGGCTGAGTTCGGACGCGTGGGCGCAACTCTGAGAAGATAGAGAGAGGAGCTTCATCAATTGTCCAGCTCGTCCCTGATGGCCGCCAGCGAATCCACCTCATCCACGCGCGCACGCGCGGGTGGCGCGATGGTGCGCAAGGCGCGGCTGCAGGACGCGGTCAACATCTTCGAGCTGGTCAACTCGCTCTCGGGCGATGGAACTCTGCTGCGGCGCAGCTACGCGGACATCTGCGAGAACGTGCGCGACTTCGCGGTGGCCGAGTCGGAGAGCGGAATCTTTCTGGGCTGTGGCGCGCTGCACCTGTATGGGCCTCACCTGGCCGAGGTGCGGTCGATCGTGGTGAAACCGGAGGCCAAGGGGCAGGGCGCGGGCGGGCGGATTCTGCTTGCGCTGCTGGAGGAGGCCGAGCAGCAGGGCGTCGCATCGGTGTGCATGTTCACGCGGATTCCCGACTTCTTCTTCCACTTCGGCTTCCGGCTGGCCGACCGGACGACGCTGCCGGACAAGATATACAAGGACTGCCAGGCCTGTCCGCGGCTGTATGCGTGCGACGAGGTGGCGATGGTGCGCGGGCCGCTGCCGCGGATCGCGGTGCTGGGGCCGACGCGGATCGCGCAGCCGGAGCTGGTGAAGCTGCAGGTCGGCCACATTGCTCATCCTGTGGAAGATGTGGCCGAAGGGGATGGCGTGATCGTGCCCAAGACGGCGACAGAAGGCTGAACGAGACTGCCTGGCGCCGGACCGGAATCGGGAGCTGCGGCGACAACTTTGCCTCCATATTGGCGTCTAATTCTATTAATGCGTACTTTCGCGGGAGTGTATTCTTGAGGTGTACCCGCAGGAGGGTTCCGGTGCGTCGTCCAATCCAGTCGCGTTGGTTTCAGGCAGTTCTTGCATTTGCGTTAGCCACAGTGTTTCTTGCCTTCGGGATGCACGGCCAGACGGGACCGTCGGGGCCACAGGCCTCTTCAGGAGCGGCGTCGGTGCCAAATGGACCGCAGCCGCAGCCGACGAGCGGGATTGCGACGATCCATGCGCGCAGCAACCTGGTGGTGGTGGATGTGGTGGTCACCGACTCGAAGAAGGACCCGGTGCATGGGCTAAAGGCATCGGACTTTACGCTGACGGAAGACGGCAAGCCGCAGGCGATCCGGAACTTCGAGGAGCATACCGCGGTGTCGCTGTCGGAGATCAAGGTTGCGCCTGCGCCGAAGATGCCTCCCGGCCTGTTTTCCAATAGGGCGGACGCCCTGGTAAATGGGCCGGTGAATGTGCTTCTGCTGGATTATCTGAACACGCCATTGACCTCGCAGGCCAGCGCGAAAAGGCAGCTGTTCGATTATCTGGACAAGGCGCCTGCGGGAACGCGCATCGCCATCTTCGGCCTGACGACGCATTTGGTCATGCTGCAGGGGTTTACGTCGGACATGACGAAGTTGAAGGCTACGCTGATGTCGAAGAAGGGTGCGTCGCCGGTGTCGGACATCATGACGGACGCGGTCAACGGCGGGGTGCAGGGAAATACTGCGTTCGAGGACGCCGCTGGGCCGGTTAGCGACACGATCACGCAGGAGATGCTCGACGACATGGCACGAGTCGATGCGCAACTGACCTCGGAGGAGTTGAACAACCGGGCGGTGTACACGCTGAGCGCCTTCGACCAACTGGCGCGGTACCTGGTGGGGATTCCGGGGCGGAAGAACGTGATCTGGTTCTCCGGCAGTTTTCCGCTGGACGTCCTGCCCAATCTCAACGAAAGAGATGAGAACGACTCGGTGATCCGTAACGACGATGCGGTGCGCAAGACGGACAACATGCTGACGCGCGCCCAGGTGGCGATGTATCCGGTGGACGCGCGGGGCTTGCAAACCGATCCGTCCAACAGTGTGGTGAACGAGACCATAGCCGACGGCCCCATGACCTTCATGCAGCAGACGGCGCAGGAGCACGAGACGATGGATGCGATGGCGGAGGACACCGGCGGCGCGGCGTTCTATAACACCAACGGACTGACGCAGGCGGTGTCGAAGGCGATCGAGCAGGGCTCGAACTACTACACGCTGACCTATACGCCGGCCAACCTGCAGTGGGACGCAAGGTTCCGGACGATCAAGGTCAAGGTGGACGATCCGAATGCGAAACAGCTCACCTACCGCAACGGCTACTATGCCATCGACCCTTACGACCGAAACAAAGTGAACGCGCAGAGCGCGGCGACAATGTCGCTTCAGACGAACACCATGGCTTCGGCGATGATGTTCGGCGGGCCGAACCCGGCGGAGATCCTGTTCAAGGCGAGGGTCCGTCCGTCGAGCGCGCCTCCGGATGCGGCGGTATTGAAGACCAACCAGTCCAATCCCGATCCCAAGTTGAAGGGGATGCTTGGGGGGCCATTCAAGCAGTATGGAGTGGACCTTGTGCCTGACCCGCGCGCGGTCACCTGCCGCCTGGGCGCCGATGGCAATCACCACTGCGCGCTGGAGATGTGGACATTCGTCTACGACCGCAATGGAGACAAGCTGATTACCGCGAGCAACCGCCTGCATCAATTGCTGACGCCGGCGGAGTACGCCAGGTTGCAGAGCGGGGAGCTGGCGTTCCACCAGCAGATCAGCGTTCCGGTGAAGGGGCAGTACTGGCTGCGCACGGCGATCCACGATATGGTTTCGGACAATGTGGGTACGGTTGAGATTCCGGTTGGGGTGGTAGCGCAACTGGACCCGCTGCAGCAGGTTGCGGCAGCGCCTGCACCTGCGCCGGATGCGGCCGGGAAGCCCGCGGTCCCGGCCACGCAGGCCCCGGTACCGGCGGGCGGGGTGGTGACGCCGTAGTAATCTGGGACTCAGCGTGTCGACCGCACTGAACGAAATCTTTGAGCAGGAGTATCGCGAGCTTCGCCCGCGCGCGCCGATTCCTGCGCTGGAGGTTCGCTTTCGCCGCTTCACGTCGCTGAATACGACGATCCGGCTGCGCGAAGGGCGGCTGCTGGTGCGGCTGTCGGACCTGCTGGAGTCTGCTCCGGAGTCCGTGCACCACGCGATTGCGCACATCCTGCTGGCCAAGCTGTACAAGAAGCCGATTGCGCGCGCGCATGCGGACCGCTATCGGCGGTATGTGTCGTCGGAGGCGGTGGCGCGGCGGGCGGAGCAGATCCGGCAGACGCGCGGGCGCAAGACGGTGCTGCCGGCGCAGGGGCGTTGCTACGACCTGGACGAGGTCTTCGAGAGCCTGAACGCGCGGTTCTTTCACGGTCTGCTGGGGCGGCCCACGCTGACCTGGAGCGCGCACCATGCGCGGAGGATGCTGGGCCACTACGACGCGGCGCACAACACGATCATGGTGAGCCGCGTCTTCGACCGGGCGGAGACGCCACGCTGCGCGGTGGAGTATCTGCTGTACCACGAGATGCTGCATTTGAAGCATCCGGTACGGGTGAGGGCGGGACGGAGGTGCGTGCACTCCAGGGCGTTCCAGGCGGAGGAGCGGCTGTTTCCCGAGCTGGAGGCTGCGAAGGCGTATCTGAAGCGGCTGTAGCTCGGGTGGACTAAAGACTTAACACCGATTGACACCGATCTGACCGATCAAGAAAAGATACGGAGATTCTGGCTGCGCCAGAATTACGAGCGAAACAAGCAACCGCGGGTCCTTCGACTCGTCGCTTTGCTCCTCGCTCAGGATGACAATATCATCCCACCCATTCCGCAAAGAAGCGGAATGGATGGGGCACCCGGCGGGTCAGACGGTGCGGTGGGTTTGTTTGGAGCCGCCGGTGGCGAGGCGTTGGGAGGGGCGGTCGCTGGAGATGACGCCATCGTGGAGGGTGACAATGCGGTTGGCGTATTCGGCGATGTCGGGCTCGTGGGTGACGATGAGGATGGTGTTGCCCTGGGCGTGGAGCTGGTCGAAGAGGGCCATGATCTCGTCTCCGGTCTTGGAGTCGAGGTTTCCGGTGGGCTCGTCGGCGAGGATGATGGAGGGGTGGTTGACCAGGGCGCGGGCGATGGCGACTCGCTGGCGCTGGCCGCCGGAGAGCTCGTTTGGCTTGTGGGTCATGCGCGAGCCGAGGCTGACCGACTCGAGGACCTCCTTGGCGCGGGCGATGCGTTCGGCCGAGGCGGTGCCGTTGTAGATGAGCGGCAGCTCGACGTTGTGCAGGGCGGTGGCGCGGGCCAGCAGGTTGAAGGTCTGAAAGACGAAGCCGATCTCCTTGTTGCGGATACGGGCCAGTTCGTCGTCGTTGAGCGCGGAGACGTCGTGTCCGTTGAGCCAGTAGCGGCCCTGGGTGGGCGAATCGAGGCAGCCAATGAGGTTCATGAGGGTGGATTTGCCGGAGCCGGAGGGGCCCATGATGGCGACGTACTCGTTGTGGCGGATGCGCAGATTGATGCCGCACAGGGCGTTGACCTGCTGCTCGCCCATCTCGTAGGTCTTCCACAGATTGCTGGTGACGATGACCTCGCCGTCGATGGGGCCATCAGCGGATTCTGGCGTGGTGTCGAGTTCGGTTGGTTCGGTTTCAAGGGGCATCGTTTGCTCCGGGTGGTGCTGTTCCAAGGATAGTTCCAATTTCAGCGATGGGCTATGACGTGCCTCATGTAACAAGAACAAACAACAAATGCGGGGATTCTTCGCTTCGCTCAGAATGACAATTTCTATAGTGTCTTCGTTCAGAATGACGCCGTAAAACGAACGGCGACGGAATACAACGTCAGGAGCTGCTGCTGTTGTCGTCGGTGGTGGTGACGGGGGTGGAGTTGTCGCGCTTGACCAGGGTCCCGCTCTTGAGTGCGCGCAGGACCTGGTATCGGCCGATGACGATCTCGTCACCCTCCTTGAGGCCGGAGAGGACTTCGATCTCCGTAGTCCCGGTGACTCCGGTGGTGACGGGGACGAAGTTGGCGCGGAGTTTTCCTTTGCTGGTGGTGAGCAGGTAGACTCCCTGGGCGAGATTGGGCTTGGGCGGCACGCCGGAGCTGGAGGCGGCGGAGACGGCGACGGTGGAGGGCTTGCCGGCGTGGTCGGCGAGGTCCTTTTCGAGGGCGGGGTCGCGCTGCACCAGGGCCTGGATGGGGAGGGTGAGGGTGTTGGGCTTGTCGGCGACGGTGATTTTGGCGGTGGTGGAGAGACCGGGGCGGAGGTCTTCGAGGTGGGCTACGGGGGTCTGGTCGAGGGTGACGACGACCTTGAAGTCCTTGGCCTCCTCGGTCCCGGTGGTGGACTGCGAGGTGGCGACGCCGGTGGTGCGCAGCAGTGCCTGATCGCCGACCTCGGTGACATGGCCCTTGAAGGTGCGGCCGGGCAGCGCGTCGACGGTGACGTCGGCGGACTGGCCGAGGCGGAGATTGACGATGTCGGTCTCGTCGACCTTGATCTCGGCGGTGATGACGGACATGTCGGCGAGGGTCATCAGGGTGGAACCCTCGGCGTTCTGGATGCCGACGACGACGGTCTCGCCCTCGCGCACGGGGACGTTGGTGACGAGGCCGTCGAAGGGGGCGCGGCTGATGGTCTTGTCGAGGGCGTCGAAGTTGGCGCGCTGGCTGGCGACGGCCTGGTCGAGGTGGGCGCGCTGGGACGCGGTCTGCGCCTTGGCCTGGGCGAGGGCGGCGACGCGCTGGTCGAGGGTGGCGGCGGAGACGTCGTAGGCGGCTTTTTTGGCGTCGAAGTCCTGCTTGGCGATGAGCTGTGCGTTGTAGAGGGCCTGGGCGCGGTCGAAGTCGAATTTTTTCTGCTCCAGGTCGGCCTGGGCCTGGGCGATGTTGGCCTGGGCGGTGTTCTCGGCTGCGACGTAGGAGGCGATGTCGGTCCTGGAGCTGGCGATGGCGGCCTGCTGGGCGTCGACGGTGGACTCGGGCTGGACGCTCTCGACGCGGGCGAGGATGTCTCCCTTATGGACGCGGTCTCCCTCTTTGACATAGAGGTGGGTGATGCGTCCGAAGGCGGTTGCGCCGATATTGACGTAGTTCTTGGGCTTGATCTGGCCGGTGCCGCTGACGGTGGAGACGAGGTCCTCGCGCAGGACCTTGCCGGTGGCGACCTTGGTGATGCCGGCCTGGCCGTGCAGGATGGTGCCGGCGGTGATGCCCGCCAGAGCAAGGACAATGACGACGATGACGATGATTTTCTTCGTGCTCATGCAATCTTTCCTGACGCTGGTTCTTTCATGCCGGCCGCAGGGCCGGGGATGTGCTGCTGGTGCGGCGGGTGCGCGCCAGGCCGGCTTGGACTAGGTACGCGTGTGAGGAGACGTTGGTTCCGTTGCGGTTCGATACAGAGATTCGATACAGCGATTTGATACAGGGATTCGGTCTCAGGTTCGGGTTCAGAAAGAGGTCCCAGGGGACTGCTTTCGGCGGCTATTTGGGTGCGTACTCTCTACGCTTGATGATAGCAGGGACGGGGCGGCGGACGGCTTGTAACGGGGATGGGAGCGCACTACAATGGGGGCTAGGTCCAGTCCCGGCCCCGTCCGGTTTGCCAGCAGGGCCGGCGAGCGGTGCACAGGACAGAAGAATGCGGTTGAAGTTTGCATGGAACCGTGCAGGTAAACTTCCTCAAGCAGGAGTATTGCAGGCGATGAGAGCAGCGGGTGGATTGGTTCTGGGCGTGATGTTGTTATCGGCAGGGTGGGGCAGCGCTCGGGGGCAGCAGGCAGCGGCTCCCGCAACCCAGGCTACGGCTTCCGGTGGCGTGACCCAGACGGCGCCGACGGTGGAGAAGCCGAACCCTCTGAAGCGGCGAATGACGGACAAGGAAAAGATCACGCAGCAAAAGAACCTGAAAGAGGAGTTGAAGGGCCACTACAAGACGTGGGTGGAGCAGGATGTGCGGTGGATCATCACCGACACTGAGCTGCAGGCGTTCAAGCAACTGACCAACGACGAGGAGCGGGACCAGTTCGAAGAGGAGTTCTGGCAGCGGCGCAACCCCAACCCGGATGACCCGGACAACACGTACCGCGACGAGATCTACGCGCGGATTGCGTATGCGAATGAGCACTTTACGTCGGGCAAGCCGGGATGGATGACGGACCGCGGGCACATCTACATTGCCTACGGCAAGCCGGACGACATCGATGCGCACCCCAGCACCGGCTCGTATGACCGGCCGATGGACGAGGGCGGCGGCAACACGGTGGCCTACCCGTTCGAGGTGTGGCACTACCGGTATATCGAGGGGATCGGCGACAACATCGACCTGGAGTTTGTGGACACCTGCCAGTGCGGCGACTACCACTATACGATCGACCGCTCGGAGAAGGACGCGTTGAAGCACGTTCCGAACGCTGGATTGACCCAGGCTGAGGAGGAGGGACAGACCAAGAAAGAGGACCGCTTCAAGGGCGGCGGGCTGGAGCAGCTTGGCCTGAGCCCCGGCCTTATGTCGCAGCTGCAGGACAAGCAGTTCGACCGGCTGGATCTGGAAGCCAAGATCATGGCTCCCCCGCCGGTCAAGTACGCGGACATGGATGAGTTCATGGCGAGTTCCAAGATCCTGACCGGGCCGCCGTTCCTCTTTGATGTGCGCACGGACTATGTGAAGGTGACCAACGATACGGTGATTGTGCCGATCACGATTCAGGTGAAAAACTCGGACATCACGTTCGAGACCAAGGATGGGGTATCGGTGGGGAGGGTTGACATCGAGGGGCGCGTGTCCAACCTGACGCACAAGGTCGTGGACGGGGGATGGTTCGGGGACCCGGTGGAGGTGTCGACTCCGAGCGAACTTCTGGCGGCGAAGCAGAAGCAGTCGTCGGTCTACTGGAAGGCCCTTCCGCTGCGACCGGGGCTGTACAAGATCGATATTGTCATCAAGGACACGAACAACCCGGACCACGTTGGAAGATGGACGCGGAGCATCAACGTGCCGAAGTTCGACGACGACACGCTGGGGCACTCCTCGCTGATCCTGGCCGACCAGATGGAGCGCGTTCCATCGAAGGAGATCGGGGGAGGGAACTTCGTGATCGGCAACACGCGCATTCGTCCGCGCGTGGCGGCCAATGGGGCCGTGGCGACGCCGGTGCGGTTCAGCCGCGCGCAGAACCTGAACTTCTGGATGCAGGTGTATAACCTGGGAATCGACGAGAAGAGCAAGCAGAACAACGCGACGATCAGCTACGAGATCACCGACCTGGGCACGAACAAGCCGGTGCTGAATGCGCAGGAGTTGAGCAACAAGCTGAGCCCGAACGCGGACCAGTTGACGCTGGAGAAGAGCCTCTCGCTGGCTGGATTGCAGCCGGGCCAGTATCAGGTGAAGATCAAGGTGAACGATGCGGTGAGCAAGCAGCAGACGGAGGAGTCGGCAAAGTTTTCCGTGGACTGATTGCCAGGGTTGTATGCAGTGGGCTTGCATGGAGCGGGGCCGAAGCGCGGGGGTCGAAGAGCGCACGGCTGAAGCAGCTTGAGGACGGATGCGCGGAGATGCGGCGAGACGATTACGCGGATGGATTGCGATGATCGGTTGCCAGCGCAGAGCGTCCTGACGGGCCAGATTTTGGCGGCCCGCTTTTGAGGAGAAGGCCAACGACGCACAGGGGATGCGGACTGTGCAACGTTGCTGGATACGACTCGGGTTTGCGTTCGGCGCGCTGACGCTCTCACTGGCGCCGGGGATGAGTGCTGCGGCTTCGGCTGCCACGGTCTCCGGTGTGGTGCGCGATACCCAGGGCGTGGCGCAGATGGGCGCGCTGGTGGAGGTGCTCTCCGCCGGACCAGTGAGCGCGGGCACGGCATTCACGGACATGGGTGGGCAGTACCGGATCGCCAACCTGGCTGCGGGGCAGTATCAGGTGCGGGCGTCGGCGGCGTTGTTTGTTCCCACGACGCGGAGCAATCTGCGGCTGACTGCCGGGATGCGGGCGACGGTGAACCTGACGCTGGGGATGCTGAGCGACCCGGTGGCGTGGCTGCCGGCCCAGCGGCGCAGGGCGGATGAGCCGGGCGACGACTGGACATGGACGCTGCGCTCGGCAGCAAACCGGCCGATCCTGCGCATGATGGGCGATGGGAGTGTGGTGCTGGTGTCGTCGGGCGCGAGGGACGCTGCGCACGGCGCGCCGATGGAGGCGCGCGTCTCCACGATGAGCGGCGACGGCGGGTTTGGCGGGGGCGGCGTGCACGGTGTGGTCGCGCTGGACCGGGCAGGAAACAACGGTTCGGATGCGGCGATGCGGGCATCGGTTGCGACGGCTGGAATGGGCTATGGACAGGCGCCTGCCACCGAACTGGATGCGGGATATGAACGCCGGGGGATGATGGGGGGCGGGTCGCGGCTGGTGGTGAGCTACGCGTCGCATCCGGAGATGATGACCTCCGCCGGCGCTGGCAACGGCAACGTCATGGGCATGCAGACGATGCGCATGGCGAGCGCCGAGAAGATGCAGTTGGGCGACAGTGTGGACGTGGAGGCCGGAGGCACGGTCTACGCGATCCGAACTGCGGGAACAGCGTTGACGGCACAGCCGTTCCTGAACGTAACGGTGCATCCGGGCGAGGTGTGGGCGGTGCGCTACCGGATGGCGACCTCGCGCGACGTGCAGGACTTCGACGGACTGGACTCGATTGCGGCGGAGCTTCCAGTGGCTGCAATGTGTGGCGTGCGGATGTGTACGGAGAGCGGCATGCACCAGGAGATTGCGCTGAGCCGGAGGGCCGGAGGCGGCTTGCAAGTGCAGGCGGCGGTGTACCACGATGCGATCGGGCGGACTTCCATTGCGGGAACGGGCGCGATGGGCGCGGCGGAGTTGGCTGGGAGCGGCGGTGCGAGCGGAGTGGTCGTGGATACGGCGACGGGCAGCTTCCGGCTGCTGGGCGCGGGAACCACGACGAATGGAGTGAGTCTTGCGCTGAGTGAGCCGCTGAGCGAGGGCCTGTGGGCGGCGCTGGAGTTCGAGAGTGGCGCGGCGCTGGGAACCGGGAGCGGGCCGGGGCCGGCGGGGTTGCAGCCGGAATCGGGCGAGGCGGCGACGGTTGCCGTGAAGAGGCGGGTGCTGCGCACGGGGACGAAGCTGTGCGCGGCCTACCGCTGGCAGCCGCGGCATCTGGTGACTGCGGTGGGGCCGTACGATGCGCTTGGCGACCAGGCGTACCTCAGCTTCTATCTGCGCCAGGCGGTGCGCTGGGGAGACATGTTGCCGCCAGGGCTGGAGGCAACCATCGACGTGACCAACCTGCTGGCTGAGGGCTATCAGCCGTTTCTGTCGGCGGATGGACGGACGCTGTTTCTGGCGCAGACTCCGCGGACGATCCAGGGCGGGCTGTCGTTTACGTTCTAAGGGGCGATGTCAGTTGCAGTGACGAAGCTGAGCTGGTGGATGGCGATCCAGGTCTGCTGGTAGGCGTTGAGCGCGTCGGAGCTGACCGAGCGCGAGTCGCGCAGCGCGTCGAGGTAGTCGATGAGGGCGAGCTGGCCGTTCTCGTAGCTGAAGCGCGCAATGTCGAGGACGTCCCTGGCCTCGGCGAGGTAGTGGCCGTTGTACCGGTCGGAGAGCAGTCTGGAGTTGATGTAGCCGGAGTAGGCCTGGTCGACATCGCTGACGACCTGGTTGTGCAGTGCGGTGACGGTGAAGCGGCTGGCCTGCGCGGTGAAGCGGGCGGTCTGCTTGTTGCCCTGGTTGCGGTCGAAGATGCGGATGGGGATGTTGAGCGAGAGGCCGACGGAGTTGTCGAGGCCGTTGCGGTCGTAGTCGGCCTCGAGAGTGGGGTCGGAGGTGCCGTTGGCGGTTGCGAGCTTGACCTCGGCGTCGGCCACGGCGACGGCGGCGACGGCGGCCTTGAGGTCGGGACGAGCGGCGAGGGCCTTCTGTTCGAGGTCGTCCATGGTGAGGGTGACGGGCGGCGGGACTACATCGCCGACCACGTCAAAGTCCGCGCTGGGTTTGTCGATTCCGAGCAGGACCTGAAGCTGGAGGCTGGCCTGCTGCATGGCGGTGACGGCGTTGGAGTCGTCGCTCTCGAACTGGGCGAGCTGAAGGTCGAGGCGCTCGAAGTCGAGCTTGGCCAGGTCGCCGGCCTTGTAACGGTCGCTGCCGATGGCGATCTCTTTCTTGAAGTCGGCGAGGTTGTCGCCGGCGAGCTTCCTGGCGGCCTTGGCGATTACAAGATTGGTGAAGGCGGTGCGTACGGCGAGGATGGTCTGCTGCACGGTGAGCTGGAGATCGGCGTCGGTCTCGACGGTGGTGGAACGGGCGGAGTCGAGCCGCCAGCGGCGCTTCTCGCCGCGCTCGAAGAGGCGGCCCACGCCGATGCCGATGGCGTAGGGATTAGGGTTGCTGTCGGGTTCGGTGAGGTTGCTGCCGGCAACGGCGAAGTAGGGGTTCTGGCGGACGCCGGCCTGGACCTCCTGCGCCTTGACGGAGAGCAGGTTCTGCTCTGCGGCGAGCAGGGTGGGGTTCCTGGAGCGGGCGAGATCGACGGCCTGCTGCATGGTGAGCGGCGCGGTCTGGTTTTGTGCTGAGGCTGTGGTTGCAGCAACTGAGAGGATGATGGGCAAGATTGCTGCTCGAAGGGAGTGCCGACTGATTATCATGGCTAGTTCTCGAACTCGGTTTCGGGGAGGGGGAGCACGTCGCTGGGCCGCGCGATCCAGACGTAGAGGGTGGGCAGCAGGAAGACGCTGATGACCAGCGCGCCGATGAGGCCACCGACGATGACGATGGCGAAGGGACGTTGCGAGTCGGAGCCGATGCCGTGCGATGTGGCGGCGGGCAGCAGGCCGAGCGTGGCCACCAGCATGGTCATCATGATGGGACGCAGGCGGAGGACGGCGCCCTCGATGGCGGCCTCTTCGATGGAGTGGCCGCGCACGCGCATCTGGTTGATGTACTCCAGCATGATGACGCCGACCTCGACGGAGACGCCGAAGAGGGCGAGGAAACCGACGCCGGAGGAGACGCTGAAGTGGGTGTGGGTGAGCAGAAGCGCGGTGAGGCCACCCACCGGCGCCATGGAAACGGTGACAAAGATGAGCAGGGCCCACTTGCCGGAGTGGAACATCATGTAGAGCAGGACGAAGATGACGATGAGGGTGATGGGCAGGACCAGCATCAGGCGGCGGGAGGAACGCTGCTGGCTCTCGTACTCTCCGGCCCAGTCGATCTTGTAGCCGGTGGGCAGCGTGACCTGTTTGTCGACCTTGCGGATGGCCTCTTCGACGGTGGAACCAAGGTCGCGTCCGCGCACGCTGTACTTGATGGCGACGTATCGCTGGCCTGCCTCGCGGTAGACCTCTTCAGCGCCGTCCTCGGTCTTCACGGTGGTGAGCTGGGCCAGCGAGACGCGCTCGCCGGAGGGCGCGAGCAGGCGGATGTTGTCGATGGCCTCCTGGGTGTCGCGGAACTGCGGCTGGTAGCGAAGGACGACGTCGTAGCGGGCCTCGCCCTTGAGGACCTGGGTGAGGGCGTTGCCTCCGACGGCGGTCTGGATGGCGTCCTGCACGTCGGCCACGTTGATGCCGTAGCGCGCGGCGGCAGCGCGGTCGACCGTGTAATTGAGGTTGGGCTGGCCGATGACGCGGAAGAGGCCGAGGTCCTCGACGCCCTTGATCTGGGACATGATGGAGACGATCTGGTTGCCCTTGGCTTCCAGCGTGCGCAGGTCGTCGCCGTAGATCTTGACGGCCAACTCGCCCTTGACGCCGCTGACCGCCTCTTCGACGTTGTCGGAGATGGGCTGGGAGAAGTTCCAGCCGACGCCGGGCATCTTGCCCAGCTCGGTGTTCATGGCGGCGATCAGTTCGTCCTTATTCTTCCGGAAGACGGGCCGCCACTCGTCCTTGGGCTTGAGATCGACGAAGTACTCGGTGTTGAAGAAGCCGGTGGTATCGGTGCCGTCGTCGGGGCGGCCTGTCTGGCTGACGACCTTGGTGACCTCGGGGAACGAGTTGAGGCGGGTGCGCGCTTCGTTGACGACGCGCAGGCTCTCGGTGGGGCCGGTGGAGGGGGCGAGCGTTCCACGCACCCAAATGGAGCCCTCGTCGAGGTGGGGCAGAAACTCCGAACCGATGACGCCGCCGAAGGCGAGAAAGCCGGCGTAGACGAGCGCGAGAACCGCGAAACCGACGGTGACGTAGCGGTGCTCGATGGTCCACTTGACGGCGCTACGGTAGTGCCGAGTGAGCCAGATCATCACCCGGTTCTCCCACTCGCTGGTTCCCTTGCTGAAGAAAAAGCCGGCGAGCACGGGAGCGATCAGCATGGAGAAGACCAGTCCGCCGATCAGCGCGAAGGTCACCATCCAGGCCATGGGCTTGAAGAGACGGCCTTCGACGGCCTGCAGGGTGAAGATGGGCAGGTAGGCGGCGATGATCATTCCGCGCGCGAAGAAGACCGGGCGCTGGACCTCGTGCGCGGCCTCGCGGATCTGCTGCGTCGGCGTGACGCCTTCCCTGCGCCCCTGGCTGAGATGGCGGACGATGTTTTCAATCATGACGACGGAGCCGTCGACCACCATGCCGAAGTCCAGCGCGCCCAGCGAGAGAAGGTTGGCGGGGATGCCGCGCAGGTCGAGGCAGATGGCGGCGAAGAGCAGGGCGAACGGCATGGTGAGGGCGACAATGACAGCGCCGCGCACGTTGCCGAGGAAGAGAAAGAGGATGATGACAACGAGGCAGATACCCTCGCTGAGGTTGTTGAGCACGGTGTGCGTGGTGTAGTGGAGCAGGTCGCTGCGGTCGAGGAAGGGAACGATCTTGACGCCGGGGGGAAGGACGCCGGGATGCGTGGCGTCGCCGTTCAGCTCGGCGACTTTTTTGTGGATGCCTTCGAGCGTGGAGTCGGAGTTGTCGCCCTTATGCAGCAGGACGATTCCCTCGACCACGTCGTCGTTGTCGATGAGCTTGCCGTCTTCCCTCTGGATTGTGATTCGCATCCCTTGACTGTCCACCTGTTCGACGCAGGGGTCGGGGCGCGCGGTGGGGTCGGATTCAGTGGCGGGGGTTGCGCCGGGGCGGCAGGTCTTGCCGATCTGGCCGAGGCGGATCTTGGGCCCCTGTGCGACGGTTGCGATGTCTTTGACGCGCAGCGCGGTGCCGTTCTGGGATTTGAGTACGGTCTCCTCGATGTCGTGGACGCTGGTGAAGAGGCCGACCTCGCGGACGTTGATCTGCTGCTCGCCCTGCTCGATGAAGTTGCCGCCGGCGTTAACGTTATTGTTGGCGATCTGCTGCTCGACCTGGGCGATGGAGAGGCCGTAGGCGATGAGCTTGTCGGGATCGAGGCGAATCTGGTATTCGCGCGTGATGCCGCCAAAGCTGGAGACATCGACCACGCCGGGCACGGACTTGAACTCCTTCTCCAGCTTCCAGTCCTCCAGCGACTTCAGCTCCATGCCGTCGTAGGCGGGATTGGTGGAGCGTAGGGTGTACCAGTAGATCTGGCCGACGGGGCTCCAGTCTGTGCCCATCTGCGGCTGCAGGCCTGCGGGCAGCGTGACCTGGCCGAGGCGCTGGTAGACCTCCTGGCGATTGTCCTTGTCGGTGGAGTCGTCGTCGAAGATGAGCATGATGCTGGAGAGTCCAGCGAGCGAGGTGGAACGCAGATGCTCCAGGTGGGGGATGCCGGCCATCTGGATTTCGATGGGCACGGTGACCTGCTGCTCGACCTCTTCAGCGGCTCGGCCCGGCCACTGGGTGATGACCTGGACGTAGTTGTTGGCGACGTCGGGATAGGCTTCGACGGGCAGATTGTGGAAGGAGACGATGCCCCACGCGAAGAGAAGAATCGCCGCTCCGATCATGAGCCAACGATTGTTCAGGGCGAAATCGACGAGGCCGCGGATCATCTATTGGTCCACCGCATTCTGTAGCGTGAGGGCGTTGGAGACAACCTGCTGGCCGATATTGATTCCGGAGTTGACCTGCTGCATCCCGTTGGGGAGCATCTCTCCGGCTTCGACGGCGACACGGCGGAAGTTGCCCGTGCCATCGACGGGGAGATAGACCCAGTCGCGGTCGTGCAGATGCAGGATGGCGGTGGCGGGAATGCTGGCGTGGGTCTCGGTTGCCTTGCCGAAGAAGGTCGCGGTGGCGAACATGCCGACGCGCAGCAGCGTTCCTGGATTGGCGACTTCGATGCGTACCTTGGCGGTGCGGATGGTGGGATCGAGGACGGCCCCGATGTCGCCGATGACGCCGGTGAGCACCTTGCCGGGATAGGCGGCGAGGCGAACCTCCGCCTTCTCGCCGAGGTGGACCTGGGCGAGGTCGTTCTCGTAGACATCGCAGACGACCCAAACGCGCGACAGGTCGGCAATCATGAAGGCATTCGCCGAGCCGGAGTAGGTGACGCCCGCGGCTGCCGCGTCGGTGACGTTCTGCGCGACGATGATGCCGCTGGCGGGCGAGGTGACCTTGACCGTCTCGGTGGGGTGGTCCTTGTCGACGCCCAGCACGTGGAGTTGCTGCTCGGCTGCGACGAGCGCGGACTTGGCGTCGTCCTCGGCGTTCTGCTCGATCTCAAACTGGCTGGTGGAAATGGCCCCCTTGTCATGCAGCAGGCGGGCGCGGTCGAGCTGCGCCTGGGTCAGGCCCTCGTCGTTGACGGCCTTGAGATAGGTGCTGAAGGCGGTGGAGACGTCGGCGCTCTGCACCTCCATCAGGAGCTGGCCCTTCTTTACGGAGTCGCCCAGGCGCGCGTGGATGGCGACGACGCGGCCGGAGGCGATGGAGATGACCGGGATGGTGCGCGAGACGTCGGGGTTCACCGTGCCGGTGGCGTTTAGCTTGGTGGGCGCCTGGTAGCTGGCCGCGGCCACCAGCGGGAAGGCCGCGGGATTCTGCACCTGCACCAGTGCGGGGTCTGCGTCTGCCTGGACGGTGACCGCGGACGGCGCCTCCTTACTCGCGTCGGAGGGTTTGCCGTTGCATCCTGCAATGGCGGCGAGCGCAAGGCAAGCCAGCGCGCCCGCGGTCCTTAGTGCACTCTCTGAACTCATTGATCTCCCTTGTTTTCTGTGGACGGTGCTCCATCTGTACAGACGCGGTTCCGCTAACAATGTTTCGCTCCGGATTGGCTTTCTGCCAGGCTTCCTCTATGAGAGTACGACAAAAACCGGCCTTACGGGCACAACAGATAACGTCTGGTCTGGCCGCAAACCCACTGACCAATCCGGCTTCGCCGAATTGGCGAGCAGATAATCCGAGGAGGCTGACAGACGCAAATGTGACAGGACCAGGGAAGGTCTGCAGAAGTGTACGGTATTCCCTCGGCGGCTAAAGCCGTATTGGATATAGGCCGCTTGCGGCGGGAAGATTCAAGGCTAAAGCCTCGGGCTACCAGTCCCGACCTTGCAAAACGGAGACTGCTGCCAGATTGCCAATTCGCTCAGCGAGGGGCAGATTGGTAACGGAATGCCGGCTTTTGAGCATTGAGATGACACGTGGCCTACAGGCGATCCGCGGTGGCGACGCCTACGCAACTACTCTCATCATCATCCTGTCCCGAATGGCGCGATCGACTTCGCTCGATAACCCACCCATCGCGATAAGACCGCGATGAATGGGGCACACGGCAACGAATCTCCTTCGTCGCCCCTCGAAATGCCTCCGTCGTCCGTGAATCCAGCTTCTGGTGGGTGACCTATTATTGCTCGGCGAATTTAGTACAATTCGAGCGGCGAGAGTATGCCTCATGATGCGGAAAGTATGTATCCTTGCACTTCTCCTCGCCGCGCCCGTTTTGGGGATCGCGGACGATAGCTATCTGACCGGCAAGCTGGTTCGCGTGGAGTCCACGCAGGCCGCAGGCGCCAGGATGTATGCACTTTACATCCAGCAGGGGGAAACTATCTTCTCGGTTCGCATCGTTGAAAAGCCACGTTATCGGCTTGAGTGGCAATTGAACGGCCCAATCGAGTTTCGGCTGGATAATGACGCGATCTATCTGAAGCGTCCCAACGGCGGGACATTGAAGATTGCGCGAGCCGAGAGTTCTCTGGCGGATGGCATTGGGCCGACAGAGACGCTGGATTTACCGTTTCCGTCCGCGGAGCGGCGTTCTGTTCAAACCCCGCCCGCAGCGCCTCAAATGCCCGGATGTATCGGGACCGCAGCCCAGGACCCGCAACTCAATCCCTTAGCGAAGGTCTGCGAGTTTGCGTTATCCGAGCGGACCCTTCCGAACTTTTTCTGTCAGGAAACAGTGCAGCGCGCTGTCCGCGACCTGCCAAACGGCAGTTGGAAAGACCTGGACGTGGTTAGGATGGAGGCGACCTTCGAGATGGGCCGAGGGGACCGCTACTCGCAGGTTTCAGTCGACGGACAGGCCGTCGCACTGCCACCCGATATTCAGGGCCACGCATTGGCCGGACTCGTGAGTCAACAGCATCCAGGCGGGTGGTGGACTGGGACGGGATTCGGTTCTGAGTTGGCTGATGTATTCGTTCCGCGTGTCGGGACCAGCTTCAAATATGCAAGCGAGGTCAACCTGCCGTCGGGTCCGTCAACCAAATTCGATTTTCAATATCACGCTGCGAACTCCAGACGCACAATATGGTCGGGCGAACGGAGCTTTCATCCAGGCATGACAGGCTCATTGTGGATAGACCGGCAGAGCGGAGAACTGCTGCGCCTGGATACAGTTGTTACGGAGTCCCCTCCCGGGTTTCCCCTCAGTTATTACTCCAGTTCGATGAACTATGGCGATGTCTCGATCGCGGATATTGGTAGTTTCCTGCTGCCCACGGATGGAGCCGTGGTGGCATGCAATCGTGGCAGATGCTCTCGGGACATACTATCGTTCCATGATTGCAGGAAGTTCGGCGCGGAAGTGCATATCGTTGGACCGTCTACCGAGGAGCATCATTGACACATCGAAGCCCGGGGCCCTGCTCTCCGTTTGTTCAGTTCTGTGGTGCGGCTGGCAGGCCTGGAACAGCGGGGGTGGGAGCGGTGCGGGGGCGGAATTGGCGGACGGTGCGGACGGCGGCTTCGGTGGGGAGCTGGTCTTTGCAGAGCTCGAGGACCTCGATGGTGGAAAGACTGCTCTGCGCGGCTTCGTTGGTGGACATGCGGGGGTCTTCCTCAACCGGACGGAGCGAGTCCGGCCCGGTGACCATGTGCGGAGTGGCGATGCCCGCGCCCTGAGAGAGCAGCATGGCGATGGCTTTCTTTGCGTAGGCGACGTTGCCGGTCTTGGCGTAGGCGTAGGCTGCGAGGCGGGCGCCGCTTTGCCCGGGCGGCACGAACTGGGCGTCGGCGCCCTCGTTGTGCGTGGTCCGGTCCTTGTCCCAGACATCAGGTGGCGCGATGCCGAGGCGGCACATCTGCAACCAGGCGGTTTCGAAGTCCTTGCGGCCGAGGAGCGGGACGAGCTCGAACATGACTTCGCCGCCGCCCTGGATGGTGGCGAGGTTGTAGTTGGCGGGGACGAGCGCGTGCGTCTGCGGGTTGGGAATTGCAATGAGCTTGCCAGTGATGGGGTCAAAGCCGACGGTGGCGGCGAGGGCCTTGGAATTGGCTTCGGGCTTGCCAGTCTCCAGCCCATAGGGCATGGCAAGGATGGAGTCGACGCCGGCGGTGATGAGGTTGAGCCAGTGCTTGTCGTTGGTGCGCTCCCACTCGGCCATCCAGTTGCCCGCGATGGCGAACCAGTCGGGGCCGATGCGGAGGCGGATGGGCGGCTCGCCGGGGCCGCGCGGCTCGGCCTCGCGCATGGGGTCGAAGTTGGCGATGGACTCGGGCGCGTATTCGGCGGACTCGCGGATGAGGTCGCCAGTGCGCTCGTCGGTGGTGAGGTAGTAGAAGGGACGCCAGTGCGCGGCCTGGCTGATGCGTGCTTCCTTGGCGCCGTCGCCCCACTTGACGACGTTGTGGCGGGAGCCGAGACCGCGCATGGGACCGAGGTGGTAGGTGTCGGTCTCGCTGGTGTTGCGCGCGTGGGCTTCGGCGAGACGGAAGAGGTCGGCGCGGCCGGTGCGCAGGTAGCTGACCCAGAGCCAGAGCGGCGCGCCTAGCTCGGTATTGTCCCACGCGTGGCCGCCCCAGTCGTAGTGCCAGACGTGGCGCGGCGCAGAGTAGGAGTGCATGAAGTCGCCATATTGCCAGAAGCCATACCAGGAGCGGTCGTCGACCTGACGCTGGTAGAAGGCAAGCACAGCGTCGAGACCGTCCTCGATGGACTTCCTGAAGGCGGTAGAGCGGTCAGAGAGGCTCCACGCGCCGAAGACTCCGGTGGAGTGGATGTACTCCGGCGAGGCAGCGAGAAGGGGGAGCTGTGCGCCTGCGGCAGCCATGGCAACGGTTTCCGGCTTGGCGGGAAAGGCAGCGTAGGCGAAGAGGGTCAGTTCGCTGGTGCGGGCAACTCCGTAGGCCGTGCTGAGGCCGGGCTGCGCGTCTTCGTAGGCGGCGTCGAGACCGTGGCCGTGGGTGTCGTAAAAGCGCATGTCCATCTCGGGCGCGTCGGGCGACCAGAGCCAGGCGACGAGCTTGGCGATGGGGCTGGCGGCTTGCTGAATCTCGAGCGCGGCGGGGAACGATTGCCAGAAGTTCTTGATGCCGACGGCGAGCCCTCCGCCAAGATCGCCGGCGTAGGCCAGGCCGGGAGCGCGCGTACCCGCGGCGGAGAAGAGCCATGTGCTCTCCGGGCCGGTGCGCTTGATGATGGTGAATCCGTCGGGATTGGGCTGGATGAGCTTGAAGTCGTTCCAGATGGCGTTCTTGCTGAAGACGGGACCGGGCGCGAAGGGCTGGCCCGACTCCTGCGCGATGCTGCCTCCGCCGGGCTGGAGCGGTTCGGACCAGAGGCCGCCGCCGGGGCCGGCGAAGCGCACGGTGCGGTACAAGGGCTGGTCGCGCATGGGAACGTCGATCTGGAGACCGAGGCCGCGCACGAAGTCCTTCTCCTGGTCGCCGTCGAAGACGATGGTGTGGACGAGGCGGATGGAGGTTTGGCCGCTGTAGAAATAGAGCCTCACGGTGAAGGGCAGCCACTCGCGCTTCGACACTGTGCCACGATGCAGACCTTCGATCCTGACCACGGCGCGGACTGGGCCAGACTGCTCCACGGCGACGTGCTTAACATTGCTGAGGTAGCGTTCGCGGCGTGGGGAATCTTCCGGGTTGTTGTCCGGGCCGCTCTGCAGGACGCAGACGAGCTGGCTGGCGCCGGCGATATTCTTCCCGCCCATGCTGATTGAGTTGATCAGGTTCGAGCCGTTAAGCGGGATGGAGCAGATGAGCGCGCCAGTGTCCACAGTGACCGAATTCCTGTCGGTCTTGACGCTGAGAGCGCCGGCAGCGGAGGAGGCTGCACCGGCGGAGAGTGAAACAGGACCCTGGAACCCGGCGGGCAGGACAGTGGCGAAGCCGGTCCACTTGATGGAGCCGTCGGGCCAGTAGGCAAGCGGCCAGCTCTGCACGGGCAGGTTGCTGCCCTGTGCGCTCAGGCTGAAACTGGCGCCGCGTGCAACCGCGCCCTGCGCCCAGGGCACTCCCCAACTGATGCCGGTTGACAGAGTGGGCTCTTTGCCAAGCAGGGAAAGGGAGACGCTACCCGGGGCGGACCGCGCAGGCGCAAGCGATGCCTGAGCAGGGGCGGCAGCGGCGAAGAGGCTGCCCGGTGCGAGCGTGGAGGTGGATATGACGGCGCCGGCGAGCGCGGCATCCTTCAAAAATTCCCGGCGGGTTGTCTGGTTCATGGAGAATCTCCCTGCGCAAGCAGCGATGTTTGAACCGGCTTGCTGCTGATCGCCCATTATCAGCTTCTGGAACAGGGCTGTGAAGCGACAATCGCCGCCTCAATTCTGATTGGCCGGCCAGCGTGCCGCGATCTCATGACCGGGCCGGGGCAGGATAATCGGACCCTGCGGCGTTTGTCGTTACCGATCGAGTCGAATTGATGATTAGCCTACCGGATCGGTGATCGTCTTCCGCGACGTAAGCGTGGCGCGGGCGTTGACGAGCCAGATCGCCCATTCGGCGGCGCACGACTCTCTTACGGACCTGCCCAACCGTGTGCTGCTGAACGACCGGCTTTGCCAGGCCATCGCCCTGGCTGGGCGTCAGGCTCGCATTGTGGCGGTGCTGTTCCTGGACCTGGACAGCTTCAAAAACATCAACGATTCCCTGGGACATTCCACCGGCGACAAACTTCTGCACTCCATTGCAACCCGCCTGCGCGATTGCGTGCGCACTCCGGACACGGTAAGCCGTCAGGGCGGCGATGAATTCGTCGTGCTGCTGCAGGACGTACGTCAAGCGGAAGAGGTTGTGCTGGTGGCGAAGAGAATCCTGAAAGCGGTGGCTGTTCCTCATGCCATCGACCACCACGCACTTCATGTCACGGCAAGCATCGGTGTGAGCGTCTATCCCGGCGACGGCCAGGATGCGGAGACGCTGATCAAGAATGCGGACACCGCGGTGTACCAGGCCAAGGAAGGCGGGCGCCACGGCTACAAGTTCTTCCGGCCGGAGAGATCGCCGTCGCCGCCGGCGTCAGAACCGCCGCCGCCCCGCCACCGGCTACGGCTATCTGAACTCAGGGATTTCTGCGCTACACTAACAGACGAACTGGTACAAATGATCGGGCAGTGTTCAAGCCCAATGACTATGCCAGGTCATCAAGATCGAAGGATTGAAGTTGACCCAATCGCTCCGCCAGCCGGGCTTCACATGCCCGGTGGAAACCGCCTCATGACCTGCAAATGCAAATTCAAACCAGGAAACAAAACGGAGAATCAAACATGTCATCCAAATATCGTTTAGCGTCTTTTGCGGTTGCGGCCCTGTGCGCCGTGTTCATGACGGTGAATCTGCAAGCGGCGCCGGTTGAAAACAAGCCGCCGGCCGTGGTCAGCATCAAGGACATACCCCACCTGGAGAAGCGCGATGGGATGACCAAGCTGATTGTGGATGGACGCCCCTTCATCTGCCTTGCGGGCGAACTATCCAATACCGCCTCGTCCGACCGCGAAGCCACCAAGGCCACCATCGCGCGCCTGGCGCAGGCCAATTTCAACACCGTCCTTACGGTCGTCTCCTGGGACCTGGTTGAACCCGAAGAAGGCAAGTTCGACTTCTCGATGATCGACTATCAGATTGAAGCCGCCCGCGCCAACAATGTGCGGCTGATCTTCCTGTGGATGGCCAGCTGGAAGAACGGCCTGTCGCACTTCCCGCCGCTATGGGTCAAGGCCAACCAGGACCGCTTCCCGCGCGTGGTCAACGCCCAGGGCAAGACGCTGGAGATCCTCTCCACGCTGAGCGAAAACAATCGCAACGCCGACGCCACGGCCTTTGCCGCCGTGATGCGACACATCCGCGAGGTGGACAAGACCCACACTGTGATCGCAATCCAGGTGGAAAATGAAGTCGGCACCATGGGCACCACCCGAGACTTCGGCCCCGCCGCCAATGCCGCCTTTGCCGGCCCGGTCCCGAAGGAGCTGACCGACTATCTTCAGAAGAACAAGGACCACCTGCGGCCGGAACTGAAGAAGATCTGGGACGCCGCAGGCGACAAGACCAGCGGTACATGGGAGCAAGTCTTCGGCAAGAACGTGCAGCGTCCGGCGGACGATCCACCGGTGCCCAACAGCCCCAATCGTTCTAAGCGTCCAGCCGGCGCCGAGCTTTTCAACCACACGGATGAGATTTTCATGGCGTGGAACTACTCCCACTACATCGGCTATGTGGCTGCGCAGGGCAAGAAGGAATATCCGATCCCGATGTATGTGAACACCTGGCTGGTGCAGCCCAACGACATCGGGGCGGGCGACTATCCCAGCGGCGGGCCCGAGCCGCTGGTGCATGACATCTGGAAGGCCGGCGGGCCGGCGATCGACATCCTGGCGCCGGACATCTACCTGCCGGATTTCGCCGGAATCATCAAGACCTACTCGCGCAACGGCAACCCCGCCTGGAATCCCGAAA
>Ga0187888_1000893_pt1 | contig 30611 bp, 31 predicted proteins | sample June2016WEW_7_40_FD_132987 | JGI IMG/M metagenome (GOLD analysis project Ga0187888, IMG submission 132987) | Peatland microbial communities from SPRUCE experiment site at the Marcell Experimental Forest, Minnesota, USA - June2016WEW_7_40 | ecosystem: Environmental > Terrestrial > Soil > Wetlands...
AAATGATCAATGATGCGGAAGGTGAAAAAGCAATTGTCGGCCTCAATGGCAGCGTCATGGAGGGGAGCACCCTTAATGTGAATGAGGCGCGTCCAAAGCGCGAGCGTCCCCCATCCGGCGGCGGGCGTGGTCGAAGCGGCGGCAACGGTCGCTATTGACGGCCCATCGGGTCACGCGGATTTAGATCGCGGAAGTACCCCGCAGCTCTTCGTGGTTGTTGCGATCGGCCTCTTTCGCGAGAACGTTCACAACGAACCACAACCCTCCCTCCACCACCGAAGGGGTCATTTATGCATTCAGATAGCATCATTAAGACTTTGGATACGGGGCAGAATCGTTTCGAGCTTTGCCACCAGGTTTTCAAGGCGATTCGCAAGCTCCACAAGCCGAGTGATCGCATTCAGGATACCGCGACTGATGCACTCAAGAGACTGGCTGGCGCAGCGCAGCGAGTAGCTTCAATCGGACCGGAAAACGCAAACGACGCGGCGCGACTTGAAGCGGGGCAGGAAGAGTTCGCGGATGTGCCTGAGGCAGGAGCCCCGCGACTGGAGCTAATGGCTGGCGAGGTTTTGCTAACGGTACCAGCGCCCTTGCACCAGCTTGAGCAACCAAGCATTCTTGTGCCGAGTCGGTGAGGCAATGGGCATGGTCGTCAAACCAGCCCTTTTACGAGCACGTGCTTGAGGAGAAAAGATGGATATTACAGTCGACAGTACAGCCGTAGACGGTTCTGGAGCGAATGCAACACCTGAGAATAAAACTAAACAGCATTCTTCTCCGGTGCGCTCCGCTGATAAATATTCAGAGGCCAGCAGCGCCAAAAAGAAGAAGAGGCGCGCCCAACATCGAGCCATGATTAGACGGTCGCACGCCAACGGTTAGATCAGGTTGTGAGCCAGACCCGATTCGCGCCAGTCGCCGAACCCTTAATTCAGTTGGCATACCTGGAGATCGCCGTCTTCATAGACGACCTTGCCAATGGCAGCTAGCGAGGGCAACGAGCCGGGAACCCGATAAACCCAAACGTAGTCAAAATCATGGCGAATATTCTTCCACTCGAACGGTCCCGCGGGGTTGAGGACAGGTGTGCAGGCGCTGTCGCTCTGCAGCAGCGTTCGAAGTGGCTGTACCCCGCGATTCTGGAAAAGACAGGGTGAGAGCCACCCGCGTTGGATAACCCCGTAAGCCCAGAAGTGCTGCATATGCTCCGAGGGCGTGGCCACGGGGAGAACCCGCATGCCGTCCGGGATCACCGAGAAGGCGCGGGACAGTCTGGCTGAATCGCGCTGAGCGGACACGAAGTGATGTTGCACCTCGCCCGCTCGCAGAGCGAAAAGCAAGATTGCTATTGTGCCGAGAAGTCGTTTTCGCCGGACGACTCTCACTGCGGCAAGAACTAATACAAAAATGAAAGGTATCAAACGGCGGTCGGTATTGATGCCGGGGCCCAAACTCGCCGGCAGAGTCCAGTAGAAGACAAACAAGCTGCCCGCAACACCCAGCCACCGATAGTTGCACCTGAAATCCCGGTTGTCGAGGCAGGCCACCCCGAGTGCTACAACCAGAAGCGCCATGGTCACGAAGTCGTAAACCGGCGAAATACCCGACGTCATCGCTACCAGCAGACCTGGCCCTTTGGTTGACCAGTCGAATACATAGGACCAGCCGGACTTCGCCTGAGACATGGTGGAGTGAAGGAAGAGAATCGCCCCGGGGATAAACAGAATCCACGAGAAAAAAATGTCGCGAATACGCCGCCGGGCAAAAACAGCGTACGCGGTCATCACCCAGCCCGCCACCCCAAATCCCATAAGGTGGGTAAAGTAGAGTGCCGTGGTCATAGCGAGCAAAAGGCACCACAGAGCTATGCGGGGCCGCTCCAGATATTCCAGCCAGAAACCCAGGACCAGCAGACACAGAGCAAGGCTGAGTTGCAGGTTCAACATCCCCCAGAGAAAAAAATAGAGGTTTTGGGTGATCGCCAACGACCAGAGGGCGAGGCTCTCCTCTTCCGGATTCGCCCGCCGGATAAAAAACCAGGCGGCTGCCGGCACGGCCAGCACACAGAGGCTGAGCAGCACACGTCCGGCAATCTCGATGGGCATGAATCGCTGCAGCCCGACCAAAATCACGTCCATGGCGAGATAGGGACTCGTATTCCAATCCGCGGCATAGAACCCGCTGAAGTGGAACGAGGGATCCTTGAGGTGTGCGAGCACGAAGGCGCTCGCCAGGTGATTGGGGTAGTCGACGATTGGCGGGTAGCGCACTGTCCAAATCGGCGCGAGCAAGGCTCCGGGGATCAGGAGCACCCATAGACGTGCGGCGGCTCGGCGAATGACGCCAAACGCCAACGACCGATTTCCAACTGCGTCTCTGGGTTTCTCAAGAGTGGCCACAATCTCTCGCTTATCAGGCTGCCGAAAAGCAGGCTTGGTCTGCTGTGAGCATACAGCCCTCGGCTTGCCTTGCCGGTGCGTGTGCGCCGCGTGTCCAGGATTATGGTGATTTTTCGGGCCGCATTCAAACAAGAAAGTATCGCAAACAATTTAGTTGTGTTACAAATGGCTCCAAAATAGACAAGGAGCCATCTGATGCGCACCGGCATCGTGCATGAAGTTGATGCACTGGCCGGTCTGTTCGGACAGGGTTCAGGGAAGAATCACCGAGGGTGTTACCGGAGAGCGACCGAATAAGGGAGGAGGCCGGTAAATGGACAAGGGAGTGGTACTCACCTTGGGTACGTGGCTGCTGGCATTTCTGCCCATCCTGCTGTTGCTGTCGACGATCCTATTATTTCGTTGGGGCGCGCCGAAAGCAGGTGCGGTGTCGTGGTTTACGGCGGTTGCAATCAGCGTTTTTGTGTTTGGAGCGGATGCCCGTTTGCTGGCACTGGCCAATAGCAAAGGCCTGAGCTTATCGCTTTATGTGCTGCTCATCATTTGGAGTGCCGTCTTCCTTTACAACATCGTGGAGACAATCGGCGCCATAAAGGTGATCGGCAACAATATGGCAAAAGTCACCGATGACCGGCTGATGCAGTGCCTGTTGATGTCGTGGTGCTTTTCCGCGGTCATGCAAGGCATCGCCGGCTTCGGTGTGCCGATCGCGGTCGTAGCCCCCATCATGGTGGTCATGGGATTTCCGCCGGCGGTTGCGGCGGCCACCTGCCTGATAGGCCATAGCTGGGCGGTGACGTTCGGATCGATGGGGACGGGCTATTACACGATTCAACTGATTACGAAGATTCCCGGAGAGGTGTTCGGGCCCTGGATGGCGATCCTGTTCGTGGTGCCGATCGTCACCACCGGATTTGCCGTAGCGCATATTTACGGCGGCTTCTCCGCCGTCAAGCGCGGCGCACCGGCGATCATTGTAACCAGCGCGGTCATGGGGTTTACCTGCTGGCTGATGAACATGATCGGCGCTGCCCAGTTGGCCTCACTGATACCCGCTCTGCTTGGCTGCGGAACCATGGCGCTGATGGCGCGCACCGGTCTGTACCGCGGGGCCGCGGCGAGCCAGGCAGCCGGCCAGACGGAAGCACCGCAAGGGCTTGGATTTAATCTCGCCTTTTCTCCTTATTACATTCTGATACTGGTGTCGATAGCGTCACAGATCAAGGGCATCAGCCGAATCTTCGCTCCCTATACCTTTGGCATGGATTACCCGGCGATCAAGACGGGCATGAATTTCGCCGTTAAAGCCGAGAAGATGTACTCGCGGATCAATATCTCCCACCCCGCGCCGCTGTTGCTTATGGCGGCGATTCTCAGCTTTCTGGTGTTCCGGGCCGCCGGCCGGTGGCAGAAGGGCGCAGCCGTTAAGTCTTTTAAGTCTACGTTCTCACAGTGCATTCCGACCAGCGTCGGCATCATCACCATGGTCATGATGGCTTTGGTCATGGTTGATTCGGGGATGACCTTTCTGCTGGCGCAAGGAATGGCAAAGGCGACGGGGAAGCTCTTTCCGCTCGCTTCCCCTTTCATTGGCGAGCTGGGGGCCTTTCTGACCGGCAGTGGCGCGAGCTCCAATGTCATGTTTGCGGCACTACAGGTTGAAACCGCGAAGGTACTGGGTATCAGCACGGTCATCATTGCGTCGGCGCAGGCGGTGGGCAGCTCCATTGGCGGTGCGATCGCTCCCGCCAAGGTGCTTCTCGGCACAACCCTGGTCGGGTTGGACGGCGGCGAGAATGAAGTAATGAACAAGGTGCTGCCCTATTGTCTCGGGGTCGCGCTCTGTACCGGCATCGTCGCCTGGTCGTTCGCCTACATATTGTTCAGAGGCTTGCAGTAGTCAGCGAGAAAGGAAAGACAATGGCAACTGACGCAACAACTACTAAGCTTCCCGATCCAGTGCCGTGGGGTAAAAAGCACCGCATGTTGCTCATGAATATCTCGTTTTGGATGTTCTGGGCTGCTTTTCCATTTGCTTACCTCGGCGGGGTTCGAAACCAAGCAGCATACATTGACACGTCATTCGTCCTTTTCGTTCTGGCCTGTCTTGTGCCGCTGGTGACAAAGAAGTAAGGTAAAGCAGTTCTGAGCCCGCATTGACGATGGAGCGTAGTTGTGGTGTAGATGTGGAAGATCTCGAACGGAACAAAAGGAGAGTTTATGGGGAAACGGATAGCTGTTTTGGGTACAGGCGCAATCGGCAGCAGCGTGGGAGCCGACATGACTCGTGCGGGCCATGACGTGTGGCTCATTGACCAGTGGCCCGAGCATGTGGAAATGATGAAATCCAAAGGGCTGCACATTACCATGCCCGAAGGAGATCTGGATATCAAGGTGCGGGCGCTCCACCTGTGCGAAGTGGCGTCGCTGAAAAAACCGTTCGATGTCGTCTTCCTTACGGCCAAGTCGCCCGACAGTGTTTGGATGACGGAGTTCATCAAACCGCATTTGGCGCCGACAGGAGTTCTGGTTTCCCTGCAGAACAGCCTCAATGATGAGTGGATTGCCCCGATTATCGGCTATCAGAGGGATGTGCCCAGCGTGGTCGAATTGGCGGCACAGATTCTTGGTCCGGGGAATGTGAAGCGTCGCACCGGTCCAACCAAGGCGTGGTTTGCGCTTGGGGAGATGCATGGCAGGGTGACGCCGCGCGTCCAGGAACTCGCGAAGATTCTTGGCGCAGCGGGCAAGACGGAGGTTACCTCGAATATCTGGGGCGCGAAATGGTCGAAGCTGATCGTCAACACCATGTCGCACGCGATCGCCGCGATTCTCCGCGGCACCGATTCGGATGTGGTGGAGAATCCCAAGCTTTTCCCACTCGGCATCGCCCTGGGTAGAGAGTGCCTGGACGTGGGACTGGCTTTGGGCTATCGCATCGAGCCGGTTTTCGGGCTGACCGCCGAGGAGATGATGGGGGCTCCCGACGAAATGCTGAAACGGATACTCGTCACGCTCTGCGGGCACATCGGTAAGCACACCAACTCCTTCCTCCAGGACATGATGAAGGGGCGGCCTTCGGAAGTCCATTACATGAACGGGTTGGTCGCTGCCAAAGGCCGCGAGGCCGGGATTCCGACGCCATTCAACGATGAGATCACTCGCATTGTCGAGCAGATCGAAAAGGGCGAGCTGACGTTTGGGCCCGAACACCTGAAGCAGTTGGAGGATTTGGTGCCGTCCAAACGAGCCATTGCCGCCAAGGGCTGAGGCTGAGGCCACAACGTAATGCTTCCATGCCCCGTGAGCGAGCTGGCAACTGCTCGTCGACGACGGGGGAAGGGAATTGGTGTTCTGGACCGCGATGACGTCAAGGAGTAGGACGAAGCAGACGGCGTTACTGGTCGTCACCCTCGACACCAAAGGTCAGGAGGCGCTCTTCCTGAAGAGCGTCCTCGAACGGCTGGGTCTTGAAGTCATGATTATGGATACTGGCATCTTCCCATCTCCCATGGGAGATGGGGATGTCAGCCGTCACGAGGTCGCCCTCGCCGACGGCCGGTCGATTGACGAACTGATCCAGGCCGGCAACAAGGGCGAGGCAATCAATGCGATGATTAACGGGGCGGTGGCCCTGACCAAGGCGCTGTATGACGAGGGGAGAATCGACGGCGTTCTCTCCATCGGAGGCGCTCAGGGCACCATCATCGGCACCAGCGCCATGAGATCCCTTCCTCTGGGCGTTCCCAAAATCATGCTTTCGACGATGGCCTCGGGGAGACGCTATTTCGAGACCTACGTCGGCACCGCGGACATCACCCTGATTCATTCGGTGGTCGATTTTTTCGGGCTGAATGCCGTGCTCAGGCAAATGCTCAGCAATGCCGCAGGCGCGCTTGCCGGCATGCTCCGGGCAGGCCAAGTGTCCGCCACCGGACGCAGCCAGGTTGCCATCACCATTTATGGCACCACCACGCCCGCTGGCATGCGGATTGTTTCGCTGCTGCAAGAGAGATGTTATGAGACAGTTGCCTTCCATCCCAACGGAGTGGGCGGAAGGGCGATGGAAGAGATGATCCTGCAAGGCCGGTTCGACGGGGTAATCGACCTGACCACGCACGAGCTGATCGACGAACTGGCAGGCGGCCAGCACGCCGCTGGACCCAACAGGCTGGAGGCGGCCTCCCGCATGGGCATCCCCCAGGTGGTAGTGCCGGGGAGCACGGATTATATCGTCACAGGACGTTTCTCGGAGCTCAAGCGGGCGTGGAAGAAGCGCACTACCATGATGCACAACCCGGAGATGACCTTTGTCATGCCTTCCAAACGGGAGATGGCGAAGCTCGGCGAGCTGATGGCCCGAAAGTTAAATCAGGCTCGGGGCAACACTGTGGTCATGGTGCCTCTGAAAGGTTTTTGTTATCCCAACTGCGAGGGCCGGGCTCTTTACAACCCGGGCGGGGTGGAGGCTTTCGTCGAGGCGCTGGAAAGCCGGATCAAGCCTTCCGTTCCCGTGCGTTTGCTGCCCATGCACGTCAACGATGAATCGTTTTCTTCTGCCGTGGTGCAGGAGTTCGAAACGTTAATGGTCTCTAAATCGAAAGGAGTTTCCAATGCAGTTCAAGGGACGAATCATTGATTTGAGTCAGGAAATTTACCAGGGAATGCCCGTCTATCCCGGTCACCTGAAAACCGTTGTCTGGACCCACATGTCTCACGAGGAGTGCCAGAGGGCATTAGGCACGGGCTTCTCCTACGAGACCCGGGGAATCATGTTCTGCGATCACGGGCCGACCCATATCGACGCCGTCAGCCACCTCTCGCGCAAGCCCGACGCGCCTCCTGTCGATAAGATTCCGCTGGAGTACTGCATCACCTCCGCCATCTGTCTCGACGTGAGCGATATTCCCCAGAAGAAACAGTTCGGCAGAGCGAAGATCGAGCAGGAACTCAAGCGCTGGAAGCTGCGCATCAACAAGGGCGATACCGTCCTCTTCCACACCGGGCACTTCGCGCGCTGCTACGGGAAGCCGGAATACATGACCGACTATCCCGGACTCGACAGAGAGGCAACCGAGTTCATTATCGACCAGGGATGCGTGAATTTTGGCGTAGACTCGGCCAGTCCTGATATGTGGTACGACAAGACCTATCCCTGCCATACGGTCTGTGGCGAACGGCAGATCACCCACATCGAGAACCTTTGCAACCTGGATAAGCTCGTGGGGAAGCGCTTTACCTTCATCGCCCTGCCTTTGAAGATACGCGGCGGGACCGGTTCGCCTTTGCGTCCGGTGGCTATCCTGGATGAGTAAGTACCCCCCACATAGTGCAAGAGAACGCGGAGGGAGTGACTAGAGCATGTTTCATTAATAGTTTTTTGAAGGGGCGCGGCTTCAGCCGCGCCGTCCAGAGATGTGTGCCCAACGTCAAGTCACAGATATCGAGAGATTCGCTATCATTTATGGCTGTGCGGAAATAGCCGGGAGAATGTTTTTGTGATCCTCGCACCCAAAATATGGTCCAACATTAGAAACTCCCCTTACTCATAGCTTGGGTATTCTCCGTCCCAAACTATGCTGCGATACTTCGCGGGGTCCGTATCGCCTTCGGTGCTGATCAGCAGGACGCGTGAGTTCTGGTCCAAGCCAAGCGCGGCTCTCGCGTCTTCGAGGTAGTCGCTTTCATCAAGGCGGCCAGCAAGCCCGTGGTGACCGCGCCGGACTCACCGGAGATCACACGAGGATCATCATGCAAGGGATTGCCGAGCATCCGCATGCCCTTGGCAGCTACCCAATCGGGACAGGCGAAAAACACGTCGCTGTAGTCGCGCAGCAGCTCCCACGCTATGCGGCTAGGCTCGCCACATGCAAGCCCCGCCATGATGGTCGTCATCTCTCCGGTAACGATCCGCGGTTTGCCGTCATTTGCAACCGCCGATCGGTAGAAACAGTCCGCCGGTGTCGGTTCTACGATTGCCGTCACCGGGCGCTCGTTGCCGAAGAGGTTGGCAAAGTAGCCTTGAATGGCAGCAGCGAACGATCCTACCCCCGCCTGAAGGAAAACGTGCGTCGGTTTCTTGATGCCAAGCCGGCATAGTTGTTCAATCGCCTCAGCGGCGATCGTCCCATAACCCTGCATAATCCACGTCGGGATTTCCTCGTACCCTTGCCACGCCGTGTCCTGGACTACAACCCAGCCATGTTCGCGAGCGCCTTGCGCGGCCAGGCGGACAGCATCGTCATAGTTTCCCTCGATAATAGAAGCGCTCGCGCCCTCAGCCCGGATGTTCTCCAGGCGCGTCAGCGAAGATCCTTTCGGCATGTAGACAACCGCTTTTTGTCTCAACTGTCGCGCGGTCCACGCGACGCCTCTGCCGTGGTTTCCATCTGTAGCCGTGACAAAGGTGATATCGCCAATTTGTTTGCGAATCTCCGGCGAGACAAGTTTGCCGCGGTCCAATTGGCTGACATCGATGCCCAGACGTTTTGATAAATGCCTGGCCACGGCATAGGAGGCGCCCAAGACCTTGAATGCTTTGAGACCAAAGCGAAAAGATTCGTCCTTTAGAAACAGCCCGGCGATCCCCAGTGAGTTGGCCAATGCCTCCAGGCTGTCCAAAGGTGTTTCCTGGTATTCCGGGAAACTGCTATGGAAGTCTCCGGCCTTTTTCACCTCTGCCGGCCCGAAGAGGGCGGTGGACACTCCTTGCGCTTTCTTCATCCCGTTCGGAGTCCAAACTATGCGATTGGTCATAGTGCCTCTGATCATAAGTCCGAGTTGGAAATGCGTATACGGCCGACGAGCACCCGAACTATAATAGCCATCCCACTTCTAAAAGAGAACGAGGGCCAGTCATGTCTCAAGCGGCAGAGGTTTTTGCGAAAACCCGGGAAGCAGTCGGGAAACGAACGAATTACCGTTGGGTCGTGATGGCGCTGATCTTTATCATCTACACGATCGCTATGGCCGACCGTGCCAATCTGAGTGTAGCTCTGCCATTTATCAAGAAAGAGTTCCGGATGACCAACACCGACGCCGGAGCCCTCGTTAGCCTGCTGTTCTTCTTCTATGCGATCTTTCAGATCCCGGCAGGATTTCTCTACAAGAAGCTAACCGTACGCAAGGTGTTTCCGATTTCCATGATTCTCACATCTGTTTTTACCGGACTCATGGGGATGACGGGCTCGTTATTGATGCTGAAAGTTTTTCGCGCGGGCCTGGGCCTCGCCGAAAGCCCGACCGGCATTGGCTGTACCTCCACCATCAATCGTTGGTTTCCGTCCAAGGAAAAAGGAACGGCCACGGGGATTTGGCTGGCAGCCTCCAAGTTCGGCCCGGTGCTTTGCCCTCCGCTTGGCGTGCTGATTATCGAAAGCTTCGGTTGGCGCTACATCTTCTATTTTTTCGCCATTCCCGGAATCATCTTCTCGATCCTCTGGCTGTTGCTGGTAACCAACAAACCTTCTGAAAGCAGGTTCGTTTCGCCCGCCGAGCTGGAGTACATCCAGACTGAACAAGCTCCGTCAGCGGCCAAAGGAAAAGCTACGGTCCCTCGCAAGCAGTATTCATTGGCCTGGCTGGACAAGTTGATTCTTGCAAAAAGAGTGAAGCAACTGGAGACCTCGGCCCAGGTATTTCGTTCGTGGAACATTTACGGGAACACGATCGGCTACGGCTGCATGATTGGCGTGAGCAATGTAATGCTGGCGTGGATTCCCACTTACCTGATGAACGTGAAGCACTTCACGTCGATGAAAATGGGATTCCTTGCATCCGCGCCATTTGTGGGAGCCGTGCTCGGCAACCTGCTTGGCGGCGTCGTTTCGGACTGGCTGCTGAACAAACGTCGTAAGCCGCTGATGCTGGTCAGCGCGTTCTGCACAGTGCTTACGATGTACGCTCTCGTCTATGCGCCGAACAGCGCAGCGTACCTGGGCTTTATGCTGTTTATGACCGGTCTGCTGCTTGCTCTGGGATACTCCGCATTCGCCGTGTACCCGATGGGCGTAACCACCAAGGAGACGTACCCGGTTGCATTCGGCATCATCAACAGCGGCGGACAACTTGGCGGCGCACTCACTCCGTTGGCAGTGGGCATGATCCTGGACCGGTACAACTGGAACAGTGTTTTTCTGTTCCTCGCGCTTTGCTCCGTGTTGTGCCTCGTAGTTCTCGCCACCCTTGACGAGCCTCTCGACGACGCAATGGTGCCCGCAACAGCGCTTAGATAACGTGCCGTTTTCGCGCGCTGAAAAGTCTCCGCCTGGATCAGCTACAGATGCGTGGGGCAAGAATGAGACGCGGACGTAAGCCAGAGGCGCTTATGCAAGGGTCTTGGGATGACCCCATCACTGCGTCTTCCGCAGTCTGTTAGTCGCCGGCCCCGAAGTGGGAGGCGCGGGCAACGGTCGTGCGCAGGTACTTGTACGGATTCACCGGGGTGTCGCCGATGCGCACCTCGTAGTGCAGGTGAGGACTGGTAACGCGTCCCGTGGTGCCGACGTAGCCGATTACCTGGCCACACTTGACGTTCTGTCCCGCGGCCACCGCGAATCCCGAGAGGTGTCCGTAACGCGTCGTGACCCCGTGGCCGTGTTCGATCTTGATGATGCGTCCGTAACCGCTCATGAAATCGGCGAAAGAAACCGTGCCGTCGCCAGTGGCCAGCACCGGAGTGCCATAGGCGGTAGAAATATCGACGCCGCTGTGGAACGCACCCTCACCATTGAATGGGTCAACCCGCTCGCCAAACGAACTGGTGACTTTGCCCTCCACGGGCCACAGCGTGGGAGCCGCGGCAGCGCGCAGCCAATCGTTAAGGGTCGCGGCGCCGCTTCCGGATTGCAGACCGGCACTGGCACCTCCACTCAGAGCAGACCGGCGCAACACATAGAGCCTGTCAAGCGACGACTGGAACTCATTGGATGGGGATTCTAACTGCGTGCCCTGCGCCAGTCGGGAGTCGGCTTTCAACCCATACAGCGCCGAGACCTCCGAGGCGATCGAGCCGAGCGAGGCTACCTGGATGTCTTTCTCGTGAGAAACCTGTTCCAGCTTCGAGTATTGGTCCCTGAGCTGCTCCTTCTGATTGCGCAGTTCGTTGAACCGCTCGGTCTTGAGAAGCATCCGCGTATAGGAGCCCGCCATGCCCGTAATCGTGAGCATGCCGATAATGGCCCCGGCCAGAAACACATATACGTAGTGCAGCGATATCGGTATCTTGCGAAGATGTCCTTCCGCATCGCGAGCTACAAAAAGAATATAAAAACGTTTGCGCAAAACTCTGTTCCTCGGGCAATTCAAGGGTCCCGAAGCGCGATGGTCCACGGCGGACCAGCAATCTCGGGCGTAAGCTCCGTAGCGAGCGGAACACAACCTACTCAGAGCTGTTGGTAAACGGAACTGGAAAAGGCTAACAACCGCTCCGGCTGTTGTCAATCCGGCATTCACTCTGCCGGGAGTACAAAGGGGCTTGGACTGTCCTATTTTGTGTGTTTCTAGACTACGCACTCCGCATTTAAAGTCCCAACGCGTTTATTTGGATGCGAGAGTTGCCGGATTTGCCGCCCTGTTTACCCCGTCGCTGCCTCCTGCCGTAAACATCGGGCGACCTGCTCGTTCGTTTTCGGGAAATTTGCGATCGGTTGCTGCTAGAGCACTTGCACATTCGGTATACCCCTAAATATCACCGCCGGACTCGGATGTCACCCCAGCAACCGCCAAAGGCTGCGTTTGCCGGGGACCCCGTACGCCCGGCTGCTTCGCTGGGGACCTTCCGCGAATCCGGTCTAGCTGGGAGAGGACCATTCCGCGACAGGCTGTTCTCTTCCTCCGCCGCCTGCGATAATCTCGTTCGCCGGGGGCTCCGCGTGCCCGGTTGCTACATCGGACACACGTTTCGCTAAACTAGTGCAAGGCTTCGCCCGCAGAGGCAATGAATGCCGCTTTCAGAACGCAAATTGATTGAACGTATCGCCCAGGCCTCCCGCGCACGCCACGGCTCGAAGCTGATCGCCACCGGCATTGGCGACGACTGCGCCGTGCTGCGCGTGCCTGAGGGTCACGAGTTGCTAGTGACCACGGACTTCAGCCTGGAAGGCGTTCACTTTCGCCGCGGGTGGCATCCGGCGGACGCCGTCGGACACCGCTGCCTTACCCGCGGCCTGAGCGATATCGCCGCGATGGGCGGTGAGCCGCTGGCGTTCTTTCTGTCGCTGGCGCTCCCCTCGGACCTGCCGCAGCGCTGGGCCGACCAGTTCGTGAAAGGCATGTTGGCGCTCGCGCAGCGTTTCGGCGTAACCCTGGCGGGAGGCGACACCGCTCAGTCGCCCACCGGGGTGCTGGCTGATATTACGGTCGTGGGCTCGGTTCCGGCAGGTCAGGCGATCCTGCGTTCCGGAGCGCGGCCCGGCGACAGCATTTTTGTGACCGGCGAATTGGGCGCGCCAGTGGCTTTGCTGGAGCAGATGTTTGCCAATCCGGAACGCAAGTTTCGGGCTGCCGCTTTTCCCGCGCATTTCTATCCTGAGCCACGGATCGCGGTTGGGCGGCAACTGCGGACGAAGAAGCTGGCGTCGGCGATGATCGATATCAGTGACGGACTCTCCACCGACCTGAGGCACATCTGCGAATCCAGCGGCGTGGGGGCGACGATCATCGAGCGCGCTCTGCCGATTGCCAGTCTCGGACGGCACGAAGTGGAACGGCGCCACGCTCTGCACGGAGGAGACGAATATCAACTGCTGTTCACCGCGGCTCCGTCGCGGCGACTGGCCAAGGAGATCGCCGGCGTGTTGATTACCCGGATTGGCTACATCAACGAGGGCAACGAAATCGTGATCGAACACGAAAACGGTTATACGACTGAGCTGGAACCAGGAGGGTGGGAGCATTTTTCAACCGCCGGACGGAGAAGCCGCTGATGGCCCCGCGGAACGGCAGCCCCATAAGCGCTATTCTGGCCATCGTTGTTGTTCTGACAGGATCAGTACTTTATTTCCAGTCGAGCTTCAAATCGAAACACGACGGCGCTTCGCGTCTCCTCAGCCGCACCGCCCTGGCGGGCAACGCCGCAGCCGGGCAGCACTATTCTCCGTTCGAAAACCTGGAACAGATTGATCGCGAGCGGCTCGATAGCGCGCAACACACCGTTGACATCGCAATGTACGCCTTTACCGACCGCTATGTGGCGGAGGAGCTGATTAAGCTGTCCCGGCGCGGCGTGCAGATTCGCCTCTATCGTGACCGCGAGCAGTATGAAGAGGAGCAGCGCAATTCCGCGCAGCGCAATCGTGGAACGACAACCGGGATGCTGCGAGGCGAGCGCGGCATCCAGATCCGCGTAAAGGGAAGCCACGAATTGATGCATCTGAAAGCCTACTTGATTGACGGCTCGCTGCTGCGCGACGGCTCCGCCAACTGGTCTCCCAGCGGGCTCAAGCGGCAAGACAACAATGCGCATTTCACCAGCGACCCCGCACAGGTAGGGGCATTTCGACAGATTTTCGAGCAGATGTGGAATCGCGCCGATAACGAGCGGGTGCAATAACGGGCGGCGCGCCGCAGGTGGACCGGCCGGCTAGAGCAATTCCACGGTTGGTATACCCCTCAATATCACCGCCGGGCTTGAACTTCACCCCAGCAAACGCTAAAAGCATCGTTTGCCGGGGACCCCGAGCGCCCGGCTTCTGCTTGGGTATACCTTCCGCGCACCCGGCTAAGCCGGAACAGCGTCGGGTTGCGCGATCTCGCGCTCGATCTTGACGGGTTCCTCTAACAGCGTTGCTTTGTCGGCTTCCATAGCGGGGGTGAAGGAACGAAGCACCGTCAGCACTCCATCTTCCACGCTGAGAACCACGTACGAGCAGTTCGTCCAGCAGGCGAGGCTGACATCCTGCTCCGAGGGGTTCGCGGGTTGATCCGGGTGCGAGTGGTAGAAACCGAGAATCTCGAATTGCTGTTCGCGGCCGCAGCGCTGCCACTCGATCAACTCTTGCGGGGCAACCAGGAAGCTTTCCGCGGGCGCAGGGGCGGCGTTGCGGCATGCTTGCGCGCGCAAGGCATGCTTGTCATGGTCACGGCGCGAACCAAGCAGCAGGCCACAACACTGCTTCGGATATTCGCGCTCGGCGTGCTCGCGCATTTTTCGCAACTCTGTTGCCGGAATGATCAGCACCTTGTCACCTGGAGCAGTTTCCTTGTTGGTGTATCCTGACTTCGCCTCCGGGCTCAATGTTACCCCAGCAAACGCCAAAGCGTTCGCCGGGTGAACGCCCGGCTGATTCACGGGAAATACCATTCGCCAAACCGCTCTGGACAGACATTCTGTTTCTTTTTTTGTAAAGAAGCAAGCTCCAGTGTGTAAACATTCGAGCAAAGCGATTGCCGTGGACCCGCGCGATGTGCGAAATTTGATGCCGCGGCAGGCAGCGGGTTAATACGATGCGCGTAATCCGGTGAGCCTGTGATGGCCGGGCGGGGCAAAGTTACACTGTGCAGCAATTCGGCGGGCTGCCGAAAGCGCGCCGAATGGCGAGGCCCGGCTTACGCATCTGAGCAGGAGACATGGCGAAAACGATTGCTCCACGAACTTTTGACGAAGCAGTGAACTGGCTTCGCTCCCACGATTTTGAACTGCTGGAGGCTCCCGGCACCGCGAATCGCATTTTTCTCAAGAAGTACAAATGCTCCGCCGCCATCGAAAAAACGCAGGATGGCGGGGTAAGAATTTTCGCTTATCCCGGAAACCTCATCAGCGGCGAGATAGCCAAGCTGGTTGACCGCGGCTACCAGAAGTTTCTGAAAACCTCCAAGGCGGAGATTTCGGCCACCGCCGAGCACTTGAAGGCTCTGCATAGCTTCAGCGAGGAACTGAAAGAAGCCATCGGGGCGACGAGTCTTTACAATGAGTCGCTCGGATCGGTGAGCGAGGCGTATACCTATGATCGCGTCAAAGACCGCGACTTGCCCGATTCCTCCCGGCCCAAGCGCCCCTGGCAACGGAAGCGAGCATCCTCCTAGCGTAGTGCGTCACAGGTCGAGTAACTTAATGGAGATGTCATTCTGAGCCGGAGCGCCGAGCGCCTGGGGCCGGAGCAGCCAAGCTGCGTACCCTTCCACCCCAACAAGCCAACAACGGGCTTGTCGGGGACCCCGGCCCGACGCTGCGTTCGACAAGCAAGACGCTATTCAGGCGGAGGCGAAGAATCTATGTATTTCAGCGCAGGGAAAATGCATAGATCCTTCGCTCCCCCACCCCAGCAACGGCAAAAAGCGGCCGCCGCCGGGGGCCCCGGCTCGCTCAGGATGACATCCGAAAGAGGGGAAGTCAGCCTGATCACTACCGCTCAGCGCAGCGGGTTTGAGGAACAACTTCAAGCGAGCGTGAATGCAAAATGAAACAGTGTACAAATCATAAACCGGAAGAGTCCATTGCCAGCCATTTCGAGGAAGCGTTGCAATGGCGTCGCCAGTTGCACCGCAACCCACAACCGGCCTGGTTGGAGTTCTACTCCACAGGGTTTGTGGCGGAGAAGCTCTTTGACTGGGGCTACAAACTGCAGTTGGGCAAAGAGATCATTGACGAAAATAAACGGCTTGTCGTGCCTGATGAAGCGACCCTGCAAGCCGAGTATGATCGGGCGCTCAAAGCCGGCATCAAGGAAAAGTTCATTGCGCCGGCCAAAGGCGGCTTTACCGGAGCAGTCGGAATTCTGAAGGGTGCGAAGTCCGGTCCGACGGTCGCGTTCCGCTTTGATATCGATTCGCTTGAGATCCTGGAGTCGAGCGATCCGTCGCACCCGCCCGTGGCGGGAGGATACGTCTCGCAAAACAAGGGCTATGCCCACATGTGCGGGCATGACGCTCATACCGCACTCGGTTTGCTCATGGCACGCTACTTCGCCGAGAACCGGGACAAGGTCAAGGGCACTATCAAGTTCATCTTTCAGCCAAACGAAGAGAATCTTGGCGGCGCCGCTACGATGGTGCCCATGGGGGTCGTCGACGATGTGGACTACCTGTTCGGCGCGCACGTCGGCATCAATGTGAAAGAAACAGGCAAAATCGGCCTGAACGTATTCGATTGGCTGGCGATGAATCGCTTTGAGGTCACCTACACCGGACGCGCCTCGCATGCCGCCGTACGGCCCGATCTCGGCAAGAATGCTTTGCTTGGGGCGTGCGCCGCGATTACCAACCTGTATGCCATCTCCAGGCACGGCACCGGTGCGTCGCGCGTCAATGTCGGCGTCATGCAGGCAGGCACGACCTGGAACATCATTCCGGAAAAGGCTTACTTCCGCATGGAGACACGCGGGGTCACCAACGAGGTCAACGAATACATGGTCGGCAGGGCCATGGACGTGCTCCACGGCGCCGCCAAAATGTACGATCTCGGATTGGAGATAAAACCCGCAACCAGTACCGTGGCCGCGCTGAACTCGCCCGAATTGATCGAACTCGGGAATAAAGTGGCAAGTTCGCTGCCTTCGGTGAAAGAAGTTGTGCCCGCCTGTTCAACCAACGGCTCCGAAGACATGTGCGTCTTCATGCAGCGCGTGCAGCAGCGAGGCGGCAAAGCGCTGGAGATTCTGCTGGGGACCCCGATCGGGGGCGGTCACCACAGCAATTGTTTCGACGTGGACGATAAGGTAATGCAGAACGGAGCGGAATTCTTTGCTGCCATGTATGACGCAGTTACGCGATAGGGCTGCAAATAACGTTCGTCCCTTTTAGCACGAACGCGTATACGGATTTCAGATTGAAGATTTCAGATTTCAGATTGGAAGAGCCGGAACGTTTCAAATTGAAGCATTGAAGATGCCTGTGGCCGGAAGCTCGATACCGTCAATCTTCACCCGAAATCTTCAATCTGAAATCTGAAATGTGCTTCTCCAGGTGTTTTCTATTGCTTCGCCAGGTTGCGTTCTGTAAAGTTCACAGCAAGCAAGCACAATTGCATATGCTGGTGACTGCCGGGAGCGCAGGCGGCTTGAAGCAAGTCCTTGTATCAAGGTGCGCTGGAGCGCCTCTCTGATCGCTGTCCACAGCCGGCACTTGTGCCCACTGGCCGCATCTGCCAATGAGTCGGCCCAGGGAGAGCACGCATGAGTCAGGCTGCTATTGCCACACCAGCCCCCGCCCAACCAGGCGCGACAAACGTCAGAGATCTGACCTTACACCTTTGGGTTTTTGCGATCGTCTTCGCCACCGAAGCGATTGGCAACATAAGCTTCTCGATTGGGGTCGGCAAACTGGTGCTGTTCCCGATGCTCTATGCGCTGCTGGTTGGCGGAGTTATCAGCATCGCAAGCTCGCGCATTCCAAGTGCGGTACGCGTGGATGAACCGCTGCAATACCGAGCCTCCGCCATGGTCACGATCTCGGTCCTCCTCCTCACGGCGAAGCTGGCGCTGCTGGTAGGGGGTTCTATCCCCAGGCTCCTGCACTCCGGCTGGGCGCTCACCTTCCAGGAACTTGGTCATTTTTTTGGAACCGTGCTGTTTGCGCTGCCGATCGCGCTGCTGCTCGGCGTCAAGCGAGAGGCTGTCGGCGCCACCTTCTCGATCGGGCGTGAGCCCAGTCTGGCAATCATCTCGGAGAAATATGGTCTTGGCTCGCCCGAGGGCCGTGGTGTGCTCGCCGAGTACGTCACCGGCACCGTCGTCGGCGCTATCTTTATCGCGCTGCTGGCCAGCACGGTGAGCAGCCTGGGTATCTTCCATCCGATTGCGCTCGCCATGGGCGCCGGAGTGGGTTCGGCGAGCATGATGGCCGCCGCCGCCGGAGCAATTGCCGCCGGACAACCGGCTGAAGTGGCGAAGGATGTTGCGGCTTTTGCCGCCGCCAGCAACCTGGTCACGACATCGATCGGGACCTATGTCACGCTTTTCGTCTCGCTTCCGTTTGCCAACATGGTCTACCGCCGGTTGGAGCCTCTTATCTCTCCCAAGCGCACGCGGGGTAAGATTTCGGTCGAAGCGACGGACCTGGCGCCGGCGGCTCAGGCCCCCGTATCCGTTAACTTAACCTGGGCGCTGAAACTCACGGTGACATTCGTGGCGGCGGCGGCGACTTTGGTCGGAGGGAATTGGATTACCTACCACACGTTGCCGCAGAGCGCGCTGGTTGGGATGCTGGGAATCGTGGTAGTGGCGCTCATCGGCAATGTTCTGGCTCGTCTCATCCCCGTCAAGATCCCAATCGTTTGCTGGGTTTCGCTTGTCGGCATGCTGGCGACGGCGCCGCTCGGCCCCTGGGCCGCTCCGATTGCGGCCGTCACCGCGAAGGTCAACTTCATGGCCCTCACCACGCCGATTCTTGCCTATGCGGGCCTGTCGATCGCCAAAGACCTGCCGGCGTTCAGGCGGCTGGGTTGGCGCATCGTCGTGACCTCGTTAACCGCCAACGCAGGGACATTTCTCTTCGCGGCGGCCATTGCTCAGTTCCTGATGGGCAAGTAGGCGTCCGTAACAAGACAGGCTGTACAGCGGCCGCATTCTGCTGGAGCGACCGCTTTATCGAGCGCGCTTCAAGGTTGATGTACCCAGTACTAGCACCGCCGGGCCGTATGTCACCCCAGCAAACGCCAAGCGTTTGCCGGGGACCCCGTATGCCCGGCTTCTTCGCGGGATATACCTTCCGCGAATCCGGTCTCGTGCGGAGAGCGACATGACGAAGGAAGAGTTGAAGCAGTCCGTTTTCGAAGCGATTGACCGCCGGAGCGAAGAAATCGTCGCCATTGGCGAGCAGATCCGCCGCCAGCCCGAGCTCGGGTTTAAGGAAGTGAAGGCGGCCCGCATTGTTGAGGAAACCTTTGGCAAACTCGGACTCAGCCCGCGCACCGGCCTTGCTCTCACCGGCGTCCGCGCCGAACTCGCCGGGGGTGCGGGCGAGGGTCCGACATTCGCCCTGCTGGGTGAACTCGATGCGCTGGTAGTTACCGGCCACCCCGAGGCTGATCCGGAAACCGGTGCTGCCCATGCCTGCGGTCACAACGCCCAGATCGCCGGACTGCTCGGCGCCGCTATGGGCCTTGTCGGCGCCCAGGCGGCCGAGCACCTGGCCGGTCGCGTGGTACTGTTTGCGGTCCCGGCTGAGGAGTATGTGGACATCGCCTGGCGGGTCGAGCAGGTTCGAGCAGGCCGGCTTGAATTCCTTGGCGGCAAGCCCGAACTCCTTCGCCTCGGCCACTTCGACGACGTAAACCTGGCCATGATGATCCACCTGACGCCCCGGCCGGAAGAGGGGAAGGCAGCCGTCCCCGTCTCTAACAATGGCTTCGTCGGCAAGACTGCTCGCTACATTGGCCGTGCCGCCCACGCCGGCGGCATGCCACACATGGGCATCAATGCCCTCTACGCGGCCCATGTCGGCCTCACCGCGATTAATGCCCTGCGCGAGACCTTTCGCGACGAGGACAGCATCCGTGTGCACCCGATCATTACCCATGGCGGCTCGCAGGTAAACGTCATTCCCGCCGAGGTCCGGCTTGAGACCTACGTGCGCGGCAAGACCGTGGAGGCGATTGTCGACGCTGCCCGCAAGGTTGACCGTGCTTTGCGCGCCGGCGCACTCGCCTTGGGGGCCAAGGTTGAGATTGAGACCTGGCCCGGCTACATGCCGATGGCATGCGACCCGACCATGACAACGCACTTCCGCTCCAATGCGGTGCGCTTAATCGGAGAGGAGCACTACGGGGTTATTGGACACCAAACCGGCTCGACCGATATGGGCGACCTATCTCAGGTTATGCCGGTGCTCCATCCATTTGTGGGCGGAGCGCGCGGCACCGGCCATGGCGCCGACTATAAAATCCATGACAAGCCATTGGCCTACGTGACCACGGCTAAGATGCTGGCGGCAATGGCCGTGGACCTCTTGGGAGACGGGGCACGGCTGGCTCGCGAGGTGATAGCCAAGTCCAAGCCGCCGATGACGCGCGAAGCCTATCTCAGTTTGCAGCGCAGCCTTGGCAGCCGGGAAGTCTACGAGACGTAGTATCACCCACGCCGGGGGTTCATCCAGGGTATGTGCGGCACTATATGGCAAACCCCAGCTCGAAAGCTGGGGTCAGTTCTTGGTGAGTTAAGCCCGAAGACGTTTACGACTTCATTGAGTCAAACCAGAAGAAGATTGAGCCGACTACAAACACTCTGCTTCAGTAGGCTTCGTTTGCGCAAGTTACAACGGTAATACAATAAGGTAATACCCGCCTTGAAAGTCGTTTCCCGAAGGCAGGACTTCAGCCAAGCCGCCGTGCGGATCGTGCTACGAGGGATCAGTTTTGTTTGGCTCGGTCGATACACCTGGCAGTTTAATTGGGCCATTAGCCTTTTCGTAGCCATCGATTCGTTGTGTGAGAATATCCTTCAGTAACTTTGCCTCTAACCATGCCATCGTCACTTGAACCCTCTGTTCTATCACGAGTTCACCGCCGTGCGTGTCTAGAACTTCCCCAAATATGATTCGAACATCGAATGCGGTACTTCCGATCGCCACGTTATTTGAGTACACAGAGGGAAATCCGCGATCAGCGGGCTTTGTGTATGTTATTTTGGGTGCGTTTGTTTTTTGTTCTGCCATAGGATTCCTATACTGCTGCCTGTTGTGAAAACTCAGATATCGCTGGAGGGTCTTGGGCGCTCAGGTTCCGGGCAAGATTCCTGGCGATTGGTTGTAGAGCCATCGGCATCTGTTCCAAATTCCCATATTCAGTGAGACGATTGGCTCCCTCGATTCTAAGAGGCCCAGCTGGCTGTTTGGACAGTGGGGTCACGCCCTGTCCCACCAAAAGATTCTCGGTATCGAAATTTGTGGATGACGGGTTGAGAAACCCGATATCGTGCTCAAGTTGTGTAACTGAGAATGTGTCCTGCGAATAGCCATTTTCCCAACGCAAGAGTTCACTGAATGGAACGAATTTGACCACAACAGCTACACGGAAGGTTGCGGCAAGGCGCACCAATGTTTCTAAATTGAAATTGGTTCTTCCTGGAGTCTCCATAGCGGAAATTCGCGATTGAAGCATCCCTGCTTGTTTTGCGAGTTCGGCTTGAGTGACTTCACCACGCAGCGCCTTGATTTGTGATGGAATCAAAACATCAAGTTTTGATTTGATATATTCCGCACGATATTGGGCGTTGGATAGGAGCTTAGAAATCTTCTTCGATCTTTCGCTCATGTGTTGTTGCCTTCCCACCTTTTAATACTTTTGCGCGCTTGTATGCTGTATTCAGGGCGTCGGGCGGTTCATAAACCTTTTGTTTGTGGTAGCACCCTATCAGGATAACGGCGTGCTTACGCTTCTCTCCGCTCACCATTAACAATCGATAAGCCCGCTTGTCGGCGTAGAATTCCAATTCAAAGATTTTTTCGTTTTTGAGCTCGCCCCGCATGAATCTCTTGAAGCCTACCCAGCTAACAAAGTTCTGGACCTTCCGGTTTGTCTTCAGAAGAGAATTCAGTTTCTCTCGCGCTTCATCAGATAATCCTTGCACCCACGCTTCAATAGGGTTCGCGTTACCCCGACCCCAGTCGTGGAAGACCCACTCCTTGGGTTCTTCTGGTTCACGTGGAAACTCTATCACTTTTTTGTGATTTTTCAAGAGGATCTTGCTGGCAAATTATTATCACTTTTTTATAATAAAAATGCTTGCACGATGGGAGTTTAGCACGACAAACCGCTTATCGGAAACAACAAAGAGTTCAGGGTTGTTTCTGCTTTGGTCGAGGCCAGTATCGCGCGACATGCCGTATGACTAGATAGCAAAGCACACGGTGTTGAACACTGGGGAAATTGCCCTAGCTGGCGTGCCGCTGACGCATAGAGGTACCATTTCAGGATGTGCAGTCCGAAATCGATTCAGAGCGGAGATCGCGAGCTGGTGCAGATCGTTGATGCCGCACTGGAGGACTCTGTCCGCAGGAGCGGATCATGGCTGGCGTGCCGTCCCGGCTGCACGCAGTGCTGCATCGGAGTCTTTGCGATCAGCCAACTCGACGCCCTGCGCTTGCGGGAAGGTTTGGCCGAGCTCGAACAGCGCGATCCCGAGCGCGCGCAGAGGGTTCGCCAACGCGCCCAGGCTGCCATGCGCCGTCTCCAGGCTGATTTTCCCGGTGACGCGTCCACGGGTGTAGTTGCCGACGACACGGACGAGTTCGAAGAGTTTGCCAACGATGAGCCCTGTCCGGTGCTGGACCCCGAGACTGGCAGGTGCGACCTGTACGCGGCGCGTCCGATGACCTGCCGGGTTTTCGGGCCTCCGGTGCGTTCCGAAGGCGGGCTTGGCGTTTGCGAACTATGCTTTCAGGGCGCAACGCCGGAGCAGATTGCCGCCTGCGAGCTTCACGCCGATACGGATCAGTTAGAGACAAAGCTCCTCAAGCGCTTGCAACGCAGCACGGGAAGGCGCGGTAACACCATCGTCGCCTTCGCACTGGGGCGCCGCTGAGTTCTTCGCCGCCGGGCGTTCGGTTGCAGTTGCAATTGGGTAATCGATGAAAACTTGCCAGGGCGAGCGCGCCTCACGCCTATGCCGCCTGATTTTGCCTGCTCTCTTGCTTGGGTTGCGCGTGAACGCTACCGCCTTCGGTGGAGATTTTTGCCGCGGCAATTTGCAGCAGCAGCATGGCAGAGGCGCGATTCCAGTTGTTCGTAAACCGGACAATGCTCGAAAACTCTTCCTCACTCATGCCATTCTGCCGCAGAGACAGCTCCACCGGACCCGGCAGCGCGTGCGCCAACTCGATCGAATGCAGCCACAACTGACGTTCGCAGGCGGCGAGGATCGGCGATTGGGCCATCTGCTTCCAAAGCTGCCAGTGCTGATTCAGGAAGGCGGGCCAGGCAGCCAGCGCGCGAAATTCAATCGGCACCACGCCCAGGCCGTAATGCCGGCGAGTCTCGGCGAAGATATTTTTTGTTCCCGGATCAGCGGTTTCTTCTTCGACCAGCATGGGCGCGAAGCTGAATGGTGGCGGGGAGCCTTCTTCGCGAGAAACGAAATGTTGACCGATAGGATTTTCGAGAGCCTCGGCCGCCAGTGACAGCAGCAACAGCAACGCTCCGTCCTGGTAGTGAAATAGTTCCACTGTGGCGGCAAGTTCCGCCGGCCCGGCAAGACCGAAGCTGTCCGAAGCCGCGGGAATCTCGAAGTAATTATGCATGCGGGTATACGCATCGGCGCGCAGCCGCTGTGCGGCATTCATGAATGTGCGGGTGCGCACGACCGGCTTCACCGCCTCCCACAACTGCGGCAGAAACGCTCCGCTGGCGGCACACATTTGAAAAAACAAGGGGACTTGTGGGAGGCTTAAGGTCGACTTGATGTCGTTGTACACTTCACCGATGCTCTCGTTCGCCTCGGACTCGCGAATGACGTGCATACGATTGGGCCGTTTCCAAGTCATGCTTCTTTTGATGGCGGAGAAGGACGGCAGAGATGTAAATCCGAATTGTTACGGAAGCTCTTGGTGCTTCGATTCAGCTAAGGTTTGTGGCGTTAGGCACGAGGTCAATATTCATCAATTCGTAATCAACGGGAATCTTTGTAGCGGGACAATCGATGCGTGATTTTGAAGTTCTGTTCGATCATGGCGAGCGTTCCGAGCTGGCAGACCCGGTTTATGCCGCCTACGGCGAGCTCGGGTTTCCGCCGGCTCCGCCGGATCGCCCCTGGATTTTCGCCAACTTCGTGCAGACTTTGGACGGAATCGTCTCGCTGCTGGGCGCCGAGGCCTCCGGCTCGGATATTTCGCAATCGCCCGAAGACCGCTGGCTGATGGATCTGCTGCGCGCGCATGCCGATGCCGTACTGATAGGAATGGGTACACTCCGAACCGAAACCGGGCTGGGCCGGCCGGGGCCGCGAGGTCCCGTGTTCCGCATCGTCGATCCGGCAATCCGCGAATTGCGGGAGAAATTGCGCCGCGGGCCGGAACGAAATATCTTTCTCACAGGCTCAAGCGATATCCAGTTTGACCGCTATGCTGCCTTCGACGGCAGCAGCGTCGAACCTTTTCTGCTGACTACGTCCGGCGCCGCCGAAAAACTCGCTTCGCAACTGCGACAATCACCCCAGGTCCGCGTGATAGCCTGCGGAGAAGGGCAGCGCGTCGATTTAAAGCAAGCTGTATGCCTGCTTCGGCGCCAATTCGGCATCCGCTATTTGCTCTGTGAAGGCGGACCCGCTATGTACTCGAACATGCTCGAGCTGGATCTGATCGACGAGAAGTTCCTGACGGTTTCGCCGATCGAAGTGGGATTGCACACGCCGCAGCCGGAAGGTTCCCGGGCTCCCTTGCAGATCCGGCCCACCGCCTTTAGCGGCGGACTCTCAAAAGAGAACGCTGTGCACTGGAAATGGCTGAGTTGCCGCAAGGTTGAGGATCATCAGTTTCACAGGTTCCGCCGCCAAAGAGAAAAACGGTGAACACTACACTGACCCATCGAGGCGAGGCGCGCGTATCGCACAGGAGACGACTGGTTTCCAGTCTGAGGCAGTTGACCCGGCTCCACAAGAGTGCCTGGTTGCTGGTCTTGAGTTCCGCGATCTTGCAGGTTCTCGTCTTCCCGAAGCCCGGACTTTATTACCTGAGCTGGGTCTGCCTTGCTCCGCTGATCTACGCCGTCTTGCGGGCGCGCGAAGCCGATGCGGCGGAGTTGCTCGCCGAAGAAACATTCTCCTATCTTGCTCCCGCATCGGTCGGCCAGGCGTTTCTTCTGGGCTGGGTGTGCGGAACCGTCGTTTACCTCGGTAGCTGTTACTGGGTGTTTTCGGTAATGCATTACTACGGAGGCCTGAGCAGGGCAGTCTCCGCCGTATTGCTGCTGCTGTTTTCCCTGTATGTCGGGCTGCACCAAGCGGTCTTCGCCGCGCTGGTTGCCTGGGCCGCGCGCGCTCGCGCGGGTTATAGCCGCCGAGCCCTGTTTCTGGCTCCGTTCCTGTGGGTCGCGGTCGAACTGCTCAGAACTTATCTGGTCGGTTTTCCCTGGGACCTGCTGGGGACCACTCAGGTCGCCAACACCGCGCTTTCGCGAATCGCCACCTTGACCGGGGTCTATGGATTGTCATTTGAAATCGCGCTGGTGAACGCCGCTTTCGCGGCCGCTTTCCTGGTGCGTCCTCCGCGCCGCCGGCTCATGCTGGCGGCCACTCTGGCAACCGCCGTTTTTCTGCAACTTACCCAGTACATCGAACTCGACCGCCTTCCGGTCGATAGCCATGCGCTTCTGGTGCAGCAGAATGTTCCGATCCGCGAAAGCTGGCAATCGGCGGAGTACAATGGCCTTCTCCAGTCGCTCGACGCTATCAGCACGATTCCGCCGGGCTCCGCAAAGGTAAACCTCATTGTTTGGCCGGAGTCGCCGGCCCCATTTTTCCTGAATGATGACCGATTCGTCTCGACGATTTCGGCGATTGCCCGGCGGACGAATGACTTTGTCGTAGCCGGCAGTCTAGGAGTGCGCCCGGCCGCCGGCGGTGAGAACCTGTTGTACAACTCCGCCGCTCTCGTCAACCCTCAAGGACAGATCGCGGCCCGCTACGACAAGGTACATCTGGTGCCTTTTGGGGAGTACATCCCTTTGCAGCGGCTGTTGAGCTTCGCGCAATCGCTCACGCGTGAGGTGGGCACGTTTGCCCGTGGCAGCGACCGCTGGCCGCTCGATGCGGGCGCGGCGAAACTGGGCGTGTTCATCTGTTATGAGTCGGTGTTCCCGGGAGAGGTGCGTCAGTTTGCCGATCATGGCGCCCAGGTATTCGTCAACATCTCCAACGATGGCTGGTTTGGCAACTCCGGGGCACCCGAGCAACACCTGAACGTGGCACGCATGCGCGCCATCGAGAACGAGCGCTGGCTGCTGCGCGCTACGAACACGGGAATTACCGCTTCCATCGATCCGTTTGGCCGCGTGGTGGCGCAAGCTCCCACGGGCACGCGAACCACGCTGCTTGCTCCCTATTCACTGCGCGCCGAGACCACCTTCTACACCCGATACGGCGATTGGTTCCCTTGTCTGTGTGCGATAATTTCCCTGGTCGGGTTGCTGTTCCGCAGGCGTTTGGGCGCCCACATGACGCAACCCCAGCCAGTGTAGCGAAGGCTGCAATCACCGAAGCCGTGGTGAACGCGGAATGCACTAATTTCTAAACTGCTCTAGAGCAGTGGGAGGGTTGGTGTATTCCCAAAACGACTATTCCAGGGTGTCACCCTGAGGAGCGTCCGTGAGGACGCGACGTGAGGGTCCATGTATTTGCTTTTTCCGGCCTTCGGATGATGATCGGTGAAATGCATAGATCGTCACGTCGGTTCGCAAAAGCGGCGAACCTCCTCACGATGACAACTCGCAGCGAAGGATAGACTAATTTCTAAATTGTTCTAGGAGCCATAACATAGCATGCTTGATGAACTCGAACAGCAATACGCTGCCCTGAAGGGGAAGGTCCACGAGCTTCGGGAGTATCTTTGACCCGCCCAGATTGCAAGGGCAGCTCGCCGAATTGGAAAAGCTGGTTGCAAATCCAAACTTCTGGTCCGATTCTGAAAAATCTCAGAAGGTAATGCGTGAGCGCAAACGCCTGGAAGACGCGCTTGCAACCGACGGCGATCTGGCGCGACGTAGCGGGGACATCTCCGCCTACTTCGAGCTGGCCCGCGAAGGCGAGCGCGTTGAGGAAGACCTGAAGCGCGAGTTGGATTCCTTGCGCGAGACCGTCGAACGCCTGGAAACCGAGACGCTGCTTTCGGGCGAAACCGACCGCAATAACGCCATCGTGACCATCCATCCCGGCGCTGGCGGCACCGAATCGCAGGACTGGGCCGAGATGCTGATGCGCATGTACCTGCGCTGGTGCGAACGTCACCGCTTCGAAACCGTGCTAAACGATTATCAACCGGGCGAAGAGGCGGGCATCAAGTCCGCCACCTTCAGTGTCGGCGGGGAGTTCGCCTACGGTCTGCTCAGCGGCGAGATCGGAGTACACCGCCTGGTGCGCATCTCGCCATTCGATCAGGCCAAGCGGCGTCACACCTCCTTCGCCAGCGTCTTTGTCTCGCCGGAAATCGACGAGAACATCGACATCGTGATTAAGCCGGAAGACGTGCGCATTGACACTTACCGCTCCGGCGGCGCCGGCGGCCAGCACGTCAACACCACCGACTCGGCCGTGCGTATCGTCCACATTCCGACCGGGATCGTGGTGAGCTGCCAGAACGAGCGCTCGCAGCACAAGAATCGCGAACGGGGTTTCAAGATTCTGCGCTCCAAGCTGTACGAATTCGAGCTGGAAAAGAAGCGTGAGACTTCGAGGCTGATCGAAGACTCCAAGCTCGACATCGATTTTGGCTCACAGATCCGGTCTTACGTCTTGCAGCCCTATCGCATGGTGAAGGATCATCGCACGAAGTTCGAGGTCGGCGATGTCGATCGTGTTCTCGATGGCGACATCGAAGGGTTCATCCGCGCCTACCTGCTCATGAGGCGCGCCGAACAGAAGGTGTAAATGCCGCCGGCCCGCCCGCGAGTCCGCGAGTTTGCCGGACGGTTGGAGCTGAGAAAGTGGCGAAAAGCGAACTGAAGAATCCTCTTTCGACGAGGTTCGACCGGGCGCTTCAACTGGCGCACGATTTGCACCGCCGTCAGCCGCGCAAGAAGTCGGATGTGCCTTACATCGCGCATCTGCTGGCGGTGACCGCCATTGTGCTGGAGAATGGCGGCGACGAGGATACCGCCATCGCGGCGCTGCTGCATGATGCGGTCGAAGATCAGGGCGGACAACCGACACTGGACAGGATTCGCCGCGAGTTCGGTGAGAGAGTTGCCCGCATTGTCTACGAGTGCAGCGATGCCGATGGCGAGCCCAAGCCGCCCTGGCGCTTCCGCAAGGAGCAATACCTGCAGGCGCTTCCGCACAAGTCGATGGAGGCCCTGCTGGTTTCCTTCGGCGACAAAATTCACAATTGCCGCTCCATCGTGCGCGACCTGCGCCGGGATGGAGCGCCGGTTTGGAACCGCTTCGAAGGCCGGCGGGACGGCACCCTTTGGTACTACCGGGAACTGCTTGAGAAGTTGCCCCGGGAGCCGTATGCTTCGCTGTACGATGAATTCGCCGCCACTGTGCGCAGCTTGAACGAAGTGGCGGAATCGTGTTGACATGCCGAGTCTTCTCGACCTCATTCTCAGCTCGTCCGCGCCGCCTGCGGTCATGCACAATGCCGCTTGCGGCAAGCTGAACGTCCCTCCGATGGCGCGCCTGGAAATCCTGGTCCATCTCGCATCGCATCCCGAACTGGGCGAACAGGCGCGGAGGTCATTGCAGGCGTGGGACGAACAGGAATTGGCCGTCATCTGCGGCGCAGCGGACACCCCCGCGAGTGTGGCCGAGTTCTTCTTCCGCTCAGGCACGGAGCGGAAGCCGATTATTGCCGCCCTGCTGCGGAACCCGGCGGTTACCGAACCGGTGGTGACGCAATTTGCCGAGAAGGCTGCTTCCGAGATGATTCCAGGGATCATCTTTGCCGCCATCGATCGGCGCAGCCGGTCGCTCCTGGTTTCGCTGGGGAGCAATCGTAATTCCTTGGCCTTCCGGCACGAGATCGAAGAAGCCCTTCACGAGGTCGAGCAAAGTTCCGATGAAGAAGCCGAGGCGCTTGCGCGCTTTCAGCAGGAGCACGCCGACGAAATTGCCGCCAACCAGCACGTGCCGTTCGAGCTGACGGTTGTTTCTTCCGACGAGAAAGACGAACTCGCCGAGCTGCTTCCCTTGGTTAAGGGCGACCCGTCAACCGTGATTGACCAGAAGGTGATTAAGCCGGAGCAGCGCGAGCAACTTTCCACGCTGCAAAAAATCGCCTCTCTCAGCGTGAATGAGCGCGTGCAACTAGCCATGCGCGGCTCCCGCGAGGAGCGCATGATCCTGATTCGTGACGGCGTTCGCGTGGTGGCGGTAGCCGTGCTGGAGTCCCCCAAGGTGAGTGAACAAGAGATGGAGTCATTCGCCAACATGAAGAATGTGCAGGAAGTTGTGCTGCGCGGCATCGCCCACCGGCGCCGCTTCATGAAGGTTTACGGAGTTGTCAAAGCACTCGCTTCCAATCCGCGCACTCCGCTCGAAGTCGCTCTACCGCTGGTCAAGAGCCTGCTGCTGGTCGATTTGAAAAACCTGATCAAGAACCGCAGCGCCCCCGACATGGTGCGCCGCATCGCCACAAAGTCGTTTTTGGAAAAGAGCAAGACTCATAACAAATGACGCCGCGATAGCGATTCCGTTATTGGTGTGTCCGAGAATCCCGAACGGAATGTCATGGCGACCGGAGCGTCGAGCGCCTGTGGCCGGAGCGGTGCGAGCTGCGTATCCCGGCATTACATTCGAGAAGCAAGAAGCTGTTCGGGCGCTCGCCATGACAGTCTAATATCTCGGGGGATGTACCCACTGGAAAACTGCCTTCATGCCAAACGACACCGATCGCATCACCCAATTACTGCAGCAGGCCAAAACCATAGCCGTCGTCGGGCTCAGCGACAACCCGATGAGAGTTAGCTATGACGTTTCCGAGTACATGCAGCGCAACGGATACCACATCATCCCCGTCAATCCCGCGATTGCCAGCGCGCTGGGCGAGAAATCCTATCCCGCCCTGAGCGATGTCCCCGAAAAGATCGACATTGTTAATGTCTTCCGCCGCTCGGTTTTTGTGCCCGATATTGTCGATGAGGTGATCCGGCTGAAGCTGCCGGCGCTCTGGTTGCAGGAAGGCGTAGTACACGAAGAGGCAGCGGAAAAAGCGCGCCAGGCGGGAATTTTTATGGTGATGGACCGCTGCATCCTGAAGGAGCACAGGGCGCGGAAGCGGTAGCGCTATCCCTCGCAATGCTCATGGCGGCGATTGCATTGGTGGCCCACTCAACGCGATTTTCGTTGAGTGGGGTAGTTTAGGAAGTGAAAAACACAATGCATCGCTGCGATCGTGCAAGCGGAAGAACTGCCCCACTCAAGCCAACAGAAGGCTTGAATGGGCCACCAGCCAAGGCGATGGCAAGGCCTGTTCTTGGCACGTACCCAAAAGCTATGGGTGGCCCACCCTAGTATTACTACGTTAAGTTATTGACAGTTCTTTCGTCGGGTGCTACCGTTGCGAGCATGACCGACGCCCAGGTCGAGAAGTGCGTAAGGCGCTTGCAACAGTTTCTGGCAGATCTGCTGG
>Ga0187888_1000899_pt1 | contig 30415 bp, 24 predicted proteins | sample June2016WEW_7_40_FD_132987 | JGI IMG/M metagenome (GOLD analysis project Ga0187888, IMG submission 132987) | Peatland microbial communities from SPRUCE experiment site at the Marcell Experimental Forest, Minnesota, USA - June2016WEW_7_40 | ecosystem: Environmental > Terrestrial > Soil > Wetlands...
CATCCTCTCGGGGTCGCGGGTTCCCTACGCTCAGGCGCGCGACGGACTTTTCCCGCAATTCCTGGCCGGTGTGCATCCGCGCTTTCGCACCCCGGCGGCGGCCATTGCGGCCCAAAGCGTCATCGCCGGTCTTTTCGCCCTGACCGGCCAGTACGAAGGCCTCTTCACCAAGGTGATCTTCGCCGAGTATCTCTTTTACGCCCTGGTGACCGCGGGGATCTTCATCCTGCGCCGCCGCGAACCCGGACTGGAACGCCCCTACCGCACCTGGGGATACCCAATCGTACCTGCAATCTTTGTTGGCCTCTCGGTCGTGGTGCTGGCGAACACGTTGCACCATCAGTGGCCGGACGCAATGTGGAGCGTGGCGCTGGTCGGCAGCGGCGTCCCCGCGTACTTCGTTTGGAGCATCTGGAAACGGCGGTGGGGGCAATCCCCCTGATGTGGCGCGGGCGGGAGAGCGTGTGAAGAAATCAACCACAGAGGCGCTGAGGCACTGAGAAGGGCCCTTACTTTGAGCTCTCTGTGCCTCGGTGTCTCAGTGGTGAACCGCGAATTTGGAATCGCGGCGTTCCAGGACTGTGTTAGAATTCGTTTGGCCACGTACGATCTGGAACCATTCACGGCTGGGGCGCCGTGCCCAACTGATAAGGAATTCTTGGATATGCGATTGATTGCAAGCCGCTTTACTGTGATCATAATATTAATAGTTGTGATATTGCCCAACTTGGCAGCCAGCCGGCCGTCGCGCGCCGCCGCAAAGCCTGCCGTGAAGCTCGACCCGGAGCTGGTCAAGGCGCGAGGGCAGGTATTGGGCGCCAGCCCTTTGGCGATGTACTACTATGCGCCCGGCCCAGTGGGTCTCGAGTCCCTCGCGGAGCATGTTGCCCAGATGACCCTGGTTGCTCCCCAGTCGTTTGCGGTGGATGAGGGGGGCGCGGTGGAGGGAGAAGTCCCCCCCGTGGTGCTTGAAGCCGCGAGGCGCGCCGGGGTTGCGGTGATGCCCTTGGTCGTCAATCCGGGCTTTGACCGGGGTGCGGCGAGGGCGCTCCTGCGCAGCCTCAAGGCGCAGCAGCGAGCTGTGACTAACCTGGCCCGTCTTGCCGAGCGCTATGATTTCGTCGGCTGGCAGCTTGACCTCGAGTATATCGCCCCCGCGGACAAAGCTTACTACACCCGGTTTGTGCAGCGCGTGGCGGCGCGGCTGCACAGTGAAGGCCGCCTGCTCAGCATTGCCGTGGTCCCTCGTTTCTCCGATGTCTATCCCGATCTTAATCCGAGGCATGAATTTCACAGCGGCGAGTGGGGCGCCCCCTACGACTTTCGCGCCCTCGGCCGGGTAGTCGATTTCATCTCCTTGATGACCTACGACCACCACAGCAACGCCACGCCTCCCGGGCCGGTGGCGGGCTACGATTGGGTGAAGGCCGCGCTGGAGTACGCCACGCGGCGCGTTCCCAGCCAGAAGCTCCTTCTCGGTATCCCCTTTTACGGCAGGGAATGGATAACGAACGGCGACGCAATCTCAGCCCACACCCTCAGTTTCGCGGACGCCCGCAATCGTATGGACCATTTCAGCCTCGACGGACTTTGGGATGAACGCTGGCGTACGCCCTGGTTTCAGTACAGCGATGCCGACGGCGTGCATACCGGCTGGTACGAGAATAGCCGGAGCCTGGAAGCTAAATTGGGGCTGATGGAGGAGTTTCACCTGCGAGGCTTTGCCGCATGGAAACTGGGAGTTGAGGACCCCGCATTCTGGAGCTTGAGCTCCTTAAAAGAACGACCTCAGCCCCAACATCGACGGCACACGACGCATTCGGCAGGTACTCGCGCATCGCTGAAGAGAAATTGACGATTGTCGATTGCCGATTGGGCAACCCTCTCTTGTCATTCTGAGCGAAGCGAAGAATCTCCGCTGTGCGAAGCATCCAAAACCAACTGCCGAGATCCTTCGCTTCGCTCAGAATGACAGGTGCAATCGGCAATCGACAATCGGCCATCGTCAATCCATCGTCAATCGTCCATCGCCAACCGGCAATGGCGCTGTGGCGTCGCGGTTTGCGAAGGCAGCCCTGCTTGCCATCTTACGAACTGAACAGAAATGCCCGCGTCGCCGTGGACATTAAGCCTATTAGATTGCTTATTCTTAACCAGGGTTGCCGTGCCGCGGAACTTCGCCAAGTGGTGTGTTTTCAATCCCGCTGCGATGCGCCCGGGCGGCACTCAGGGTCTCAGGAATTGCGGGCGTCCAGACGGGAGGTGCAACCTAAGAGGACGACAATACGTCCTCATTTGATGTACGATCATTCTGAGAGGAGGAAGTGACAATGTACAAACGGTTCCTGACCGTTGTAGCAAGTGGATTGCTCGTTTTGGGTGTGGCGTTGGGCGCCAACGCGCAAGAGCCTGGGCCGCCACCGGGCGGGCAAATGGGCCAGCGCCATCGCATGAGTCCGGACGAGGAAGTTCAGAGACTGGACAAGGCGCTGAAGCTAACTGACGATCAGAAGACTTCGATTAAGCCGATTCTGGAGGACCGTCAAAAGAAGATGGAAAGCCTCCGTTCAGACACCTCGCTGTCCCGAGAAGACAGGATGGGGAAGATGAAGAGCATCATGGAGGAGAGCAACGGCAAGATTCGCGACGTGCTGAACGACGACCAGAAGAAACAGTTTGACGAAATGCAACAACACAGGCGCGGCCGCATGGAGGGTCACGCGCCGGGCGGGCAGCCACCGGCGCCACCGCAACAGTAGATTTGAGGGGCGGCGCTCGCATGGGATTCTATGTATGCGCCGCCCGCTATTATTGGGGGTAGTGCAGACCCAGGGAAGCAGGTCTGCGTTACGCGCTAGCCTCTAGCTGCCGCTCTCAGCCGTTGGCACGCCGTTCCCTTTATATCTCTTGGCCATTTCTTCAAGCGCGATGGGAGCATAATCGCCGACGTGGCCCGCCTGGCCGAATTGCGTCATGCGCAATGCCACGACCTTCTTCATCGCCTCACGCGCGGGCTTCAGGTAGCTGCGCGGATCGAACTCTTCCGGCTTCTCCCAAAAGACTTTGCGGATAGCGCCGGTAATGGCCAGACGGTTATCCGTATCCACATTGATCTTACGCACGCCATTCTTGATGCCGAGCTGTATTTCCTCGACGGGCACGCCCCACGTCGGCTTCAGCTTGCCGCCGTACTGGTTGATGATATCCTGCAAGTCTTTTGGGACGCTCGACGACCCATGCATCACCAGGTGGGTGCTGGGCAGCCTCTTGTGGATTTCGATGAGGCGGTCCATTTTGAGTGTTTCTCCCGTGGGTTTCTTGGTGAATTTGTAGGCGCCGTGGCTGGTGCCAATGGCGATGGCCAGTGCGTCCACTCCCGTCTGCCCGACGAACTCGACCGCCTGAACGGGGTCGGTAAGGTGGCTGAGTCCATCCAGGCCCGCGCCATGGCCGTCCTCAATGCCGCCCAGGCAGCCGATCTCGCCTTCTACGGTGACGCCCTTGGCATGCGCCATTTCCACAACTTCACGCGTTGCCGAAACGTTATACTCGAACGTTGACGGCGTCTTGCCGTCCGGCATCAGCGAGCCGTCCATCATGACGCTCGTGAACCCCATGGCAATCGCCGATTTGCAAGTGTCCACGCTATTACCGTGGTCGAGGTGCAATACGGTGGGAATCTCGGGGTAAAGCTCGGTGGCCGCCAGCATCAGGTGATAGAGGAATCGGTCCTGGGAATAACTGCGCGCCCCACGGCTGGCCTGTATGATCACCGGCGACTTGGTTTCGCGAGCTGCCTCCATAATCGCCTGGATCTGCTCCATATTGTTGACGTTAAAAGCGCCAACTCCATACCCGCCGCGCGCGGCTTCGTCCAGCAGTTGACGCATAGATACTAGTGGCATAGCAAGTATTCTCCTTCGATTTCTGCGGATTCTCTAATCTGAAATCTCAAGTCCAGAATTTCGAGATGCAACCGGGATGCCAGAACTCGTTCCCGGGAACAAAACACCATACACCAACTCAGGGCTCCTTGGGAAGTTCAGCGGCCGTACGGCGATGGTACAGTTTGATGTTGTAGCGGCGAGTTTAGCTCGCCCAATGGCGGCGTAAAGCCGCCTCTACATCAAAGTGTACCACCTTCGAACTTCGAGCCGTCGGCTACTCGGAGGGTGCGAAATACCCAGGCCTGGCGCGTACCTGCAATCCTTTTTGCACGGGTTCGATCGTGATATTGCGGAAAGTGCCATCGTGAGCCCGGTTGGTGGAGACGTAAGCCAAGCTGTACTGGCTGCGAAGTTCACGCCCGATCTCCCGAAAGTCCGCGGCAGTTTCATCGGCTTTGAAGGGGAAGAAGGCGCGGCCTCCTGTCTGCTCGGCCAAGCGCTTCAAAACCTTGTCTCCGTGCGTCTGCACTCCGGGTTCGCTGGTACTGACCGCGTAGAGAGTCACCTCGGCATGTTGCGCCATCGCCAGCGCTTCCTCGCGAGTGTGCTCGCTCTGGTTATCCTCGCCGTCGCTGATCACGATCATCACCCGGCGAAGATAGGGCTCGGGAGGCGGAAAGACAAGCATCTTTTCTCGGCAGGAGGAATAAATAGCGTCGAACAGGGTGGTCACGCCACCGGCCATCAGACCCCGAATTGCCGTGGAGAGCTTCTCGATGTCGCCGGTGTAGTCCTGCACCGTCTGCGGTTGCATGTCGAAGGCCTCCACAAAGGCCAAGTCTTTGCCGGGGCGCAGCGTGGTCTCAAGGAAATCGACGGCGGCCTCTTGCTCGAACCGCAGCCGATCGCGAATGCTGGCGCTGGTGTCAACCAGCACGCCGATGCGCAACGGAAGATCGGTTTCGCGGCTGAAATACCGGATCGACTGTGGCTTGTTGTCCTCGAAAACGCGGAAGTCCTCCTTCGCCAGACCGCTCTCCAGGTGGTTCCTCTTATTAGTCACCGTCAACAGGACGTTGACCAAGTCAACCCGCACCTTGATATTCTCTGCGGGATTTGGAGCCGGCGCCTGTTCGGAATTCGTCGCCGGCTGTTGGGCCGCAAGCAGGCCAACCAGCGCAAGAGACACGAACCACGCGAGGAATGCTTTCTTCATTACCCTATCTTCTCCGGCGATTCCGTTTCTCTCGCAACTCGCGCTCCGTGCGCGCCTCCTTCAGCTCCCGGAGTAATCCGGGCAAGGAATCATCGGGAGCCTCCCGCCGCAGATCGTCTGCACGTTGGCGAACGTACGGGACGGCACGGACCAGCATTGCAGTGACAAGTGCGCCCAAAACCGTGCTCAAGATGCCCAGGAGGAGGTGCGAGCCGAAAACGTTTACCCACCCCGCAATCAGCAATAACAAAAGCAGGACGATGAGCGCGGCAGCGATGCCGGCGGCATAATCCGCCACCCAAAAGACCCATGCTTTTCTCATTGCACCCGCAACCTTAACTCACTCGCGAGGGATTGGCAAGACCCTCAAAAGCAGTGGCTAGTGTCTGGTGCTTAGTGGCCAGTGCCTGGATCTCCGTTCCAGGGTCGCCTTTGTCCCGAACTGATATGCGCTTGTGCGCTAGCCACTAGGCACTAAGCACTAGCCACTGCCATTCTCAGTGAGCGCTGTCCGGCCCTCGATGCGGCTGGACTTTCTTCATCAGAAACATGAAGGGGATTACGGCCAATATGACCACCGCCATCAACCAGAAATCATCGAGAAAAGCCAGCATGGTGGAGTGGCGCATCAGTACTCCGTAGGCGAGGCCTTGGGCCTGGTAAGCGGCCAGCACGGGGTCCGATCCGCGCGCCGCCAGCAACTGGCTGGCTCCGCCCAGCATCGCCCGGTAGGCCGTATCGAGCGGGGTCATATGGCTCACCAGCACGGCCTGGTGGAACTGGGTGCGCCGCGCCAGCATGGTCACCACGCCTGCAATGCCCACGCTTCCGCCGATATTGCGCGCCAGGTTGATGATCCCGGTAGCGTTGTTGATCTTCTCTTTGGGAATGAAGTAGAAGGCCATAACGTTGATCGGCACGAAGAGGAAGGCCATTCCCGCCGACTGATAAATCCGCGCCGTCATCGCGGTGCGAAAATCCACCTCGAGGTTGAAGGTGGCCATGTGAAACAACGAGAGCGAAAGGATTGCCAGCCCGAACACCACCAGCCAGCGCGACTCGATATGCGTCAAGAGCTTTCCCACCACCGGCAGCAGAATGACCACCAGGATTCCTCCCGGCGAAAGCACCAGGCCGCTCAAGAGGGCCGTATACCCCAGCAAGGTTTGGAGAAAAATGGGCAGCAGCGCGGTGCTGCCATAGAGCACTACCCCCAGCATAAACATGGTCATGGTGGCGATAAGAAAATTGCGTTCCTTGAGAAGGTGGAAATCCACCGCCGGATCTTTCTGGCTGAGTTCCCAGAGGAAGGCGCCCAGCAATCCTACCGCCGCCACCACCGTGCACGAGATGATAAAGTTCGAGCCGAACCAGTCTTCGCGCTCGCCTTTATCCAGGACCACCTGGAGGAAGCCCAATCCGACGCTGAGCAGGCCAATGCCGATGTAATCAATCCGGGCCCCTTCGCGAAAGCTCTTCCGCACCAGGTATGGCGGATCGAAGACTAGAAAAAGCGTCAGCACGAGCGAGATGACACCCACCGGAATGTTGATGAGGAAAATCCAGCGCCAACTGTAGCTGTCCGTGATCCAGCCGCCCAGTGTGGGGCCGATGATGGGCGCCAAGACCACGCCCATCCCGAAAATCGCCATGGCCATGCCGCGTTTTTCCTTCGGGAAGCTTTCCAGCAGAATGGCCTGTGAGATGGGTTGCAATGCGCCCCCGCCTGCGCCTTGCATAATCCGGAAGATGACGAGCAGGGGAAGACTCGGGGCGAGACCGCAGAGCAGGGAACTCAACGTGAATATGACTACGCAAGTCATGTAGAAGCGTTTGCGCCCGAAGATCGAGGAGAACCAACCGGTGAGCGGCAAGACAATGGCGTTCGAAACCAGGTAAGAGGTCAGAACCCAGGTGCTTTCATCAACGCCGGCCGAGAGATTGCCGGCAATGTGGGGCAAGGCCACGTTGGCCACGCTGGTGTCCAGGACTTCCATGAAAATCGCCAGCATGACGGTGAAGGCAATTAACCAGGGATGCGTTTCACCGTTTTGTCGCGCTCGAGCCAGAAAAGTTCGCATACGAAGGTCACGGGTGGTGCAGGCCTGCTCTCCAAGGTCTGTAGCTGTCCAGATCGGCACAACACCCAGCTAAGGCTAACCCAAAGGCCCGGCGAGTGGTAGAGACGAATTGCCCGAAGTAGCACAGGCACTCTTGCCTGTGCTGCGGTACTTGGCGGAGTGAGCTAACCTAGAGCACAGGCAGGAGTGCCTGTGCTACGTTAGAACCGTCGTATAATCCTGCTTCATGACTATGGAGGCTGACCGTGATACAAAGAGGCATGGCCCTGGTCTTTGCAGCAACCCTCATCACGTCCGGCTCGGCGGCGCAATCCGCGCCGGATTCGCACGTCCCGGCGGACGCCGAGATTCGCAAGATCCTTGCCCAGCGCATTGACGATTTCCACCAGGGAGTGGGAATTGTGGTGGGTGTTATCGAGCCCCAGGGACGCCGCATTGTGGCATACGGCGCCGTGAATCAGGGCGACACACGGCCCCTCAACGGCGACACGGTCTTCGAAATCGGCTCGGTGACTAAGGTGTTCACTTCGCTTTTGCTCTCGGACATGGTTCAGCGCGGCGAAGTCAAGCTCTCGGACCCGGCGGCGAAGTATCTCCCGGCGGACGTCAAGCTACCGGAGCGCGGCGGGCGCGTCATTACCTTGGTGGACCTTTCCACCCACACTTCCGGCCTGCCGCGGATGCCCTCCAACTTCCAGCCCAAGGATCCGTCCAATCCTTATGCGGATTACACAATCGAACAGCTCTATCAATTCCTTTCGACCTATCAACTGCCTCGAGACATCGGCTCTAAGTTCGAATATTCCAATTTGGGTGGCGCGCTGTTGGGGCTTGCGTTGGCACGCCGCGCCGGTATGGACTATGAGCCGCTGGTGCATTCGCGCATTACCGGTCCGCTCGGAATGAAAAGCACGGGAATCACGCTGACGCCGGAAATGAAAGCCAGCCTGGCGGTAGGGCACAATGACAAGTTGGAAGTAACTTCCAACTGGGACTTGCCCACCTTTGCCGGCGCCGGCGCCCTACGGTCGAGTGTTAACGACATGCTGACCTTTCTTGCGGCCAACCTCGCCTACGTCAAATCACCTCTCGCCGCGGCGATGGCTTCGATGCGGGCGTCACGCCGGACGACCGGCAATCCCGGCACCGGCGAGATCGGCCTCGGGTGGTTAATCGTCAAGCCTTCGAGCGACGAGATTGTCTGGCACAACGGCGGGACGGGAGGCTACCGGTCGTTCGTCGGATTCGTGCCCAGCACGCGGGTTGGAGTCGTCGTGCTCTCCAACACCTTTACGGCGACGGGCGTCGACGACATTGGAATGCACCTGTTGGACTCGCACGCGCCTCTGATACCGCCTCAAAAACAGCACAAGGAAATTGCCGTCGATCCGAAGCTGTTCGACGCCTACGTGGGCCAATATCAACTTGCGCCGAATTTCATTCTCACCGTCACGCGCGAGGAGGATAAGCTCTTCGTCCAGGCCACCGGCCAGCCCAAGTTTCAGATTTTTCCGGAAGGCGCGTTGGAGTTTTTCCTAAGAGACGTCGATGCCCAGATCACCTTCGAAACCGACAGTACCGGCCGCGCCGTCAGCCTTGTCCTCCACCAGAACGGCAGGAATGTGCCGGGGAAGCGGATCCAGTGACCTCGAGCAACACGCCTCTTGAAGTCGATGAACAGCCCTCTCAGCATGAATTCACGGCCCTCTCCGTGGCGTGTGAGAACAGCCCCTTCGGGGCTGGAATTGCACTTCTTATGGCTGAGGCTTGGGGTTCCAGAAATCGGGCGCGAGTGACGTGATCGCGTCCGGCACGTTGCTGAGTTCCGGCACAACGCGGTAGAGAATGTATTCCACGCCCGCCACTGTGTCGGCGTTTACCTTTTGAAATTTCTCCAGGCCCTCGTCTCCCAGCATCGACCGCATCGAAGGCGCGTGATCCAGTTCGTCCAGAGAGGTCATGAGCCGGGCGATGTGATAGGTTCCTGGGCTGCCGCCCGCCACGACCTGCGACACCCAGCGCATCCCGGCCATATTGCTTTTCTGCGCGGCGGCGTTGATTTCTTTCAGCTCCGCTTCAAACTCCGCTTCGTGGCCTGGGCGCACGCGGACGACGACGGTTCGAATCCAGCGCGATTTGGCAATAACCTGCGCGTAGGCAGCCAGGTCGGCAGGCGGGTTATAGGAGAGATCCCAGCGCCGCTGGCGGAGCTCGCCACGGGAACTTTCCAGCGTGTTGCTAAATTGCTGAAACAGCGCCGCCGCTCCAGCCGCACCGTAGGCTTTGCCGACCGCACCCATGAAAACCGCCGTGCTCTTTTCGATGTCGCCGAAGGTTTCTCGCGAACTGCTGAAGATCACCGTGTTCTGCTCGCCATATGCGACCTCGAGCGCAATCCACTTGTCGCCGTTGTTGCGGCGATTCGCCTCCACGATCTTTTTGTCAAGCGAGTCGAATTCCGCTCGTTTGTCTGGCTTGACCCTGGCAACGAACACATCCAAATATCCAGCCTGCTGGCCCAATCCCGCCGCAGCCGTAAGCACAAAGAACAGCAATGCCCCACACACTTTTCGCAACATGCTTCCCTCCTTGGTGAATAGTTGCAGTCGGATCCCTGGAACGACCTGTCTCTTTTCACTGTACTGGGGAAGGAACCGCTTGTCAATGCAAGGACTCGCACCGTCAAGGCGCGGAGGCGAGCAAAAACCCCTGAATCAGAGTCAAAAAAATAGTCAAAAACGCCCGGATTTGAGGTATTGTGTCCGTTGTGGGGATATTCTGGCGCAGGTGCGTCAAGGGACCAGCGCCGTGTTGGGAAGAATTATGCCCTGGTTTGATTGGCTGATCATCGGGTCAGTTGCTTTGCTTGCCGGAGCCACGATCGGGGCCTGGAAGCAGTCGGGAGGTCACTATTGGAGCAAGCATATTTTCAGCGCGCGGAAGAGTTCCGCAGAAGCTCCCGCTGCCTCCGAGGCGACCGTCGCGACTCAGCAGCTGCGCGCAGAGCGGTATGCCACGCAAGAATCCGTTGCGGCTGCTCTGTCGGGCGTCACCACTCGAGACCGTTTCTTGGCGTCGCTGGAGAGTGAATGGCGGCGATCATCCTACACCGGGGGCCACTTCTGCCTGGCGATCTTGGATCTCGACAGGTTCAAACAGCTCCATGACCGTGGAGGGCGGGCGGAATGCGATAAAGTGCTGGCGACAGTCGCCGCCCTGCTCAGCGGCCGATCAAGGCAGTCCAATATTGTGGCGCGGTACGGAGGCGATGAGTTCGCGACCCTGATGCCCGGGGCTAACACCTTGCAGGCGGAGATTCTGGCGGAGAGGTTGCGGGCGGCGCTGGAAGCGGATGATCTCTTGCGCCTCCGCGAGGTGACGGTAAGCATTGGCATTGCAGCGTTCCCCGACCACGGACGAACGGCCGACGAGGTGCTCAAGGCGGCGGAGTCCGGTGTGCGCCTGGCCCAACAGTGTGGAGGGAATTGCGTTAAGGTGGCCTGGCTGAGTCCCAAGGCGGAAGAAACGGAGCGCAATAAGCGGCTGCTCAAAACGTGCCTCGAAGCGGCGGAAGAGGGGATGTTTCCCGCCGCCCCAGAGATGAGTTGGAGCGCCGCGTCAATCGCGCATGAGGCGCGAAGAGGCGATTTGCCAGCCTCTGACGCGGGGCCAGCGAGCGCAGAGTCGGGCGCCCCAGAAGGCCCGGCGGAAAAGAATGCCCTTTTGAACACCCTCACTGCCCTCGCTTTCGCTGTGCAAACACAAGGGCCACATATGAAGGACCATGCTCAGGTGGTCTCGAGGCTGGCGGCGCAGATGGCCCTCAAGGCTGGGTTGCCGGTCGCCGAGGTTGAAGAGATTCGTTTAGCCGGCCTGGTTCATGATATCGGCAAAATCCACGTGCCGGAATACGTGCTCAGGAAACCTACCCTGCTCACCGCGCAGGAGTTTGAGATTGTGAAGAGCCATGCAGCCTGGGGCGCCAAAATGGTGGAGATCTCGCGGGTGAAAGGGATTGAGCGCATCGTGCTTCACCACCACGAGCGATACGATGGGAAGGGGTATCCGGCCGGGCTGGCTGGAGATCAGATTCCGCTGGGATCGCGAATGGTGGCGGTGGCGGAGTCTTTCCACATCATGGTTTCCGACCTGCGCTACAAGAGCGCCCGCTCCTTCGATGATGCACTCGTCGAGTTGCGCCGTTGCTCCGGGACGCAGTTTGACCCGCAAGTCGTTTCGACTTTCCTCGAATGGGTACAAACGCAGGTTGCTGCTCCCTCGCGCAGCGCGGACTGAATGGCAGAGGCTGAGGGCCAGCCGGCGAATGGCCGCCTTGGGCTGTTGGCGGCGAGCCTCGACTCGGCAGGGAACTGCGAGCTATCTGGACTCCGGCACGACCTGAACTTTCCGCCGGCGGTCAATGGCTGCCGAAGACGCCTCAGTGGGTTCTTCCACAATCTCCACGCTAAGTGCGGTCAATCGCAGCACTCTATACTTGCCGGCGAACAACTCCCCTTCGTGCACCAGAAAGACCTGGTCCTGATATTCGACAATCGCCTCTTTCTCTCCCCCAGCTTTTTCGACGTATCCAATGGGTGTGACTGAGGAGCGGCCCGCAACTACATCCGGCACGGCAGTGACAAATGCCGGACTATTGGCAGGCTGGAGGTTCTCCGGCGGTTTGGGGCGGGATTGATCGCCCGTATAGTCAGCCAGCGGCTCTGCTTGCAGCGCCGCCTCGGACTGCGATTGTGCATCCTCCGCAGGGGGAGCCTGTGGTGGCTGGAGTTGAGCGACAACCGCCGCACCCTCCCCTGTGGGCGAGCCTGTATCGGGGGCCGAAACGGCCGCAGACGGCTGATCAGCCTCGAGAGTGGGGGCTTGCGGTGGATTGGATGGCGGCGGCGCCAGGGCTAATTGCAGTTCGGCCGGCGAAGGCGCCGGAATGTGGAAGCTCTTCATGAACTCCTTGGTCTCCTCGATCAGGCCGATGTGTTCACCCTCGGCAACAATGGCCTCAACCTTCCCATCTGCTCTCTCCACGTAGCCTATATCTTCCCGCGGCGGCGCTTGCGGGTTGACGGCCGAGGCTGCGATGGGACCAGGTTCCCCACTGGTTGAATGCGCACCCTGAGCGGCCCGGAATTTCGCTTTGGCCCATTCCCCAGCAGGGCCTGACGCTTCAGGCTGCCCGGCTTGAACGGCGGGCGACGGGTTGGGATGCCTGTCTGCCTTGTCGGCCGCTTGCGCAGTCTCAGCGCTGACCTGAAACTTCACTTGGGTCCATCCCGCGGCGGATTCGGCCGCCCCAATTCGCCCGATCTTCACGGCTGCCTGCTCCGGCGCGGCGCCGGAGTGCTTCGCAAGCTTCTCGGCCGAGGGCGCGTTATTCGCATCCTTCCCGAGCCCTCCCAGCACAACCCGCACCTTGCGTATTCGATCGATTTCATCTTCCGCCTGCGTCGCCTTACCCCAATCAATATAGATTGCCGAAGGGTAACGGGCCAGATTAGCGGCGGCCTCCCGGTTGGTCCTGCCATCCGCAGATGCCTCCGTTGCGGAGGAAGTCGGCGACTTGGCCACCCAGGAGGTCGACAGTTCACTCGCGGTCCGCAGGGCGCTAACGTCTTCGTTCGTGAACATTCGGGGCTGTTTCTTAGACTTTGCGCGCTGCGCCTTGAGTTGGCGCGCCACATCACCGAGCGGCACCGAACCCGTCCAGTTCTGTGCCTGCGCTACTCCAGTCCCCAGACCTAGAGCCAAGCCGGCCGACAATACACCCGCGGTTAGACCCTTCATGGCCGAATTCTCCCTTACCGGCGAGCCACCGGTTCTCCTAATTTACCCTGTTAGACGCACGGAATCAACGTTAGGTTTGAATTTTCTGGGCCGCAGCATCCCACACCGCAATGCTCTGTTGGTAGTAAGAGGCATTGGCCATGTGGCAGGCGATGGCCGTATTGTTTCCGAAGGTGCAGTCCTCGACCACCGGCTTGCGGCTGCGCACCGCATCGAAGAAATTCTGCATATGGATTCCCCACGGGTCATGCCCGGCAGGGTTTTTGTAGACCACCGGCTGCGGTTTCTCTTTGGGCAATTGGGCGTCGTGGTCGAGGTGCCACTGCTTCTCGTACGCCTCGCGCATGGCTTGGGGATAGCCTTGTTGATACCACCCCGGGTCGTGATCCATGCCGTCCTGCGGCGTCAGGGTTAAGGATTCGCCTTCGGGACCGCCGGTCACCTCCAGCAGGCCGCGCGTGCCATAGAACTTCGTGCCCTGGTTAAACTCACAGGTGAGCATGAGTTTGATGATCACCTTGAAGTTCGGGTAGTCGTAAAGCACATGGTGGACGTCCGGCGCTTCACGTCCGTCCTTAAAGACGTAAAGCGCGCCCACGGCAAGCGCCCGTTGAGGCGGCGCCGTAACTCCCGCGGCGAGGTGCATGCCGGTGAGCAGGTGAACCATCAGGTCGCCCGCCACCCCTGTCCCGTAGGCCCGGTAACTTCGCCAGCGCGTAAAACGGATGGGATCGAACGGAATCTTGGGCGTCTTCCCAAGCCACGTGTCCCAATCCAAGTTTTCCGGCGAGAGGCCCGGCGGCGGCATCCAACTTGCCCAAGCGCCGTTCGGAGTGTTGCGTCCTGTCGAAGCCTCAATCGTATGAAGGTCCCCGATGGCCCCCTGCGCAATCAGCTCCTTGGCTTTGTTAAATGTCCAGGAACTGGCGGATTGGGCGCCGATCTCCACGATTCGTTTGTTCGCTTCCGCCGCGCGGATCATTTCGAAGCCCTCGCTCGCCTCGTGGGACATGGGCTTCTCGGAATAGACGTCTTTGCCGGCCTTACAACAGTCCACAAGGATTTGCTTGTGCCAGTGGTCCGGTGTGGCATTAATGATGCAATCGATCTCTTTGTCATCCAGCATGTCCTGGTAGTTTCGAGTAACCTTGATGGGCTTGCCTACGATCTCGCGGGCCAGCGTGTGCCGGCCATCCCACAAATCGCACGCCGCCACGCACTCGACACCCTTGTGGAATATCGCATCGCGCAGCAAGCCCGCGCCCTGCTCGCCAACTCCAATAATGCCGACCCGTATCCTGTCGCTGGGCGGAACCGCCGTGTTCTGAGCATAGCCGGCCGGTGGGTCAACCAGAATGGTTTTGGCTGCGAGCGTGGCGCCTGCTGCGCCGCCCGTTTGTTTCATGAAATCGCGCCGGGAAATGTATCTTGTCATACAGTGCCTCCGATCATATCAGTCCTGCTTACACTCCTCTGTGCTCCGCGGCATTGTCATTCCTTACTTTATTCGTGGACACGTCCGCGCCTCCAGCCTCCCCGCAACACTATACAATAAGACGCCCGAGTTTCATGACTCAGGATTGTCGAATGCTCGACCGCGAGTGTGCCGCAGGCCTATTGCCGGGCAGGAAGACATTTTGCCTCTCGCGGGAGAAGGGAGTGGCGGGGTACCAAGACTTCGGTGCTATAGGCGAGATGAGGAGACCTCCCTAAACTGGGGTGGTCGGACGCTCGATCACGCTTTGGGCCGAGCGATACAGTTCCGGTGGTACGCGGATTCCAAAAAGAGTCGCAGCCTGACTGAGGAAAGAATGGTCCTCGCCGGACTCATCCTGGTCATCTCAACGACGCTAGCCGCCTTCTATTTGCTGGTTACCGTCCAGCGGGTCCTGCGCACTGCCATCCGTCGTAAGTGAATCCACAGTCTTGCCCATAAACAGGAAAACGCAAATCACCGGCTTCGGCGCACTGCCTCCTCCACGATAGCGAGGTCGCCACTGTCTACCGTGCCGTCCCTGATCACATCCGCCCGTGGGTCGTATCCAGGCTGGCCGGCAAAGCTTCCCATGGCGGCCTTGACAATCAGGACATCGCTGGCGTCGACCTTTCCGTCGCCATTCACATCGCCGATCAGAGCGGCTCGGGGGTTCGGGTCGAGGAGAATCTGGTAGAGGTGCCAGGCATAGCTGGTGGCGAAGACGTCGCTGAATACCCCATTGCTGACGGGAATTTGGCGCTTCTCCCCAAGTACGATAACGGTAGCGTGGGCGGGAAAGTCGCGCAAAGTAAACGTAGCGGTGGTGGCGCCTGCGGGCGACATGCTCAGGGCGCCGCCGGCCTTGGCGATGGAATCGGTGCACGGGCTGCTGTCTCTGCAAAAGAGGCTTGTTTCCTCGATGGGATTCGCGTACGGGGTTTGGTACTGCGGCAACCCGTCGTTGATGGCGAGCAGGAACGTGCAGCCCCCGTAACGTTTCAGCAGCACGTTGATCGCGGCATGAGCGCTGGAAGAGGCGACCCTCACACCGTTGCCCACCGAAGGTGTATTGAGCACACGCGCCAGGGCCGCCACTTGAAGGTTGGTCCGCGCCACCGCCGATTTCACGTTGGCGTGCTCGGGATGAAAGATCGAGTCTTCTTCCTGAAGGGGGGCAAACTGGTGGACGAAGTAAAGGAGGCCGCGTGCGCCGTGAATGATCGTCATCCAGGACTCCGCTTCGACCTCCGCCGGGGTCAGGGTTACGGAAGAGTTGTTGCTAAAGTTCACCAACTCGATGTCCTGAAGGACAGGTTTTTGGTAGTTGCTCCAGTAGCGCAGACGGTCCGTAGTTCGGCCGACCCACCACAGCGGGTGCGCATCATTCTCCGGATAGACATCGCTGGCGAGGATGTCGCCGCCCTGAATGTACACAGGGTAATCGTTGAGTCCGCGCGCCGCAGAACAGCACGTTCCTCTGTGGCCTTCGTAACATGAACCGGAGTTAAACCCCGTCCCTTGTCCAAGACCAAGGTAGACGGGACGCTTCTGGTCGGCAACTTTGAGCGATTTATACTTGCTGATAATAGCAGAGGGCAGAATGCAATCGCCGTAACCCCCGCCCGGCAGCGACTGCGCATTGTCCGGCTCGTCGACTTGTATCCAGCCGTTGATGATCGGATCGACTAGGTGGCGTGCAGCGTCCGCTCCGGCCAGCCCGCTCTCCTGGTCCCCAAGAACCTGCATGTTGTACTGCCGGAGCAGAGGCAGGATTGGACCCTCTTTCGGATTTACCTCCACGGTGCCGTCCCAAAGCCCAACAAACTGGTTCACGCCGACTGCCTGATACAATCCGGCTTTGCTCGGACTCTGCAACCAGACTGCGCGCATGAAATAGTCCGGGCTGGAGGAAGGGCCTAATGAAAACTGCGCATAATACGCGGGACCGCCTTCCCAGGGAAGGTAGATGTCCTGGGCGGGTGTTCTCACTGCGCCTGCGCATAGGATCACAAGCGCCGTCATGCTCCCGAGGCCAAGCTGGTAGAGTTTTGTACGTTGCATGGTTTTCCTCACTTGATTCCTCGCACGCCGTAGGGGCGGTTCGCGAACCGCCCTTACGAACATCCAAGGAAACCATAGTCTATTGTTAGGCGTCTATCATGGCAAGAGTGCGAGAAGCCGGTTGGAGGCGGCAACGATGGGACGACTCGCATTGGCATTCTTGCTCACCGCTTTAACGGCTGCTGCCCAAAGCACTGCTGATTTGCAAAGCCGGGCGCAGCAGACAAGCCCCAAACCAAAGATCTTGGTCCCTGCGGGCACCTCGGTTCCCCTGGCATTGACCGAACCCGTTCTCGCCAGGTTAGCCAAGGCTGGAGAGAGCGTATACGCAGAGACGGCCTTTCCGGTCGTAGTGAACAACCAGATGGCGATTCCACCCGGCACCTATGTGCAGGGCCAGATTGACACTCTGACGCGGCCCGGTTGGCTCTCACCTCATGCCCAATTTCATATCCACTTTACGAAGATCATCTTCGCCACGGGTTACACGGTTGAGCTTTCAGATCTGCGGAACACCAACGAAGAGGCGCCAAGTGGTGCGCCGGCGTCCACGGTGACCGCCACGCCGCAACCTCTCGCGGGCGATGTTCTTGCCGCAGTGGCCACGCCTTATGTTGTGGTCAGCTCGGCAAGCGATGTCCTTCTCGACAACGGGTCGCAGATTGAGATGGTTCTGCAAGTTCCTGTGCGCCTGAACGCCGTCAAGGTCGCTGCGGCAGTGTGGCAATCCAAGGCGAGGCCGCCTTTCCAGTTCAAATCTGCCACGCGGTGCCGCCCCATTCCCGCCACGCTGGGGACGCCAGACACGGTCATACCCGGCACGCCCGGCACGTCACCGACGGTCATCCCGGGAGGTCCGGGAATGCCAGACACCGTGATCCCGGGTACTCCGGGCACGCCCTCCACAGTCGTCCCCGGCACTGCGGGTACGCCGGCGGTGCCCTGTCCGGGTCCGCCTGTCGTGGCCTCCAACCCCAAGCCTCAGAGTTACAGGAAGCCGTTCCAGATCGCCTCGCCGCTCCGGGTTTCCAACACGCTTCTGACTGCGGGGAGTTATCAATTTGCCTGGACTGGATCAGGCCCCTCAGCTCAGGTGGAGGTTCTTGAGAACGGCAATTCCGTGGCTCGTGTGCCCGCGCGCGTCGTCCTACTGAACGCGGAATCGCGCGCGGACACGATGGGAACGAGCCCCAATGCGGATGGCTCGCTATCTCTCGAATCGCTCCGGTTTACCGGAGAGAAGCTGGCGTTATACTTCGATCAAGGCGCGGGATAATGCGCAATTCGATGGCGCGGGCAGTCCTGCCGGTGCTACAGAATGCGGAATCAAGCCTACAGACGTACAAAATGAGAGGTGTTCATGCGAATTCATGCTGCGGTTGTACTTCTCGCGGTCTCGACGCTCTGCGCACAAGAACCTTCTTCGCCTCCTGAGGCGCCTCCTCCTTTAACCCACGCCTCTGTGCCAAGCGCTCCGCAGATCGAGACAATCACCATTCCTGCCGGAACTCGAATCCAGCTTGCGCTGGCCGGCCCCATTAGCTCCAAATCCCGTCCAGGAGATCCCGTCCGCGCGGTTACCGGGTTTCCCGTGACTGTCGGCAAGCAATTGGCCGTCCCGGTCGGTACTTACGTCGAGGGCATGCTGGACAAAGTGACGAAGGGCGGCCGCTCGGGACCCGGCCTGAAGATGCACTTCACCCGCCTGGACTACGTCAATGGTTACAGTGTGGATGTGTCGGGCGCGAACGTTCAAGCCGACGCGCACAGTCCCACGCCAAGCCCTGCCCAGGCCGCGGGGCTCGCAGGCCAGAGTGGCTCCTATAATTCCTTCGCCGGGTCAACGCTGCCTCAACCAACGCTTCAGGCCCCGGCTTCACACATCGGAACGGCCATAGGGATTGGAATCGCCGCTACGGCGGCCGGGATCGCGATCCCCTTAATCCTCATTCACCACGGGGGAGGGAGCGGAGGAGTGCTTTTCGAAGCCGGATGGCAGTTTGAGATGCTGCTGGAGAGCCCTGTCTCAGTGGATGCTGCGAATGTAGCCGAGGCTGCCTCCCACGCTCCGTAGTACGGCGCGGATAGTGTATACTTCAGCGAGAAGAATCAGGACGGGCGTGTGACGGTAGGGAGGCCATCGGTGCGCAAAATCTGGCTGATTATCAAGCGTGAATATAGCACGCGGATCAAAACCAAGGGCTTCGTGATCGGCACGATCGCGGGACCTGGTTTCGCCGTCGGTATCCTGGCCTTTTCGATTTTCATCGCCACGCGGTTGACCGACCAGACAATACGGCTCGCCGTCATCGACAACGTGGGAGGTCTCTCGCCAACCGTGGCGTCAGCCCTTGATGTCAAGCTGCCCAACGGCAAACCGGAATTCCAGGTGGTGAGAACCGTCGCCCAGCCTCCCTCGGAAGAGGCTGTGCGCAAGGAATTACGTGCCGCCATTCGAGGCGGCCGTCTGGACGCTTATCTGGTGATCAGAGCAGGGGGCAAAGCGGAGTTCCATACGAAGAACCCAAGCGACTTCACGCTGATCGAACCGATCACTCGCGCCGTGCACGAGGCCGTCCTGTCCTCGCGTCTCGAGGCGCGCGGTGTGCACGTCAGTGAGATCCGGGATGTGACGCGGGGCATCGACGTCAAGATTATCAAAATCACCAAATACGGCGAGGCGGAGGATTCCGGCGAGACGTTCTTTGTTGCGGTCTCATTGAGCATGCTCCTTTATATTTCGCTAGCGATGTATGGCGTCATTACTATGCGCTCGGTCCTCGAGGAAAAGACCTCGCGCATCGTGGAAATTCTGGTTTCCGCTGTTCGCCCTTTCCAACTCTTGACCGGCAAGGTCCTGGGTGTCGCGGGCGTCGCCTTCACCCAATATCTGATCTGGATGACCTCCGCGGCCCTGCTTGCAACCTACGGCGCTGTGGTTGCTGACAGCGTGCGACCCACCGCGGACTTTCCCCATATCCACCTGTCGGCGGGGCTGCTGATTTATCCGGTCATATACTTTGTGCTGGGGTATCTGCTCTATGCTTCACTCTTTGCCACTGTCGGCGCTGTCGTTTCGAACGAACAGGACGCGCAGCAACTCCAGATTCTCGTTATGATGCCCCTCATCTTCAGTTTCGTGATGTACATCATGGCGGTGCGTGAGCCGAACTCCCCCACTGTGGTGCTGTTGTCCGAGATTCCTTTCTTCAGCCCCATCCTCATGGTTTGCCGCATGGCTGCCGAGCCGCCTCCGTTCTGGCAGATCGGCCTTTCAATTGTCTTGCTAGGCCTGACGACGGTGGGTGTGGCTTACGTTTCGGCGCGTATCTACCGCGTGGGCATTCTGATGTACGGCAAGCGGCCTTCGGTGGTAGAGATTCTAAGGTGGATAAGGTATACCTAGCAGGTCAAGGATGTAGCGGCACCTTTACGCCGCCTACGCGCGCTCGAATTAGCGGGGATATGGCGGGATAAACCCGCCGCTACATCACTCGAGACAACTAGCGGCTGGCGTTGGTTTGCGGAGGGAGTGCGATTCTTCCCACCACGGCTTCCTTGGCGATGCGGAACACCATCAGCTCGAGCGCGATTTCGCCGCTCGGCTCGTAGAATTCGATGGCCTCGTTGAGCGCCCGGTCCTTCAATTCGATCCATTTATCCTGGAAGAACAGTCGCATTGTGTACCGTGAGTTCTTGATATCAGTACTCTCGAGCAGCAGCTTCACTGGTCCGACCTGCTGTTTGATCCCGTCTTTTTGTAGGGTGAAGGGTACACTGTCGCGCTCGAAATGTCCTGCCAGTTGCGCCAAGCCTTCCTGGTTGCGTTCGATCTCTTGATGCTGCGAGTTCAGCTCCCCGACTACGTTTCCCAGCCGGTCCGCAGTGGCAGCCCACTGTTGTTGAGTAGCCGTCACGTCGCTCCGAAGGGAACTGAGCGCGTGCTCGCCTTCTTCTCGGAACGCATTAAGATCCGGCGCAGGCTGCGGTGGAGCAGAGGGCTCGGGTTGCGGTTTAGCCGCCGGCGATACGCGACCGCGCAACGGCGCCGAAGGCGCGGAAGCAACGGGAGTCGCGGTCCTTGCTGGCTCCGCCTTCGCCGCCACCGCGGGGGCCGCAGGTTTAGGCGTTTTGATCTGCTGCTCCATGGAGTCCAGGCGGCGTTCGATCTCGTCGAGCCTGGCTGCGGTGCGCGTAAGTTCGGCCGTATCTGCACTCACCACGGGAGCCGGGCTGCTCCCCAAGATTTTGTAGGCGGCATAGCCGGCCCCGAGGATGGCCACCGCCGCGAGTACGTAGGTGAGCCGATCCTGCACATGGACAGGGGGTCTCGGCACCTCGCCGGGCATGTAAGACTTACGGTCGAATTGTAATCCGCCCATTCGAACCTCCTCTTTTGTCCTTTAATGACGCTGCCATGACACTTCGACGCGGCTGGGGTATCGGGCCGCCAAAGGCAGAAGAACTTCGCGTGTCTCCTTGGGAAGCAGATCAACCTGCTTTTGGCTCGACTCCCTTTGTGCGATATGCATCTCGACGCGATAAACGCCGGGAGCCAAAATGAGCAACAGAGGAGTCTTGCCGACTCCCTTTCCGTTAATCAAGACCCACGCGCCGTCGGGTTGTGAGCGCAACATCATTTTGGCCGCATCTTTGCCGGCCTTGGCCTCGAGCGCCCGGCGGTTTCCGCCCATCACATCTTCCACGTCCCGCAACGGCAGGTGCGCAGAGGGCGCCTGCTCGACCCTGGTCTCGGGTGTAGTGAGGCTGGAAGTCAGCGAGCCGATCGCCGGGTGAGCCGGCGACAGCACTCCCAGGCTAGCTGTGCCGCCTCCGACAGCAGCAACTGCTCCCGCATATTCGACTACGGCTTGCGCTGCGGCACTGCTGGCACAGAGAAGAACCATTGTGGCGAGTTGGACAAGCGTAAGCTGCCAATCCGATACCATCCGTCTATGCGTGATTGGATACGAGTTCATGATCGACTCCTCAGAAAAAGCTGATAAAGCATTCCTCGATTCTTCTGATAGTGTAGCGCTGAACCCGCAAGAAAGCACCCTGTGCCCCAAACCTGCTCGCCCTGGGCTGTGCCGCTGCGTCTTCTCGGTTCTAACATTTACCGGCTTGTCCGCCATGGCCACTCTCAGCTACTTCTGGCCTGCGACACATAGCTATCACTGCGCCGGAGCCCACGACACTCCCGACAGTGCCTTTCTCTTCAAGTTCCCTGGTTTTATTCTGGACCCTTACCCAAGAAGAATCGTAAGCAACTCGCCGGTAATTGTCAAGATCGAAAGGCGAATCTGAGACTATCTAACTGGATATTGGTTACTTCGTGGCTGCGACAGAAGCGGGGTGTTCCAGATCGCGCGAAGTGACTCTACAGGAGCAAATTGTTACCTCGGAGAGCCTGCTGCCAACGCGCAGGGGATGGTTAGTCAGATCGCATTTACTGATGCCGATCCGGCCGGTAATTCCCCTTGATCCCGTGGTGGGCCTGCAGGTCTGCTGGCGATGCGGGTTCCCGTCCGTCCCGCTAATCGCTGCGCCGAGCTGATTAGGGATCTCGTATTACCTGGGCCGCGGGGACAGTGATTTGCCGCGCGCTCTTGAAACTGAGTTGCAGGGCTGAGATCAACAAGTGAAAAGGTGTCTCTCAACCCAACCCACAACATCCGACAAGGTCCGGTTACTAAGCAAAGCAATAACCTTACGGCGAGAATCTAAAGATCAGTCGTAGCCTCAATAACTAGCCAATCCAGCCGACGGTGGCGAAAGGCCCAAGCCTACCTCACCTGCGGGACCCGTGCCTTCTTGTTGCACCAGCTCCGTGAAGTAGCTCAGGGCGTCATCTCCGTAGCCCGTTTCGACTTGCAGAGCAGTATCGACGGAAGGGCCCACCAAGGCTTCCACCGCGTGGAAGACCCATTCCCTCAGCAGGCGGCCCAACCACGCCCGCTCGATCAAATCGAACCGGCAGATACTGCTGCATGCCTCGCCTAGATCAGACCCAGTCACTCGTAAACGGCTTGCTGGGAGCAGCGAACTTCTTCGGCACCGGGGACGAACTGCGCGCGCCCAGATTCAAGAGTGTTGCACCCTACAAGTTGTCTACTCCTTTGCTGTCAGTAACTTAGCCTCTGACGACCCTTTTGGGGTGTTGCACCCTGCGCTCATCATAGGCCTGTCGCGATCACACGGCGATCATGTTCATCAAAGCATCTCCGCGGGTCCTTTCCGGGGTCGGTTGGCCCGACTTCCGGCATCCACTGTCTTTGAGGCCCCGCTCTTCGTCGCGCCCAACGTGCTGTGTAACTCTCCGTACCTGTTATCCCTCTCGGCCCGCCGAAGGGTTCCTAGCCTTTGACCGCCGTCATCGCGGAGCTAACCGTTCCCACGACCGCGCCGCGCGAAGCGTCAGCGCAGGGCGCTAGGCCTCTGGTCTCCGCCTAGCCTTCGTACGTCTACCTTTCCGTTTCACGCCTCAACTGGGGTTCGTTGGCATCCGCCAGCTCACGGTAATCGCGCATCACAATCTCACGCTCAAACTCCGTCAGATTCGCTTGCTTCATCGCTTCAACGAACCAGCCCGTAATCGTTTCTCCCACCTTGCACGAGCTACAACCATTCTGCTGAAGGTGCTGAAGATCGGGGCGCTGATTCGGGTGACGGTGCGCAAAGTGTGGATCGCGTTGGCGGGAGCTTATCCTTACGCCGAACCTTGAGAGAAGGTTTGGGGGGCAGCTCGGAACGCCCACTTGAATTCGGTGGACTGCGAGAATAGGATTGCTCTGACGCGCGCATTTGGTCAATCCTCAAAGGAACACGCCTATGCTTGATGGTAAGAAAATCTTCGTAGTGATGCCGGCGTACAACGCGAGCCGGACCCTGCGCCAGACATTTCGCGAGTTACCTCACGCCATTGTGGATGGTGTACTGCTGGTCGACGATCACAGCTCAGATGACACGGTTAAACTGGCTCGGGAGATGGGTTTGACAACCTTCGTTCACGAGTCGAATTTGGGCTACGGCCGCAATCAGAAAACCTGCTATCGGGAAGCGCTGCGTCGGGGTGCGGACATCATAGTCATGTTGCATCCTGACTACCAGTATTCGCCTAAGCTCGTCGCCGCCATGGCCAGCCTCATCGCCTTCGGCGAATACGATGTCGTTCTGGCTTCGCGAATTCTGGGCCGGGGAGCGCTGAGCGGGGGAATGCCGCTCTACAAGTACGTTTCCAACCGATTCTTGACTCTCGTTCAGAATATCCTGCTCAATTTCAAGCTCTCCGAGTATCATTCCGGCTTCCGGGGTTTTGCGGCGGAGGTCCTGAGAAACTTGCCGCTCGAGGAAAATTCAGACGACTTCGTATTTGACAACGAGATCTTGGCGCAAGTCATCTATATGCATTATCGCATTGGGGAGATATCGTGCCCTGCAAGATACTTTCCTGAGGCCTCATCGATTAACTTTGCTCGTAGTGTAAAGTATGGGTTGGGTGTGTTGGCAACGTCCCTGAAGTTCCGCCTGCAGAGGATGCGGCTGATCAACAGTCGGATCTTTAATTCCCAGGGGCAAAAGCTCCTTAAGGACTACTACCGTGAGGTTACGGATGGAGAAAGTCATTGAATCTGCCGGTCCTTCTCGATGCTGCACGGATTCCCTCAGTGGGTTCGCTTTTTGCAATGATATGATACGATTGACGGCGCGAACTGGAAACCGCGCTTTCTCGAAGCCACGCTGGATGTTCGGACAACTTCTAGTATCATCGCCGCCGGCGGCCTTTGCAGGCTCCCGGCATCATTGCAGGAGGAGCTTGTCGGAGCGTGGGAAAAAATAGCGGTACAGCCGGAAATTCACTTGGTCCGATTGCCGTTTGCATTCCCTGCTTAGCGGCGGGCTACCCTCCGCGCCGCCACCAAGAGCGCCCTCTCCACCGTCGGCAACTGGCTCTCGTACAGCTTGAAATAAACCATCTCGTAGGGCTCGTAATCCTCCCCCGTCAGGTGCTTGTAGACCTACCGCTTCAGTTCCTGCTTGCTCGATTGCTTCGCCTTGTCCAACCAGGCTGCGCTGTTGAACCCCCGGCCCTCATGGCGCGCCACCTTCGCCAGCTCCAGCGCCTTCGCCCATGCCAGGTCCTCAATCTCCGGGGTCGGAATCTGCTTCAGATGATCATGGATCGACATCAGGTAGTACGCCTTGCGCCGGCAGTCGGGAAACTTCGCTTCCAGATAATGCTCGAAGCTCTGGTACGCCAGCCGCCAGTACCCCTGATCCCGCACCTCGCACAGGTGCTTCCCCAGCTCCGCAAACTTCTGGTCCTTATGCTCCTCCATCCGCCGATCCCAGCGCAGAATCTCCTCAATCCGCCCCAGCACCTGCTGCGCCCGATTCTTATCCATGCACCGCCAGCTCCTCGACCTTCACTAGGTTTTCCTCCACTAACGCCTTCTTTCTCAGGCACAGCCCCCGATAGGCGCAGTTCATGCACTGGTTGTTCGGGTAGCGAATCCCCGACCGCGGGTAAAAGTGATTGGCTTCGATCTCGCTCGCCAGCAGGTCCAGGGTCTGCTCAAAGGCTTTCCACTGCCGCTTGCGAATGCGCGCAGGCAGGTACTGGATCTCCGGCTGCTTCTTGCGTACGAAGTTCACCAGGCAGACCTGCTGGCACTGTGCCGCCCAGGAGTAGCACACCAGTTGCGGATCGAGTTCCAACACCCGGCCCAGATTCTCCGGATAGGATTGCGTCGTGGTTTTCCACTCGATCAGGCAATGGCGGCCATCCACGTACCCGACCGCATCCACATAGGCGAGAAAATGCTTCTGGCTGAGCGGCAGGGGGCGGCGGAACTTGACCTGAAAGTCCGTGCGGCCATCGTCGATCAGCACCCGCTGGTCCTGGCGAAACTGTTCCAGCAGCGCTTGGCCCTGTTCGAGCATCTTCTCCCAGCTGTCGCCATTCGCGTACTCGAGCGGCATGTCCTTGACTCCCGCCCAGCGCTGGGTGAAGAAGTGCACCGAGTCGGGCACCAGGAACTGGGACTGGACCGAGCTTTGAAACACCCGGCCGAAAACCAGGCTGGCTTTGTCTTCCATCTCCTGCCAGCCCTCCAGATAGTGGTACTTGTACTTGAGCGGGCACTGCAGGTAAGTCGAAAGCTGCGTGTAGCTGTAGTGGTCCATGGTCTCCTTTTCCTTCCTCTCCCCGTGCAACGAGCTGGCTAAGCGTGCACGCTCTCGGCGGAAGCAGCGCAGGCGGCCGGCTCGCCCCAGAGCTCCTCCCAGCGCTCGCTGGGGGCGAATCCCTGCACGTCCAGCCGCTGGTGGCCATCGGCTCCCCAGTACGCCAGTCGGATAACCCCCTCTAGTCCTACGACTCGGCGGTCATCCAATTCCTCGGCCTCCAAAAGCTCGGGGTCATAGCGGAAATCACTCAAGAACCAGTGCAGCTTCCAGAGGGCCCGGGCGTGGCAATAGAGCCGGGTGCGCACGTGACGGCCTGCATACAGGGCAGGCTCGAGAATCAAGAACGCGGCCTTCCGGTAGGGCTTAGGAGCGTGGCCGGCGGGTTCGAAGCGGACGACTCGGGCGAGATACAAGCCTTCGACGAGCGGGATTCTTTCGCTCGGCTGGCTGAGGCCTTGAATGCGAATTCGCATGGAGGACTCCTCCTTTCGGAAACGGCGATCGAGACTGAAGGGTGCGGCGGAGGACGGGAATCTGCTGGGGCGGTAGGGACCAGGGAGGAAGCTCTTCGACCGAACAGAGGGCGATGCCGTAGGCCTTGCGGAGGGCCCGGTTGACGGCGCGGGTTTCGGCCATGCGCATTTCGGCGTGGTTGAAGATCAGGGGAGAAACATTGCCGGGATGGGCGTCGCCAAAGCCCACGAAGCCGCGGCACTTCGGTGACTTGTAGACCGTCGCTTTGAAGACCCAGAAATTCTTCTCCGGCCGGCAAAGCGCCAGCACTGGCTTCGTCACGATCCCCTGACAGTGGCGCTTAGTGGCGAGACTCAGTAAGTCTCCGTGGGTGATATAGCGACCGTTAGTGGGAACACTGCCGCCTTGGATGTCGTCGGGCCGCTTCATTCCTTTGCCATTCGCCATCTGCACCTACCCTCTCATCCTGAGCAAGTGGCTTTAGTGCGCCCTTCATACGCTTCGCACTGCTTTGCTCGAGGATTCAGTGGAATTCTTCGCCAGTCTTGCAGGTCCGGGTGGGACATCTGTATTCATTCGTTTCAGTTTGGGCCGTAGCCTTTTTCTGACTCCTGGTCCTCAACGGTCCCGGTCCGCTCGAGAATGTCTTGCAATAAAGGCGGCAGGTACGGGTACCCGCCGGGCCTTTGCGTCAGCTCCGCGTGGACCGGACACGCCTTCATGTTGTCTCGATTGTGGGCCTCGACCTCCTTCCAGCAGTAGAAGGTCTTGCCGCACCAGAGGCAGAAGGCGTAGACCGGCTTGCCGCCCTCGTCCCACATCATCAAACGCTCACTACAAGGCTTCGCTTGCCGCGAGGTGCCGGTTGATTCGTCTGCCCTCCGGTGCTCAGGGCAGGCGAGCAGTTCGATGGGGTCGTCGCACCCGCTGTGGTCAAATCCCTCCAGCGGACTCTCGCACGGCAGACAAATGCAGACAGTCGGTTCCGTGTCGGCGCCGCGCAGGGCCTTCCCTTCGCACTCCCAAGAGTGCCCGGCGACGTCACAATAATGCCGATGGCTCATTTCGGCTCCTTCCCGGTCGCATCGACCTTTAGCGTGCCCCCAGCTACCATCGCCGGCAGCAGAATCTTCTTCCTCTCGCCGCCGCAGTCGTTGGGGATGTCCTTGATGGCTTCCTGGACGGCGTCGGGCAGCCCGATGCTGGCAAGGTTGCCGCCGGGCTGCTTCGCCCAGTCGGCGTGCTCATCGACGAAACGTCACTCGCCCGTACGTGCGTTAATCCAAGCGCCTACCCGCAGGCGCCCCGTGCCCATAACCGGCCTCGCATGCCTGAGCCCTGGCTGAGATTCCCGGGTCAACCTCTCAACCCAGGACCGCCGAGCGAACTGCGCATGTAGACAGCATCAACAACGCTGATTGCCGCAGAAATCCAGGGGAAGCCGGAACGCTGGCTCTGGCTCCCAGGCAACGCCGCACGCCTTGAGCCACTTTGCGTCGACGCCCGTGAGCCGGATCTGCACCCGGCCGAAGTATGGCAGCGGGAGCGGGCGGTCAATCAAGCATGGCGCGATGCCCATCGACTTGAAAAAGGCAAAGTCGCTCCGCACGGTCTCCAAGAGCCGGTATTCAAGATCCGACCTTGATCCATCCCGCCGCCTGGCGTGCGCCCGGAGAAGGTTTCCGTTGCATCGTGGTCCTGACGCCTGCTGCCGCCCTGGCGGAAGCGCCGAAGACCTATCGTGCATTTCGCACCGCGCGGCCGATTCCAGACGTGCCACCCCGCCCGCTCCGATTGACTTGCTGCAGTTCTCCAGGCTGCCGGTTCCCGGAGCGGAGCTTTCGCGCTCCATAGCCGGATGGCTATGGCAGCAGCTTGCCGCCGCTCACATTGGTCACCGTCGTCTTTCCGGTCTTCAGGTCGATGGACTTGATGGTCTGCGAGGTCACCTGGCCGCTGTCGGTGCGCCAGGTGCCGGTGATGATTTTCTTGCCGTCATTCGTAACGACGGTGTTGTGTTCGAGCTTCATGCTACCTCCTTCGGATTGAATCTCTGAATTCCGTTTCCAGTGAGACTCCCCGTATGCCCTCAAAACTTGTTCGGGGGTGGGCTGCTAACAGGCGCTGTCGGGAGCGCTTGGTCTACAGGCGTTGTGCAACCGGTTGCACGGGCAAAATGTCCTGGTGCGGGCAGTCGATCAACGTCAGCGCCGTTTCCGTGGTCGCACCCTTTATCGTTCTCATGTGCAACCGGTTGCACATCCCTCTGGCCCTTCTCTGACGCGCCATCGCCCCCTCTCGTCCAGCCCATTCGCCCGGCCGCCTTCCTCCCCATCTGTCGCCCCTCATTCGTGCCCTGCACTATTGGTATACATTGCAGATTGGCATTTCCTGCGGATTTTTTCGGCTCTGGCCCGCCAGAATGCTGACCACGCTCCCAGAACATGACGAGTTGGTGGCCGCGGAGGAACTCCGAGGTACTCTCCAGACTCTTGATCGGGTATGACGTTGGGTCGATTTGCCGCTGCTTACGGCGAGCAGATTCTCCACGCACTGAGTGGACAATGGAGCGAAGAGTACGGTCCGGGCTTCGGCAGCACCAACATATTTAACACGATCCGCCTTCCCGCAAGAATAAGGACCGCCGTCGTAGCTGTGGGGATGTGGGAATTCCACTGCGGTCCGCCCGACTTTTACAGCCGCATATCCGCCCGCAACCGCTTGTTTCCGCGTTAGAGGTCTCAAAAGGCTTTCTCCCCAAGGATCTTGTATCGGCGGCATTCTCCCTGACTTGCTGGCTGAGCTTGAGGCTTGGTTGGCCATCAGTCGTAGGCGCAATCGATAGAGAACCATGAAGTCTCCTCTCACTCCCCGCGCGTAACAGGGCAAGATCAGCCGCCACGCCTTGGCCGTCGCCGACGACGAGTTGGGGGAGTCCCGCGTCGCGGTCGATTATCACCGGTTGCTGGGAGCACTTCAATGGTAAGCGTCCGGTAAACCCATTCTTGTAACGCGCCGCAGTATTTCCCGGCGACGTTCTCCCGATGGCTTCCAGGTAGTTGTTAGCTAGCTCCCCACGTTGGGTAGCGAGACGCAGCGAAGCGTCCGGAGTTTATGGATTGTGCACAATCGCGGAATCAGCGATAGAGCGGATCTTTGCAGTTGTTGGCTTCGGAGAACTCGCTCGGTACCCGCTCATGCCCCCAGATCTTTCGCCCGGCACGCTTTGGGCACCGAATAAAAAGCTCGTTCCGCTCTTTGAAGTATCGATCGATTGCCTCTTTCGCGGCATCTGTGGACGGGTAGTCACTGTTGTGAATGATCCCTTTAGCCATCCCACTGAAGACCGATTCGATTACGTTGAGGAACTGCGCTCCAGCGGGCAGGGGTGCGGTCTTCACGTTGGGGAAACTGTATTGAGCTGCCTGCCGGTTAATTTCATCTAAATGTGAGAACAGCTTCTTCGATATGTGCCATGAGGCCGCGTCCCACGACAGATAAATCGTACGACAGGTGCGGTACTCAGCGCGCAATAGATCCGCCATCTTGATCATCTCCTCGGTGTTCTTTTTCAAGGAGTAAAAATGGGTTATTTGATTTCCGGATAGTTCGAGCGCAGCCGTGAGGATCAACCGGCCCTTCGACTTTTGATACTGCGGGACCACATAGTCCTCGCCGGGAGCAACCAGCTTGCTCCCGCCCCTCCGCTTAATCGCGAATGGACCATACTCATCGATCGAAAAGAAGGCTTCGTCCTCTTTTAGTTCTGATAGGATTTGCTTGATCATCCCCACTTTGACGTGGTACTCGGGATCGTTGCTGGTGAGGGCATCCTTGGCTTTCCGCCATTTGAATCCGGCTGTCTTGATGAGGGCACGTATACGTTTCTTCGATGTGCCATGACCACTCTCAGCCATAATTCGGTGAAGATCATCCATCCTCCAGGAGGTACGGTTAATCCCGTGAGCGGACGGAGGCGAGTGAAGTAGCGAAAACAGGAGCTGCTCGCGCTCTGGATCAACTCTCGGCTTGGTCGCCTTCGCCGACACGACTGCATCGAGGCCGCCGTTTGCAAAGCGGGTGAGATAGCGGCGGATCGTCCTGCGCGACATCTGGAGACACCGAGCAATCACAGCCGAGCGGATGCCCCTCAGGCGACCGATAACCGCTAAGGCTTTCTTGCGTTCCCGCAATCGGCCACGCTTGATGACCCCTACGAGGCTTGATGCCA
>Ga0187888_1000900_pt1 | contig 30408 bp, 23 predicted proteins | sample June2016WEW_7_40_FD_132987 | JGI IMG/M metagenome (GOLD analysis project Ga0187888, IMG submission 132987) | Peatland microbial communities from SPRUCE experiment site at the Marcell Experimental Forest, Minnesota, USA - June2016WEW_7_40 | ecosystem: Environmental > Terrestrial > Soil > Wetlands...
ATCTCTATGTGGCAAATCAAAATGGTTTTTTGATCTCCAAGGTGTCGCCTGGCGGTAGTGTCTCCACATTTGCTTCCGGCATCGTCCAACCTGTCGGTCTGATGTTCGACAGTAGTAGCAACCTTTACGTGACGAGTTTGTTTAATGATGCTCCAATTTCACAAATAACGCCTGGCGGCCTGGTCTCCACTTTTGCCACAGGCTTTGACTGGCCTGTCGGATTAGCCCTATGGCCGCCACTTCCTCCGGTCATCCTGTTTCAGCCGCAAAGTGTTGCGGTGACCAATGGGGCCACGGCATCGTTTAACGTGTCAGTCATTTCTGCCGCGCTGCCGTTATCCTTCCATTGGCAATTCAATGGAACAAATTTAATGGACGGCGGCACCATTTCCGGCTCGGCAACAACTAATTTGGTCTTCACCCAAGTGACCACCAACAATGTTGGCAGCTATGACCTGGTCGTCACAAATGCCTGGGGGAGCGTGACCAGCCAGATTGCGACCCTGACGTTATTGTTTCCGCCCTCAGTTATTACCCCGCCGGCCAGCCAGACGGTTTTGGCGGGAAGCAATGTGACGTTCAGCGTGGCGGTGGGCGGCACGGGGCCGTTTAGCTACCAATGGCAGTTCAACGGCACGAATCTAACCAATGACATCATCATCACCGTGGCGGGCAATGGCACTGCGGCATTTTCCGGGGACAACGGCGCGGCCACCAACGCCAACTTGCAGTATCCGTTCGGCGTGGCTGTGGATGGCTTGGGCCAACTGTATATTGCTGACACCGACAATGACCGCATCCGCAAGGTGAACAGCAACGGCATTATCGCCACGGTGGCGGGCGGAGGTTCAGGAGGCGACGGTGGAGCGGCCACGAACGCCAGTTTGGATTATCCCGAGGGCGTGGCGGTTGATGCGTCGGGCAACCTGTATATTGCTGACACTGACAATCAACGCATCCGCAAGGTGGGCACCAATGGCATTATCACCACCGTGGCGGGCAACGGCAGTTCTGGTTATTCCGGGGACGGCGGCGCGGCCACCAACGCCAGTTTGGATTATCCCGAGGGCGTGGCCGTGGATGCGTCGGGCAACCTGTATATTGCTGACTCCGACAATAACCGCATCCGAAAGGTGGACACTAACGGCATTATCAGCACGGTTGCGGGTGATGGTGAGGAAGGTTATTCTGGCGATGGCGGCGCGGCCACCAACGCCAGCTTGCAATTGCCCGTTGATGTGGCGGTGGATGTGTTCAACAATCTGTATATTGCTGACTACGACAATCAACGCATCCGCGAGGTGGACACCAATGGGGTCATTACCACCGTGGCGGGCAACGGCACAAACGGCTATTCCGGGGACGGCGGCGCGGCGACCAACGCCAACTTGTATTATCCCGAGGGCGTGGCCACGGATTCGACAGGCAACCTCTATGTGGCTGACAGCTACAACCAACGCATCCGCGAGGTGTTGCTCTATGCAGGGCATCCCACGCTTACACTCAGTGATGTGGGCGCGAATAATGCCAGCAATTACACGGTCGTGGTGAGCAGCCCTTACGGCAGCGTGACCAGCGCAGTGGCGACGCTGACGGTGGTGTACCCGCCTTCGATCCTTGTTCAGCCCGCCAGCCAGGAAATTTTGCCCGGGAACAATGCGACCTTAAGCGTGACGGCCACCGGCACGCCGCCGCTCTATTACTCTTGGTTTTTCGACGCCACCAATTTGCTTCAGGCGGGCACAAGCGCATCCCTGATCGTGAGCAACCTGACTGCCGGCCCTCTTGGCCAATACACGGTCGTGATCACCAATGCCTATGGCAGCGAGACCAGCCAGGTTGCCACCTTGGCGTTTCTGCCGTCGGTGACGACCCAGCCGGCCAGCCAAACGGTCCTGGCGGGAACAGATGTTACGTTGAGCGTGGCCGTGAGCGGCACTGGCCCATTCACCTACCAATGGGAACTCAATGGTACGAATCTCCCAAACATCATCACCACGGTGGCGGGTAATGGCGTCGCAACCTACGCGGGGGACGGCGGCCCGGCCACCAACGCCAGCCTGCATTTGCCTTCCGGGGTGGCCTTTGACGCCGTGGGCAACCTGTATATTGCCGACTACTACGGCAACAACCGCATCCGCAAGGTGGACACCAACGGCATCATCACCACGGTGGCGGGCAACGGGACGCCGAGCTACGCCGGGGATGGCGGCCCGGCCACCAACGCCAGCCTCAATGGTCCTTGCGGCGTTGCCTTGGATGCCTTGGGCAGTATCTATATTGCTGACACTTACAACCAACGCATCCGCAAAGTGGAGGTGAACGGGATCATCACCACCCTGGCGGGAACGGGAACTGCGGGTTTTTCCGGGGACGGCGGCGCGGCCACCAACGCCAACTTTTATCAGCCCGACGGCGTGGCCCTCGATACCTCCGGGAACCTCTATATTGCTGACTCCAGGAACCAACGCATCCGCGAGGTGGGAACCAATGGTATCATCACGACGGTGGCGGGGGACGGCAACGACACATACGCAGGGGACGGCAGCGCGGCCACCAACGCCAGCCTGGATTATCCATACGGCGTGGCTGTGGATGCCTTGGGCAACCTGTATATTGCTGACTTCGACAATCAACGCATCCGCGAGGTGGACACCAATGGCATTATAACCACCGTGGCGGGCAACGGGACGGCAACCTACGCGGGGGATGGCGGCCCGGCTACCAACGCCAGCCTCCATGGTCCTTGCGGCGTCGCCTTGGATGCCTTGGGCAACCTCTATATTGCTGACACTTACAACCAACGCATCCGCAAAGTGGCGGCGAACGGGATCATCACCACCCTGGCGGGTACGGGAACTGCGGGTTTTTCCGGGGACGGCGGCGCGGCCACCAATGCAGGCCTTTTTCAGCCCAAAGGCTTGGCCTTGGACACGTTAGGGAATTTGTATATTGCGGATGAAACCAACAACCGCGTCCGCAAGGTGTTGCTCAATGCATGGTATCCCACGCTCTCACTCGCCAAGGTGGGTGCCATCAATGCGGGCAACTACACGGTGGTCGTGACCAGCCCTTACGGCAGCGTGACCAGCGCGGTGGCCGCGCTGACGGTGCTGTGCCCGCCCTCCATTGTTGTTCAGCCGATCAGCCAGGCGATTTTGCCCGGCAGCAATGCGACGTTGAGCGTGACGGCTGCGGGTACTCCGCCGCTCTACTACTCCTGGTATTTTGACGCCACCAACCTGATCCAGAGCGGCTGGAGCAGTGCGCTCACAGTCCAGGACTTTTCCACGAACGATGTCGGCAATTACACGGTTGTGGTCACCAACGCTTATGGCAGCGTGAACAGCCAGATTGCCGCGCTGACGGTAGGCTATGCGCCCTCAGTGGCTTCCCAACCGGTCAACAAGGCGGTATTGCTGGGATCCAATGTCACCTTCAGCGTGGCTGTGGGCGGCACCGGTCCGTTTAGCTACCAATGGCAATTTAACGGCACCAATCTCCCAAACATCATCACCACGGTGGCGGGTAATGGCGTCGCAACCTACGCGGGGGACGGCGGCCCGGCCACCAAGGCGAGGCTGTATTTGCCTTCCGGGGTGGCCTTTGACGCCGTGGGCAACCTGTACATTGGTGACACCTGCAACAACCGCGTCCGCAAGGTGGGCACCAATGGCATTATCACCACGGTGGCGGGCACTGGCAATTGGGGCTATTCCGGGGACGGCCGCGCGGCCACCACCGCCAGCTTGAATTATCCCAATGGCGTGGCCGTGGATGCGTGGGGCAACCTCTATATTGGTGACACCTACAATCAACGCATCCGCAAGGTGGGCACCAATGGCATCATCACCACTGTGGCGGGCAATGGCACTTTGGGCTATTCCGGGGACGGCGGCGCGGCGACCAACGCCAACTTGTATCGGCCCGGCGGCGTGGCCCTCGATACCTCCGGGAACCTGTATATTGCTGACAACGGCAACTACCGCATCCGCAGAGTGGACACCAACGGCATCATCACCACGGTGGCGGGTAATGGCAATTGGGGCTATTCCGGGGATGGCGGCGCAGCCACCAGCGCCAGCTTGTATTATCCCAATGGCGTGGCCTTGGATGCCTCCGGGAGCCTGTATATTGCTGACTACAGCAACAACCGCATCCGCAGAGTGGACACCAACGGGATCATCAGCACGTTCGCAGGCAACGGCGGGGCGGGCTATTCCGGGGACGGTGGCCCAGCCACCAACGCCAGCCTGTATTATCCGTTCGGCGTGGCTGTGGATGCCTTGGGCAACCTGTACATTGGTGACACCTACAACAACCGCGTCCGCATAGTCAATACCAACGGCGTCATCGCCACGGTGGCGGGCAATGGCATTGAGGGCTATTCCGGGGATGGCGGCGCCGCCATCAACGCGAGGCTGTCTTGTCCCTCCGGCGTGGTCTTGGATTCCCTCGGCGACCTCTACATTGCTGACGAAGCGAACAACCGCATCCGCAAGGTTCCTCTTGCCTCGTTTCCCACATTCACGCTGAGCAATGTGGGCACGAACAATGCCGGCAACTACGATGTCGTCATCACAAGCCCGTATGGCAGTGTAACCAGCGCGGTGGTGACGCTGACGGTCGTTTTGAGTCCTCCGGAGATCATCACCTGCGATGGGTTTTCGGCTTGCTGAGCAACCAGTTTGGGTTCGATTTGGGCGGGGCTTCCGGCCAGACCATCGTGGTGGATGGCTCGATTGATCTGGTGAATTGGACGCCGCTCTGCACTAACTCCGCCAACAACAACCCGTTTTACTTCTGTGATCCGGCGTGGACGAATTTTCCGTGGCGTTTTTACCGGGCCAGGGTGCCGCAATAGAAAGTTGATATGAAAACGAAAAAAACAGTGCTCAAGTCCCTTGCTTTGGTTGCCAGCGCGGTGGTCTGGTGCGGGTTGAATCTGCACGGGCAGAGCGCGCCTACCATCACCACGCAACCGGCCAGCCAGACGAACCTGCCGGGAACCAATGTGACGTTCAGTGTGGCGGTGGCTGGGGCCGGCCCGTACGCCTACCAATGGCAGTTGGACGGGACCAACCTTCTGAGCACTAATGTTACCATCGCCGTTGTGGCGGGCAATGGCAACGCCTCATACGCAGGGGACGGCGGCCCGGCCACAGCCGCCAGCCTGAATGCTCCCAGTGGCGCGGCCGCGGATGCCGTCGGCAACCTGTATATTGCGGACAGCTCCAACAACCGCATCCGCAAGGTAAATACCAGCGGCGTCATCACCACTGTGGCGATCAACGGCAAATACGTCTATTCCGGGGACGGTGTCGCGGCGACCAACACCAGCTTGGGTGACCCCGGCGGCGTGGCGGTGGATGCCGCCGGCAACCTGTATATTGCTGCCGCAGGCAACGACCGCATCCGCAAGGTGGGAACCAACGGGGTGATTACCACCGTGGCAGGCGGGGGAAGTCTCGGCGATGGCAACCCAGCGACCAACGCCGGCCTGAGTGAGCCCTACGGCGTGGCCTTGGATGCCTTGGGCAACCTGTATATTGCTGACACCTACGATATACGCATCAAAAAGGTGGGCACCAATGGCATCATCACGACGGTGGCGGGCAATGGCAGTGAGGGGTATTCCGGGGATGGGGGCGCGGCCACCAATGCCAAATTGGATTTGCCCGACGGCGTGACGGTGGATTCGTGGGGCAACCTGTACATTGCGGACAGCCAAAACTATTGCATTCGCGAAGTGGCAACCAACGGAATCATCAAGACCATCGCGGGGACGAACATCGCGGGATTTTCGGGAGACGGGGGCGCGGCCACCAACGCCCGGCTGGACTATCCCACCAGTGTGGCACTTGACGGCGCCGGAGATCTGTATATTGCGGACAGCAAAAACGAGCGCATTCGCGAAGTGGCAACCAACGGCATCATCAACACTTTCTTCCGCAATAGTTATACCGTATCCGGTGTGGCGTTCGATGCCATGGGGAATCTCTATATTGCTGACACCGGGAGCAACTGCATCCTCAAGGCCTATTTGGCCGGACCTCCAAGCATTACGCTAACCAATGTGGGCAGCATCAATGCCGGCAACTACACGGTTGTCATCACCACCCCTTACGGCAGCGTGACCAGCGCCGTTGCCACCTTGACGGTGGAAGCGGCGCCAGCCATCGCCGCGCAGCCGGCCAGCCAGATAGTTGTGGCAGGAAGCAGCCTGATTTTCTCGGTTGGGGCAGCCGGCTCGGGGCAATTTGAATACCTGTGGTTCTTCGACGGCACCAACTTTCTGCAGAGCGGCGCGAGCAACACGCTTACGCTGGCTGACGTTTCATCAACCAATGCGGGGAATTATACGGTTGTGGTGACCAACGCCTACGGCGGCGTGACGAGCCAGGTTGCCGCACTGTCGGTGGTATCGTGGCAGCCGAGCAACCAAACCATCCTCGCGGGGCAGAAAACGTCGCTCAGTGTAACCGCGGCGGGCGCCGGCCCGTTCAGATACCAGTGGCAACTTAATGGCACAAACCTGCCTCCCATCATCACGACGGTGGCAGGCGGGGAAAGCGTGGGCAATGGCGGCCCGGCGACCAACGCCGAGATTTGCCCGTTTGGGGCGGCGGTGGACGCCTACGGCAACCTGTATATCGCTGACACCTTCAATAGCCTCATTCGCGAAGTGGGAACCAACGGCATCATCACCACTTTCGCGGGCAATGGCTCGGCGGGCTATTCCGGGGACGGCGGGGCGGCCACCAACGCGAGGCTGAATGTGCCCGAGGCTGTGGCTTTGGACGCCGCCGGCAACCTGTATATCGCTGACATCGACAATCAACGCATCCGCGAGGTGGACACCAACGGCATCATTACCACGGTGGCGGGGAATGGCATTTGGGGCTATTCCGGCGATGGGCGCGCGGCCACAAACGCCACCGTGGGTCTCCCCCAAAGCGTGGCGGTGGACGGCGTGGGCAACCTTTATATGGCTGAAACCATTCTTAATAGTATTCGCAAGGTGGACACGAATGGAATCATCACCACGGTGGCGTGCGGAGCCTTGAGCCAGCCCAACGGCGTAGCGGCGGATGGGTTGGGCAACCTGTATATTGCCGACACCTTCAATCAACGCATCCGCAAAGTAGATACCAACGGCAACATCACGACGGTGGCGGGGGGAGGAACTAATGGTTTGGGCGACGGCGGCACGGCCACCAATGCCGAGCTGAACAATCCCTACGGCGTGGCAGTGGATGGGTTCGGGAACCTGTATGTCGCGGACACCGGCAACGAGCGCATCCGCTATGTGGCCACCAACGGCATCATTACTACGTTAGCGGGAACCAACGCCTGGGGCTTTTCCGGGGACGGCGGCGCCGCCAACCAACGCCAGCCTGTTCCAGCCCCGCGCTGTGGCGTTGGACGCCGCCGGCAACGTGTATATTGCTGACACCTGGAACTACCGGATTCGCGAGGTGGACACCAATGATATGATCACGACGGTGGCGGGAGCGGGTATTGCCGTTGGGGATATGGCGGCCACTAATGCCATCCTGGCTATTCCCGGAGCCGTTGCCACGGACGCCAGCGGCTGCGTGTATATCGCGGACACGGACACCAACCTTATCCGCAAGGTGACAGGAGACGGCATCATCCACACCATCGCCAGCAATGGTTCTGACGGATATTTGGGGGACCATGGGGCGGCCACCAACGCCGGCTTGTTAAGCCCGACGGGCGTGGCTTTGGATGCCGCCGGCAACGTGTATATTGACGACAATGGGGACCTCCGCATCCGCAAAGTAGATAGCAACGGCATCATCACCACGGTGGCGGGAGATGGCTTATTCGGCCTGTCCGGGGGCGGACCGGCCACCGGCGACTGCTTGGCTGAAACCCAGGGTGTCGCCTCGGATCCTGCGGGCAACCTGTATATTGATGAGTGCGACATATGGAACGTCATTTACAAGGTTCTAACAAACGGCACCATGACTATCCCGGCTGGGTATGGCTCTAACCTCCTCGTTGGCCCTGGGTTGGATGCGTTGGGCAACTTGTATCTTGCCGACCCTGTCAACGGTGCCATCGTCAAGGTGATCGCCACCGGCAACGTCCCCAGAGTGGCTGGCGACGGAACAAGCGGCTTTTCCGGGGATGGCGGCGCGGCCACCAGCGCCAAGCTGAATGGTCCCCAGGGCGAGGCGGTGGATGCCACGGGCAATATGTACATCGCGGATGGAAACAACAACCGAATCCGCATGGTGGCTACCAACGGCATCATTAGCACTGTGGCGGGCAGTGGACCGTGTGGTGATGGCACTGGCGGCTATTCCGGGGATGGGGGCGCGGCCACCAATGCCGGGCTGGATTTTCCCCAGGGCGTGGCCCTGGACGGCGTGGGCAACCTGTATATTGCGGACAGCGGCAACAACCGCATCCGGGAAGTTCACTTTGCCGGGTTTCCCACGCTTGCGCTCAGCAGCGTCAGCGCGGGCAATGCGGGCAATTACACGGTCATCGTGAGCAGCCCTTACGGCAGTGTGACCGCCCAGGTTGGCACCCTGGCCATCGCCAGTTCGAACACGCCGCCGCAGATCATCACCTGCGATGGGTTTTTCGGCTTGCTGAGCAACCAGTTTGGGTTCGACCTGAGCGGGGCCGCGGGCCAGACCATCGTGGTGGATGGCTCGACTGACCTGGTGAATTGGACGCCGCTCTGCACCAATGCCGCGAGTGGCAATCCGTTTTATTTCTGCGATCCGGCGTGGACGAATTTTCCGTGGCGTTTTTACCGCGCCAGGGTGCCGCAATAAAAGGTCAGGATTGCGGGGGGAACCTAAAAGAGGGGAAAACGCGCTGAGGGAAGGGCCGAGGCGCCCCTGCGCGGGGGTTTGGGGCGAGGCGCAAATTGTGGTGGAAATGCGTTTGACTTGGCGGCAGAAGTCGCCATAATGCCCCCAAGCCAAGTATGCCAAGACTAGTGATTCTGAGCGAGGGGCTGACGGGAAAGGCGCACGAGTTGAAAGTGGAGAAGACCACGATCGGCCGGGTCGAGGACAATGCTTTTCAAATTCAGGAGGCGTCGGTTTCGAGCCACCACTGCGAAATCCTGCTGCGGGGGCAGACCGTGGTGGTTCACGACCTGAACTCGACCAACGGCACTTTTGTCAATGGCCAGCAGATCACCGGGGAAGCGATACTCAAGCCGGGCCAGATCGTGCGTTTCGGCCAGGTGGAGTTGCGCCTGGAAGACGCCGGGGCCAAGCCGGCCACCGCCACCAAGAAATTGCCGGATCAAACGATGGTGATCCCGCAAGGGGTCAAGCTGGGCGGGGACACTTCGGTGGCGGCCTTCAGCAAGGAAAGCCACGGGTTCGTCAAGAAGAGCAACATGGGGACCAAGATATTCATCGGGGTGGCGGGGGTGGTGTTCCTGGCCATTATCGTGGTGATATTTATATTGCTGCAAAAATCGGGCAAGCTCTGAGGGGTTGACTTAAACGCCTTCCCGCAGCCACCGGGCGGCGTCCGCGGCGGAATAGGTGACGATGAAATCGGCGCCAGCCCGGCGCATGGCCAGCAATGATTCCAGGGTGACGGCGCGCTCGTCAATCCAGCCATTGGCCGCGGCGGCTTTGATCATGGAGTATTCGCCGCTGACGGCGTAGGCACCGGTGGGATAGGCGAATTGGGTTTTCACGCGGTATAAAACATCCAGATAGGCGAGGGCCGGCTTGACCATCACCATGTCCGCACCCTCGGCAATGTCCAGGGCGACTTCGCGCAAGGCCTCGCGGCCGTTGGCGGGGTCCATTTGGTAGCTGCGGCGGTCGCCGAATTTTGGGGCCGATTCGGCGGCCTCGCGAAAGGGGCCGTAATAGGCGGAGGCGAATTTGGCAGCGTAGGAGAGGATGGGCGTGGCGCTGAAGCCGTGTTGATCCAGCGCGCGGCGAATGGCGGCCACGCGGCCGTCCATCATGTCGCTGGGCGCGAGGACATCGGCGCCGGCCTCGGCATGGCTCAAGGCGGCGCGGGCCAGGAGGGGGAGGGTGAGATCGTTGGCGACCACGCCGCCGCTTTGGGGGTCCACGATGCCGCAATGGCCGTGGCTCATGTATTCGCAGAGGCAGACATCGGTGAGCACGAGCAACTGGGGCAATTCCTTTTTGAGGAGGCGCACGGTTTGCTGGACGATGCCGTGGCGGGCATAAGCCCCGGACGCCCTTTCGTCCTTGCTCTCAGGAATGCCAAACAACAAGACCGCGGGCACGCCGAGGGCGTGCGCCTTTTCCGCTTCCCGCGCCGCTTCATCGGGAGAAAGTTGGAAGACTCTCGGCATGGCGGCCACGGGGCGCCGCGCCTTGCGCCCGGCGCGGACAAAGAGGGGCAGGATCAGTTGGCCCGCCTGGAGGGAGGTTTCCCGGACCAGGCGGCGCAAGGCGGGAGTTCGGCGCAGCCGCCGCGGCCGGTAATTCGGAAAAAGCCCAATCAAACCGGAATTCATTCCCGGAAGCCTAAGCCAATCCTGCCCACCCGGCAATAACCGAGTGGGGTGGGAGGCAATGGCGGGCCGGACGGCTCGGCGAGCCGTCCCTACCTCGAGAGCTCGGCAATAACCGAGTGGGAGGGGTGCATGGCCGGGGGCGGGGCGTGAGAGCGTGTTTTTGCTTTTGTGGCCGTGGCAAGCGTGGTAGTCTTGGCTCATGCTCAAGAAGGCCATCATGGTCATAGTGCCGGTCGCGGCGGCTTTTGCGCTTTGTCTGTTTTTTGCCCTGGATACGGGAAACATGGGGCCTGGCACGGGCCGCGGGGCCAGCACCGCCACGCTTTTGCGACAGGTGCAATCGCTTTCCCAGTTGGTGACTGTCAAGTATGTGCTGCAAAAGGTCGTGGATGTGCGGGACTCCAAATTTTACGGGGACAATCATCTGCTGCTGGTGGCCGAAGGGATTGTCAAGGCCGGGATCAACCTGGGGAACCTGCAGCCGGGCGACCTGGAGGTTTCCGACAAAAAGATCACGATCACGCTGCCGCATCCGGCCATCACCGATGCCTATCTGGACGACGCGCACACCGAGGTGCTGGAACGGACCACCGGGCTGCTGCGCGCCTTCGACAAGGACCTGGAGCAAAACACGCGCGCCCAAGCCGTGGAGGAGCTGCGCACGCTGGCGCTGGACAACGGGATTTTGAAAGAGGCCCAGGACCGCGCCCAGGCGCAAGTGGAAGGGCTGCTGCATCAAATCGGTTTCACGGAAGTCGAAGTGCGAAAACGCTAGACCCGCCTTTGCCCGGCGATTTTCGCCAAACCGCCCTTGTCAGCGCGTCGGGCTTCTGATTAGCCTTGTCGCGCCCAATGAAGTTTTACGCACCGAACGTGGTGGTTTTGCTGGCGGCCGGGGCCATCGCCTGCGCAGCACAACAGCCGGCTCCGCCGGACATCTTTGGCACCACTTCCAACTCGGAGTGGTCGGCGCAGGGGGACACTTACCACTTTGCCAACGGGGTGATGGCGAGCAATCAGAGCTACACGATCTCCGGCGACCGGGGGGTGCTGACCAATCTGACCGGGGAGGTGGAGGCGGAGGGGGACGTGGTGATCCTGGACCACGGGCATATTTGGCGGGGCACCAACGCGATCTACAATTTCAAGACCGGGGAGGTTCGGGCCGCGGCGTTCAAATCGGTGCAGATGCCATTTAACATATCCGGGAGCAAACTGGTGGGCAACAGCAACCGCGTTTTCACCGCCTCGAACAGTTGGATCACCACCGACGACTACGCCAAGCCGATCTATCGAATCCACGGCCGAACGATCACGATCGTGCCCGGCCAATATATCGAGATGCACCACGCCACGTTTTACTTGGGGGCGACGCCGGTATTCTATCTGCCCTATTACCGGCGCACGCTGGAGGCGCACCCGGAGAACTTGGAGTTCGTTCCCGGTTACCGCAGTTCCTACGGGCCCTTCTTATTGGGTGCCTTCAACTGGTACGGAACCGGCCTGGTTGACGGGACGATCCATCTGGACGAGCGGGAGAAACGCGGGCTGGGCTACGGCCCGGATTTGCTGCTGCGCTTGGGCGACTATGGGCAGGCGGCCTTCCGCTACTATGATGCGCATGACCATGACCCGAACGCGGACGGGCTGAACCTGCCCAACGTGGGAGAGAACCGGCAGCGGGCGAGCCTTTATTATCAAAGCGCGCCCGCGACCAATTTCAGCGCAAAAATCGTGGCCAATTACCAGAACGATCCGACCATCATCCGCGACTTTTTCGAGAGCGAATACCGGGCGGACGTGGAGCCTGAGTCATTCGCCGAAGCCAATCAACTCTGGCCCAACTTCACCGTGGACGCGATGGCCCAGCCGCGCCTGGTCAATTTTTTTGAGACGGTCGAACGGCTGCCGGACATCAAATTGACCGGCTTGCGACAGCAAGTGGGGGTGACGCCGGTCTATTACCAAAGCGAAACGTCGGTGGGTTATTTGCGGAAGGATTTTTCGGACACCAATGAGCCGGTGGAAACCAATTATTCGGCCATGCGGGCGGACAGCGTCCAACAGCTCAGCCTGCCGGAGACGTTCTTTGGCTGGCTGACGGTGACCCCGCGGGTGGGTGGACGGGTGACCTACTACGGGGATGTCGCCGGGGTCAACCCGGCCACCAACGCCCAAACGCGCGGGGTGTTGAACACGGGGGTGGATTTCTCGCTGAAGGCCTGGCGCCTTTACCCGGGGGTGGCAAGCACGTTTTGGGATGTGGATGGATTGCGCCACATCGTCGAGCCGGACATCAACTACTCCTACATTCCTGGACCGACGCTGGCGCCCTCGCACGTGCCGCAATTCGACACCGCGCAGCCGGCGCTGCGGTTGCTGCCGCTGGAGTTCCCGGATTACAATTCGATTGACGACATTGACAAGCAAGACGTGCTGCGGCTGACGCTGCGCAACAAATTGCAGACCAAGCGCGCCGAGGGCGTCGAAGATGTGGTCAACTGGGCCGTGTATACGGATTGGAACCTGACGCCCGGAACCAATCACCACTTTGCGGATCTTTACTCGGATTTGGTGCTGCGGCCGCGCACCTGGCTGGTGCTGGATTCGTCCCTGCGCTACGATCTGGCCGATCATCTCTGGCGCGATGCAGTGAACCGGCTTTCCATCACGCCCAACAGCCGGTGGAGTTTCACGCTCAGCCATCGCTACTTGATGAACAACGACCCCGAATTCCAGGCCTTTCCGGGGCAATACTTGCCCGGCCATAATCTCTTCAGCGCCAGTTTGTATTATCGGATGAATGAAAACTGGGGCGTCCACATCCTGGACCACTATGAGGCGCAGAACGGCCTGCTGGAGGAACAAGACTATTCCATTTACCGCGACCTGCGCAGTTGGACGGCGGCCTTGACCTTCCGCCTGACCCAGGGCGTCGGCCAGCCGAATGATTTCACCGTTGCCATCAGCATGTCGCTGAAGGCCTTCCCGCGTTTTCCGTTGAATTCCGACACCGACCGTCCCAGGGACCTGACCGCCACCTCTTCGGTGCTGGATTCGATGGGGAGCTATTAAAGGGGAAGGAGGAGGAGAGAAGGGGTGGTCAGAACAGGGCGGGTCAACGGGCCGCCTCGTCGCGCGCCCAGCGGTCGGCTTCCAGGATTTGGTTCAGGTCGGGGTGTTGGACCAGGGTGTGGCGGGACAGGGTGCGGGCGACGACCTGGCTGATCTGGAGGAAGTGGATGCGGCGGTTGAGGAAGGCTTCGACGGCGACTTCGTTGGCGGCGTTCAAGACCGCCGGCAAGGTGCCGCCGGTTTCGCCGGCGTGGCGGGCGATATTCAAGGCCGGAAAGTGTTCCGGGTCGGGCCGCTCGAAGGTCAATTGGCCCAGAGCGGCCAGATCGGTTTGGACGCGGCGGCTGCAAACGCGGTCGGGATAGGTGAGCGCGTATTGAATGGGCAGACACATGTCGGGGGTGGACAATTGCGCCAGCATGGAGCCGTCCACAAACTCCACCATGGAATGGACGACGCTCTGGGGATGGACGAGGACGTGAACGCGGGCCATTTCGATGTCGAAGAGCCAGCGGGCTTCGATCATTTCCAGGCCCTTGTTGAAAAGAGTGGCCGAATCAATGGTGACCTTGCGGCCCATCACCCAGGAAGGATGCCGCAAGGCGGCCTCCACGGTGATGGCGGAGAACTCCTCTTTTGGGGTCGCGCGGAACGGGCCGCCGGAAGCGGTCAGCCAGAGGGCGCGGACGGAATCCGGGGGCCTGCCGTCCAGACATTGGAAGATGGCGGAATGTTCGCTGTCAACAGCCAGGACGCGGACGCCGTATTTGCGGGCCTCGCGCATGACGATTTCGCCGGCCATGACGAGGATTTCCTTGGACGCGACGGCAATGTCCTTGCCGGCGCGGATGGCGGCCAGGGCGGGCTGCAATCCGCCGGTGCCGACAATGGCGATGAGGACAATGTCGGCCTCCGGCATGGTGGCCAGTTCGATGAGGCCCTGGCTGCCGGAGAACACTTTGGCGGAGGCACCAAGCACGGCCTGCAATTCGCGCGCGCGGGCGGGGTCGCTGAGGCAAACGGCCGCGGGACGATGTTGGAGGGTTTGCTGGAGGAGGAGTTGGACATTGCGGCCCGCCCCCAGGCCGACCAGGCGGATGCGGTCGGGCAAATCTGCCGCCACCTTGGTCGCGCTGGTCCCGATGGAGCCGGTGGAGCCGAGTAAAACAACGTTTTTCATCAGGTGAGCACGTGACGCAAGTAGAGGTACATCAGGGGGGCATTGAAGAGCAAGCTGTCGAGCAAGTCGAGGATGCCGCCAATGCCTGGGAAGAGGCGGCCGGAATCCTTCAAGCCGGCCTCACGCTTGAAGAGGGATTCGATCAAATCCCCCACCACCGCGGCGAGGCCCAAGATGAGGCCCAAGATCACGGCGTGTGCGGGGGTCATGCCCTTGAGGCGCGCCCCCGCGAAATGGGCAAAGAGCACGCTGGCCGTGGTGGAGACCAGGAGCGCCCCCGCAAAGCCTTCCCAGGTTTTGCCGGGGCTGATGCGGGGGATCATTTTGTGTTTTCCCAGGAGCGATCCGACCAGATAAGCGCCGCAATCGCTGAACTTGGTGACCAGGACGAAATAGAGGACGTAAAAATGCCCCTGCCGGTGCCCCTGCTCGCCCGGCCAGAAGAAATTGATTTTTTGGATGAAGTTCAGGAGCCAGGGGACGTACATGAGGCCGAACAGGGTGGTGGAAATGGCGACGATTCCCTTGGTGGTGTGACGGGAGAGGAATTGGCGGATGCACAATCCCAAAACGAAGAGGATGAAAAAACTGCTTTCAAAATCATTCACGCGCGACGGCCCGGCGGCAAAGCCCCATTCACCGGAAATATCCAGGAAGGTGGCCACCAGGAGCAGCACGCCACCGAAAACGCCCCACCGGGAGTAAGATTGCAAGCCCAGTCTGTCCACCATGCCGTAAAACTCCACCAGGCCGGCCCCCGCCAGCGTGACGATGATGAGGAGGAAGAAATAATCGGAGATCCACTTATGGCGCGAGAACAGAGCGGCCAGGAGGACGGTCCAAAGCACGACGAAACTGAGGAGGCGCCGAAAAAAGACGACCGCCTTGGAAGGCGGCGCGGGCGGGGGGCTGGGATTTTCGGCGCTCATGAATCAAACCAGGCCGAAGCGGCGGTGACGGCGGGTGTATTCTTCCAGGGCCTCAAAGAACTGGGGCTTGCGAAAATCGGGCCAGAGGGTTGAAGTGACCACCAGCTCGGCGTAGGAAATCTGCCAGAGCAGGAAATTGCTCAGGCGCATTTCGCCGCTGGTGCGGATGAGCAGGTCGGGGTCGGGATAGTGGCGGGTATAGAGATGCTCGGAGATCAACTGGTCGTTGATTTCCGCCGGCTCAACGCGGCCCTCCTTGATTTTCTGGGCGATGCCGCGGACGGCCTCGACGATTTCGGCGCGTCCGCCGTAGCTCAAGGCCAGGATGAGAGTCAGGCCGTTATTGTTGGCCAGGGCGGCCTTGGTCTTTTTCAACTGGTCCTGGACGAATTCCGGGAGGCGGTAAATCTGGCCGATGGCGTCGAGGCGGACGTTGTTTTTGTTCAGTTCGCCGATCTCATTTTTGAGGAACCGGAACAGGTAATTCATCAGGGTATCCACTTCGTCCTTGGGCCGGTTCCAGTTTTCCACCGAGAAGGCATAGAGGGTGAGGTATTTGACCCCCACTTCGCCGGCGGCGCGGACGACAGCGCGGACGGACTCGACGCCATGGCGATGGCCCTCGACGCGCGGGAGGCGCCGTTGTTTGGCCCAGCGCCCGTTGCCGTCCATGATGATGGCCACATGGGCGGGGATGGTGGCCCTGGCTTGGGGGCTGAGATGGGATGGCCCGCTGGACATAACAAAGCTCAGACAAAGATCGTCTGCGCCCGGGCCGGGCCGACGGAGGCGATGGCCAGCCGGGCGCCGGTCAGTTCGGCCAGGGCCTTGAGATAACGCCGGGCCTTGGGCGGAAGTTGTTTCCAAGTCCGGCACTGGGAGGTGGAGGAGCGCCAGCCGGGGAATTCCGCATAGACCGGCTCGCAGCCGGCCAGCAATTCGATGTCCGCCGGCATGTAATCCAGCCGGGCGGATCCGACGCGGTAGGCGACGCAGACCTTGATGGTTTCCACCGAGTCCAACCCGTCGAGGTTGGTGACGGCCAATTCGTCAATGCCGTTGATAATCGAAGCATAATGGGTGGCGACGGCGTCAAACCAGCCGCAGCGCCGGGGGCGGCCGGTGGTGGCTCCGAATTCGCGTCCCATGCCGTGGAGCAGGTCGGCCACCTCGGCGTTTTCCGTCGGGAGCGGGCCTTCGCCGACGCGGGTGGTGTAGGCTTTCATCACGCCCACGACGCGTTCCATGCGGTGGGGCGCCACGCCCGAGCCGGTGCAGGCGCCGCCCGCCGTGGTGTTGGAGGAAGTGACGAAGGGGTAGGTGCCATGGTCAATGTCCAGAAAGGTCCCTTGCGCGCCCTCAAAAAGAATCTCGGCGTTGCGGCGGGTGGCTTCATGGAGCAGGACGACGGTGTTGGTGACGTAGGGTTTCAAGCGGTCCCCGGCGGCGCGGTACTCGGCGTGGACCTTGGCGAAGGAAAGGGGCCTGGCGTGAAAGGCCTTCAAAATCTCGTTGTTTTCTTTGATCTTGTGGCGCAGGAGCGTCTCGAACCGCGCCGGGTTGATGAGATCAATCATGCGCAAGCCGGTGCGGGCGGCCTTGTCGCCGTAGGCCGGGCCGATGCCGCGCTTGGTGGTGCCGATTTTTTTGTCGCCTTTGAGCGTTTCGCGATGGGCGTCCAGTTCGCGATGGTAAGGGAGGACCAGGTGGGCGGATTCGCTGACGCACAAGTTTTTGACGCGCACACCCAGCTTTTTCAAATGGTCAATTTCCTGGACCAGGCTCACCGGGTCCACGACCACGCCATTGCCGATGACGCACACTTTGCCCGGCCGGAGAATGCCGGAGGGGATCAGGTGCAGGACATATTTCTTTTTCCCGATGAAAACGGTGTGGCCGGCATTGTTGCCGCCCTGGGTGCGGACCACGATGTCGGCCGTCTCGGTCAGCACATCAATGATCTTGCCTTTGCCCTCGTCGCCCCACTGGGCGCCCACTAGAATGGTGTTTGCCATAATTTCCTTACAAGCTGCGACGGACATCCAAGCGCTCTTGGTTGCGCGACAATAAAAATCCCCGAAATGTAAAATCGGGGCGTGTCACGAGTATTTACAGGCAGAAAATAGGGACGGGGCGCGCCAAGAGCAAGGATATTATCCTTGCCCCGGCGGGAGGCGCAGGGTCGCGTCGAGGGGTTGGAGGTCGGGCAGGCCTTTGGCGCCGGCGTTGCCGCTGAGCTTCTGGAGGCGCTCGCCGCCGGGGCGGACCATGCGCTCGTAGCTGCCCACGGCGTCGTTGTAGGCGGCGTTGGCTTTTTCCAGGCCGGCGCGGATTTTTTCAAAATGTTCCATGAGCTTGACGACGCGGCTGAAAAGTTCCTGGGCGGTGGCGGCGATCTCGCGGGCGTTTTCACTCTGGGCGTGTTGCTGCCAGGTCAGGCCGACGGCCCGCAAGAGGCCGATCAAGGAGGCGGGGGTGGCGAGCATGATCCACTTTTGCGCCGCCCAAACAATCAAATCGCGGTCCCCCTCCAGGGCGGCGCTGAAAAGCGACTCCGCCGGGAGGAACAAAACCACATAGTCCAGCGCGTTGGGAAACTGGCGGGGATAATCGCGCTCGGCCAAGGCTTTGACGGTGGCCTTGAGCTTGGCGGCGTGGCTGGCCAGGCTCTCGGCGCGCTTGAGCGGGTCGGCGGTGTCAATGGCTTTGAGAAAATCCAAATCGGGCACCTTGGCATCAACAATAATGATGCGGTTGCCCGGCAGATGCACGGTCAGGTCGGGCTTGCTGTCGCCGGATTGGGTTTGTTCGTTGAAATCGCAATGGGCGCTCATGCCGGCGGCCTCGACGACGCGGCGGAGGGTTTCCTCCCCCCAGCGGCCGCGGGCCTGGTTGGAACTGAGGACCATGCGCAACTGGGAAGTTTCGTTGGAAAGGGTGAGGCTGTTCAGGGCCAGGCCCTCGATCTGTTTTTTGACTTCGCCCAGGGTGGCGGCCTGGGCGGTTTCACTTTGTTGGAGGCGTTTCTGGTAGGTTTCCAATTGCTCCTTCAACGGCTGCACCAGGGTGGCGATGGCTTCCTGGCGCTGGGCCAGGTCCCCTTTGGCGGTCTCCTGGAATTTGGCCAGGGTCAGACTGGCCAGTTCCAGGAACTGCGGCGCGGTTTGTTTGAGCGCGTCGGCGCTCAAGGCTTTGAAGGCCTCGCGCAAATCGGCCAGCGCCTTGTCCTGCGCCTGCCTGGCGGCGCGGAGGTTTTCGTCGTGCAACAGGCGGGTTTCGGCGAGCATGCGTTCGGCGGCCTGGCGTCTGGCTTCGGTGGCGGCGGCCTGGGTGGTGGCCAGGTTGACTTGCTGGCGGGTTTCGCCGAGTTCCTTTTCTCTTTGCGCCACCTGCTGCCGCAACTCCTCTTCAAGGCGGTTGTCCACGGGCAAAGGGCGGCGGCGGCCATAGAGCAAGCCAGCGAACCAGAAGATCAGCCCGCCGGCGGCAAAACCGATCAAGAGATAAGCGAAGTCCCGCACCGGCGCCCCTTTAATAATGCGCGACCACTTCGATTTCCACCTTGGCGGCGCGCGGCAAAGCGGCCACCTGGATGGTGGAGCGGGCGGGAAAATCCGCCGTGAAATAGCGCGCATAGACCTCGTTCATGACGGCGAAGTCCGCCAGGTCGGTCAAGAAAACAGTCGTTTTGACCACATGGCGGAAGTCCAGGTTCTGATCTTCCAGGATGATTTTGATGTTCTCCAAAACGCGCTCCGTCTGCTCCCAGATGCCGCCCGCCACCAGCAGGCCGGAATCGGGCGCGAGGGGAATCTGGCCCGAGCAGAAGAGGAAATCACCGGAGCGGACGGCGTGATTGTAAGGCCCGACGGGCGCGGCGGCGTCGGCGGGATGAATGATGGTTTTTGGCATGGGAGTCGAAGGGGATGAGAGACGATTATTTTGGCTGGATGACGCGGATTTTGATGTTGCGGAAGGAGACCACACCGTGATCCCCCTGCAAGGCGATGCAGCCGGTGTCGGATTTGGCGAAGGGCGGCATTTTGGAGAACTTGCTGCGAGCGACGCGGGCGTTGAAGTCGGGGCTGCGGAGGACGTATTCGAAGTACTTGACACCATTCATGTCGTGCTCGCATTTTTCGGGTGTGACGAGCAGACGGATGTGGTTCCACTGGCCGACGGGTTTGGTGGTGTCCAGGGGAAGGCCGGTTTTGGGATCGTTGGGGGGCTGGTAAAGGCCGTAGAGCCAGCCGGACATCTGGCGGGGCTGGGCGTCCACGCCATTGACATTGTCCAGGAGTTGGAATTCAGGCCCGGTGTACCAGGTCGGGCAGCCGGGAACCTCCTCGCCGATGATATGGTAGAGGACGCCGCTGTTGCCGCCGTCGGCGATATTGTAATCCAATTGCAGCTCGAACCAACTGAAGAGATTGCTAGTGACGATGTCGCCGGCGTGTTCGGGGTCGGCGCAAATCAGAACGCCGTCCTTGACCTGCCAGCCGGGAGCGACGCTGAGGCTGTGAAAATTATGCCAGCCATCGAAATTGGTGCCGTTGAAGAGAAGCTGCCAGCCGGCGAATTTTTCCGCGGCGGTGAGGGTATTGTTGGGCGCGGCCGCCGAGTCGTCGGCGGTCGTCTTTGGCCCGCACGCGGTCAGAGCGACCAAAGCGGCTGTGCCCAAAGTCAAAAGAAAGATTGATTTCATAGAATGACCGGATGCCCGCAAGCCTGCGCTGCCCGTTTGGCCCTGTCAATCCAGAGATGGCGGGAAGCAGGAACGAAAACGGCGCAGTTCGGTGAAGAACTGCGCCGCTGAATTGCAATCCGCTTGCGCGGGAGTTATTTCTGCTTGGTGGCCGTCCAGGGAGTCGGGGTCGGTTCGCCGCCGCCACGGGCCGGCATGGTCACGGTGCCCGTGATGGTGTCACCCTCAATCTTGCCCGTATAGGGAATGGTAATATCATTCCCGCCCATGGTTTGGACGATTTTGAAGGATACGGTACTGCCGGTCACTTTGCCCTCCGTAATGTCCACCTTGACGGGAGCGGGGGGAGGAGGGGCCGCAGGAGCAGCCGCGCCATTGTCAGGAGCCGCAGCGCCAGGAGCGCCACCGCCAGGAGCGCCGCCGCCGCCACCGCCGCCGCCGCCGCCTCTTCGCCCGCGTCCGCCCCTCGGCGGCATGGTCAAAGAGCCGGTTAATTTGCCATTGTCCATTTTCAGCACCAGAACGTTGGTGCCGCCACCGCCGCCACGACCACCGCCACCACCGCGGCCTTGTTGAACCCAAGTCCAGGTTCCGGTGGGATCCACCGGTTTCATGTCCGGTTTGTCCTGAGCTTTTGCCAGGCTGATCGCGCTGAGCGCAACTACCGTGCAGGCAACGACTTTCATCAAAGATTTTGATGTGAATTTGTTACATTTCATAGATTTGCGTTTAGTTGTCAATTCCAAGCCCGAACCGAGAATGCACTGCATGTGCATGCTTTACGGGCCTTGCTTGTGAAAAGACTAACATCCCCCTGTGGAGGTTACAATCTTTAAAACGCCAATAATTTGACGTGGGGTTTTCTGAGGGAAAAGTGTGGCCGTGGGGCAAAATCGCGAAAGGCGGTTGCCAGAAGGCCCCTTTACGGCTAGAGTTTGAGAGTCGCCCAAGCAAGGCGGTTTTTGATGAGTGAGATACTGATTTTTTTAAAAATAGGCCTGGGGGTCATGTTGCTCTTTGGGGCGGCGATTTTCGTCCACGAATTCGGCCACTACTGGGTGGCGCGCCGCATGGGCCTTAAAGTGGAGGCCTTTTCCATCGGCTTCGGGCCGAAGGTTTTTGGCTGGGTGAGCGAGGGGATCGAATATTCGGTGCGCTGGATTCCCGCCGGGGGTTTCGTCAAGCTGCCGCAACTGATCACCTCCACCGCCATTGAGGGGGAAGCGAGCAAGGACGTCCCGCCCGCGCCGCCGTTGTCGAAGATCCTCGTGGCGGTGGCCGGGCCTATGATGAACGTGGTGTTTGCCTTTGCCATCGCCACCCTGATCTATTATGTCGGCCTGCCGGTGCAGGTGAATCCTTCGATCATTGGTTATGTGGAGCCGGGCAGCCCGGAGGCAAAATTGGGAGTGCAGGACGGGGACACGATCGTGGCCGTCAACGGAAAGCCGGTGAGATCGTGGGAGGAAGTGAACGAAATCACCGTGACGGCGCTGACCAATGTGCTGCCGGTGGCGATCAAGCACGAAGATGGGAAGACGACCACCTACCAGTTGCAAACGGAGGTGACCAGCGGGCCGATTGAAGTCAAGACGCTCAATTTAGGCCCGCGCGATCCGCTCATCGCCAAAGAGGTCAAGGCGGGCAGCGCGGCGGAAAAAGCCCGGATGCAGGTGGGGGACCAAATCCTCAATTTTGCGGGATTGCGGATCAGTGCCTTCAGCCAGTTGACCAATCTATTGCAGAAGTGCGCCGGCCAGCCCACGCCGATGGTCGTCAAACGGGGCGACCAGCCTCCCATCACCTTGATGGTGACGCCCGCGACGGAAGTGACGGCTGAAAAAGGGCGGCTGGGGGTGCTCTTCGGGCTTGGGAAGGACGTTTATGTGCTGGAGCACCCGACGCCGTGGGCGCAGATCGCCGACGATCTTGAGCAGGAAAAGGACATGATCAGCGCGCTGGTTCATTCCCACTCCAGCGGAGTCAAGGCCAGTGATATCAGCGGGCCGGTGGGGATCATCAGCATCCTGGCGGTGAAGGTGAACACGGACTACCGGCTGGCGCTGAGTTTTCTGGTGTTTCTGAACATTGGTCTGGCGATTGTCAATTTGCTGCCGGTCCCGGTTCTGGATGGCGGCCATATCATGATGTCGGTCCTGGAGAGTATTCGCCGCAAGCCGTTGGATGTTCGCCTGGTGGAGTACACGACCACGGTCTTCGCCATCCTGCTGATCTCCTTCATGCTCTACGTGACATTTTTTGATTTCAAGCGCCTGCCGCTCATCCGGGTATTGTTCAACCAGGAAGCCCAAATCGAGCCGGGTGGAAAACCGGCCGCGGCCCCTCCGTCTCCAGACGTCGGCGCGCCGCCGCTGAACCTCCAAACCGGGCCGGGCGAAAAACCGGCGGCGCCGCCGTCCAATCCGGGCCAGTAAGACCATGCGCTACTGTCTGTCGCCTTTTGTCTGGAAGCGGCGCAAGACCCGGGAAGTGGTGGTCGGCGATCCGGCCGCCGGAGGGGTCATTATTGGCGGCGACCATCCGGTGGTCAAACAATCCATGCTGACCAGCGACACGATGGACACGGCGGAGTGCGTGACACAAACGCTGGAGCTGGCCGCCGCCGGGTGCCAGATCGTGCGCATCACCGCGCCCAGCGTGAAGGACGCCGCCAACCTGAGAATCATCGTCGCCGAACTGCGCGGGCGCGGCTGCCGGGTTCCCATTGTGGCCGACATCCATTTCAAGCCCGAGGCGGCCCTGGAGGCGGCGCGCTGGGTGGAGATGGTGCGCGTGAATCCCGGCAACTACGCGGACAAGAAGAAATTCGCGGTGCGGGAATACAGCGACGACCAATACACCGCCGAGCTGGCCCGGCTCCGGGAGCAATTCGCGCCGCTGGTCCAGCGTTGCCGGGAACTGGGACGCGCCCTGCGCATCGGCGTCAACCACGGTTCCTTGAGCGACCGCATCATGAACCGGTACGGGGACACGCCGCTGGGGATGGTGGAAAGCGCCCTGGAATTTGCGCGCATCGCGCGGGAGCAGGATTACCACAACTTCAAATTCTCCATGAAGGCCAGCAACCCCAAGGTCATGATCCAGTGCTACCGCCTTTTGGCGGCCCGCCTTGAGGAACTGGGGCCAGACTGGAATTATCCCATTCACCTCGGCGTGACCGAAGCCGGGGAAGGGGAGGATGGGCGCATCAAAAGCGCCATCGGCATTGGCTCCCTCTTGTGCGACGGCCTGGGCGACACCATCCGGGTTTCCCTGACGGAGGATTCGCCCCATGAAATCGTCGTCTGCGCGGACCTGCTGGCGCTGATCCCCGCGCTGACGGCGCCGGCTGGAACGGAGACTGCCGCCTTGCAGCGCTCCATGGCCAATCTGCCCCCGGCCGGCGACCCCTTCAGCTTCACCCGGCGGCCGACGCCGGAAATAGATTTGACGGATTCCTTGAAATGCGGCGGCGAACAAACCGTGCGGGTGGTGGTCCCCCGCGCCACCTGGGAGCAAGTTGCGCCCCGAATCCGGCCCCGGGACGATGTGCGGCCCGAGGCGGTTTACGAAGACCTCAACGTTCAGGAGATTGATCCGACGGCGGATTTGAGCATCCATTGCGACACCCAGCTGGTCACGGTGAAGGACGGGGTGGGAATTCCGGCGATCGCGGCGTTTCGCCTCCTGGCCGCCCGGCTCAAGCGCCTGGGCCGCAAGAACCCGATCCTGCTCAAGGACTGCCTGGAAATGGACGCGGCGCCGCTGGAGCCGAAGGTGGCGCTGCTGCGGGCCTCCGTGGTGATCGGTTCCCTGCTGGCGGACGGACTGGGCGACGCGATCTTGATTCGCGGGGAACCGGGAGCGGGCCAGAGCCTGCGCCTGGCCTACAACATCTTGCAGGCGGCCGGCTGCCGCAGCTTCAAGACCGACTACGTGGCCTGCCCTTCTTGTGGGCGGACTCTTTTCAATTTGCAGACCGTCACCGCGCGGATCAAGGCCCGCACCGCGCATTTGAAAGGGGTCAAGATCGCCATCATGGGCTGCATCGTCAACGGCCCCGGGGAGATGGCCGACGCGGATTTCGGCTACGTGGGCGGGGCGCCCAACAAGATCAACCTTTACGTCGGGAAAACGCCTGTCAAGTTCAATATACCCGAAGCCGAAGCCGTGGACCGCCTGGTGGACTTGATCCGCGAGCACGGCAAGTGGATGGAACCCCGGATTTGAAGGTTCAGGCCCCGGCCAGCGCGGCGGCGCGGCCTTTGGGAATTTTTCCCGTATGATAAACCAGGAAGCCGCTCAGGTATTGGCGGATTTCCTCCAATTGAGCCGCGCTGAGGCGCAAGCGCAAGACCGCGCTCCAATCCAGTTCCTCCAGCCGCCCCAGTATCTGCCGGGCGCCGGCGCTCAGTTTCGCCTCCGCCAGGGGCGGCTTGAGTCCGAGTTCCTGGAGCAACTTCATCTCGAAGGCGAAAATGGTTTGCGGCTGGGCGGGCTGATTGGGCATCTCGATGAGCAGGCGGGTGAATTGCTCGAAGAGGGAGCCCAGCGGGGCCTCCGTTTCGGTGGTTTGCTCGATGAGCATGGCGCAGTAGGAGGCCTGCTGGAGGCGCGCCAGGTCCTGGCGCAGGCCGGGATGGGTTTGCCGCACCTGGACCTCGCGCAGCGTGTGCAATTCGGAACGGCGGCTGCGCAGAAAACTAAAGTCCGCCAAGTAAAACAAATCAAGCTGGCCGCGAAACGGCGACTTGTTCCGCCGCGCCCCCTTGGCCACGGTGGCCAGGCGCCCCAGATCGGCGGTCAGCCAGTGGACGATCAGGCTGGTGTCCGTGAGCGGCCGCGTGCGCAGAACCACTCCGGTGGCGCGCTCGGAATTCATGTCTTTGGCGCAGATTCCTGGTCCGCCGACTGGGCCGGCGGAAGGGCGGCGCCGGGATTCCCGGGCGAAATCGCCCCAAGACTGATGATGAATTTAATGGCGTCCGGAACAGACATGTCCAGCTTGACCAGATCGCGCTCCGCGTAGAGGAGCAGAAAACCCGAAGTCGGCAGCGGAGTGGTGGGAACAAAAACGCCGACCCATTTTTCGTTGCCCAGGGTTATTTGCTCGCCCGTCACAAAGCCAATGGCCCGCGAGGCGGCGTGCGGGAAGGGAACCAGCACCACTTGTTTGAAGGAGGATTTGTTGCTGGAAAATGATTCGTTGACCTGCTTGACGGTGCCGTAAATTTTATTGAGCAAGGGAATGCTCAACAAGGCCTTGTCCGTCCATTTGATGGCTCTGCGCCCCAAATAATCGCGGCCAAAGCGCCCGACCAGGCAGATCAGGGACACCGCCAGGAGAAACGCGAAATAACTCCAATACCAGTAGGCCGTTTCGCTGCCGGGCGGGTGCGTCAACTTCTTGGGCAAAAAGAACAGCAGCGTGTCCGTGACGTTGGCGACGTTTCGAAAAAGCCAGACCACCACGGCCAGCGAAATGACGCCGGGCATGGTGATGGCCAGGCCCGCCAGAAAGTTGCGGCGCCAGCGATTGAGAAGACTATTTTCGTCGAGTGCCATTTTTGAGCCGCTCCAGTCTGCCCCAATCAAAGCTCAGGGACAATTGCTTTAACAAGCGATTTTCCAGCTTTTTCATCGCCCGGCGCGCGGCCGTCCGGCGGTCGTCATAGCCTTGCAAATGCAACAGGCCATGCACCAGATAGCGAACCAGCTCCGGCTGCCAGGTGGTCCGAAACCGCGGCGCGCAGGCCACGGCGTCATCCACCGAAATAAAAATCTCGCCGCATAGCATCCCCTTCTCCTGCGCCCCTTCCTGGTAGTTGAACGCCAGGACGTCGGTCGAACCGGCCTGGCCGAGAAATGCCTGGTTCAAGCGGGCCATTTCCCCGGCCTGGATCAGATGCACCCCCAACTGCCCGCCCGCCGGCCAGCTCTCCGTGGCGCGGTTTCGCCGGCGCCCCGTCAGGATTCCGTCCAGGAGGCGCAGAATGACCCGACGCCACAAAGGCAGGTTCACCCGCCGCGTCTTTTGCCGGTTGAACAACTGCACGCAGAGCCTGGGCCGGGGCGACGCTACTTTTGCCCGCTTCATGGCCTATCCCCCACCTTCGCTCCTGGGCCGTCTGGCCTGCGGCCCGCCCGGCGCCGTCCTGCCGCGATGCTCTTCGTACGCGGCGATGATGCGCTGGACCAAAGGATGGCGGACAATATCGCGGCGCGAAAACTGGACGATGGCAATGCCGGGGGTCTGTTGCAGGGCGCGTTCGGCTTCCAGGAGGCCGGAGTATTTGTGCGACGGCAAATCAATTTGCGTGGTGTCGCCGGTCACGACCACTTTGGAACTCATCCCAAAGCGGGTCAGGAACATGAACATCTGCTCGGCCGTGGAGTTCTGCGCCTCGTCCAGGATGATGAAGGCGTTGTTCAACGTGCGCCCGCGCATGTAGGCCAGCGGCGCGATTTCAATGACCCCGCGCTCCATCTGTTTTTGAATGTCCTCGGCGGGAAGCATGTCGTGCAGCGCGTCGTGCAGCGGGCGGAGGTAGGGCGTGATTTTTTCGTACAGATCGCCGGGCAGATAGCCCAGCGCCTCGCCGGCTTCGACGGCGGGCCGGGCCAAAATAATCCGGGCGACCTTTTCCTCCTGGAGCGCGGCCAGGGCCATGGCCATCGCCAAATAAGTTTTGCCCGTGCCCGCCGGGCCAATGCCAAAGGTCACATCATGGCTGCGGATGGCGTCGAGATATTTTTTCTGCCCGACCGTTTTGGGCATCACGGCCGCCTTGCGCGGGGAGGTGACGATGCGCTCGGAAAGCAGGGACCGCAGCGCCGACACGCCGTCATTTTTCACGACGCTCAGCGCCTGGGCAAACTCGCGGTTGCGCACCGCCCCGCCGGCCTTCAAGGAGTTTTCCAGCAAGTGAAACATCTCGCGGGCGCGGTCAATGGCGTCGGCCTCTCCGTCGAGTTTGATCCAGTCCTCGCGGGCGACGGCCTGGACGGAAAGCTCCTGCTCGAGGGCCTGCAAATTGCGCGGGTCGTTATTGAACAACTGTTGGGCCAGGCGCGCATTTTCAAAATGAAGGGTTTGGGTGGCCATGCCGGGATGGATTTAAGGCGGTCTCACCGCGCCAGTTCCGCGCGCAATTTGGCGGCCACCTCGGCCAGCGCTTCGGGCACCACGGTGGTGCCGCTCAGAACGGGCATGAAATTGGTGTCGCCGTTCCACCGCGGCACCACATGAAAATGGACATGGTCGGTGATGCCCGCGCCGGCCACCGTGCCCAGATTCAGGCCGATGTTGAACCCGTCGGGTTTCATCACGCGCGACAGGGCGTTTTGGCAGCGGCGGGTCAGCTTGATCAAGTCGCACAATTCCTCTTCGCTCAGTCCATTGAGATCCGGCGATGGCGTGTAGGGAACCACCAGCAAATGGCCGCCGGCGTAGGGATACCGGTTGAGCATCGCGAAGCAGCGCCGGTCGCGCACGATCACATAGTTGGCTTCATCGTCGTTGGACTGGGCGACCCGGCTGAATACTCCGGCGTCGGCAGGGGCGGGTTTAGGCCCCAGGATATAAGCGATTCGCCAAGGCGCGTGCAACGGTTCCATCCCCCAAACCTTAGTGGTTGGGCGAACAATTGTCAAAATCCACTTTGCCGTCGGTCCGCCGGGCGCGCACAGGACAAAATTCGGCAAATTCGTCGAAAGCGGCGGTTTGACGGCCAAAGCGGAACTGGCGTTCCGCAGTCCACAACGCTTCGCCTTCACACGGCGCGTCCGAGATGCCGACAGGTCTTGGAGTGCGGGCGCGCCAGCGCCGCTTTTCAGGGCAACCGTTTTAGGCCGGCTGGGGGGCGTCCATTTTTTCCATCATTTTGCGCAGCTTCTTCAAGGCGATTTCCTGGATCTGGCGGATGCGTTCGCGCGTGACGCCAAATTTCCTTCCAACATCTTCGAGGGTCGCATCGCCGTTGCCGTCCAGGTCAAAGCGCAGGGCCAGAATGGCGGCTTCGCGCGGCGGCAGTTGGGCCATCACTTTGCGCAACAGGCTCGCGTCGGCCTTCTCGGCCATCGCTTGGAACGGGGATTCGGCACGCTCGTCGGCCACGATGTCCGCGATGCGGTTGTCCGAGTCCTCGCCGAGCGGAGTATCCAACGACATGGGGGCGATGGCCGCCTGGCGGTACTGGCGGACGCGGGCGGTGGAGATGCCCAATTCATCGGCGATCTGTTGATCGTCAGGTTCGGCGCCGAGTATCTCCTGCAACTTCGTGGCGGTGCGGCGGATGTGGGAAATCTTGTCCACCACATGGACGGGCAGGCGGATGGTCTTGGATTGGTTGGCCAGGGCGCGACGGATGGACTGCTTGATCCACCAGGAAGCGTAGGTGGAAAACTTGGCCCCTTTGGCGGGGTCAAATCGCTCTACGCCTTTCATCAAACCGATGTTGCCCTCGTTGATGAGGTCCAGCAACGGCAGGCCAAAATGTTCGTAATCGCGGGCGATCTTGACGACTAGGCGCAAGTTGGCCTTGATCATCTGTTCGCGCGCCTTGCGGCTGCCTTTCTTGATGCGCCGCGCAAGTTCTATTTCTTCCTGCGGCGTGACCAGCTGAGTGGTGCCCACTTCCTGGAGGTAAAGGGTCAGGGCCGAGTTCTCGTCGTAGGAATCCCGTTCCACTTCCGCCGGCGGGGGCGCAAGATCCGGCAGCCGGTTCAGCGGCGCAACCGCGGCGGGGCGGAGCAGATTCCGTCGCGGCGAACGCCGGCGGGAAAGGGCCGTCCTGGGCAAAATGCATCCGTGCCGGCTGAGCCGGCCAGACCGTGGAGTTAATGTCATGCGCGAAATCATTATAGAGTCTCAATCCTCCGCCCATAACCTAACCCATTTTTGCTTTTTTGCTTGGAAAAAATGATTATTTGTGAAAATCAGGGTTTTAAGGGGCTTTTGGGGCGGTTTTGAGCATCTGATTTCGCTTTGCAAACGGTTTTAATTCTCGTTGAGTTCCAGGCGCAGGTAGTCGTAGCAAACGCCCGAAGTCAGATCCCCGGCGGGGACGGTCAGCGTCATTTCGTTTTCGCCGGGCTTGAGCAGCGCCGCATCGAACGGCTGGGAGTATTCATGCCACACGCCCCGGTCGGTGTTATACCGCAGGGCATTGGTGGCGACGGGCCGGATGGCGCCCACCACCTTGCCGTTGACGCCTATGGCCAGGCCGCCGCCGTCGGCCCCGCCCAGCGCGATCCTCAGGGTCGCCTGGCCTTGCACGGCCTTGTCCATGTTGAACTTGATGGTCCAGGTGGTCGCACGGCCCCGGCCAATGGTGCGCCACATATCCTGGCCGGGAGTCCCGGCCTTCACCCAGCCAAAGCGCTGGTTGGCGGGGTCTTTGGCTTCAGGGTTCAGCCAGGCCGTGGACTCTCCGTGCGGCACCTGCTCAAAGAACCAGTCCTTGTGATAATCGCTCTTGCCAATGGTGTATGTAATGTCGTTGGGGAACAGCAGCGGGTAGCGCACACACCAGCCCCAGAGCCAGTAGTCGTTGCCCTTGAAGAATTCACTGCCGTTGCGGTTCGGGTAGCCGATTTCCCAGATCTGCCTGCCGTAGCGCACGGGCTTCCACTCAATTTTGCCCAGGTCGAGATTCTTTCCCGCTTCCACGGTGATGTCGGTCTTCGCAAATTCGCCGAGCACACCGTCGGCAAACGCGTGCAGCGTGTAGGTGCCCGGGCGGACGTTGGAAATGGTGAATTTGCCGTCCTCGGCGCCATCGGCCCAGAACTGGTAATAATTCCCGTCATGCGGCCATTTGATCACATTGCCATTGCCCGACCGCTGCGTGAATCCGCCGGCCGTGGTGGTGTAATCCGGGTGTGCCAGGCCGACGGTCAGACCGGGCAGCTTGGTCGTGGCCGCCTGCGGGTCGTTGAGGACGAACTGGCCGGTGAGGTTGCCGCGCTGGTCTTTGTGCGGGTAGTCCACGCCATTGACCCAGTCGTAGGG
>Ga0187888_1000907_pt1 | contig 30267 bp, 24 predicted proteins | sample June2016WEW_7_40_FD_132987 | JGI IMG/M metagenome (GOLD analysis project Ga0187888, IMG submission 132987) | Peatland microbial communities from SPRUCE experiment site at the Marcell Experimental Forest, Minnesota, USA - June2016WEW_7_40 | ecosystem: Environmental > Terrestrial > Soil > Wetlands...
AATGCCACCCATAGATCCTCCTGCTTCTCCCGATCCTTCTTGCGCCCCATGCCCATAGACAAAAGACGTTCAAAACACAATCAAGGTCACATGTTTTGGAAGGTTTTTACCACGGGCTGTTAGGGTTGCGGTATCCCCAATCCAAATGCATACAACATGCCGTCCTCGGTGCCAACATAAATGCGGCCTCCGCCAACTGCGGGCGCGCTGAAATGCGAGAACCCGTGAATAGTGTCCGCGCTGGAGAACAACACATTCCCGGTGGTTGCATCGAGTGCATAGACGATGGCGTGGCCCGCCCTTGCTTTGCGGTCGTCGACATTCAGCAGATTACCGCTGGAACCGAATTGCACTGGTGAGTCGCCATCGGACAGAGCGAATACAACTCCATTGGCGATGATCACCGGCGTAGGCACCGACATGTTCAGCGATTTCCAGGCGGGAGTCAACACTGGTTTTCCTGCCTGTTCCTCCACTTGAAAGGCCATGACGCTGCCATCGGGAGTCTCGCCATGCTGCAATGCAAACTTGGTTGCTGGGGTGGGGGGGCCCCAAGCCGGCGCATACAACCAGCGTGTTCCGGCGGCGTCCTCCCAGGTGGAGAAAGCGCCCCAGAACCCCTTTCCCGCGAAGTTCACTTCCTCGTTGGCGAGCAGCGGGCTGCGATACAGCGGCACGCCGTGATCCGCGCCGCCCAGCGACTTGGTGTCGAGCAAAAAGATGACACCTTCCTTGCCGCTGGCGGCCGCGAGTTCCCAATTCTTGAAATTGAAAACTGTCGGACCGATGCTCCCCATATCGAGATCCTTTTTGGTCATCCACGATCGATTGCGCGGCGTGAAATAGTCGGCCAGCTTCAAGTCCTTGGCAGAGAGTGCAATCACGGAATCCGCCATCAGGCCCTTGGCTGGGTCGAAAGCGCCATCGCCGGTTTCGATAATTACGCGTCCGTCCGCGGTAATGGCCGCGCCGCCGCGGCCCCAGATTCCAGCTCCATTCGTGCCGGTTTCGAAATAAGAAACTTTCCGATCGACGTTGCTCAAGTCCATCGAATAAACGCCCGATTTCACGCCATTGCAGTTCTGCGAGATGGTGGTATACAAAACTCCGTTCACCAGATTCATGCTCCACATTTTGGCGAACGCAGGCACGAACGGCGTGGGCGGCAGAAGGTCTTCGCCGCTCACCAGGTTGAAGGCGTGGAGTTTGCCGTCGGCCGCCAGCACATAGAGCGCCTGACCGAAACCTGGCGCGGCGCTGTCGGTGCGCGGCGCCGGTCCTATCACTGGCGTGGCCGTCAATCCATTGGGGCACAGCCAGCTATCGCGCCGCGCGGGGGTGCCTTCCGCGGAGAGCGCCTTTTCCCAAAACAGCTTGCCAGTGTCGCCGTCGATGACGAAAACTCTGCCCGACACTCCTGCGACGATCACCAGATCCTTGACACCCTTCGGTGTCGCGACGCTGGCCCGCACCAGAGGCGCCGTCAGATTGCTCAGGGCCTTCGCCTCGGAGTCCAGTTTGACGCTCCACTCGAGCTTCAGATTTTTGACATTGTCGGCAGTAAGGTCGGTCTCCGTTTTGTTCCAGCCAGTGCGCTGAGGGTCGCCTCCGAAAGTAGTCCAACTACCGCGGCCGTACTGGCCCGGGGACAACATCGGTAATGCGAGAAGAGCTGGTAGCAGGATGGCGATTCTCATCAGCGGGGCCAGTTTATATCCGGCCAGGAGGCGATGTCAAACCAGCGATGCGTCAACAATCGCCACGCGCGAGCGGTCTTGCATGCAGCGAAACCGTGCTGGATCAACATAACTGAACTTCAAAAATTTCAATTTTGCCTTGACGAGAAGGTTGAAATGGAATATGCTCTACGAAGTTAAATTCAGTAAGGGCTCGCGGCGTTCTGCGACTACGCAGTTATTAAGTAACGCGCGGGTTTGGGGTTTAGTTACTCAAAAATCCCGGAAGAGGTGTGTATGCGCTCAGTGTTTGTAGCTGCTGCTTCAGTCCTGATAGCTTCGTTGCTGCTTGCACCGCTGGCGTTCGGCCAGGGGGCCAGCGGAACTATCACTGGCACCGTGACCGATCCTACGGGGCTCGCTGTCGCCGGAGCGAACGTGGAGGCCAGGAACACCGAGACAGGCGCGGTTTATACCGGGGCATCGACGAGCGCGGGGAATTATGCCATCACGAATTTGCCGGTCGGCACCTACGAATTGACGGTCAAAGTGTCGGGGTTCAAGACGTACAACCACACCAACCTGACCATGGCTGCGGCACAAGTCCTGAAGGAAGACATCCCTCTGGAGGTGGGCGCTACCACGGAATCGATAACCGTCGAAGCCCAAGCTTCGCTGCTGAAGACCGAGGGCGGCGAGCAGGGCGACAACGTCACGGTCGAGCAAATGCTGGATTCACCCTTGTTGGGCATCGGAACGGTCAACTCCGGCACATCCGGCGTACGCAACCCTTACAACGTACTCCAAACCCTTCCCGGTGTGACCGGTTATAACGCGGGTGGTACAGTTGGCGGACCTATGGTCGTCAACGGTTTGGGTGGCGCACAGCCAAATAACGGTTTCACTGTTTCTCTCACCGAGACGATGCGCATCGAAGGCCAGGACGCCACCTCTCAGATCTTCGGGAACTATGTTTACACGCAGATGGCCCAGCCGAACGCGGACGCGATTCAGGAAGTGGCCTTCCAGACCAGCAACTACGCTCCTGAGGTCGGACAGGCGGGCACCGCGGTCATCAACATGACCATGAAGTCAGGCACCAATCAATATCACGGTACCGGATTCGACTACTTCGTCAACGAATTCTTGAACGCCGGCGATCCGTTTACCATCAACCCCGAGGGCACGGGGAAGGTAACGCCCCGAAACCGCCGCAACGATTTCGGCGGCACCATGGGCGGTCCCGTCAGCATCCCCAAACTCTACAACGGGAAGAACAGGACCTTCTTCTTCTTCGCCTACGAGGAGTACCTCGAAAACAACCAGTTGACGTTCAGCGACACGGTGCCCACAACTGCTTTTCGGAATGGCGATTTCTCGGCCATCTCGGCCAATGGGACCTGCAGTCTGTGCGCAGCAAACGGCATTCCGACCACGCCTTTAGGCGTCGACGCTTTGGGCCGCCCCATGTACGCCAACGAGATCTACGATCCCAACACGCGCGGCATTAATCCCGCCAACGGTCTGGGCTACGCCAATCCATTTCCGGGCAATATCATTCCAGCAAGCCGTTTCTCTGCGAGTTCGTTGGCGTTTGAAGCCTTGTTTCCCCAGGCGCAGAACTCCAATCTCATTAACAACTACAACGGTAATATTCTAAGCCATCGATACACGGCCATACCGTCCATAAAGATCGATCAGGTTATCTCTCAGAAGGACAAGCTGTCGTTCTATTGGTCGAGGATCAACACCCAGAGCCAGGTCGCAACTCCCTATGGAAACGCGGATGGCTTGCCGGAAGAGATCGGAGGCTACCGCGGGACATTCATTCCCAGCTACACGACACGGCTGAATTACGATCGCACTATTTCGCCAACGCTCCTGCTGCACGTGGGCGCGGGATACTACCACACCAGTTTCAGCGATCGAGCGCCGTTCCTCAAATTCGACCCGTCCGCTTTCGATCTCTCCGGCTTTGTGCAGGACCGTCAGTTCCCGAGCGTGACGGGAATGTGCGTCGCGGCCCCGTTTGGCGCAGTCGGTTGCTCCGGCTATGGCGGAATGCAGAATATCGGCACGGCCGGGCAAATCCAGTCGCAGAACTACGAGGAGAAGCCCAGCTTCAACGCCAATGCGACCTGGGTTCACGGCAACCACACCTTCAAACTGGGCGCAGAGCTGTACCTGGAGCAAGTCTACACCGGAGCCTTTTCCGGGGTTACTCTGGCGACTGCGTCACCCGCCGGTACTCCCGTTGCTACTGCGCAGCCCTTCATTCCGACCTTCAGCCTGAATGGATATAGCCAGGGCTTCAACTACGCCAGTTTCTTGCTCGGTGACTATGCTTCCACAACCCAGGCTCCCAATGAGTTTACGCGCGAAGGGAACCAGCAGTGGGGGCTGTTCCTGCAAGACTCCTGGAAGGTGACCCGTAAGCTGACTCTGAATTATGGCCTACGGTGGGATTACGCCACACCGGAGCACGAGCAATACGGGCGCTTGGGACAGTTGAACCCGACGGCGCCGAACGCCAATGCGGATGGCCGCCTGGGGGCCACACAGTACGCCAGCACCTGCAATTGCCCGTTCTACAAGTCCGCCTATCCTTATGCCATTGGGCCGCGGCTTAGCGTGGCTTATCAGATCGACCCCAAGACGGTTTTTCGCGGCGGATGGGGAATCAACTACCAGTTCGTTGCAAACCCCGCCGGAGCAACCATCGGAACGAACGGTGTCTATCCTCTCGCCGGGATCAACCCCTACGTAAACATCGCTACCCCGGGCGCAATCGTGCAGCCCACTTGGCCGGTCACCGATCCGAACATCTATCCGCCCCAAGGCACGGTTGGGATACCGGGTGTTTCTACTCCCTATGTGCCCGATGGCAACGAGAACCGTCCGCCCCGCATCAACCAATGGAGCGTCGGCTTCCAGCGAGAGGTCACGAAGGATTTCATCGTGGAGGCTTCCTACGTGGCAAATCGCGCGGCTTGGCTGCCCAGCGGCCCGTTGGGGTTCCTCAGCCAAATCTCCCCGCAAAAATACGCGAGCTACCATTTGTACCCCTACCCAGGAACAGGTCCCTGCTCGAGTGGCAGCGGAGTCTGCGCAAGCTCCAGCTACGACAACTATGCCGACTACCTGCTGACCACTCAGCCAATCAGCAGCCCGCAGGTGATCGACACCATGGCCGCGCGGGGAATCACCAACCTTCTCCCCTATCCCAGCTTCAACACGGGTAACTCGCTGGAGAGCACTCTGTATCCCTTCCCGCAGTTCGGCGCGATTGAACCGACGAACTCCCCGACCGGTGGTTCTAAGTACGACTCGTTGCAGATCAAGGCGACTAAGCGCATCTCGCACGGGCTCCAAGCCAACGCCAACTTCACTTGGGGACAAGGCTTTCTGCGGCCAGTTCGCCAGGACTTCTTCAACGCTCAGGGCTCCCAGTGGCAATTGCAGCAGATCCCGCCGTTGAATCTGAACTTCAACGCCATTTACACTGTGCCCAAGGCGGAATTTGTCCCGAAGCCTCTCCAGTACGCGGCCAAAGATTGGCAGATCGGCTGGTACTCTAACTACCAGAGCGGCGCGTTCCTGGCGCCTCCCACAAGCCCCACCTTGAATCTGCTCCCCAGCGAGGAGATCCGAGTTCCGGGCCAGCCCTTGTATGCGCCCGGCGTCAACATCAACAATCTGAGTACTTACAACGCGGCTACCACCCAGGTGCTGAATCCAAACGCCTGGGCGCCCTGCCCCATAGATACTACTTGCTCCGGAGCGAATCTCACCAACGGCTTTTTTGGCCCCCAGACAAACGCAACGGTGTACTACAAAGATTTCCGGGCTCCGCGCACTCCTACGGAGAACCTGAACTTCGGACGCAATTTCCGGTTTGGCCCGGAGGGCAGGTTCAATCTCTTTATCCGGGCTGAATTCGTCAACGTCTTCAATCGGACCTTGATGCCTGCCCCGAGTACTGCCTTTGTTCCGCAGAATCCGTTGGTCAGAGCTGGCCCCGGCGACAGCCCCATAGTCTTCGGTTTCGGAGCCTTCGGCGGCGGCGCCGTGTCCCCCACACCAGGCGCCATAACAAACGCCACTCCGCCGTACCTTCTGGGGCGCACCGGTACGCTGATCGCGCGGTTCTCTTTCTGATGTAGCTTTGATGTAGTGTCCGGGAAGTTTATCACGCCAAGACCGCGAAGACGCTTGATCGTTCTTCGCGGTCTTGGCATTTCGGCAATCCTTGCCACCGCGCTCGCGGCCAGCCGGGCATTCGCTCCCTATGCAAGCGTGAAGCCTATTCTCGACGAGCAGCGTGACCGGCTGCCCGCCGAGCTCAGAAACGCAGACGATGCCAAGTGGTTGGCTTGGGCACGCCAGCAGGACAAGACCATTCGCGCACGGCTTCAGCAAGGCGAACTGGACTCCATGGTGAATCTGTTGTTATACGGCACCTCGTTCACCAAACAGCCACGGATCAGCATGGAGGGAGAGGGCCTCACTGAGGCTTCCAAGGCTGGCGTCTTGCGCGCGCGCGTGGACGATTTAGTTGCCGGTCTCGCCAGTCCGGGTGACAACGAGCGTCTCATTTTTGTCCAGCATCTTCTGCGAAGCCAGGGAATCGATCTGGGGACTTCGAAAGGTTCCAAACAAACCGGCGTATTCATCTTGCAAAATCTCTTGCGGGTGGCCCAGGAGAGGAAGACCCTCGCGCAGCGAGCTGCAGAAGCAGAGCGCGATGCCGTTGCCAAGGCCGAGACCAAGACGGACGACCCGTCGTCGCTTTTGGACCGGTCGTCCCTGTTCCGCGATCGAGGGGTTTCGCTGGACACGAGCATTTCCCCCAACTTTTCCATCGAACAGGCCCTACGCGATCTCAAGCAACGCGGCGTACTGCGCGAAGGCCAGGTGGCTCGCGTGGCCGTAATCGGGCCCGGCCTCGATTTCATCGACAAAAACGAAGCGTCCGCGTACGACTATTATCCCCAGCAGACTCTGCAACCCTTCGCTTTGTACGATTCTCTAGTCCGGCTCAAGCTGGCTAAAGCCGACGCGCTGTCGATGTCGATTTTCGATATCAGCTCCTCAGTGATCGAACATATTCAGCGCGCTCGCGAACGCGCCATGAAGAAAATGGGCTATGTTATCCAGTTGCCGCGCGACGCAGCAGTTCCGTGGCCGCCGGAGCTCATCGGCTACTGGAAATCGCTGGGCGATCAGGTAGGAACTGCGATTGCGCCCATGACTCCTCCGCGAATCTTCCAAGGGCTGGACACGCGAGCGGTCCAAGTTCGTCCGGACGTGATTCTCGCTTGCCGGCCGGTCGATCTCAATATTGTTCTCGAACGGCTGAATCTGGCTGCGCCAGATCGCTTCGATCTGATGGTGGCCACCAACATTTTTGTCTACTACGATCCTTTCGAACAGACTCTGGCGCTGGAAAACGCGGGCGCCATGCTGAAGTCCGGAGGTCTCTTGCTGACCAACGACCGCCTGCCGGTGGTTCGCGGCGGTTCCATGCGGCTGGCCGGCATCACGGTGGTGCCCTACGACGCTCCCGGCGTGAGTGTCCGTCAAGCCGTGGGCTGGTATCGAAAGCAATAGTCGCGACCCTCAGAAACCGACGTTTCACCTTCTAACTGCAAACTCAGCTCAGTGCTACGCCCCGCCGTTCTCAAAGAACGGCGGTTTTTTTTGTTTCTAACCACTCGATAACACACGCCGTGTGCAGCAGCATCCGTTGTGCGCGTATGCAAAGGAAGATCGAAGACCACACTGAAATTTCACTTTGCACTTGACGAGAGGGGTCGAAATCTAATATGCTCGACGAAGCTAATTCAGTCGGGGTCAGCGGCGCCCTGCCGCTTGCGTAAGTTTGAGGTTGAGTTATTCCAAGTCCGAGGAGACGTGTGTACCTATGCGCTCAGTGTTTGTAGCTGCTGGTTTGCTTTTATCGACTCTCTGTTTTATGTCGCTTGCACCGCTGGCTTTTGGCCAGGGTGGAACCGGAACGATCACCGGAACTGTTACCGATCCAACTGGGCTCGCTGTCGCTGGAGCGAACGTGCAAGCCAGGAACACCCAAACGGGAGTTGTTTATTCAGGGGCCTCCACTGCCTCGGGTAATTACACCGTTCCGAATCTGCCCGTTGGCTCTTACGAAATTAACGTCACAGTGTCAGGCTTCAAGACCTACACTCACACCAACCTGACCATCGCGGCGGCGCAAACCTTGAAGGAAGACATCCCTCTGCAAGTCGGCGCGACCACAGAATCCATAACCGTCGAAGCCCAAGCTTCCTTGCTTCAGGACGAAACCGGCGACGTTACTCACAATGTCACCTTGGAGCAAATGGACGATCTCCCTCTGTTGGGTATCGGAACGGTCAACTCCGGCACCTCCGGCTACCGCAACCCCTACAACACGCTTCTGACCCTTCCGGGTGTGAGTAGTTTTGCCACCAGCGGACTGTTCACGGTCAACGGGCTGGGCGGATCGATACCGGGGAGCCCCTTCACCGCCGCTCTGACGGAAACCATGCGCGTGGAAGGTCAGGACGCCACTTCCCGTATCTTCGGCACATACGATTACACTCAGATGGCTCAGCCGAACGCGGACGCCATTCAGGAAATCGCGTATCAAACCAGCAATTACGCCCCCGAGTACGGAGAGGCCGGTAGCGTGGTCATCAACATGACCATGAAGTCGGGAACGAATCAATATCACGGCACTGGCTTCGACTATTTCGTGAATGAAGACCTGAACGCAGGCGATCCTTTTAGCAGTAACGGCGTCGGAGGTAAAGAACGGCCTCGTAACCGCCGTAACGATTTCGGCGGCACCCTGGGCGGCCCTGTGATTATCCCCAAACTTTATAACGGGAAGAACAAGACCTTTTTCTTCTTTGCCTATGAGCAGTACCTGGAAGGTTCGCAGTACAACTTCGTCGACACGGTTCCCACCGCCGCTTTTCGGAGTGGAGACTTCTCCGCGATCTCACCGAATGGCACTTGCAGTCTGTGCGCGCAATACGGCATCCCGACAACGGCACTGGGCACGGACGCTTTGGGCCGCCCGATTTATGCCAATGAGATCTATGATCCCACCACGCGCGGTGTGAATCCCGCCAACGGCCTGGGTTACGCCAACCCTTTTCCTGGTAATAAGATTCCCGCCAGTGCTATGAGTCCGAGCTCGCTGGCGTTTCTAGCACTGTTCCCCCAGCCGCAGAACGGCAATCTTGTCGGTAACTACAACGGGACCGTCGCGGGTGGAAGATACTCAGCCATCCCGTCGGTGAAGGTCGATGAAATTCTCTCCGACAAAGACAAACTGTCGTTTTTCTGGTCCAGGAACAACACCGAAAGCCAGATCTCGTCTCCTCTTGGAAATGCAGATGGATTGCCCACCGAGATCGGCGGGTACCGCGGAACATTCATTCCCACCTATATCACTCGGCTGAACTACGACCGCACCATTTCGCCGACCATCCTGCTCCACCTGGGCGCAGGCTACTATCACACCAGTTTCAACGACCACGCACCGTTCCTCAAATTCAACCCATCGAGTTTCGATCTCACCGGATTTCTCGAAGACCGAAATTTCCCGAGTTTAACGGGATTGTGCGGGCAACTGATCGGCCCCCCTGGCACCCCAACGAATTGTATCCAGGGCGCTATCGGCGCGGTTTCCGGATTTGGCGGCATCCAGAACATCGGCACGAGCGGTCAAATCCAATCGCAAAACTACGAAGAGAAGCCGAGCTTTAATGCGAATTTGACATGGGTCAAGGGCGCTCACAGCTTCAAGTTCGGCGCGGAGCTGTACCTCGAGCAAGACTACACGGGAGCCTTTTCGGGGGTTACCCTGGGGGCTGTCAACGGATCGGGCATAGCAACCGCGACGGCGCAACCGTACACTCCGACCACTAATTTCAACGGATATAACATGGGCTTCGGGTTCGCCGATTTCCTGCTAGGCGACTACGCCGCTGTTACCCAGACCCCATCCGAGTTTACTCGTGAGGGAAGCCAGGAGTGGGGACTGTTCGCCCAAGACTCCTGGAAGGTGAGTCGCAAACTGACGGTGACTTACGGCGCACGGTGGGATTACGCTACTCCAGAGCACGAGCAATACGGACGCCTGGGACAGTTGGATCCGACTTTGCCGAACCCGAGCGCCGGCGGCGCATTAGGCGCTGTACAGTTTGCCGATACCTGCAACTGCAACTTCTACAAATCCGCTTATCCTTTCGCGATTGGGCCGCGCGTCGGCGCGGCTTATCAGCTTACGCCTAAGACCGTGTTCCGCGGCGGCTGGGGATTCACCTATCAGTTCGTTGCAAACCCCGCCGGCGTCACGATCGGTACTCCCGGCATCTATCCTCTGTCCGGTCTCAATCCCTATGTAAACATCGCGACTCCGGGTGCAATTGCGGCTCCCACTTGGCCAAGTACCTCTGCGGGCGTTTTGCCAGTCCCGGGAACCGTAGGGAGCCCGGCCACAGCGGGAACCACGGATCCTTATGTCCCGGATCAGAACGAAAACCGGCCGCCCCGTATCAACCAATTCAGCTTCGGTGTCCAGCAAGAGGTTACCAGGAATTTCATCGTCGAAGGGTACTACGTGGGCAACCGTGCCGTCTGGCTGGGATCCGGACCCCTCGGCACCGTAGCTGGAACCGGCACCAACTCTGGCAGCGCTAATGTTAGCGCTCAAATTCCGGCGTCAACGTACGCGCAATTTGGCCTATACCCATACCCTGGCAGCGGCCCTGCCGGCACCAACAATTACGCCGACTACCTGTTGACCACTCAGCCCCTCAACAGCAATGCGGTGCAGCAAAGACTGGCTGCGTCCGGGCATGCCGGCTTTTTGCCTTATGTCGGTTTCCCGGCAACTAACTCGCTCCAGAGCGCTCTTTACCCATTTCCGCAGTACGGCGGTATTCAAGACTCCAATTCGCCAACCGGCCGTTCCAAGTACGACTCCCTGCAAATCAAGGCGACCAAGCGATTCTCACACGGGTTGCAGGCTGGGGGCTCCTACACCTGGGCCGCAGGCTACGTGGAACCTAAACGCCAGGACTTCTTCAATCCCCAGAGCGCGGTTTGGCAACTCCAGCAAATCCCTCCGCAGGATCTGAACTTCAACGCCATCTACACGGTACCTGGGGCAGCGTTCCTGCCCAAAGGTGTCCACTACGCGGCGAAAGACTGGCAGATCGGCTGGTTCGCTAATTATCAGAGCGGCCAGTTCCTGGCGCCACCGGTCAGCACCACGCCGAATTTCTTCCAGAGCGAGGATATTCGAATTCCCGGCGTGCCCTTGTACGCGTCCGGTGTGAACATCAACGATCACAGCACCTTCAATCCGGCCACCACGCAAGTGCTGAATCCCGCTGCCTGGGAGGCGTGTCCGGCTGGCGCTGTTTGTGCCGCAACCTCGGTGTATTACAAAGATTTCCGTGGTCCACGCACACCGACCGAGAATGCCAACATCGGCCGCAATTTCCGCTTTGGTCCGGAGGGTAAATTCAACCTCTATATCCGCGCCGAATTCGTCAACATCTTCAATCGGACCTTGTTCCCGAATCCGACTACGGGGAATCCAGGCAACAAACCGGCCGCATCGAGCGGCATCTATAGCAGCGGATTCGGAGTGATCAATACGTATCTGCCCACTGGCAGCATATACGGAACGGCGCCTTACCTTCTGGGCCGCACCGGTACGCTGATCGCTCGGTTCTCGTTCTGATGTAGCGCTCAGGAAGTTTCTCACGTCAGAGCCGCGAAGATACGTTCTTCGCGGCTTTCGCGCTTTTATAACCTACATAGCGCGCGGCACGCCCTTACGAGTATGATGAAAAATATGAATCGAGCGGCACTTCTGATACCCTTTCTCGCAATGTCTCTAGTTGTTGCGCAAGCGCAAGATCTTCCGGCGGGCAAGGGGAAGGACCTTGTGGAGAACAGCTGTGGAAGCTGCCACGGCCTGGACGTCATAGTTGCTCAGCACGCGACCAGAGACGGGTGGGCATCGATCGTCGATTACATGGTGTCGCGCGGTGCTACCGGTACTCCCGAAGAGATCACCACCATTGTCGATTACCTGGCGAAGAATTTTCCGGCTGCGGCCACCAAGACCAACGTCAATAAAGCAACATCCATGGATCTGCAAACCCAGCTCGAGTTGACCGCGAAAGATGCCGAGGCGATCGTCAAATACCGGATCGATCACGGCGACTTCAAAGACTGGGATAGCTTGGCGAAAGTTCCGGGCATCGACACGGCGAAGCTGACGGCCAAGAAGGACAGCATCGCCTTCACCGACGCGCAGTAGGTCCGCATTTTTATGACTCGACGAGACGCACTCAAAGCCAGCGCTGCAGCGGCGCTCGTCATACCGGTGGAAGCGCGTGCCGCTACGGCCTCCGCCGGCCGATTAAAGCAATCCCTTGCACGCTGGTGCTACGCCAAGATCGCGATCGACGATTTATGCCGCGCCGCGGTTAACCTGGGGATCACCGGCATGGATCTGGTGGCTCCAGAAGACTGGCCAGTGCTGCGCAAATACGGCATCACGCCCTGCATGGTGCAAGGCGCCGGCACCTTTAACGACGGCTGGAATAACAAAGCGAATCACGACAAGCTGGAAGAACAGGCGCGCACGAGTATCGTCCGGGCCGCTGACGCCAAAGTCCCCAACGTCATCACGCTATTCGGCGCGCGGCGCGGGATGAGCGATCAGGAAGGCATCGACAATTGCATCACGGGGCTGAATCGCGTGAAGAAATTCGCCGAGGATCACGGTGTCACCCTGTGCATAGAACTGCTGAACAGCAAAGTGGATCACAAGGACTATCAAGGCGACCACACCAGCTTCGGCGTAGCCGTAGTGAAAGCAGTGGATTCACCGCGCGTGAAGCTGCTCTACGACGCCTACCACATGCAGATCATGGAAGGCGATTTGATCCGCACCATTCGCGAAAACATCCAGTACATCGCGCACTTCCATGTGGCCGGCGTTCCCGGCCGCCACGAGATCGACGACACCCAGGAAGTGCAATGGCACACGGTAGCCAAGGCCATCGCCGATCTCAATTTTCAAGGCTACATCGCGCAGGAGTTCGTCCCCACGCGCGATCCGCTTACGTCGCTCAAGCAAGCCGTCGAGCTGTTGACGGTTTAAAGGTTCTAGTAGCCACGCCACCGGCTGGCGCTCTCGAATGCCTCCCGAACCGGAACGCGCTTCTCCCGCGCATCGAATCTTGCTCACATTCGACGATGGACCTCATCCTGATCACACGATTGCCGTGCTGGACGAGTTATCGCGCCGAGGATTCAGCGCCGTCTTCTTTGTCCTTGGAGAGCAACTGGAAGCTCCGGGCGCTCGCACGATTATCGAGCGCGCCGCGGACGACGGCCACTGCATCGGGAATCACGGATACTCGCAGCAGAACCTGACGCATTTGAAGGACGATGAGATTCGATCCAGCTTCCGCCGCACAGAAGTGCTGATTGGCGATCTCGACCGAGGCGTCAAACTCTGGCGGCCGCCGTTCGGTGAGCGTGATGCGCGAGTCGAGCATGTCCTCGCATCTCTCGGCTACACGCGCATGCTTTGGAACGTGGACAGCATGGACTGGCGCGATACCGCTCCGCCGGCCGAATGGATGCAGCGCACTCTTGAGAAGATTCGCGTGCGAATCAGCCTCGGATTCCGCAACACCGTGTGTCTTTTTCACGACGCCCTTGAGACCACCGCCACCCGGCTCAGCAGCTTCCTCGATCGCCTTGCTGAAGTTCCCGACGCTCGCGTTGCACGCTACAATCCCTGTCATACGGAAGGACTCTCGCTGCCTGAGGATCATGATCCTCCGCGCGCCTGCCTGCTGGATCCATCCGACGCCGTCAGCTTCCAACTCGCCGGCTCGCGCGTGCTGGCCCGTCCGGGCCGTAGCGCGGTGTACGTCCTGAACCAGCCGGCCAGTCTTCTGTGGGATGTGCTGGCCGAGGGAGCTTCCGAGACTGAGGCATCGCATCGCATGGCGCGTCACTACGGCATCTCCGAAGATCTGGCTTCCCAGGACTTACAGTCCGCTCTCAAAGATTGGCGAACACGCGGATTGCTTGGCCCGAAGGCTCCCGAAATGGAGGACCCTGGCCCGTGGCCGCTCTCCACGGATGTGATTCTTGTGCCCGAAGCGGTGGAGTTCGAAGAAACGCGTTCGTACCGCTTCCTCGATCTTCGCTTCGCCATCCGCTATCAGACTGCCGATCTCGCTGGTGCCGTCCATCCAAGATTCGCCAACCTCCAGACCGTTGCATCCGCGCAATGTGATCAGCTATTCGACGTGGTCGCTCTTTCCAATGGCTTCGCCTTGCGTCTAGCCGGCGCCGCCGCTACCCGTCATGAATCCCTGGCAGCTTTGGCGTACCGGCTCTTCTTCGCCGTGATGCGACGCGCTCATTCCACATTGGATGTCATGGCCTGCCTCCACGCCGCCCTCGCGAGCTACGGCGATGGCGCGTTCGCACTGGTCGCGAACAACGGCGGCGGCAAAAGTACGCTAGCGGCCGCGCTGGCGAGTAGCGGGATGCCAGTTCATTCCGACGACCGCCTCTTTATGGATTTCACGTCCGGCCGTCCGGCAGCCACTCCCAATTCCATTGGGCTCAAGCGCGGAAGTTGGACCGTGCTGCAATCGCGGTATCCCGGAATCCTCGAACTTCCCGTCTTTCAAATGGACGACGAGGAAGTCCGGTTCCTATTACCGCCGCCGCCCGCGGATCCGCTGCTGCCGCCCGTTACGCACATCTTCTTCCCGCATTACAACGCGCGCGCTGCGACCGGCGCCCACAGGCTCACATCCGTGGAGGCTGTTCAGCGAATCGCCGCGTCTGAAGGTTGGATCTCATCTGACCCCGCCAAGCTCAGAGCTTTCTTGCTGTGGATCGAGCGCTCGTCGTGCTACGCACTCCCGTTTTCCGATCTCGACGCCGCCATCGAGAGAATTGGAGCATGCCTGCGAACATGAATCGCCTGCGCGCTTTTCGATTTCTCGCTCGCTGTCTTGCGCACGATCCGGATGCTGGCCCCGGCCGCGCCAGGCTCGCCGCTGAGATCGCCTCCGGCCATATCGATTGGACGTGCGTTATTAAGATCGCTAGTGAACAGTGGATGACGCTCGCGCTCTACTGGGAACTCGATGAGAAGGGGCTGCTCAACGTGCTTCCGGAGGGTCTGCTGGAATACTTCGAGTACCTGCACGAGGCCAATCGTACCCGTAACCACGCGATCCTGGATCACACCGCTTGCATCGCCGTTTCGCTCAACGAAATTGGAGTTGAACCGCTGCTGCTCAAAGGCGCGTGCAATCTCGCCAGCGGCTTGTACCAGGATCCCGCCGCACGCTACCTGTACGACATTGACATTCTGGTGCCTGCGAGCCGGGCCCTGGAATGCTGGCATCGCTTGATCTCCGCGGGTTATCGGGCCCCGCTGGGACAGGATCGTCTAGAAGATATGCCGGACCGGGAGTGGCCCGCGCTCGTGCGCGAAGGATGCACGGGCGAATTGGAACTCCATCGTGCCGTGGAATGGCATCACATGCAGGGATCCCCGTCGCTCTACACCAGGTCGGACCCCGTTGCACTGCCTCGCGGGAGGGCACGAATACTGGATCCTACGGGCCGTATGATCTTTACCCTCGCGCATGCCTTTGTCCACCACCGCGTTCGATTCCAAGCCGCCCCGCACCTGCGCGATTTGTACGATGCGACGCTGCTGCTCCGCAGGCACGGCGCCGAAATCGACTGGCCCCGCGTCATCGATGCGTTCGAGTCGGCCGGCGAAATAGATGCTTTAGGCCGAGCGTTCCTGATGTGGCGTCGCTTGTTCTTGCAAAGTCCGCCCTGCGAGATCGATCCTTCGACGGGGTCTTCGCTCTACTGGCCACGCTGTTTGCTGGGTGTCGCGATGCCCCAGGTAGCCCTTATATGCAACCTGTCGGCCAAAAATACCGAACTCCTTAAGCGCTCTCTTTCGCGGACTCCGCAAGGCCGGGAACTTCGCCGATCGCTCTTCCGGTCCCCGGTATTGCTGCGAAAAATTAGAAGTGCCGTGCGGATCTGCACCGGCGCCCCGGCGCGTGAGGAATAAAAGACAATGAAGCCCGCGACGTCCGCCCGGAATCTCGAAAATCCCTTTGAGCCCAGCGCGTCCCGGCCCCTGCTTGCGATCCGCTTCCTTTGCGTGGCCCTCAGCGTTGGGGCTGTGATTTCCGGTTATCCGCTGCTCGAATGGCTGTCAGTTCCGGCGATGCTATGGGTCCTGGTTGTGGTGTGGGGCCGCCACGTTCTATTCGCGGAGAACCTCGCCGCTCTTCCGAATCTCTCCGCTGCGGCAGGCCCGGCCGCTCCCTCGCTGCCGCCCACGGTTTCCCTGATCGTGCCCGCGAGAAACGAAGCTATCGATATCGAATCCGCAGTCCGCGCTTTGGCGGCGATTGACTACCCGGCACTCGAGATCCTCATCATCGACGATCATTCCTCCGACGCTACCCTGGATATCCTGCGGCGTCTGGCGCGTGAGTTCCAGCGACTGCGTGTCCTCTCTGCGCCCGATGTTCCCCCAGGCTGGACCGGCAAGACAAACGCGTCCTGGTTTGGTTTCGAGCAGGCCGATCCGCGCGCGCAATGGTTGCTGTTTACCGATGCGCGAGTGAAGTTCCATCCGCTTGCGGTCCGGTGCGCCGTGGCTCATGCCGAGGCGAAGCAACTGGGCTTTCTGAGTTGCATTATCCGCTTCGAAGGCGAGGGGCTTCCCGAGGAATTGATCGCAATTCTGCAGAACCGTGGTTTGGTGATTAGCGCACGCGCTTTTGGCGGAGGCGCCCCGGTGGCTCCCTTTGGTCTTGGCGCGTTTTCACTGATTCGCCGCGATGTCTACATGCAGTGCGGCGGACACGCTCTCTGGCCGGATCATCCCTTAGAGGATTTCATGCTAGCCAAGTCGGCACGTGATTCCGGCGCCGTGACATCCGCTGCCATCGCGTCCGAGCTCATTTCGATCCGGAGGTATCATGGCGTCGCCGACATGCGCCGTCGTATTGTCCGGACGCTTCGGGTGGCTGCGAGCGATCACCTGGTCGATCTGGTAAACCGCATCAGCTTGGAGTTGCTCCTGGGAGTTTTGCCTCTCCCGCTGGCCATTGGCGCTCTGGCTCGCATGGTCGCCACGCGTGCTATTCAGCCCACTTTGGGCTTACTCTGCGCCATCGCGTTTCTGGCTTGGCTTGCCGGAGCTTGCACTCCTCGAACTTCGATAAGGATTTGCCGCTTTCGTGGCTGGGTGGTGTGGCTCCATCCCTTGGGAGCCGCACTGTGGACATGGCTGCTGGTGCTGGCCATCGGCGAGCGGATTCGGGGACGCAAGATTTCCTGGCGGGGCCGCCCCATCCATCCACCATCGCCGGCCGCGCCATAAGGAGGATCGAGCTGTGCTTTAATATACAGAGCAGCTCAGAGGAGACCCAGATGCCAAAGGAAAACCTGCCCGACGAAAACACGCCGCAAAGCGATTCTGAGGACAAACCAAATCGCCGCGAGATCGCCGGTCGCGTGGGAGAGTTCCTCGCTTACACCGCACCTGCGCTCATTGCGCTGGCGACGGCCAAGGACGCCTGCGCCAATTAAGCCGGCTTACTTACTCGCCGTTCTCCACCCAGCAGCGTACGCTTCGCGGGCGACCTTGGAATACGGCACGGGGCTGACCACGGCGCGGATTTCTGTCTGCTTGTGGCGCTCAACCGTGGCTTTCTTAGTCCCGCCGCCTTCTTCACCCCAAACCAGGGTGACTTCCGTGCCGATTTGGACGTCGTGCTCGACAATCCCAAGCGAAAGCATCGACCCTTCGTTATAGCTGTAGCCGCTGAACATCGAAAGGCCGGCCAGCTTCCCGCCGATCAGCACCTTGTCATAGGAAGCAGACGCGTAGTTCGACAACGGCAGATCGATGTACTTATAGCGCTCTTCAATCGGGCCGAACATGGACCGCTGCACCTTCCCGACATCCTCAGAGTTCCAGGCGAAAGTCACCTTCTTGCGCTGCGGCTCCTTGGAGATTTTCTCCAGAGCCTCTCGTCCAATGAAGTCGTGGTCGAACTTGACGAAAGGTCCATAGCCCATCTCGTATGGGGTGACGTAGTAGTCTGCGATGTTATTCGAAACGAAGCTGCCGCCCAGAGAGCCCGTGCCCTCGTAACTGGTGGCCGGTAGCCACTCACGGTAGGCCTTCATCTTATCGCCCGTATAGACAGCCGGCAGTGGCGAAGGAATCCAGCCCGATTCCAGCGTGTTGGTAGCGTAGGCGCGGGAGCCAACCTGCGTCAGGCCAAAGTCCTTGCCTGCCTCGACAATGGCCGAGCGGATTTCCTCGCGCTCCTCGTACGGACCCCATATCTCAAGTCCAGGAGCTCCGGCCATGCCGTGTCGAAGTGCGCGGACCTTGCGTCCCCCGATATTGATATAGCCCATATCGAAAAACTTGATTTCCGGCGGTGGGCCGCCGTTCAGTTTCTCAATCACCTTCCACGCGTTCGGTCCTTGGATCTGGTAGCGATAACAAGTACGAATCACCGCTTTTCCGCCCGGATTGGAGGGCGAGCGGTCGTCCTTCTGAGTGGTAACTTTAAATCCGCCGGTCTCGGCCTGGAATTGGATCCAACTGGCAGCCGGTGCGCGTCCCACAAACACCAGCTTGTTCGGCTCCAGATGGAACAGGATTCCGTCGCCAATCACATAACCGTCGTAGCTGCAGGGAGCGAGTTGTTTGGCTCTATCCACTGGGAACTTGGCGAAACTATTGAAGCCGAGATACGAAGCCAGCTTCACCGCATCTGGGCCCTCCATGTACAGGTTGGCCATGTGGTGCGATTGGTCGAACAGAACGCAAGTGTCTCGCCACGCGCGTTGTTCATCCCGCCAATTCGTGTATTCGGCGGGAACCACGGGATAGACATAAGCGCCTATCCGCGAATTACGCAAGAGGTCGACAGGATTCTTCGTCTTGAGGAGATCTTCCAAGCTTTGACTCATAAGTTTTGGTTATCCGTTTCTGCGGACGTGCGCCATGGGCAGGTCGAACGCAAACGGGTAGTTTATCACACGGCTCCGACTCGATCCACAGGAAGAGGCCCGTCCGCGGCACGCTTGCACACGTTCGATATAATGGCCGCTGCCATGAAGATCGATCTCTTCAATCACTTTTTCCCTCCCCGTTACGCGCATGACGTCATCGACGCGGGACTTGCGGGCAAAGATATGGGTAAACGCGTGCGCAACGTGCCCACCATCGCCGATCTGGACGCGCGCTTCCGCGTCATGGACGAGTTTGGCGAGTATTGCCAGTTTCTCACGCTGCCCGCGCCACCAATGGAAACCATGGCGCCTCCCGACAAATCGCCCGAGTTTGCGCGTATCGCGAATGATGGGCTGGCTGAATTGGTGGCGAAATATCCCGGCCGCTTCATTGGATTTGCTGCTTCGCTGCCCATGAACAATGTCGACGCCTGCCTGAAAGAGATCGACCGTTCTGTAACGCAACTGGGCGCGCGCGGATTCCAAATCTACACCAACGTGGCGGGCAAGCCGCTGGACCTGCCAGAGTTTGCACCCATCTTTGAAGACGCAGCGCGCCGCGACATCACTATCTGGATGCATCCCGCGCGCGGCGCCGAATTACCCGACTACATCACGGAAACGAAATCGAAGTATGAGATCTGGTGGACCTTCGGCTGGCCCTATGAAACCAGCGCAGCCATGTCGCGCATCGTGTTCTCCGGCATGTTTGATCGTCATCCGAATCTCAGAATTGTCACGCACCACATGGGCGGCATGATTCCCTATTTTGAGGGACGCGTCGGCTACGGCTGGGACGTGCTGGGCTCACGTACGTCGGACGAAGATTATGTCTCGCTCCGCAAAGCCATGAAGAAGCGGCCCATCGATTACTTCCGCAACTTCTATGCCGACACGGCGCTGTTTGGCGGGCAGTCAGCCACCCGGTGCGGTCTCGATTTCTTTGGAGTAGATCATTGTGTTTTCGCTTCCGATGTGCCCTTTGAGCCCAAGCCCGGCCTCTATATCCGCGAGACCATCCGATGCATCGAAGGCCTGGACATCAGCGCCAGCGACAAGGAAAAGATCTACGAGGGCAACGCCCGGCGTCTTTTGAAGTTGTAATAAGTTGTAATAAGGAGGAGGCTGATGAAGCCATTTGCCGCATTGATTTTGCTATCCGCCGGCGCTGGCCTTTCGGTGGCCGCAACCTGCGAGAGCCTGGCATCGATTGCATTGCCAAACACAACCATGACGCTTGCGCAGCCAGTGGCTGCCGGCGACTTTACGCCGCCAGTTGGGACTGCCGGAGGACCTCCGCCCCCAGTGGCGTATAAGGATCTCCCCGCGTTCTGTCGCGTCGCAGCCACCTTGAAGCCCACCAGCGATTCCGACATCAAGATGGAAGTGTGGCTGCCCGCGTCGGGATGGAACCGCAAGTTCCAAGCTGTGGGCAATGGTGGGTGGGCCGGGGTGATCAGCTATAGCGCCATGGCGGAAGCGCTACACGACGGCTACGCAACGTCTTCCACCGATACCGGCCACGTGGGCGCCACCGGCAGTTTTGTGACGGGCCATCCCGAGAAGCTGGTTGATTTCGGATATCGCGCGGTCCACGAAATGACCGTCAAAGCGAAGTCCGTCATCGACGCCTTCTATGGCGCTGCGCCCCGGATGTCCTACTGGAATGGATGTTCCACCGGCGGCCGGCAAGGCCTGAAGGAAGCGCAGCGATTTCCGGACGACTACGATGGCATCGTGGCCGGAGCCGCGGCTAACCCTCGAACGCATCTCTCCTCCTGGCAGATCTGGCTCGCGCAGGGCGTTCTTGACCCGCACAACTACATCCCGGCGAGCAAATACCCCATCATCCACAAAGCCGTGCTGGAAGCTTGCGACGCCGCCGACGGAGTAAAGGATGGGGTGATCGAGGATCCCACGCGCTGCCACTTCGATCCCAAGACCATCGAATGTAAGGCAGGGGACGAGCCCACCTGCCTCACCGCCGGACAGGTGGAAGCCGCGAAAAGAATGTACACGGCTCCCAAAAATCCACGCACCAATGAGCCGGTTTACTTCAACGTCGAGCCCGGCAGCGAACTGGGCTGGAGCATGTTGGCCCGCGGACCGGAACCTTTCTCCGCTGCGACCGATCAATTTCGCTACGTAGTTTTCAAGAATCCCGACTGGGACTGGCATACACTGAACCTCGATAGCGATGTGGCGCTGGCCGACAAGATCGATCACGACACCATCAATGCCGTCGATCCCAACATCAAACCCTTCCTCGCTCATGGCGGAAAACTGCTCATGTACCATGGCTGGGCCGATCCCGGCGTCCCACCGCTTGCCAGCGTGAACTACTACAAGACTGCCGTGGATACCATGGGCGGCGAAGCCAAGATGTCCAATTCCATTCGTCTGTTCATGGTCCCCGGAATGGGCCATTGCGGCGGCGGAGAAGGCCCGAACACATTTGACATGATGAGCGCAATGACGGCGTGGCGCGAAGATGGCCGCGCACCGGAGCGCATTATCGCTTCGCGCAAAGGCCGAACCCGCCCGCTTTGCCCCTATCCACAGGTCGCAAAATACAAGGGCAGCGGCAGTATCGACGACGCAGACAGTTTCACTTGTGGGGTTGCCGAGCCGCGACCTTAGAGGGCCGGTTCACTTTAAGCGGCGGCGACAGAAATCGAATAGACCGGCGGCAGGCTGTCGGCCAGCGTTTCCCAGCTGTCCCCCGCGTCGCGGGTATAGAAGACATGCCCGGAACTGGTCCCGACATATATGCCCGCCGGATCCAGATCATCGGAAGTCATCGCCTCGCGCAAGACCAAAAGATGAGCGTTGCGTTGTGGCAGTCCTCGTGACAGCAGCTTCCAAGTCTTCCCGCCGTCGCGGGTCCGCGCCACGCGAAACTTGCCCTCCGGATTGCAGCGATACTCGGCCGAATCGATGGGTACGGTAAACATGGTTTGGGGCTCTGCGGCAGGCACCGCCAGTCCGAAGCCGAAGCGCGACGGAAGACCGCGCGAGATATCGGTCCACCGATCGCCATTCAGCTTACCGCGATAGATGCCGCAGTGGTTCTGTTGATAGAGCGCCTCGGGATCTTTCGGATGGGCCAGCAGCTTGTGCACGCATTGGCCGACTTCCGGCAGTTTGTTGGGCAGAAAATCCGCGCGCACTCCGCCATTGTGTGGCGACCAGGTGGCGCCTCCGTCGGAAGTGCGAAAAACGCCCGCCGCTGAAATCGCCACCACCATTCGCCCCTGGCCCAGGCACTGGATCGAATGCAGGCACATGCCGCCCGCTCCTGGGTTCCATTGCGGGCGCGTCGGATGGTTGGTAAGCGCCGGCATTTCTTCCCAAGTTTGACCCCAATCGGGGCTCCGGAACAGCGCGCCTGGATCGGCCCCGGCGTAGACCGCGCCGGGTTCGTCGGCATGGCCGGCCCGGATGTGCCAGATGCGCTTCACGGATAGATCGGGAACGCACTTCAGATCCAAGCCTTTTTCCGACAGCTTCCAGGTCTTGCCGCCGTTCGTGCTGGCATGAATGTGCGGTCCGAACCAGGCGCTGTTCACTGCCGCATATAAGCGCTTCGGCTGGCGAGGATCCTGGGCGACATGGTTCACTTCCAGGCCGCGGAAATGCGGACCATCGACACTCCAGGTCTTGCGATTGTGGGTATTAAAAGCGAAGGCACCCTTGCGGGTGCCTATCCAGACGGTCAATTTGGGCGTGGCCATGGGCCCATTCTATGCGAAAAACGGGCCAGCCAGATCGGCGAATTACTTCGCTTTTTTCTGCTTCTGTTGGCCGACGCGGACCTTGAAGTGCTGCAGCTTGGCTTCCTGGAAGGCCTTGTGATCGTGGCGCGCCACGACATCGTTGAGATAGGCATCGACGCTGGCGTCCTTGGGCAGGACCGCCATCACAGTGAAGGTCTCGTTGCAGGACGGGCAGAAGGGGCGGAAACGCTTAACGTTGGGGATAGCCATACAACCCTAGATTATCACAAGACCTCTTCCTTCTCCCCCGGTTGGCATCGTGACCGGCGGTCAGGTTGGATTTGAATAACAGATGGATTTGAGTAATATAGATTCAAGTGATGGGGAAGGAAGGTCAACTCCGGAGGCACGAGCGTGCCCAGAATTCATCACCGGTCCAGCTTGTCTGGAAAGATCGCACTGGCGTTGACAAGTATGTCAGCGGCCGCAGCCTGGACATCTCCCCCTCTGGCATGCGGATCGAGATCCCCGAGCAGATCGATAAACAGACCTACGTAACGATGCAGTGTGCGGCATTGGATCTGCATGGCACAGCGTCGGTCCGCAGTTGCACCCGCAAAGGCATGAAATTCATCGTGGGCCTGGAGTTCAGCGCCGGCCTGCAATGGAAACCCAAGACCTAGGAAGGGTAAGACCGTCGGAGACCGGCATCTGCGGAGAAGATTCTCCATCTGACCCCAATCGTTGGCTAGGTTTTGAAAACCGCGCTAATTGAAAATTGCTATCCGTCCCATCTCGAAATCCGATTGCCATTTGCTGTCACCTGCGGTAACAATAAACCTTATGCCCAACCGCGTCGTATGGGTGGCATTACTCGCGCCTGCCTTGGCGCTCGCCCAGTCCATCCCTTCCGCAACAGAAACTCGCATCAGCAATCTGGAAGCTGCCGTAAAATCCGCACAAAGCGCGGGCGACAATTCCTGGATGTTGGTAAGCGCTGCCCTGGTCCTGATGATGACCGGCCCCGGCTTGGCCTTGTTTTATGGGGGCTTGGTGCGCCGCAAGAACGTACTCGGCACCATGATGCACAGCTTCATCCTGATGGCGATCGTCAGCGTCATCTGGGCCATTGTTGGCTACAGCCTGGCGTTCGGCGAAGGCTTGCCGTTCATCGGCGACTTGCGGTATCTATTTCTAAACAACGTCGGCGCCGCTCCCAACCCCGATTACGCCGCTACCATACCGCAACAAACGTTCATGATCTATCAGCTCATGTTCGCCATCATAACGCCGGCGCTGATCTCGGGCGCGTTTGCCGAGCGCATGAAATTCAGCGCCATGCTGCTGTTTACCGTGCTGTGGCTGTTCATCGTCTACTTTCCGCTGGCTCATATGGTTTGGGGCAAGGGCGGTCTGCTCAATGCATTCTCCGGCGGGCGCATCCCGTGCTTCGATTTTGCAGGCGGCACCGTGGTGCACATCAGCTCGGGCGTATCGGCGCTGGTGTGCGCGCTCTACTTGGGCAAGAGACAAGGCTACAGGTCGGAGCCAATGAAGCCGCACAATCTGGTACTCAGCGTCATCGGCGCGTGTCTTCTGTGGGTGGGCTGGTTTGGATTCAACGCCGGCAGCGCCCTGGCCGCCTCGCCGCTGGCCACCAGCGCATTTGTTGCCACCCATTTCGCGACGGCCGCCGCGGTGCTCGGATGGCTGCTCGTCGAGTGGTTGCGGAACGGAAAACCCAGCGTGCTGGGAGGCATTTCGGGAGCCGTGGCGGGATTGGTCGCCATCACTCCAGCTTCCGGGTTCGTCCAGCCGTTTCCGGCCATGCTCATCGGTTTCATCGCCGGTATCGTGTGTTTCTTCATGGTTACCACCATTAAGAGCAAGTTCGGCTACGACGACACGCTGGATGCGTTTGGCGTGCACGGCGCCGGAGGGACTGTGGGCGCCATTCTCACCGGCGTCTTTGCCACCATGGCGGTCAATGAGGGTCTCAAGGACAGCGCCGGCAAAACGCTTCCCCTGGGCCTCATCGATGGGCAGCCCGGCCAAGTGCTCAACCAGGTGATTGGCGTGGCCATATCCTGGGGGCTTGCGATCGTGGGGACGCTCGTGATTCTCAAGATTTGCGACGTCCTGGTGGGAGTGCGGGTCTCGTCGGACCAGGAGATGGAGGGCCTGGACGTCAGTATGCACGGCGAAGAGGGTTATAATTTCGAAGCATGAGGACTCGTGTCCGGACCAAAGCCAGCCATGAAAAAAATTGAAGCGATTATCCAGCCGCACAAGCTTGAAGATGTCAAAGAAGCCTTGAAAGGGATCGGCATCGACGGCATGACCATCTCGGAAGTGCGCGGCCATGGCCGGCAGAAGGGCCATAAGGAAGTTTACCGGGGCATGGAATACCAGGTGGATTTGCTGCCCAAGGTCAAACTCGAGATGGTGGTGGCCGACGAGCGCTCCGCCGAGGTGATTCAAACCGTGGTACGCAGCGCGCGCACCGGAAAAATTGGCGATGGCAAAGTCTTTGTATACGACGTGGCCGAGGCCATCCGCATCCGCAACGACGATCGCGGGGACGGCGCGCTGTAACCCCGCGTCCCAGCAAGCGGCCCCTGGTTTCCCCTCCCGTAACATCTGCAACAATACTCACGTCTTGTAAAATGCCCCAAGACCCGAGGTCTTGTAAAATTTTTGATACGCTTTCTACTTAGTCTTGATCGCCGGTGATGCCCGGCGTACAGTGAAGACGGAATAATGGACCAGTCAAACCAAGCACAAACTGCGGCCGTGGATGTCTCCCCCACCCGGCGCGCTTTCTACATCGGATTCATCAACGGCGTCATGGGATTAGTCGGCCTGGCTCTGGCCGCGCCAGCCGCGATTTATCTGTTGTTTCCTCCCAAGCTTCGCAAGGAGGCTCAGTGGGTGAAGACCTCCGACCTGTCAACCATTCCCACCGGCACTCCCACCGAGATCGCCTTCGAGCGCCAGCGCGTGGATGGATGGAAGGTCACGAATGAGAAAGCGACGGCCTGGATTGTAAAAAAGCCGAATAACGACGTGGTGGCGTTCGTGCCGCAGTGCACCCATCTCGGCTGCGCCTATCACTGGGACGATCCCAGCCACACCTTCATTTGCCCTTGCCATACCTCGGTCTTTTCCATCGACGGACAAGTATTGAGCGGCCCGGCGCCGCGCCCGCTCGATCGTTACCTGACGCAGGTTGAGGGCGGTAAGCTAAAACTCGGGCCCGTGGTGGAATCTCACGCCTAGGCCATGCGCACAATTATCGATTGGCTCGAACATCGTACCGGCATCGAAAGCGCGGTCAAGAATTTTCTGTACGAAGATATTCCGGCGTCCGCCGGATGGCACCAGATCATCGGCAGCATGGCCGTGTTCTTCTTCGTAATCCAGGTCTTCACCGGCGCTCTACTCGCGTTCAACTATGCGCCCACCCCCGGGGAAGCATACAACAGCGTGAAGTACATCATGACGGAACTGACGGGCGGGCCTTTGATCCGCGGCCTGCACCATTGGGGCGCCAGCATGATGCTCATCATTGTTGTGCTGCACATGATCCAGGTGTTCATCTACGGCGCCTACAAGAAGCCCCGCGAGGCTACCTGGATGGTGGGCGTCACTTTGCTCCTGATCACGCTCGCGTTCGGACTCACCGGCTATTTGTTGCCGTGGGACAATCGCGCGTATTGGGGCACGGTAGTCACCACCCAAATTGCATCGCAGGCGCCCCTTGCCGGACCGTATCTGTTGCGATTGCTCGGCAGCCAGGGCGCCGTCGGGAACGTCACTTTCTCAAGATTCTACGCGCTCCACACTGTGCTGCTGCCGCCGCTGACGATAATCCTTATCGGGATTCACATTTACCTGGTGCGCAAGCACGGCGTCGCCGCCGCACCGGGCGACACTGCACCCAAGCGCAAGTTCTTTCCCGAGCAGGTTTTCAAGGATACCGTGGGCGTCGCGGTGGCATTCATCATCCTGTTCATCATGGCCGTCGTTGCCAAGGTTCCTCTGGAGCGTTTGGCGGACCCGACGGACACCGCCTACATCCCTCGTCCGGAATGGTATTTTTTGTTCCTCTTCCAGACGCTGAAGTTTTTTAAGGGGCCACTGGAAATGGTGGGGAGCGTGGTGCTGCCGGGAGTGGCCGTATTGACGCTCTTCTTGATTCCGTTCATTGACCGCGGGCCGATGATCCGTCTTGGGAAACGAACCTTTGCCATCACGTTCGTACTGCTTGCGGCGATTGCCTGGACCGGCTTGACTACCGCGGCGGTGGTCACAACTCCTAAGAATCAGGAATCGGCCGATGACACTGAGACGCCGGCGACCGAAACTCCAGAAGCGGCGCCTGCATCCACCACCGCCGCGGCGCCAACCGCTAACCCCGAATCGCAAAATCCAAGCGCAGTACCAGCTGCGCCCGCACTCGCGGCCTGGCGGCGATTGAATCCGGAAGAGCTGGCCGGTCTGGGAATTTTCAAGAAACAAGGCTGCTTGGGCTGCCATCCCGGCGCGGGCCAAAAGGGCATTGGCCCGGATCTCACCAGGATCCCGGCCAATCACCGCAAGGTTCCTTGGCTGGTTCTGCACTTCAAGAATCCATCGGAAATTGTGCCGGGCAGCGTCATGCCGCCGGTCGATTTGCCCGCCGCCGATTTAAACGCGCTCTCGCTCTTCGTCCTGACACTCACGCCGCAAAACGAAGCCGCGCTGCTTACCGCGCCCGCTTTCGCCACGCAAGGCGCCATGGTCTATCAAACGAACCACTGCAACGCGTGCCATCAGATCCACGGCACCGGGTCGACGCTTGCGCCGGCGCTGGATGGTGTCGGCTTGCGTCACGATCGCGCCTGGCTTGAAAAACATTTCGCCGATCCCGCCAGCGTTTCGAAAGACAGCATCATGCCGCCCTACAAGTTCATGCCGATGGATTTGGACGCCATCTGCCAATATCTGCTCCAGTTGCCCAAGCGCGCCTAAGTGGCGCACGCACTCGTGCGTGCCGCGTTCACATTCGCGTGAACGCATGGCCTGTTGCAGCTTATTCTTTCACCTTGAGTGTGAAATAGGTGATCTGCGTTCCCGGCTCTAGCAGCACCTGATGCGGCGTCTTTGGCGGGATATGCAGGATGTCGCCCGCTGCGATTTTCTGCCGCGCTCCGCCCTCCACCGCCGGCGCGCGCTCCTCGCCCGGAGCGGTGTTCTTCGACCCTGGCATGGTTCCACCCACCACCAGCGTGCCGGTTCCCGACACCACCACGATCACGTCCGCTTCTGTGTTATGCAATTCGGCCACGCCGGAGCCTTCCCGATGCACCATCAGCACGTGATCGGCGCCGAAGTTACCCAAATTCTCGGACGATGTTTTCGCATCCGTCTTGTTCGAGAGCGGCTTGGACAGGCCCTTCAACTCCGCCGCGCTCCAGTATTTATATCCAGCCGGCTCTGCGCCCACCAGCGGCAACACCAGCAACAGGCCGATCAGTTTGTTTGTCATTCGTTCTCCTGAATCGAGTATTTACGCCTGAAGAGCTTCCGGTGTCATGTTCACGGTATCAACCGTGTGAGCGTCCATGTCGTAGCGGACCCATCCTCCGTCGAAGCCCAACAAGAAGTATCGGTAATGAGCACCGCCCAATAAAGGCGCAAACTGGAGCAAGTTCAACTGTTGAGTAATCTCGCGGTCGGTCGCAACGAACTTTTGCATTTGTGCCACAAACGCTGGACCCACACCTTGACCCATAAAACTCGTCCACCGGCTCAGACCTACTGGCCGATGTGCTGCCTGTCCTTTTCCCCCGGCTCGCAGAAGGACTCGAGCAGGTCCGTATCGGGCAGCAAATGCTGACTCACGGTGACAGTCACCGGCTTGGTGTAAGTTTTTGGGTCGTCAACCGTGATCTTTAGCTCCATATGACCGAAATCGACGCGGCGGAAGCGCTCGGTCAGGCGCATGGCTTCGCTGTGAGGATGGCCCATGCCGTCAAGGGCGCTTAGCGCGTTGAACCCCGTCGTTTCGACCACCAGCGTATCGCCCTCCAAATGGCCGACCGAGTAGCCTTGCCAAGTGCTCTCCGGATCGAGCGGAAGCTTACGGCCGTCGAGGTAGATCTGGCGGAAGGTGCCGAACTCCTCCCGCAGCCACAGGAGCAACCTGGGTGTCTGAATCAGCTTGAACGGAACCGGCGGATAATCCCAATTAGGCAGGCTGGGCGGGGGACACAGCGTGGAGGGGCGCGCGTTGCTCTGGAGCGCCTTTCGGAACGGATCGCCGGCACCGGGCTGGAACGGCTCTTCACCAAATTTGTAGTCGGCGAAGAAATTTACGACGTACTTGGTGATGTCGTTTTCGCCCAAGCCATTTTCGCCACCCGGTAGCAGGTAGGGCTCGAGCTCTTTCCGCGGGGAACTGTCGGTTTGCCAGACGCCGGAGAGGTCGGGCTTGCCTTTTATTCGGGGCGCTGGGGCGGTGAGGTTGGGTTTGCCGTCACGGGTACGTGGGGTGGCGGGATCGAGTTGATGAAGCCATTGGGCTGGACTGAAGATAGCAGCTGCTGCGACTGCCAGCGTGAGCCGAAAGCCCCGAGTGGTCATGTTGGGTTCTAGTTTACTTCACGAACTTCTGTACGCGCCAGTTCTTGATTTCGGACACGTAAATTGCGCCGCTACTGTCCACCGCCAGATAGTGCGCGATGTCCAGCTTGCCCGGCACTTTCCCGAAGGACGACAACACGCCCTGTACTTGGCCATCCAGGTTGAGCTTCACGATACGGTCGTTCACGCCGTCGCACATGTAAAGTGCGTTCTCACTCCGGACATAGTAGAGACCGAACGGCGACCCAACGTCGGTCCACTTGCCCAGGAACTTCCCGTTCTGATCGAAGATCTGCACGCGCTTGTTACTGCGATCCGCCACATAAACGCGCCCCTGCGCATCCAGCGCGACGTCATGCACCAAATCGAACTCGCCGTCGCCGGTGCCTTTGTGTCCCCAGTGCGTGACGTACTCGCCGTCTTTATTGAACCGGATCACGCGCGAATTCACATAGCCGTCGGCCACGAAGAAATCGCCATTGGGCGCGAACGTCAGATTGGCCGGGCGATTGAATCCATCCTTGCTATCGTTGTTGCCCGCCGCTCCTCCCACGCCGCCGATCATCATGAGCAGCCGTCCGGACGGCGTCCACTTCATCACGCGATGCGCATCCACGTCCACGGTCCAAACGTTGCCGTCGGCATCCAGGCGCAGCCCGTGCGCCGTCTTCACCGGCACTTCCGGCCAAGCTTGCAGCATCTTGCCCGACTTGTCGAATTCGATCACCGGATGCGCTCCGCGATTGAAGACCCAGACATTGTCGCTCCGGTCGACGTCCACCGCCGAGACTTCGCCGAAATTCCAACCTGCGGGAAGTTGCGCCCAATCCGGCACCACGTGGTAGGGCAGGGCAGGCCCGGTTTGCAGTTCCGCAAGAGCGGGAAGGGCAGCGACCAAAATCATGATTAGATTTCGTTTGCGCATGCGCCTGAGATTATTCGAGATCCGCGAGAAAGTCAACAACCTTCCCATTTGCTGTCGTTAGTATGTGATTTGTCCGGTCGAATGAACAAGTGATCTGTCCGCTCAACCAAGCAGCGACGATGCTGAGGATTGACAAACCCGGGATCGGTAAGCGCTGCGGAACTGGAGCGAACGA
>Ga0187888_1000908_pt1 | contig 30228 bp, 23 predicted proteins | sample June2016WEW_7_40_FD_132987 | JGI IMG/M metagenome (GOLD analysis project Ga0187888, IMG submission 132987) | Peatland microbial communities from SPRUCE experiment site at the Marcell Experimental Forest, Minnesota, USA - June2016WEW_7_40 | ecosystem: Environmental > Terrestrial > Soil > Wetlands...
ACCCTACGACACAGCCGCCACCCGTCTCAACACGCCCCCATTCCTGCGCCCAATTCCCCTCGTCTCGCCGCTCCTGCCTCCCGCCAGCCTCGCGCCCTCCCCCACTGTCTGAATCGCAGGTGCCCGTATGCCGGACAGTTGATATGCATCTCCTTCGTGCTATAATGCGCGAACGATCATACGCCAGTGAGTCCTTCTGAAAGGGGAAACGAGAGATGGGCATGGGTAGGATCCACGTCTGGAAGAGCGGGTTAGCCGTTGCGGACCCACAGGTGAATGCCGACGGTGTTCACGTCTGGCGCTTCGATCCCGACCTGCCCGTGGATATCATCTACCACCAATTGAGCGGCCGGCAACCATTCCGGCTCAATCGTCACGATTACTTCGAGGTAGCTTATGTCCTCTCCGGCGAGCTGGTCTGGGAGGTGCAGGATCGTCTCCTCACGGAGAAGGCGGGCGATCTTTTCGTGATGGGAAGCACGCTTTACCACCGCTTGACAGAATACTCGCGGCCGCAGGTCAAAGCCATCACCTTGTTTTTTGTGCCCGACCTAATCCGCCGTTGCTGCGACCCGAGTGGCCATCTTGGATACCTCATGCCTTTCATGCAGCAGGACTCAGCATTTCCGCACATTGTCCCCGCCAAGACGGGCCTTCCCGAGGAAGCTGTGGAGTTATTCGAGCGCATCCACGCGGAACTCCCCGCCAACACCGAGCGCGCTCGCTTGACCGTCAAAACGTATCTGAAAATGATCTTGATTCTGCTGGTCAATCACTATGCCACGTATCACCGCACGATCGATGTTTTCGACCGACGGCAACGCGCCCTGCAGCGCCTTCAACCGCTCTTCGAATTCCTGGGGAGCAATTACAGCGAGCCACTGCGGCTCAGGAACGTTGCTGCGATGTTGGGAATGAGCAAATCGGATTTCATGCGCTTTTTCAAGTACGTCACCGGCCAGTCCTTCGTAAGTTATCTCAATCATTTTCGGATTGCCAAGGCGGAGATACTGCTGGCGACGTCGGGAAAATCCATGTCTGACATCAGTCAAGAGGTAGGATTTTGCGACCAGAGTTATTTTGGGCTGATTTTTCGAAGGCTCATCCACATGACCCCGCTGCAATATCGTCAAAGCCTGGCGGGGGCCAAACCAGAGAGTGCCCGGTCACCCCACGATAGCCTTTTGTCTTTGAGCAACCGGACGACTTCGCGTGACTTCGCAAATCCCAAACTTCCCGGTGCGTCCCTGCCGGCCGCGAGATAGACGATCCCGCGGAGCGCTGTCCGGCCTCGGGCCCCTTCCCACGGTGCTTCCATCCGAGATCAAGGTGTTAGCTGAATTTGGCAAATTGTCCGCCCCCGTCCGCTTGATACTCTTCTCAGAATAATCAGTGCAATTGTTATAGAAACGGTAAGCTCTAATGGTTAGTCTTTTGGACGCATGAGGGGCTGACGATCCCGCGCGGTTCGACAACCGAGGCCGCGAAGCACAGATGGAATGGCTCGCCGTCGGCCTGATAGAAAGGGCATCATCATGGCCAGTTTGCGGTTTGCGATGTTCGGGGCAGGGTTCTGGTCGCATTACCAACTCGCCGGTTGGAAGGAACTGGCGGGAGCGGAGTGCGTGGCCCTGTGCGACCCAGTGCGAAGCCGGGCGGAAGCCCGCGCCAAGGAATTCGGCATATCGCACGTATACGAAGAGCCCCGGGAAGTCTTCCGGAACGAGAGCCTGGATTTTGTCGATGTTGTCACCAACCCGGAAACCCACAGTGACTTGGTGCACTTGGCAGCGGCGAACAAGACCGCGGTGATCTGTCAGAAACCCATGGCCACATCCTACCTGCAAGCCCAGGGGATGGTGGAGGTCTGTCGCCAAGCCGGAGTTCCGTTTTTCGTGCACGAGAACTGGCGCTGGCAGACCCCCATCCGCCAGCTCAAGCGCGTTTTGGACGAGGGCCGCATGGGACAGCCGTTCCGCGCCCGGCTGACGATGATCTCCGGTTTCCCGGTCTTTGACAATCAGCCTTTCCTCAAGGAGGCGGAAGAACTTGTCCTGACCGATGTGGGGACCCATGTTCTCGATGCCGTGCGCTTTCTTTTTGGCGAGGCGAAGAACCTGTACTGCCAGATTCACCGTATCCACTCCGATATCCGGGGGGAGGATGTGGCTACCGTGATGCTGAAGATGCGCGGCGGCGCGACCGTCCTGTGTGAACTGGGTTATGCGGGGAACTACCTCGAAAACGACCGGTTCCCGGAGACCTTCGCGTTTGTGGAGGGCGAGAAGGGCTCGGTGCACCTTGCTCCGGACTTCTGGATCCGCATGACCACGGCGGAGGGCACCTTGGCAAAACGGTACCCTCCACCAAGCTACTCGTGGGTTGACCCAGCGTATGCGGTCGCGCAGGCGAGCATTGTCGCCTGCCACGCCAACATTCTGCGCTCGCTGCGTGGCGAGGATGCGGCGGAAACAACCGGTGAGGATAATCTGAAGACGTTGCGGTTGGTGTTTGGATCTTATCAATCGGCTCGGACTGGACAAGCGCTTCGACTGGATTAGCGGTAGATCGATAGAAGGATACCCGAATTCGGGTGTATACGCTCTCGCCCCGAGGAATCTGCAAGGAGGTTTTACCATGCGGACGCGAAAGGTTGTCCTGCGAACTTTGTGTGTCGCCCTGGCCATCGCAGGTTGTGTGGTGTGGCAAACTCGTGCGGACCACGCCGCGCCGGGCCCGCAACTCGAGGCCGCCATCGAAGTCGATGCCAACCAAGTGACCGGCAAAGTGCCTCGCTATCTTTTCGGGCAGTTCATCGAGCATGAGCACAATACGATCGACAACGGTGTGCTGGCAGAGTTGTTGCAGAACCGGAAGTTTGATGAAGACGACCGGGACGGCAACGGCGTTTCCAACCGCTGGGTTCCGGAGGAGCGGGTTCAGGACCGCTATTGGGAGTTACGGAATGGCCGCGGCGTGAATGACCGGTATTCTATCGATCACGACATCTACTATGGGGGTGGCGCTTCCCAGCAAATCCAGCTCTCCGGGTCAGGTGCAAACCACGCCAGCGTCTACCAGATCAGGCTGCACCTTGCCAAAGGCCGGAGTTATGCCTTCTACGTGTACCTACGAAAACACGGGACAGGCAAGGGCTTTGTGGAGATCGACAAGCGAGGGGGACCGAACTATCTGCACCAAGACTTCGACCTCGCCAACGACCGTTGGGACAAATACAGCGCCGAGTTTACCGCCCCGGAAGACACCTCCGAGGGCCGTGTGCGGATTGGCTTTGTGGGCACGGGCACTTTCTGGATCGATTCGGCCTCATTGATGCCGGCGGACAACGTGGACGGTATGCGCCGTGACGTGATCGAGGCCTTGCGCCCCATCCACGTTTCGGTGCTGCGCTACCCGGGAGGCTGCTACGCGGATTATTACAACTGGAAGAATGGTGTGGGGCCGAGAGATCAACGGCCGACCGTGTGGTCGACGGTATGGCATGAGTGGAATTCGAACGATTTTGGGACCGACGAGTATATGGAACTGGCCCGGATGCTGGGCTACGACGGACATATCACCACGAATTATGTGTCGGGCACGCCGCAGGACGCGGCGGAATGGGTGCAGTACGCCAACGGGTCGGCGGACACACCCATGGGGCGGTTGCGGGCTCAAAACGGACATCCGGAGCCTTATGGCATAAAGATGTGGGCGATAGGCAACGAAGCTCCGGCGTTGTGCAGCGAGGAATACACCGGGGGCACAAAACTGGCTGATTACGCCGCACGCTTCCATGAATTTGAGGACGCCATGCGAAAAGTGGACCCTTCGATCCATTTCATGCCGTCATCCGTGGGAGAGCCGAACTGGGTGCGGGAGTTGGTGCAGGCGGTGCCTGCCGAACAACTCGCCACCTCCATCTACACCGGCCGTTGCGCTCATTACGATCCGATGGCCGACACGATCTGCGACCAGAAGAACTTGTATCAGGGGGAATACCCCGGCAGTGTGACGGTCGGTGATTACGTGGACCCTACGGTCCAACAAAAAGCCTACTACCAAGCGGTGGTCGGGGAGCCGTTAGAATTCCGGGATGAACTGGAGGCGAACATTCAGGCTCTCGGCAGCCGTTTGCCCGCGCATCCCTTCTTTGCCATCACCGAGTTCAACTCCTATTGGTTTTCGGAGACCAAGGACCCGGATTACCGTCTGGGCAATGCCCTCTATTTTGCCGGTATTTTCAACGTGCTTCTGCGCTATTCCCAGCATATCTTTATGGCTGAGTCGTGTTCGCTCATCAACGTACAGGGCATCGTCGAAGTGAACCCCGTTGCCATCAAGCTGACACCGCCCTATTTTGCCTACCTTCTTTATGCCAACCACATCGGGAGCGAGGTCTTGAAAACGGAGACTATGGTGCCGTCCGTCGCTTTCAACTCAAAGCTTCCTGCGCTGGATGCCATCGCCACGCGGGGGCCTGACGGACGCACGCTTTTCCTGGCAGTGGTCAACCGGGCGCTGGATGAGGCGGTCTCCACGCGGATTAACCTCAAGGGCTGGCAACTGGTAGGCGGGCAGGCTCAAGTGTATGAATTGGACGGCAAGAGTTGGGACGCCTTCAATCCTTACGGAAGCACGGAGAACGTCAACATCGGACACCGGACGTTGGAAGTGACGCCAACGGCGTTTTCTTATCTCTTCCCGGCGCACACGGTGACCGTGCTGGAGGTCAATGGCATTCCGCTGGCCACGCGTTGAACCCTTGGGGTACTGGGTTGGGGCGGGAGCCGACACGCCCGGCACAACCTCGGCGGAAAGGGGTAATGGCATGACCCGCGGCGCGAAGAGGAAGCTGAAACCGCCGAGGGGAGCCTTTTCGCGCCGCGGCTTTATCCGCGCGCTAGGCGGCTTGCCCATCATCCGCGGCGGAGATTGGCTGCCCCCACGCTGGAAGGAGGAGGACAGAATGCACTTACCGAGACGGGTCCTGTACTACGGAGTCGATGCACCCCTGCCGGAACAGATTCCCCTGCGCGCTGGTCCCCTCTCCCTGGTCTTTGAGGCCGGTGACTTGCGTTGCATCCGGCTCGGTGGCCGTGAGATCCTTCGCCGTGTTTACGTCGCCATCCGCGACCGAAATTGGGGTACGGTGCCGCCACGCCTCTCTAATCTCAACAAGGAGACAGGGCCAGACTCTTTCCGGATTTCCTACGACGTCGAGAACCTGGAGGGAGATATCGATTTCTTCTGGAAAGGAACGATCGTTGGCACGGCGGACGGCACGATCACGTTTAGCATGGATGGCGAAGCGCGCTCAACTTTCCTGAAGAGCCGCGTCGGCTTCTGTGTGCTGCATCCGATCCGCGAGTGCGCCGGCCAGCCTTGCGTGGTCGAGAATTCCGACGGCAAACGGGAGCCGGCCACTTTTCCACGTTACATATCTCCACAGCAGCCCTTCCTGGACCTACGAGCGATTTCGCATGAGGTCTTGTCTGGAGTCACGGCCGAGGTGAGATTTGAAGGGGACGTATTCGAGACGGAGGATCAGCGCAACTGGACGGACGCCTCCTACAAAACCTATTGCACGCCGTTGCGATTGCCTTTTCCGGTGGAATTGAAGGCAGGCACGAAGGTCTCGCAGTCTATCACCCTGAATCTCAAAAGCGCCGTTCCTCCTCCGCCAGCGAAAGCCGACGAAAAGGTCATCACATTTTCCATGCGTGACGCCCAGCCCGTGGCCTTGCCACGCCTCGGCCTAGGAATGGCGACCCACGCTCAGGCCCTGAGCCTGCGTGCGATCGAGCGCCTGCGCGCTCTGCATTTGGCTCACTTCCGTGTGGACCTCGACCTCACCCAAGCGAGCTTCCCGGCCCAATTGCACCGGGCGAAGGCCGTAGCGGGTGAACTGGGTGTGCCTCTGGAGATTGCGGTGTTCCTGTCAGACGCGGCCGAGAGCGAGCTACAAGCTTTGCGCGCCATTCTAGACCCACTGAAGCCGGAGGTCGCCGCTTGGTTGATCTTTCATGTGGCGGAGGAATCGACGAGCGAGAAATGGGTCAGGCTGGCGCGTCAAACTCTGGCCGACTTTGATCCTCGAGCCAAGATGAGCGCGGGCACCAATGCCTACTTTGCCCAACTGAATCGCGGCAGGCCGGTGGCGGGCGCCTGGAATTTGGTGAATTACTCGGTCAACCCGCAGGTCCACGCGTTCGATAATGCTTCCATGGTGGAGAACCTGGAAGGGCAGGCGTCAACAGTGGAAAGTGCGCGGCAGTTTGTGGGAGGCGCGCAAATTGCCGTCACGCCCGTGACGCTCCGGCCACGTTTCAACCCTGATGCCACGGGACCGCAACCGGCGCCGGCGCCCGGCGAACTTCCTGCGCAAGTCGACGTGCGGCAGATGTCGCTGTTCGGCGCGGCGTGGACGGCCGGCAGCATCAAGTGCCTCGCCGAAAGCGGCGCTTACAGCGCCACCTACTACGAAATCACTGGCTGGCGGGGTGTGATGGAAACTGAATCCGGCTCACCGAATCCAGCAAAGTTCCAGTCGCTCCCGGGCGCCGTATTTCCGCTTTACCATGTGCTGGCCGACGTGGGCGAGTTCGCAGGCGGTGAGGTTTTGCCGTCGACATCAGACACGCCGCTGACTATTGATGGCCTCGTACTGCGCAAGGGCAGCAAGGTGCGCACGGTTCTGGTGAACTTTACCGACCAGGAACAAAACGTGCGTGTCATCGCCGCGAATCTCGGCGATTCACTGGTGCTGAAGTCTCTCGATGAAACCAATGTTGAAGTGGCCATGACGTCGCCTGAGTCCTTCCGCAAGGAGCCGGGACGCGAGGTTGAGATCACTCGCCAGCATGTGGAAATCGAGCTGCGGCCGTTTGCAATAGTGCGTATCGATCGAGCCCGAGCGCAGACAGCCCCTGGGTCATAGCGTTGGTTCTGCGTGGCACTTCGCAGGGCCACGCAGGTGGCGAATCCGTCGCGCGAAGGAAATTAGGTGCAGAACACTGAGGAGGAGGGAACCATGATCACCACACTTGCACTGTTTGGCGCTGGAGGAAGTATGGGAATGCGGGTGGTCCGCGCGCTTAAGGACGATCCGAACTACCGGTTACGTTGCGTAGAACCCGGGGAAGCCGGCAAAGCTCGCCTACGCGAGGCAGGTCTCGTGGCTGGATCAACAGAAGAGGCGGTCAAGGATGCTGGCGTCGTTATCCTAGCTGTCCCGGATCTTCTCATGGGGCAGATTGCGGCGGAGGTCGTGCCTTTGCTTAAGCCCGGAACCCTGTTGATCACGCTTGATCCCGCCGGCGCGCACGCTGGCAAGCTCCCGCTCCGGGAAGACATATCCTATTTCGTAACGCACCCTTCGCATCCACCGGTGTTTAACGACGAAACGGATCTCGCGGCGCGGCGCGATTTCTTTGGCAGCGGCAAGGCCAAGCAGGCAGTTGTCTGCGCGCTGATGCAAGGGCCGGAAGCAGACTACGCCCGCGGCGAAGCTCTCGCCTGCCGCATTTTCGGTCCTATCCTGCGGTCTCACCGGGTCACGGTCGAGCAAATGGCCATCCTTGAGCCCGCCTTGTCCGAAACCCTCTCCGCCACGTGCCTGACGATAATTCGCGAAGGCTTGGACGTGGCGATCCGGCTGGGCGTGCCGCCACAGGCGGCCCGGGATTTCCTGCTGGGTCACATCAACATTGAGTTGGCCATTCTCTTCAACGAAATCGATTGGCATTTTTCCGCCGGAGCGCAGAGGGCCATCGAGGAAGCCAAAAAGGTGATCTTCCGGCCGGACTGGAAAGTGGTTTTTGAACCGGCGAGCATTAAAGAGAGCGTTAGTCTGATCACTGGAGGCAAGGCCGGTAGGGCCTGACGGGTTTCATGGCCGCTGGTGATGCATGTTTCTCTCCACTGGCACGGGGGCGCATACGACTCCCGGACCCAGCATAGATTTGCCAAGGAGGATTTGTGAACGTTGACCTCGGATGGGGAATTGGCGGTGTGCTCATAGGCGGGCTGTTGAATGGGAGCTGGGTGCTTCCCATGAAACATATGAAGGCCTGGAAGTGGGAGAATGCCTGGCTCGTCTTTTCCGTTGTGGGCTTGGTCATCATCCCCTGGGGGGCAGCAGTGGCAACTGTTCCCAGCTTGGCAAGGGTTTTTCACGAGACCTCCTGGTTGACATTCGACAAGGTCATCGTCTTCGGCATCGGATGGGGGGTGGGGAACATCCTCTTCGGTATCGGGGTTAGCCGTCTGGGGATGGCCGTAGGGTATGGAATTATCCTGGGCCTTATCGCACCAATCGGCACGTTCCTCCCCTTGATTGTCTTGCATCCGGAGCGGTTGTGGACACGCCAGGGTTACGCCCTGATGGCTGGCACCGTCTTGGTGATTTTGGGTATTCTCGGTCTGGCGGTCGCCGGACAGCGTCGTGAGAAGGAGGGCAAAGTTCGGGCCTCCATGGTCCAGCCGGGCTTTTTCGTCGGTCTGGTCATCTGTATTCTGGCGGGGATCTTTTCGCCCATGTTGAACTTCGGGTTCGTATTCGGGCAGGAACTCCAAGCCCATGCCCTCTCGTATGGGGCCACGCCCAGCATGGCGACGAACCCCATCTGGGCTCTGATGCTCACCGCGGGCTTTTTTGTGAATGCCGGCTATTCTGTGTACCTGCTGGCCAAAAACCACACTTGGGGGGCTTTCCGCGACCCGGCCGGCGGAGGAAGCCATTGGCTGGGGGGATGCCTGATGGGAGGAATCCTTTTCGGCAGCTTCATGGCCTATGGAATGGGCGCCAGCGCCCTCGGACCCCTGGGAGGGATCGTTGGTTGGCCGCTCTTCATGTCAATGAGTCTGATCACCTCGAACGCCTGGGGAGCTCTAACGGGTGAATGGAAAGGCGCCAGCCGGGGCTCGTATGGTTTTTCTCTGGCGGGAATTGCGTTTCTGATCGTCGCGATAGTGGTGATCTCTCGCGGCGGGAGTTCCTAGCGACAGCTTTTGGGTCGGCGGCGAGATGGGTTCAGTGGTGCAGATCCTCGATTGCGACCAAGTTAGTACCTGACCTTGCTTTGGGGGAGGCAAATGAAACTCGGGATCGGGACATACGCATATATGTGGTCGATCGGATTTCCCGGCGCCCAACCAAGGAACCCGATGACAGCTTTAGGTTTGCTCGCTAAGGCGCATGAGTTCGGGCTGGGGGTCGTCCAATATGGGCCCAATCTGTCGCTGGGCACGCTGCCCGAAGACGAACTGAGCGTGCTCCTGGAAAAAGCCCGGGATTGGAAGATCGACTTGGAGGTCGGCACCCGCGGTCTCGAGACTGCGCATCTCCGGCAACAAGTGGACTTGGCAAAGCGTGTGGGGTCCCGGATTTTGCGCACTGTCCCCGAACTCGCTGGGGGCAGAATCCCAACCGGTGAAGAGATCACACGCCACTTGCAGGCCATCCTCCCTGAATTAGGCGCGGCGCAAGTGAAGTTGGCAATGGAAAACGGCAATATCCCTGCGGCCACACTAGACCGAGTGCTGAGTTCCCTGGCCAGTCCGTGGGTGGGGATAACACTCGACACGGTGAATTCGCTGGCCATCCCAGAGGGAACCGAGCGGGTGGTAAAGACCTTGGCGCCTCACACCGTTTGTTTGCACATCAAGGACTTTGTCGTGAAGCGGGTCTGGCACATGATGGGCTTCATCGTGGAGGGCAAGCCGACTGGCCAGGGCCAACTCGCCATTCCGTGGCTGCTGGAGGAATTGCGCGCGGCGGGCGTGGACCCCAACGCCATCCTGGAGCTTTGGCTCCCCCAAACCGAGAACCTGGAGGAAACCATTGCGCTTGAGCACCGCTGGGCCGCGGAAAGCATTCCCTATCTGCGCCGCTTCATTCCTGACTAACCACTTGCGGAGAGAATTTAGCCCGTAGGCCCCCCGAGACGTGGGGGTGAGATCCGAGCTTCTGCAGGAGCCGGGAATGATTTCCTCGAAGCCCGCGGCGGTCACCGATGGACGCCCGACACGCGTCCGCCACATGGTCTTGGCCTGGATTTGCTCTCTCTCCGTCATCACCTATTTCGACCGGGTGTGCATCTCGAGCGCCGCACCGCTTATCAGCACTGAACTGGGCTTAACGCCAATTCAAATGGGAACGGTCTTCAGTGCCTTCGCCATTTCTTATGCACTCTTCGAAGTCCCCACCGGATGGTTGGGCGACCGGATCGGCGCCCGCAAGGTCATTACGCGCATCGTCATGTGGTGGTCCACGTTCACGGCGCTGACCGGACTTGCCTATCACTTCTGGAGCATGGTGATCCTGCGGTTCCTTTTCGGCAGTGGTGAGGCCGGGATGTACCCGAACTCCGCCAAGGTTTTCTCCCGTTGGTTCCCCGAGTCCGAGCGGGGCTTTGCCACCGGGCTGATGTGGATGTTCGGCCGCCTGGGTGGTGCGGTGACGCCTGCCATTGTCGCGGTCATGATCAGCGGGATGGGATGGCGTCCCACCTTCTGGGCCTTTGGTGCTATCGGCTTCGTGTGGGTGGCTTTCTTCTGGATGTGGTATCGCGACACACCGAGAGAAAAAGGCGGTGTCAATGCCGCCGAAGTGCAGCTCATCCAGGAAGGCCGCGGGGGCAAAGCCCCGGATCATCGCAGCCTTCCTTGGGGAAGACTGCTGGTGAGCACTAACCTGTGGGCGCTATGCCTGCAATACTTTTGTGTTTCCTATGGCTGGTGGTTTTACATTACCTGGCTGCCTACCTATCTCAAGTCACGGGGGGTATCCCTGCTGAGGTCCGCTGTGTTCGGCGGGATGCCCCTGTTCTTTGGCGCCATGGGCGCAATCCTAGGAGGCCTGCTGACCGACTTCGTGGTGAGGAAGACGGGAACGTTGAAGAGCCGCCGCTACATCGGGTTTGTCGCCTTCCTCGTCGGCTCTTCGTTGATGCTCTCCAGCGTGAGGGTGAGGAATCCCATCACCGCCGTGCTGATCATTTCCTTTGCGTCATTCTTCGGCGACTTGGTGCTGGCTTCCAGTTGGTCGGTGTGCATGGACGTGGGTCAGGAATTGGCGGGAACGGTGTCGGGCTGCATGAACACCTGGGGGAATCTCGCCGGCTTTCTCTTTCCTCTTGTGACGGGTTTCCTGATTCAGCACTTCGGACGATGGGACTTGCCCATCATTGTCGCCTCCGCCATTTTCTTCTTCGGGGCGCTGCTCTGGTTGCGGATCGATCCGACCGAGGTCCTGGTTCCCTCCTCCCCGCTAGTAGAATAACCGGCGCACTTCCCTGACTCTACGTGCCCGCCTGTCAAGAGGGAAATCCCGGTTCAATGGTTCGGCGTACGGACTTCCGGTAGCGAATTCACTTGTACAGCAACCCCTGAAGCGCAGTTCCTTTTCTCAGAAGAAATGATCTCATCCTTACAGAAAACACATTCTTGAGAACGTAGACTCTCGCTTGTTCCCAGCAGCGGGTGTGGGGTTGTACGATGCTCCCCTGGTCGGGAAGGATCTGCGAAGGAAGATCCATCCGTTGGTGAGGAGGGGTGATGAGCAAAGGTGAAGAAAGGGGTCATTATCGGAAGGCAATTCTCATCTGTGCCATGTTGCTGGGCGTCAATGCTTTGGCGGCTGACCGGGTACGCATCGATACCGGTGTCGTAGAAGGAACGGCGAGTGCCGATGCGAAAGTCCGCATCTTCAAAGGCATCCCGTTCGCGGCGCCACCTGTCGGCGCGTTGCGCTGGAAAGCGCCCCAGCCCGTCCCGAGCTGGACCGGGGTTCGCCAAGCGACCGAGTTCGGGCCGCGCTGCATCCAGGGCCACGTTTTCGACGATATGGTTTTTCGCGATAACGGACCCAGCGAAGACTGCCTCTACCTGAACGTGTGGACTCCCGCGACGTCCTCGCAGGCGCGGCTGCCGGTGATGGTGTGGGTTTACGGCGGAGGCTTTGAGGCGGGTTCTACTTCCGAACCGCAGCAAGACGGGGAGAACCTGGCAAAGAAGGGCGTCGTCGTGGTAAGTATGGGCTACCGCCTCGGGGTGTTTGGATTCTTCTCGCATCCGGACCTTGCCCGGGAGTCAGATCATCACGCCTCAGGCAACTACGGCCTCCTCGATCAGGTTGCAGCTCTCGAATGGGTGCGGAGGAACATCGCCGCCTTCGGGGGTGACCCCGGCCAAGTGACGATCTTCGGGGAGTCTGCCGGATCCTTCTCCGTGAGTGCGTTGACGGCATCGCCGCTGGCACAAGGTCTGTTCCAGGGTGCCATCGGCGAAAGCGGAGCGTTCTTCAGCGCCACCCTCGACTTGCAGCCCCTCGCCCGGACGGAAGAGGTCGACGCCAAATTCGCAGATTCACTTGGGGCACATTCCCTCGACGCACTCCGGGCCAAACCCGCTCAGGAGCTTCTGGATGCTGCTATGAAGCAGCAGGCTAGTCTAAAGGGGTCGGCAATTCGGTTCAGGCCGAATATCGATGGGTACTTCCTGCCGGAAAGCGTATCGGCGATTTACGCCCGGGGCCGGCAAAGCCACGTGCCACTTCTGGCGGGGTGGAATGCGGATGAGGGCCACTTTCAATCCATTCTGGGAAAAGCCGAACCTACCATGCAGAATTACATCGCGCGGATGCACGCCCTGTTTGGGGATAAGGCCGACGCACTGCTAAAGGTCTATCCGGCAGGGACGGACGCGCAGGCTAAGCGATCAGCCCAAGACCTCGCGGGAGATCAGTTCATCGCCTACTCCACCTGGAAATGGATCGAAATGCAGGCCGACACCGGGAAGTCTCCTGTGTACCGGTACCAATTTGATGATGCTCCACCCCCCTCCGTGTCGGAAAGAAATGCCCCCCCGCTTGGCGCCTACCATTCCGCTGAAATCGTGTTTGTGTTCGAGACGTTGGCATCGGAGGACCGTCCGTGGCGGCCGGAGGACGAGAAGTTGTCCGATCTCATGTCTTCTTATTGGGTCAACTTCGCACGGACAGGGGACCCGAACGGTCCGGGTTTGCCACCCTGGCCAGCCTACCGCAGCGAGAAGGAACACGAGGTGATGCATCTCAGCGCGAGCTCGCATGCCACTCCGGACGAGCACAAAGCCCGGTACGAATTCTTGGACACGTTGGCTTCCTTCTAAAGCTCGAGGAACTTCACGCTCATGGGCTCCAGTTTGTGCACGCCGGTGTCGACCTCGCCACTTCGGCCGCGGGGGCGACAACGCATTTCCGCCTCCTGCGGCGAAGTGAGCAGGTTCATGATGAACAGTGCGGAATGATTCCCGGCCGTCCGGAGCGAGGTCCACAGGTTCGGGTTTGGGCAATCGACGCGGCGCCGCAGGCCCAGGCGCAGGAGCAGAGAGGCCAGCATGCGGGAATGCTCGTGCATGGCATGAAGCCAGCGCAGTCCCAGGAAAATGACGTGGCCTCCGCCCTCCGTGGTCAACTCCCACGCGAGAACGCGCCCCGTGTTTTCATCCTGACCAAGCGTCCGAGCTCCAGCCGGCAGGGCAGCGGCAAAGTAATTCTCCCCGTTATCCAGGATATTCCGAATATCCAGCACCGTGACGCGAGCGTAAGCACTGGGATTACGTTCCAGCGCCGGGCCGCCCAGGAAATCACGCAAAACTGTGCAAGATTGAAGGTTCTCGTCGACGGCAGGGAGAACCGGTGCGATCAACAGGCTGCCTCCCCGTTTGAGGAAACTCACCACTCTCTCCTGGCGCGCTTGCGCCATGCTGGAAGAGCTCACCAGCACCACCGGCGTGGAGTTGTCCGCAATCCAATCCTCCTGGCGAAGATCGCAGAAGACGGGGGAAAGGCTGGCGCACAGAGCCGAGGTGAGTGCCCCGGTGCGAAAGAAATCCCAAGCTTCGCCGCCGGTCACGAGAAAACCTGCACTGTTCTTCCAGTAACGATCCGCACGCGTGTATTCGAAGTCCAGCGCAAATCGGCAGTCTGACTCGCGTTCGCTTTCTTCCAGCCAGGTGGATTTTTCCAGATATTTGCCCAGTTCCCTCTGAACGTCATAGAGCGGACGCACCTCGTTCTTGGCTCCGATAGGGGCGCCATAGTCGTAGATGTCGCTCGTGGTGCCGGCGCCCGGCGGGTTGGGGCCGCCCGTAAAGATATAGTAGTTGCTGCCTTTCATCCCAAACGCCAGATGGGTCCAGTAACAGGCCCTGCAATCTCCGGCGGTAACCGGGGGCCAGTCAGCGGCGCTGCCGGAGGGCATTTCCATCACCGTGGGCGGATAGCCCATCAAACGCAGCATTTCCAGGGAAGCGAAGATGTTTATGGCGTATTGCGGGGTGGGATTGTTCTGCGGCCAAGTCTGATCGAGGTTGTAGTAATGATCAGATCCAAGGAGAAACGTCTTGTTGCCCAGGGCCTGAACGGTTTCAAGGAAGTACGCATTCATCGAGGGACCGCCAGAATTGTGGGTCAGCGGCGCGTCCACGCCGTGTTCACCGAGCCATCGAGCGAGAGTTGCGGCATACTCCGCGACCGTGGCCAGATAAAAGTCAAAGTAGTCCTTCATCCGGCGGATTTGCGAAACATCGGCGGTGTCCGCGGAAACAATTGGACTCACTTTTTCGAAAGAATCGAAATGGGTTGCATAGGCGTGGTTTAAAGTGTCGATATCGCCAAACCGCTGGCGCAAGAACTGTGGATAGCGCCCGTTCACGTTTCCGAATCCCATGGACACGCGGTTGTAATCGAGCGACCCGTTCCAGATGTGTATCCCCGTCATCTCGTTATCAAGTTGGGTGAAGGCAATGGGGCCTCCCCTGGAAACGGTGTATGCAGCAATGATCGGCGCTACGCGATCAAACCATTTCCGCGCTTTCTCCAGAAAAAGGGGATGAACGTAGGAGATGGACGAGGTTCGGAACGGCTTCCCCTCAGTGTTCTGCGCGCGCAATTCCGGGTAGTTCTCGCAGAGCCACCCGGGAAGGCCATCGTATTTCATCTCCGTGTATTGATAGGGTCCCGGGCGGACGATTACGTAGAGGCTGGCTTCCCGAGCGGTGCGGAGGAAGCCTTCGAAATCCAGGACACCGCTTTCGCCCCCGAAGACGAATTTCCCTTCTTCCGGTTCGTGGAGGTACCACGGCATATACGACGCCACGCAGGTTCCACCTGCTTCGCGGAATCGTTCCATACGCTCTCGCCAGTCAGCCTTGGGAACGCGGAAATAGTGGAACTCGCCAGAATACAAAAAGGCTGGCTTTCCGTTGACGCGGTAACTCACTGGATCAAATTGCACGGGAGGAAAAGCCGGGGGAGTGTTCGCGGGAAGTATTGCCCGGCCCATGCCCGCCGGAGATCCCTCCAACATCATCGGTTTTGCCCGGAAGCTGTTACCGACACTGCCGAAGGTCAAAAGCTTGTTGAAAGTTCTTCTGTTCATAAGCCGGCCTCATCAAAGAGTTGAGAATTGACGATCGCGCCGCACGCACTCCTATCGATGAACGAATCCATTGCGCGTTCCTCCTGAATGTGTTGTTCAATCCTGTTGGGTATCATTGTGGGCGGAAGAGTGTCAAGCCAATGTTGGGTATGGCGATGCGAGAGAGCACGTCGGGTAGATAGCTTTCCGGGTCGAGGCTGTTCAGTTTCGCCGCGCCGATCAGGCTGTAGAGGGCCGCAGCGCGCTTACCGCCTGCATCGGAGCCGGCGAAAAGGTAGTTCTTGCCCAACGCGACGCCACGCAGTGCCCGTTCGGCGGGGTTGTTGTGTGTGCGTCTTGAAAAGGTGCACTGCTTTCGCCGGTAAACATCCGGGCCGGCAAGCTCTCGTTCCAGCCACCACCGAGGCAAATCCTTTCCGGGACAATCAGGGTTATTTCCTCCAGTCGCCTTCACGCCAGCACGTGACGGAAGGGGCATCGGCCATCACGGAAAATGTAAACTTGATCGGGTGATTTCCCCTCCTCATCGAACAGGGCGAGTTGATTCTGATCCTTGACCCATGGTTCCGGCAAGTAAAGGCAGTGCTGAGGGCCGATCTCCCAGTACCTGCCGAGAGCCGTCCCATTGAGATAAGCCTGTCCCTTGCTCAACCCTTGCGTTGCGAGAAACAGCGGCCCTGGAAGATTGGGTTTGTCGAATGTGCATTCCCACCATACTGGCGAATCGGGGCGGGCAGAACCTTCATTGACCGGGGCTTGCCACGGCTTGAATTGCCAGCGTGTCAGGGCCGTTTGCTTCGGGTACGTAAATAGAACCACGCGGTCCCCAGGGTCCTGAATGGGTTCCCCAAAGAACAGCAGTTCGATGTCCGCGTGATCTCCAGAAAGAAACGCATCGAGGACGAACTCGCTGAAGCAGGCTCCACTGATCAAGGGGCAATCCCCTCCGTGCTCCCCCGCCAGACGTCCATTGACGTATACCCATGCGTATTGCGGCATCCATCGAAAGGCCAAAAGTGCTCCATCCACGGGCTTGGTCGAGACTCGGAAACGCAGGCGAGAGAAGCGGAACGCCTCCTGGTCGCCATAGCCGGAAGAGCGGAAGGTTTGAAATTCCCAGCTTTCAGTCGGCGGACCCGAGGGAACTGAGAACTCAAATCTTCCCAGAAACGCGGGCACGGCGTCTAAGTAAGCATCGCCCTGAATCCCCTTGGTGTCCATGCATTTTCCATTGCACGACCGGCCCATATTGTCACACAGGAAAACGAACTCGTTAGCGCCTTGAGTCAGATGCACCGGCAAGGGATCGCGTGACGCTTGGGGGCCTCGACCCCACACGCCGACCTTTTGGTCCTTATGAAATATGTGAAAACGATCGGCGGCGAGGGTCAGCAAAATGGTGCTATTCCGTTCCTCATCCGAATCGAAAAATGCGCGATACCACGCGTAACCATAATAGGCTCCTAACTGCTCCAGACCCGTAGGAGCGCCAATGTCGCACCAGCCAGACGAGCCTTTTCTCAATTCCAGCACTGGCTTTGCCCGCCAGCCGGTTAATGCAACCAAACGGTCGGGAACGGCTGCGGATCGAACGCTAGATTGATGGCATTCCCCCCGGGACGAAATTGTGTGGAGGATCGCTGAACGTTCATCAATCCAGCACTCGTGCTGTTCGGCGCGTCGCTCGCCTACGTAAGCAGGTCCAATGAGGATCCTTCCGTCAGCAAACCATGTCCGCCCAGCCCATTCGCGGGAAACGGCGACGACTGTTATTCCACTCACAGTCAGCTTCACGGGCTCATACGGAGAGAAGACCATTTCTGCCACTTGGCCGTTGATGGAGAGCATCCCGCGACGGCCAGCTTCACCCTGAATAACGATGATTCGCTGCCCGGTTGCTCCTCCAATTCCTAGCATCGTCGCATTCGAATAATCCAGCCGGTGCTGAGCGTCGATTTGATACTGGAGCGGCAGCATCAGGGGATATGCAGAACCCTCAGCCAGCTCAAGCAGGCGTCCCGAACGCAATCGTATACTCCCCGGCTGTAGAGCCAGTTCCGGGCTCGGGCGCGTTTGGGTAATGGCAAACAAAGCCGGAGATCCATACGCCGCCCTTACGATCCAGTCCGACGACTCACTCTCGGCATATTGGGGAAGAACGAATAGCATGAAACCTTGCGGAGAGCGTAAGGCGCGGCCACGAACGGGCCCGACCACCTGCACCGGCATAGGAGCTTCACTCGATTCACAGAAGAATTCATTGAAATTGGTCGCTAGGAGGTTGGCGCTTTTCGTCGCGAAATACATTTCGTCCAGTGCGCCACCTTCAGCCACCGGAGAAGTGGAGTAGTAACGGGTGGTTAATCGACATAGGTAGGCGGTCGCCCGCTTTCCCTGTCACACCACCGTACATGCGGGTCCGCATACGGCGGTTCCGTGACTTAAGCCCGTGAGGGCTGGAGGTTCGCGTCGCATTTCGCCGATGGTGGCTTCGCCGCTCCCGGGTTCCTTTTGGGCTTCACCCTATCCACCCCCGGTAAGCTCAGCCGAAGCTGATTGGCTGGCGCATGGCCACTCATGAGAGCCGCGCACTACTACTCACGATCACGGTCCGGGCCTTCATCCCAACGGGTCGGGACTCATATGCCTTCTGCTGACTTCTGCCGCCCGATCAGGGTCAATCACTCAACCCTCAGTCCCGATTTCGGGACGAACGGCAGATCTCCCGAGGTAAGTTCGACCGCCTTCCGCACGCAACCGCCGAATTTACAACCAGTGTCCTTGATGGATATGGGCTTCGTGGTCATTGGCCCACTCGCCCGGCACCGTATGCCTCTGATCCGGTTCTTGTACATCGGCTCGTGCGTTTGCTCCACGCTTCTTTCCGACCTCGCCTCACGACGACGCCGTTGCGCTTCGCTATCACTTCACCTCTATCAGGTTGTGAAGGGGACTTTCACCCCCAAGCTGTCGAACATGCTCGGCACACCAAAGGAGTGGTCCGACAGCCAGCTGCTGCCTGCCCAGAATCCGAAATTGGTCCCCCCATGAAACGTGTAGTAATTGAACATGGCCCGCAACGAGAGGAATCTCATGGTTCGTTGTCGCAACTCACCCGGTCGACCATTGGGCATCACCGAAGGCTGGCCCCACATTTCACCCCAGCCCGGGTACAATTCGTAGATCATCGTCGGCCATTGCGGGTATCGTTCCCGAAAGGCCCGCACGGCTTCCTCGGACTCGCCAATCGTCTTGAAGGAACCGGGAACCGAAATCGTGGTGTCATCGCAGTCGGTGATGGGAACTTCGGTGCCCAACTCCCTCAAAGTGCGAACGAGCCATTCCAAGTACTCCAGTCCTCCCGGCCGGTCCTTGGCGAACCACTCGTTCTCGGCCTGCAATAATATGACGGGGCCCCCGCGTGGCGCCTGTCTGGCAGCAATCTGTGGAAGCAACTTCTCGAACCAGCGGCGAATGTAGTGTAGCGCAACATCGTTCATAGCTCGCAGTTCAACCCCTGGTTTGGCCAGGAGCCACGGCGGGTAGCCACCACCATCCCACTCACCACAAATGTAAGGTCCCAATCGCAAGAAGCAGTGCAAGCCGAGGTCCTTGCAGGTATCAACAAACTTCCCAATGTCACGGTCACCATCAAAATCAAAAATCCCGTCCTGGGCCTCATGAAAATTCCATGCAACGTAGGTTTCAACGCAATTCAAGCCAGCCCGTTTGGCACGTAAAATCCTATCTCTCCACAACTCATGCGGGCAGCGATGATAGTGAATCGCGCCGGAAACCACGAATACGGGTTTGCCATTAATCACGAAGCAGCGGGGGGTGGGAACAACACCTAACGGGGCAACTATACGTACGGACATAAATAATTGCGAATAATTACTTGGCGCTCAGGATAAGGCACATAACCTTCTGAGGGTGGCTGATCCGTGGGTCCACCGGCGGAATTCCTTTTCCACGGCTACGATTACTCGGTCGAGGGTTGGAAAATATTGGTCATGGAGACAAAGCCTGTGCGTCAATTTCCAAACGCGTTCGATGGGGTTCAAGTCGGGACTATAGGGAGGGAGGTAGTCCAAACGGAAGTGGGGCGCCTGGGCCTCTCTCCAGGCTTGGTGCATTTTCGCATGATGAAACCGGGCATTGTCGGTGATGACCACCACGCGCCGGCCTCCCTGTCCGCTCCGCGGCTGAAGGAGCTCCAGGAAGTCCCAGAAGCTCTGCCCATTAAATCGATTCGTTTCTCGTTCATACACAAACCGCCCGTCACGTAGGCGCACCGCCCCAAAATATCCGACGCTCTTGCGCGTGGGGTGGTGCAAAAGGATCGGGTCACGATTCTCCGGGGGCACCCACATCCGACACCGGGAGCCGTATTGCTGAAAATGCACCTCATCCAGTGCCCAGAGGTCTGCGTCCGGCAGGGCGTTCACTGCTTGGAGTTTTTTTATGCTCACCCTGTCGGATCGCATCCGCACGCGCAATCACGGGTCGGGGCTTCACCAAGCGAAACCCCCACTGGCGAAAGAACCGGCGACATTGTCGCGCTCCCAGGGTTACGCCGTAGGCCCGCTTGAGGTGGGCCGCCAGCGTCTTCCCGTCCCACAGATTGCCGCTCAAGCCGAAATCGGCGGGACGTTTTCGCAACCTCGCTTGGATGGCGGTAATTTGCGGCGGCGTCAGCCGGGGAGGTCGTCCGGGACGCACGCCTTCTTGCAATCCTGTCAAGCCCTTCGCCTCGAACCGGCGGACCCAATACTCAACCGTTCGTGGAGCGTCACCCAACAATTCGGCCACGCGGCAGCAGTTCATCCCTTCCGCTACGAGCAACACGCCGTGCAAGCGGTGGTCATACCGAGATTCCGCACTGCGCCGAATCTCATCCTGCAACCCCAGAATGATGACCGAAGCCTCAGCAATCGTCAGTGCTTTCATGTCTCACATGAAAGCACATTTCACAAAGATGCGCAATTATTTATGTCCGCGCGTATAGCTTATCACCCGGCATTCTTTTCTCCATCGGTGGCGCTGCTGTACCGAGTGCCGCGGTCGCCACCGAATCGCCGCAGATTGCCGAGGCGGCCATCAGCAAATTAAAGGTCCTCCGCGTAATCTGGTGCTCCACTGTGGCTCCTCCTAGGGGGGATAACCATTCAACCTCTGACCTCAAGGCCTAATTGGCGCGGTATCGTTGATCTGGCCGGACGGAGGTTGCAGCAGTGGCTCGCGGGATCCGTCGAAAGGGTCAGGGATGTTTTGGAAGCCGCTGTTGCGGGCTGTTTTGGCCAGATCCTTCAGTTGTCACATCTGGAAACTGACCCTACCTGTGGTGTCATTCGACTCTGTCCAGCATTCACTCAGATGAGGGGTCGGCGTCGCCCGAAAGGGGCGGGCCAGCACGACTTTCTGCAGCACTACACATTCTGTCAATGGAACCGTTCGCGAATGCTTGGCACGTGCCCCGAAGTGAGGTAAGAAAATCAGGCCGGCGAGAATAACAGTTAACCCGTGGCCGCACAAGCCAAGAACTGCCCCCAATCCGCCGATAACGGAGAGGTTTATGGGAATCTGGATGATTCGGCAGAGAATTTACGCCGATGGGACGTTGTGGGAGGGAATGCGCGTGCCCTGGAGGCTGGAGTCAGCAGCCGAAGGCAACCTGCGGTCATGCGGTGCGAAGGATGAAGACACTCCGGTCCGATTTTGGGAAAGGGGTTGTTAAAATCCGCTGATAACGATGACGTTTTGGGCGGGTGGGTTCAAGGGCTCACGGGCAGCAAGCGCAGGTCCTCGCGGTAGGCGGCCATCCACCTGTCCACGCCGGCCACGCGCAGGATCAGTCGGCGGGCATGGTGAACCAGCCGTCCCGGCAGGTTGAAGAGCAGGAAGCGCAAGCGCTTGGGGCGCGCCGTGAGCAGTTCGGCGGGCAGGGCCAGCCGCTTCAGCGCCTGGAGCACATTGTGCGCGATCACCGCCAGGCGCAGCCAAGCGGCGTTGGCGCCAAAGTATTTCGAGGGCAGCACGCCGCCGCCCAAGTCGTTCTTGATCACGTCATGGACGAACTCAATGGTGCCGGCCTTTTCGCGGTGCCACTCGATCAAGCGCGCCGCCTTCAACTCCCAGCGGTTCGACAACACCGCGCAATGGCGCACCGCGCTCCCGTCCTCGAAGAGTTCCCCTTGCTTCTTGCGGATGCGGATGGCCACGTAGCGCAAGGGTTGCAAATCCTTCTTCTCCGTTTTCTCGCTGGGCACAAAGGGCACGTCGGCGCACTCGCGGGTTTCGGCCGGAGGGGGATCGCCGTAGGGTTCCCAGGCGGTTTCCGGAAGCGCCTGCAGGGCCGCGTGCAAGGGCTCGCTCATCCGCGCACTGATGGCAAACCCGATGCGCCCGCCGGGTCCGCCGGCCCGCTGCTCATCGCGCAGCCAATTCACCAGCCCGCTTTCGTGACACGCCGCATCGCCGCGATAGTAGTATTCCCCCACCGTGCTCGGCAGGGCGGCAAAGGCCCGTCGCGCCACTTCCAGCGGCTCCATGTGCGCGGGCACGTTGCCATCGCGAAATTGATCGGCCAGCACCAGGCCGGTCTCCGCCCATACCGCCAGCATGGGCTGGTAGCCCCGCACCCCTTCGTAAGTGGGCAAGGCCTGCTGCTTATGGCTCTCAATGATCGTCGCGTCCTGATCCACCGTGGCGATGCGCTGGTCGGGCGCGCGCTCCCCGCAGCGCTGCACCAGATCGCGGTTCACTCGGCCCAGCCCTGCCAGCGGCGGCGTCTCCTCCGGGATATAGGCGATCTGCTTCGGCAAGCGTCGTTGCTGGGCTTCCGCGATCATTTCCTCTTGGTGAAACGCCTGCAAAAACTCCAGCGCCGCGCGCGGCGAAGGCACCGCGTGCCCGATCATCTCCGCCAGCCCGGGGTCTTGCCGCAAGCGTTCAAAATCTTCCACCCATTCGCCCCCCGCCGCATGGAGAATCACGAAGCTCTCCACGAATGTCGCGTCGTCGTAGCCGCGCTGCCGCTGTTTCACCCGCACGTGCTCCTGGATACTCTGGGGCAGCCCCAGCGAACGGAAGGCCTGCACCACCAGCGGGATTCCTCCCAGCGCCGTCAGGGTTTCTTGCAGCGGCTCGGAATCAAGCTCGAACAGCAAGGGCGAGACGGTGGGCGAAGGCTTGGTGAGTTTGCGCATAGGAGAGAGAGCCCAGCAATTTTCACACCCAGCGGGTGAAGAATCTTAGAACCTCCCGGCACTTCCCACAAACTCCCGCCGCCCATGTCTACAGGGCTTAACAACACTGCGCCGCAGGTCAGCCGGGACAAGCCGCCTCTTATCGGCGAATCGGGGTGCCCCCGGCGCCATGATGTGCATCTTGACCTTTTTCGCTAGATCCTGGTTAGCCCTCTAGTAATTGCAGCGCGTTATCGCTGCCGCAACAAGCTTATCCAGCCCACTTCTCTTCCGGCCTCTAGTTTTGGGGATCAGCCAGCCCATGTATAGTGCGCCCCAAGAGCGCAGATCGCCAGTGGGTGGAAGTCCCACGCAGATAGTTGTCGGTAAGTCTGGTAGCTGACAAGCGCCTTGATTCGGTAACGGTTCAAGTCGAAGCCTTGTGACAAAGGCCACTTGAGGTGGCTGAGCAACCCGGCAGGCCGTAACGCGAGTGAAGCCTGAGCAGGCCTCGAAAGTGAAGTCGTGGACGCCGATCCGGCTATACATCGGAGAAGGCAGCATGGACCGGGAAGCAACCGACGCGCGCACCGGTCTGAGTCCACCGGGGTAATGGGCACAGCATTCTGGGAAGGTGATCTGGGCGAGGGGGGAAACCCTGTGCGAGTAGAGGTGAACTCTAACGCTCTCACCTTGGAGAGCGGCTCGTCGGGGCGGCGGAGAGGGTTATAGTACCGTGGAAGCCGGGTAATGCCGGGGGAGGGAAGGACCCTCACTTCAGGAATGCTTCGGAAGAAGCCAAGGTAAGGTGATTGGTGATGAGCCTGGAAACACCGAACAGAATCCGGAGGCTTCAGAGGAAGCTTTATCGCAAGGCGAAGGGCGAACCGGCCTACCGCTTTTATCTGCTCTACGACAAGATCTACCGCGAGGACATCCTGTACTGCGCCTACGAACGGGTGAAGTACAACCGGGGAGGACCGGGCGTGGATGGGCAGACCTTTGGCGAGATCGAGTTGGCAGGGTTGGGGAAGTGGTTGACCGGCATCAGGGAGGAACTCCGCACCAGGACGTATCGCGCGCAACCGGTGCGACGGGCCATGAGGCCCAAGCCGGGAGGCGGCGAACGGCCGCTCGGTATTCCCACGATTCGGGACCGGGTGGTACAGGCTGCGGCCAAACTGGTGTTGGAGCCGATCTTCGAGGCGGATATGGAACCCTGTGCTTACGGTTACCGGCCGCAGCGCAGCGCGCAGGACGCGATACGGAAGGTGCACGAACTTCTCTGTGCGGGCTACACCGAGGTGGTGGACGCCGATCTGTCCAAATACTTGGATCCTGCTTCATACTGCCCCCTGATTCATGAAAGTTGTTCGAATAGCGCTGGTTGGTGATCCACCACTTTGATTCGCAAGCCCTTACGTCGGCCCTGCCTTACCAGCACGGCCTGTAACTCGCCCCGCTTTACACGCTGCAACACGGTTTGCCGCGAAACGCCGAGTTTCAGTGTGGTTTCCAGCATAGGCAGATACTCCGGCGGCGCCTGCGGCACGATGCGCGCGCGCAACTCCTCGGTGATGCGAATCTGCCAGGGAGCGCCGGGAGTGACTTGCTCGCCAGCGATGAAGCCATCGGCCAGCCAACGGTGAATGCTCGAGGTGTTCATGCCGAGAATTTGCGCGGCCTTGCGGATGGTGACCAAGTCCCCAGAGGGCGGCTCAGCCGGCGGTTGGAAGCGCGGAATATTCCGATAGCGGCGGAGGCTGCCCACCTGGTGGGCGGTGAATCGCTCCCCCATGGCGGTCTTGCGGCCCTGACGATTCAGGATTCCCGCGATGACTTCATCCGGATAGAGCGCGGCCAGGCGGCGCAACAGGGAGAGGGTATCTTCGTCGGTGCGCGGCCCCATGGGCCGGAAGCGCGGCACGGGAACATTGAGCGTGGTGATCGCGCCGCCGCGCCAGCGCAGAGTCAGATGCGCCTGGCCTTGGGCGCGCTTCACGTCCAACATCACTTCTTCCAAGAGGGTGCGAAGAAGTTCTTTGCGATCGCGGTCGGTGGTAGTGGCGGCGTTCCACACTTCGCGCAGATCAGCGCCGAGCGTGCGGAGGCGCTGAAGTTGTGCGGGGCCCATCGAAGTCGGTTGCTGCTGTTCCCGCCGATGCAACTCCGCCTCTGCTGCCGCGAGATCACGAAGATGCTTTTCCCATTCTGCTTCCAGTCCGCGCGCGACGAGGCGATTTTCCGGGTCCACGGTGCGGTAGCGGCGCGCGGCCCGTTCCGCCTCGTAGCGCAAGCGTTCGATCTCCAGCCGCCACTGAGCGAGCGCCGCGTCGTGGTGGCTCTGCAGTTGTTGGAGCGTGAGCATTGTGGCTTCGACCGCGGCCGGGGTCACGGCGGTGAGAAAAGCCTCGGCCACGGCCCGGTCCATCGCCAGACCTCCGAGGTTGAAACAGTACACCCCACGTCCGTTGACGATGTCCTTGCCGGCGCAGTGATAGCCGGGAGTGGAGTTCCGACCGCGATAATGCGTGTGGAGCCGTCGCCCGCAATGACCGCAGGTGGCCAGGCCCTGGAGCAGCGCCGAGCCTTCTCTCAATGCGCCTCCCCCTGGGTGCGGTCGCGGACGAGTGTTGCTATCGAGCCGAGCTTGGTTCGCCTGGAAGGTTTCCCAAGCGATGAAGCCGGGATGGTGGTGGGGAAGCAGGACCGCCCACTGTTCGAGAGGAAGATGACGCATCCGTTTCTTGACGGCACCCTGGGCATCGAGGTAGCGCTCCGTGCGAGTCTTGCCATAGGTGTAAGCGCCAGCATACACCGGATTGGTGAGGATGTGATGGAGGGCCGTGTAGGTGGGAGCGACCCAGCGAATTTGTCCTTGCGGTCCATCTTGGAGAGGGAAGGACAAAGCTTCGGAGTGAAACCAGAGCCAGACGCGGCGGGCCGAGCCGAACTCGGCAAAGCGCTCGAAGACGGTGCGAATCGCGGCGATAACGGCCGCATCCGGATGAAAGAGAACTTCCCCGTCGGCTTCCCCCCAGACAAAACCGACGGGCAAGCCGCGGCGCAGTTCCCCGCGCGCCGCCTTGTTGCGGATGCCACCTTCCAGGCGGGCGCGGATGATGTGCAACTCCGCTTCGCTCATGGTGCCCTTGAGGCCGAGGAGCAGACGATCGTTGAACAGGGCGGGATGATAAACCCCGTCGCTGTCGCCGATGAGCGTGTCGGTCAGGCCGCAGAGTTCCAGGAGACGATACCAGTCGGCATTGTTTCTGGCCAGCCGCGGGACTTCCAGACCCAGGATGATGCCGACGTGGCCCAGGGCCACTTCACTGGTCATGCGCGTGAACCCGGAACGGTGGTCGGTGCTGCTGCCGGACAGGCCGAGGTCTTCATCGATGATGACGACCTGCGGGCGGGACCAGCCCAGTTGGCAGGCGCGATTCGCCAAGGCGTACTGGCGAGCGGTGGATTCCCGGTTGTGCTCGACCTGCGAGGGGGTGGACTGGCGAACATAGATGCAGGCGGCTCGCTGGGTATGGGTCGGTTGGATTTTGGCGAGATCAGTCATGGCTCTGCTCCTGGGGTTCGTGGGCTCGGGTCGCTTGGGTCATCAGGCGTGCGAGAGTCTCGACCACGAGGCGCTTGCGCTCGTCGTCGATCTGCTCCCACAAGCACGTCTCGGGAAGGGGAAAGTCGTCGAGGAACTTCAGCGGTAGTTGCGGCATGGCTCTCCTGGTCTGCGACGGATGGGGCCGACACGACAGTTCGGCCGAGGAGAGCATCGACGAGGGAACGGAGGTGAAGCAAGTCTTGCAGCGAGCTCACGAGCGGGTGATCGCCCACGGGACGGGTGGCGGACTCAAAGTCGGTCCAGGCCGCAGGAATCAGGGATTTACTCCCGTCCGGTAAGATCAGAACAAAATACAAATGTTTTTGTCGGTGGGAGTGCCGGAGAACGGACAAAGACTGGCCTTCAAACGGATGATGGGGTCGGGTGATCGTCACCCTCTCAGGAAGGTCCCGAGGGTGGGTAGTGTGTGGTGGTGTCCTTCGATACCATTCCCCACGGCGAACTGATGCCGTCCGTTGCTCGTCGGATCGTGGATCGAGATGTGCTGCGACTGATGAAGCAGTGGCTGAAAGTTCCGGTGGAAGAGCGGGATGGGCAAGGGAAACGGCGCATGACGGGCGGCAAGAACAGCCGCTGCGGGACACCGCAGGGTGGGGTGATCAGCCCCTTGCTGGCCAATCTGTACATGAACCGGTTCCTGAAGTACTGGCGGATCACCGAACAGGAAAAGGCGTTGCGGGCACACGTCGTCAACTATGCGGACGACTTCGTGATCCTCACCCGGCGACGGGCCGGAGAGGCGCGCGAGTGGACGCGAGGGGTGATGGAGCGCCTGGGGCTGACCCTGAACGAAGCGAAGACCAAAATCAAGGAAGCCTGGCAGGAGGGTTTTGACTTTCTGGGATATACGTTGGGCGCGCAGTGCTATCGGAAGAAAGGTGGGCGCAAGTATCTGGGAGCCTGGCCGTCGAAGAAGAGTGTGGCGCGCTTAAGACAGAAGGTGAACGCGGTGTTGGCACCGAGCAATACGAGGCCGTGGCCGGAAGTGCGCGATCAGCTCAACCGTCTCTTACGGGGCTGGTCGGGCTACTTCGACTATGGTACCCGGTCGCAAGCGTACCGCGCCGTCGATCGCCATGTGGAAGAGCGTGTGCGCAACTTCCTGAGGAGGCGGCACAAGATTCGCACCCGTGGCACCCGAGTATTCCCGGCGGCGTCCATTTTCGGCGCGCTGGGCGTTCGGGGCCTGCAGGATGTGCATCGGTTCGCTTCCGTCCGTGAGTCTGGCGAGGAACCCTGTCGGAGAGCCGGATGCGGGAAATCCGCACGTCCGGTTCGATGAGCGGGGCGGGGAAACGGGGCGACGCTTCATTCGTACCCGCGCCCATCCTCGACTCTACTGAGAATTGCGCGTTTCTTTGTTATAAAGTCGTCAGTACGCCTAGCCCCGCTCAGAGCCCCACTCTGTGTTCATGTCAGTCCTCCCCAAACTTCCTTCCGCTTGACGTGCGGCGCGAACTCGGGGGCGCGCTGGTTTGCCACACTCATGCGCCTATCTGATGTTGGTCAATTGCCTGAAAGAACAAAAGTCGGCCTCCCAATGGGTGGATCCTCTTAGGTTTGCACAAGGATGCCGACGCGATGCTTTTTCCCATGCTCGCGGGGTTTGAGAAAGGCGGCTTTCAGGGCCTCGGCGCAAATGGCATGACATACGATTGGAAAGCCTGGGACGGCACTCCCCACGGCTATGTAAGGTCTGCTCGGGGATGGCCACCAGGCCTCGCGCGCCGTGCTGTCACGTTGAGCGGCCGCTTCGAGCCTCGCCCTGGTCCGGATTTCCCAGCGGCCGTCATGACCATGGCGGGCGTCGATGAACCTTATCAGAGCACACGCACAACGGTTCTCTTTCTCAGAAAAAATGGTCCCATCCTTACAGAAAAGACATTCTTGTACCGTGTAGACTCTTGTCCGTTCCGAGGGCGGGTGTGGGATGATACCATCATGCTCGTCTCAAGCCGGAATGAAACCGGAGAATGCCAAGTCGGGTAAGGCCCCTGCCTCCGGAAACACCCCGCGCAGGTCAACTCTTCCGGCAAGATTAGGGTGCGGCGCCTGCGGGGAACAATCCACGATGGGTGGTACGCAACCATGAAACTTGATCCTCGCCGTGAGCGTCTCCTCAAACACACATTTCTGGACTATCGACAGACGGCGGAGTTCCTGCAAAACCCCTTGATCCTGGACCGGGCCGAGGGTCTTTACTATTGGGACACGGAAGGCAAACGGTACTTCGACGCCATTGGGGGAATATTCGTCGCCACGCTCGGACATCGCCACCCCCGATTGGTTGCCGCCTTGGAGAAACAGTTGGCGAAGATGACCTTTGCTCCGCCCCTGCACGGAATCGCCGACATCACTTTAGACTTCGTGGAAAAGATGGGGACCGTCACGCCGGCCAACCTGAAATACGTCAAGCCCTTCAGCGGGGGTTCGGAGGCGGTGGAGTCCGCCCTCAAGTTCGTGCGGCAGTACTTCAAGCAAACCGGCCACCCGGGGAAATACAAATTCATCAGCCGCTACTTCGGCTACCATGGAGGCACGGCGGGGGCGATGTCCGCCAGCGGAACGGGGTCGCGCAAAAGCAAGTTCGAGCCCCAAATGCCGGGCTTCCTGAAGGTCTTCCCGCCCCTTTACTATCGCAACCGTTTCCCCTCGTGGGAGGAATGCAATCGTTTCTGTGCGCGCCTGGTGGAAGACGTGATCGCCAACGAGGACCCGGAGACGGTGGCCGGGGTGATCGTCGAGCCGGTCGGCAACACGGGGGGAATCATCACCCCCACGGACGAGTATTTCCAGATGCTTCGGGAAATCTGCACCCGTTATGATGTCATGCTGATTTTCGATGAGGTGATCACGGGAATAGGTAAGACCGGGTCGATGTTCGCGGCCCAGACTTATGGGGTCACCCCCGACCTGATTTGTTGTGGGAAAGGCCTGTCCAGCGGGATGATGCCGATCGGGGCTATGATTGCCCGCGAAGATATGGCCGATGCCTTCTGGGGGAAGGCCGAGGACGAGGTGCAATTCGCCCACGGCCACACCTTCGCCGGCAACCCGCTGGCTTGCGCGGTGGGAATCGCGGTGGTGGAGGAGATCGTTGAGCATCGATTGGACCTGCAGGCCAGGGAAACCGGCGTGTACCTGGCCGGCAAGCTGGAGGAACTCAAGAAATACGGTGTGGTCCGCGAGGTTCGTGGCAAGGGCATACTGAGGGGCGTCGAACTGGTTAGAGATACGCAGACGATGGAGCCCTACCCGGAACTGGGCAATGCCTTGAAGCGAACCGCGATAGACAATGGCTTGATCATGCGCATCGACCCCTCCTGGTTCGCCGTGGCGCCGGCGCTCATCGCCAGCCGAGCCGAAATCGATGAGATGTGCAGCCTTATCGAACGCTCGTTGGTGCAAGCGTTGGAGACCGTGCGCAGCCGCCGCGGGGCGGCGGCCTAAGCTGCTTATTCTCGTGTCCTGACGCCCGCGGTGTCCGAAAGCGCGCGTAGCGGGCCTCATCCTTTGCCTCATTGGGCGCGATGCGCCGCGGACGGTTTGGAGAGAAACGGCTCTCGACAGGGTGGTGAAAGATCGTGGGGGAGGCTGGAATCCTGCCCATGGTGGGGAAGGCGCTTTCGCCTGCCCGGGACTTTGGGGAGGGAAATCAACTGATGAAGGGAATAATAAAGGGTATGCTGTTCCTCACCGCGGTCGCCGTGTCTGTCAGCCTGGTTGCTGACGCTCAAGGCGAGAAGACCGTCGGGCAGTGGGAACCGTTCGAAGTCACGATGACGGCCAACGCGGCATTCGCCGATGCCTATGTGGAAGCAATGCCTGACGACGGCACTCCGTATGTGCAGGTCACCTTCACGGGCACCGGCGGAGACGCCCTAGCAGCCCGTGGTGGAAACGTGCCTTTTCGGGGCGGTGAGCAAAGCGTTGGTGGAAGGCTCCGGCAGCGAGCGGGGCGGTTCGAGAGGTTCGGGAGAGT
>Ga0187888_1000909_pt1 | contig 30223 bp, 26 predicted proteins | sample June2016WEW_7_40_FD_132987 | JGI IMG/M metagenome (GOLD analysis project Ga0187888, IMG submission 132987) | Peatland microbial communities from SPRUCE experiment site at the Marcell Experimental Forest, Minnesota, USA - June2016WEW_7_40 | ecosystem: Environmental > Terrestrial > Soil > Wetlands...
CCCCGCCTGTTCGTTAGCTTATCGACGGATTAGGGCCTCAGCGCAGGGGCAAAGCCAATCAGCTAGCTTCGTGGAGAGTGTCTGCCTTCCCAAGTTGCGAAGCGCGCAAAACGACGATGGGGGCTGGGGATACCGTCCGGGTTCGCAAAGCCGAGTGGAACCGACATGCTGGGCGCTGCAGGCCCTTATCAACGTGGCGGCCGTGGAAGTGTCGAGTGAAGCTTGCCACCGCGGTTTGCAGTTCTTACGCTCGGCGCAATTACCAGATGGCTCGTGGCCCTTCGCGGCGGGACAGGAGGTGGGTTGTTCGGTCACTGCGCCTGCCTGCTGGGCTCTGCTCTCCAGCAAGAATTCATTCGAGGCTGTCGCCGCCGGTCTGAACTGGCTGAGTCAAGACAGGCCACAAGACAGTGTGTTCTGGCGGCGCTTGTTGCGGCGGCTTTCGCCCGCTCGCCACCGCTCCCGGCAAAACAGCGCCTATAGAGGCTGGGGATGGAACCCGGGTACAAGCAGTTGGGTCGAGCCCACTTCAGTCGCACTTGTTGTTTTAGGTCTGTGCCCCAAAGAACTGCTCCCCGCCGGAGCGAACGAGAGACGCCAGTCCGCGGAAGCGATGCTTTACGACCGCATGTGTCCGGGCGGGGGGTGGAATTGCGGGGACCCGCTGGTCTACGGGGTTCCCGGCAAGCCGCTTGTGATTCCTACGGCATGGGCGCTTCTTGCCTTGCGTAGGTATCCGCAACGGCCCGAGAACCTAGCGAGCCTGGATTGGCTTGCAGGAAAGCTTCCGGACGAGGCGGGACCCGGATCGCTCGCGCTTGCGCAAATCTGTCTCGAAGCCTATGGCCACAAGTGGCCGGCAACCGCACACCGCCCAGATGATTTGTACTCCAACAATGAGTTTCTCGGGAGTATTACCACGACGGCCTGGGTCTGTTTGGCGGCAAACTCGAGGCGAAGCTGGCTAACCGGTGAATCCGGGGAGGCGGCCTGATGACCCGCAATGCCAAGACTGCGCTTATTCCATCTTTTCAACGCCCCGTCTCGCGCGTAGTCATTCGGAGCGTTGCCAGCTATGAACAAGATTTGTTGGCGCTGATCTACGAAACGCTGTGCGAATTCGATCTTCCCCTCCGGGGAAAAAAAGTGCTGCTCAAGCCGAACCTTGTCGGGCCAGACCCGCTTGGGGTGACAAACACTCATCCAGCCGTGATCGCCGCCTCGCGGGAGAGCCTTTTGCGTCTCGGTGCCGCACAGGTTCTCATCGGTGAAGGCCCGGCTCTGGACCGGGACACGGAAGCGATTCTCGAATCCATAGGCCTGCGGCACTATGCTGGTCCCCTCGCCGGCGTATTTGTGGACCTGAACGTCGATGACGTGGAAAAAGTTTTACTCAAGACCACTGCTTCGCGATTGAAGGAGCTTTATCTTCCCAAGACTGTTTTGGGCGCCGATTTCGTTATTTCCATGCCCAAGCTCAAGACGCACCATTGGGCCGGCGTAACTCTTTCTCTTAAGAACATGTTCGGCATTGTGCCGGGGAGCTGCTACGGGTGGCCGAAAAACGTACTTCATTGGGCCGGTATCGACTCCGCGATTCTGGACATCAATGCCGCTGTGCGGCCGGATTTCGCTATCGTCGACGGCATTGTTGGGATGGAAGGTAACGGTCCTATTCAGGGAGAGCCCAAAAACTCCGGAGTGCTGATCCTGGGCGACGACCCCGTGGCGGTGGATGCCACCTGCTGCCGCGTCATGGGACTGCTGCCCGAGAAGGTAAGGTATCTGACGCAAGCCGGGATTCTTCTCGGCCATATCCAACCGGACAAAATCCAACAGCTAGGCGAGAGCATTGCGAGCGTTCGTACTCCATTCTCCGTCCTCGATAACTTCAAACACTTGGTGGATACAAGCGCCGAGTTTGGAACTCAACCTGCTTTGGTAGGGTGAGGCGGTGGCAAATCGAAGTGGGGTGTATCCGAATGTGGACACTGCGGAAGCGAATCGACCAGATGCGGAACTCGAACCAGGCCGACCTCAGCGGTACCGAATGCGCCAGCGCGATGAATGAGCCGTTGACGCCGGCGGCTTCCCACGGACACAAAGTCAGGGCAAGTCGGGGGCAGTCGTTAGTGGAAATGGCGCTGGTCTTGCCCATGTTTCTTATGCTGCTCTGCGGGGTGGTTGATTTTAGCAATGTGTTCTATACCGAAATGACTGTACAAAATGCCTTGCGGCAGGCAGGGCGGTTCGCAACCACCGGGAATCATCTAGCTGATCCGAACAATCCGGGAAATAACCTAACGCGGGTGAACTCGATCATTGCGACCGCTCAACAAGCGGCACCGGGATTCAACTTTAATTCCATCAGCATTTCAAGCGTCAACGGAGGCGCCGGCAGCGCTGGCGGTCCGGGAGACATTGTAACCATCTCAATCACCACCGGCGTGCAAATGTTGACCCCGATCATTGCTCCGTTCTTCAAGCCCAATGGCAAATACAACTTTACGGTGAGCGTTACTTTCAAGAACGAGCCTTTTCCGGCGAATCAGACGACCTAGAGGAGCGAATCGACGTGGCTGCATTGTGGAAAAACAATTGGGTAAACAGCAGGACACGGAGTGGCCAATCCGGTCAGGCGCTGGTAGAGTTTGCGCTCATCGGGTCGATGATGCTCATTCTGGTGCTTGGAGTCATCGATTTCGGCCGCGCCATCTTCTACAAAGAAGTGCTATCGGACCTTTCCAGGACGGGTTCGAACCTGGCTTCGCGTGGACCGTGCGACACGTTGAATGCGTGCCTTACGACTGCGGCTAACGCAGTGATCACGGAACCCTCCGATTTGAATATGGCCGCCAACGGGCTGGTTATCGTGACGGCGGTGCAAGCCAACTCCACCGGAACAACCAACACAATTATCGGGCAAGTCTCGCAGGGCGGCATCTCGGGCAGCAGCAAAATAGGGTCACTTAACGGTCCCGTCAATCTTCCGGTTACGGCCACGCCCCTCCCGCCGGCGAACCAGACAATCTACGTGACGGAAGTCTTCTATAAATTTACACCGATAACGCCGATTGGAAAGTTCATGACCATTGTCTTTCCATCGACGCTGTATGACGTGGCTTACTTCTGAGTGAGGAGCAGGGCGTGAATCTTTTTCGTCGGCACAAGAACGGGAACAACGAACGTGGGCAGATACTTCCCATGCTCGCTGTCTTCCTGGTAGTCATGATTCTGTTCATCGGCATGGCAATTGACCTGGGCTTTGCCTATGTCACCAAGGCAAATCTCTCCAAAGCCGTGGACGCCGCGGCCCTCAGGGGTATGCTTAACATTTCGAAAGGGACAGCCAATGCCGCTTTGATCGCGCAAAGTGTTTTTGCCGCGAACTATCAATCGTCAGGCCGCGACACCAGTATGCCCGTTCCGACCGTTACTTTTAATCCGAACCCCCCGGTCCCTAACCAGCTTACGACGATCAATGTCAGCGCGACGACGACCGTCAACACGTTTTTTGCCAACATTGTGCCGGGTTTGAAAACCTTGACGATTAGCGACACAGCCCAGAGCGCGCGCGCCAACGCCATGATAACGCTGGTGCTGGACCATTCGAGGTCGATGACCCTGAACGGCGGACAGCAAGCACTTCCACCTGCCATCCAGTATTTTCTCTCGTATCTCAGCGACACGCTCGATCAAGCCTCGGTGGCCAGCTTTGGCAATGCCGGATCGCTGGACATTGCCATGGAACACAATTTCACCAACGACATCAACAATTTCGTTAGCGGCATGAATTTTACCGGCGGCACCTATGCGCAAGGCGGACTGGACAATGCGGCGAACGCGCTCTGCGGGTGGGCGGTGCCAGGTACCTGGCCTTATGCCGGTGCGTGCCCGGTGGTGGCAAACACCAAAAAGGTCGTTGTGTTTTTTACCGATGGTTGGGCCAATACCAACTACGATGTCTTGAACAAACAACCGGGCGGAGGTGGCTGTCCTGGAACAGCCGTCTACTATGGTGGATGCGCTTATCCTGAAGGCGAGTTCGGGGCCGGATGGTGCGGCGTTCCAAACCAATCACCATGGGTTAATATCTGGCTTGATGCAAACGGCACTTCCGCCAATGGGTGCACGCCGACATCCTTTCCGGTAAAACAGCCCGGAAATTCAGGGATGCCAAGATCAGTGAGCGATGGCGAGACCCTTATTCCCAACGATGCCATGTACCGCGCAATGACATGGGCGAATGCGATGCGCGCGCAAGGCGTACTGGTTTACGCCGTCGGCCTCGGCGACAAAGTGAGCCTGCAATTCCTGCAAGTGTTGGCCAGCGATCCCTCTGTCGCCGGCACCTCATACCTCGGGGTCACGCCTAACAGCACTGCGCTAACGCAAGGTTTGGGAGAATGGGCAAAAGACTGCCCCGGAGCGCAGTGCAGCTCTGAATTGAACCAGGCTTTTCAGTTAATCGCCACCGACATTCTCCTTAAGCTCACGCAGTAGGAAAGAGGGCGGGGAAGTCGCAATCTCCGCCCAGGGCGGGCTTGATCGCGGCGCGGCTTCATCAGGGAATTGCGGACTATAAGCGAATCATTGCGGACTATGAGCGAATTAGAAATCACGATGCGGCCGGACATTGCCGTCTCCACCCCAATCACCCCAACGAGCCGAGCCTCGTTGGGGACCCCGATTCCAGCAACGGCAAAAGCTACCGTCGCCGGGAACCCGGCGGCGCCCGAGGCGAAGAGCAGCAACGGCACAACCGCCTTTCTGTCACAGGTTTTTTCCTTTCCCGTTATGCTGGGCGCCTTCCTGGTCGCAGCCGTCTTTGTGGCTGCTCGTGCGTTTCTAGTGGACCCCGATCTCTGGTGGCACATCAAGGTGGGGCAGAACATCCTCGCAACGCACAGTTGGCCCACTACAGATCCGTATTCATTTACAGTCATGGGTCATCCGTGGCTGGCCTACGAGTGGCTGGGCGACGTGCTGTTCGGAGCAGTCGCACGTTTCTGGGGATTGCAAGGTCTCGAAGCCTGCTTGATCGTACTTGGCAGCGCAGTGATGCTTGCGCTGTACGCTTACACGACGCTCCGTACCGGAAACCCGAAGGCTGGATTTGCAGCTTCCGCGGTGCTGTTTATCCTGGCGGTGCCTTCGTTCTCCCTACGTCCGCAAATGCTTGGCTATCTCTTTCTTATTCTGACGCTCATCGCCCTCGAGCGTTTTCGCCAGGGAAAGAACCGGGCGCTTTGGTTTCTTCCGCCGTTGTTCCTCCTTTGGGTAAATACGCATGGATCATGGGTGATCGGACTGGGAGCAATCGTCGTTTTCTGGGCAAGCGGCCTGATGGAGCTGCGCCTGGGCAGCATCGAGGCGCAGCGCTGGAGCATCGCGGAGCGCATTCGTCTTGAGTCCATCTTTCTTTTGTGTCTCGCGGTTCTTCCAATTACGCCCTACGGCGCGCGGGTAGCCGCCAGTCCCTTCGAGTTTGCCTTCGACTTGCCGCTTAACGTAACCACCATCAAAGAGTGGCAACCCATGCCGTTCTCTCTGCCGGGGGGCAAGCTGTTTCTTGCCCTGCTGCTGGCCTTCTTCGTGCTGAATATGGCCCTGCGCTTCAAATGCCGCCTGCAAGAGCTGGTGTTATTTGTCGGCGGCACCGTAATGGCATGCCTGCACGTGCGTTTTCTGCTGGTTTTTGTGCCGTTTTTCGCACCACTTTTTGCCACGGCGATCGAGCGTTGGATGCCTGCTTACGAAAAGCGCAAGGAACATCGATTCTTGAATGCTGTGTTGATGGCGTTAGTGTTCGCGGCGATGGTGCGATATTTCCCCGCCGCCGCGGAAATGCGGCAGAGCGTCTCCCGCCAGTACCCCGTGCGCGCCGTCGAGTACCTGCGCCAGCACCCGCTGCCGGGCCCAATGTACAACACCTACGGTTATGGTGGCTATCTGATCTGGTCGCTACCCGGACACAGAGTCTTTGTTGACGGTCGCGCTGATGTCTACGAGCGCGGTGGCGCATATGCCGATTATCTACAGGTCTCCAATCTCAGGCCAGCGGCTTTTGCCGTGCTCCGGAGCTACGGTATTCAATCCTGTTTTTTGGAGCGCAGTGAGGCGCTGGCCACGGTTCTTTCCGTATCGCCAGAGTGGCGGCAGGTCTATTCGGACGACTTGAGCGTGCTGTTCGTGCTGCGAAACCCTACCAGATTCCATCCCTCGAACTGATACCCGCAATCGCCAAACAATAATCGCCGTCCCGTGCGCCCGCCGTTGCGCGCCTTGCCGCATTTTTTTTTGAACGCTTTGTGCTTCACCTCTCAAGTGTCACCAAACCGCACGAACAGAATTAAGGAAGTGTGACCAATCTGTAACGCTTTCGCCACTATAGGAAATCAAGTTTGCGATTCCACATTGACCGCTCCAGCAACCTCGGGTTTTTCAGGTACTTAGCCGCTGGCGGTGTGTTTGGTGCAGAGTGGCGTCTCAAATGCTTATGAAAGGCGGGCGGCACGATGCTTTCGTGTTGCTTAGCTTACATCACCTGAGAGGACAGAGAATGAAGAGTCTTTTGATCCGGCTTTGGAAGGAAGAAGAAGGCCAGGACCTGACTGAGTACGCTTTGCTGCTGGTTCTGCTTTCCCTGGCAGCGACGGCTACGCTCGGTACCATGTCGACGGCGATCAAGAACGTATTCAGCAACGCAGCCACGAACCTAACCTAACACAGCCAACGCTTGCGGCTAGCCAGCGGCTAGCAATACCTGACAACCGCAGGCCGCTTGAGGCGGAAAAAACTTCCGGCGGCCTCAACCCTTCCGCTCACGCGGCGATTACCGAACATGAGCAAAGGTCTTTACCGCGGCGAAGCGAACACGTTCGCATAACTGGAGAATCACTGGATGAACGCGGCTCACACCATTTGGATCTGTACGCTTGCAGTCACGTTGATTGCGGCGTGGACCGACTGGCGCACGCGTAGGATTCCCAACTGGCTCACCGTGCCCGCGCTAGCCCTCGGCATCGGGGTAAACGCCCTTGCCGCAGGCTGGCCGGGGGCCAAAGCGTCGCTGGAAGGCGCTGGGTTGGCATTGGTCATCCTGTTTCCTTTCGTGCTGAAGCGGGGACTGGGAGCCGGCGACTGGAAGTTGATGGCAGCCATCGGGGCGTTCCTGGGTCCGCTCTTGTTTCTTCTTGCTTTGCTCGCCAGCGTTCTCGTATGCGGGCTGATGGCGATAGTGCACCTCATTCGAAACGGCCAGGTTATGACGACCTTGCGCAACATGGTCGTGCTTGTCCGGGGAGTCTTCTCTTTCGGATTTCGTTCTCATCCGGAAATTTCGCTGGATAACCCGAAGTTACTGAAGTTGCCTTTTGGAGTGGCGGCTGCGATAGCCACCGTGATTTGTTACTGTGCGACCCGGTGGGGAGTTATCTAACACCGGCTCGAAGGAGATTGTATCCATGAATCGGAATCGACTGATCATCGGATTGGCTGCCGCTATTGCAATTGCGGCTACTATGAGTTTCTTCGTATATCACCAATTCAAAAAAGCATCTGCCTCGATGCCCAAGCCTGTTGTCATGCAGCAGATTGTGGTGGCGGCGACGCCGCTTCAACTTGGCGCTCGCGTTGATGCCAACAACCTCCGGACTATTCCGTGGCCAACCAGCGCGCCTGTCGCCGGCATGTTCACGCGGATCGAAGACTGCGCGGGCCGCGCTTTGATCACCCCGGTTGCAGCCAATGAGCCCATCATCGAAAGCAAGCTGGCTTCGCGGCTATCAGGCGCGGGACTGCCCGCTACGATTCCCGAAGGAATGCGGGCGCTCTCCGTTGCCGTGAACGAGGTAGTCGGAGTCGCCGGGTTCGTCATTCCTGGAACCATGGTTGACGTTCTCGTGACCGGCCGGCTCGCAAGCAGCCATTCGAACAATGAGAACATCACCCGGACCATTCTTGAGAACGTTCGGGTTCTCGCCGCCGGCCAGAAGATTGAGCAGGATCGCGAAGGGAAACCGCAGACCGTTCCCGTGATCACCCTGCTGGTTACCCCGCCGGAAGCAGCGAAGCTCGCCATGGCCAGCACACAGGGAAAGATCCAACTGGCTTTGCGGAACACGATCGACACCAAGGTAACGGAACCGGCGGCGGTCCTCGAGGCCACGCTTTTTTCCGGTGCTCCAGCGCCCAAACACGCCTCTGTAAGTCATGGTCCGGCTCCCTACGTAATCGAAGTCATCGCCGGCACCAAGCATGAGAACAAAAGCTTTGCCAACTAGTGAGAGTTCAGCAAGGAACGAAATGTCCCAACGATACAGAAAACTTCAACTGATGATGTGGCTCGGAGTTGCCGCCCTCAGTCTCATGCTCGGTACGCCGATGTCCGCGGCTGAGCAGTCGGAATCTACAGCCATTGGTCAACCAGGCATGCCACAGGCGCAATCTGCCGCGGAGCCGACAGCAAAGGATCAGCCTCAGGACTCGGAGGCGCAGAGTCTGCACCTGCTCGTCGGACGTTCACTGGTGATTTCGTCGCCTACGCGGATCAAGAGGATTTCTGTCGCTGATCCCACCATTGCCGAGGCAGTGGTAATCAGCCCCCGCCAAATTGTTATCAACGGAAAGGCGCCAGGAGGCGTTTCGCTTATCCTGTGGGACGAAGCGGACCAGAGCCAGGCTTTTGAAGTCACGGTGGATACCGATGCCCTGGGGCTAAGCGCAAAAATTCATGCGCTGTTCCCGGCCGAGTCGGTCAAGGTGGACACCGCCAAGGATGCCATAATGTTATCCGGGCGAGTGTCCTCCGTAGCCGTAGCCGATAAGATCGTGGAACTGGCAAAGAACGTCAGTCCCAAGGTCACGAGCCTGTTGCAAGCTCCGGTTTCCCCGGCTGGGCAGATCATGCTTCAGGTGCGATTTGCCGAAGTGAACCGCGTTGCTCTCAACCAGTTCGGAATCAATATCCTCAGTCTTCCAGGCGCGAAGAATGTTGGCACGATTTCGACGCAACAGTTCTCGCCGCCGCAGCTTACGAACGCGTCAAACGGGGTAAACAGCACGCTTGGATTGAACAACTTGTTGAACATCTTTCTTCTTCGGCCGGATATCAACTTGGCCGCGACGATCCAGGCTCTCCAGCAAAATAATGTTCTGGAAATTCTGGCCGAGCCGAATTTGTTGACCGCGTCGGGGAAGGAAGCAAGTTTTCTCGCCGGCGGTGAATTCCCCTTTCCCATTCTCCAATCGACCGGCGGTTCGGGCGGTTTTGCCGGAATCACCATTCAGTTCAAGGAGTTTGGCGTGCGCTTGAACTTCACGCCAACTCTCACCCTGGACGGACTCATCCACCTGAAAGTCCAGCCTGAAGTCAGCTCGCTGGATTTTACCAATGCGCTCACCATCCAGGGGTTCACGATCCCGGCGCTTTCCACTCGACGAGTTTCATCGGAGATGGATCTCGCCGATGGGCAGAGCTTTGCCATTGCGGGCCTGATGGACAATCGCGTGACTGAGCAGCTCAATAAAGTTCCTGGCATTGGAGATATTCCGATACTGGGGAAACTGTTCCAGAGCCGTTCGCGGCAGAAGAGCACGGATGAACTGCTCGTCGTGGTCACGCCGCACATCGTGCAGCCACTTTCGGCCGCGAATGCGCCGAAGGGGCCGGCGTTTCCTGTTCCCGTTCTAACGCCTTCTGCGACGGGGCAACCCATGGCCCCGGCAAAGTGAAGGCGCGTGAAAGAAGCTGTTTTTTTGGGAACAACATTCTGAAGGGAGCGGTAATCGGCCAATGCTAACAGCGGCAATAGCAAGTGGAGACGCATCGAGCGCGGCGCAACTGCTGGCTTGCTTGGAGCAAACCGGCCTTGTGAAGTCGGTCAAGCAATGGTCTGTTTCCGGCGACAAAGTTCCCGAGTCGGCCGAGATGTTGCCGGACGTTGTTTTTCTGGATCTGCCGCGCGATCCAGATCCGTATTTCGCATTCGGCGCGAATCTCCGGCGCCATAGCTCGGCGATGAAGCTCGTCGCGTGCTCGGCGACCTCTCCGCCAACTCCCCAGTTGTTGCTGGAGGCGATGAGAAGCGGCGTGCAGGACTTTTTGCCCAAGCCCGTCAGCTCCGGAGCGCTGCGGGAAATGCTTTCACGGTTCGTTCACGAGATCGCGGGCAGGGAGCGCCCATCCCAGGAAAAATTAATCGTGGTGATGGGCTCGAAGGGCGGCGTCGGCACGACTACGGTTGCGGTTAATTTGGGAGCTCAGCTCTCTTTGTTCGCGCGGAAGCGCGCCGTTCTGCTCGATTTTGCGCGTCCGCTCGGCAATGTTCATCTGTTGCTTGATCTCAATCCCAGCTTTGGTGTTCGCGACGCGGTGTCGAATCTGGAGCGCCTTGACAGTCACTTTTTTGCAGGGCTGTTGACCCACCATAAAACGAACCTGGAAATTCTTGGCGGAGCCATGCAGTCCGAGGAATGGGATGCCATTCCCATTGCGCCGCTCGAGCGCGTGGTAAATGTCGCACAGAATAGTTTTGACTATGTGCTGGCGGATCTCGGTTCGCAATTCTCCTCCGAGTGGAGCCCCCTGCTGCGGATGGCCAAAATGGTTTTCGTGGTGGCGGAGGCCAGTGTGCCGGCACTGTGGACGCTCGAACGGCGATTACTGGCTCTCAAAGGCCTCGGCATTGATCCAAGCCAGACTCGCGTCATCATCAACCGCTGGCACAAGGGAGACGAAAAGACGTTAAGGGCCATCGAGAAGGATGGCAACTATTCGGTCTTCACCTGCCTGCCGAATGATTTTCGAAAGGTTAGCGAGGCGGTGAACCTCGGCACACCGTTGCTTGAGAATCCCAATGACGTGCTCAACACCCGTTATCGTCAACTCGCCGCCCACGTGGCCGGAATCGAGATCGAAAACGTTTCCAAGAGAGGTCCGCTAGGACTGTTTTCATTTTCCAGAGAGGTGGCATAGATGTCCTCCAGTGGCATGCCAGGTACACGAACGGATTTCGGTCTAGTGAAGTCCGCGATTCATCGCAAGCTTATCCAGAAACTCAACCTCGATCGCCTGAACGAAATCAAGCGGGAGGATGTTCGCCGGGAAGTCGGACCGATCCTCGAAGCAATTCTCGCCGCGGAATCGACGCCAATGAACTTGCAGGAACGAGAGCGGCTGGCGCAGGAGGTGCTCGACGAGGTTTTCGGTCTCGGCCCGCTGGAACCACTCCTGGCCGATCCTTCGGTGTCCGACATCCTGGTGAACACATACAAGCAGGTCTACATCGAGCGTAGGGGAATGCTGGAACTGACGAATGTCCAGTTTCGTGACGACACCCACCTGATGAGCGTCATTGAACGGATTGTTTCCGCTATCGGGCGCCGGGTGGATGAATCTTCCCCCATGGTTGACGCCCGCCTTGCCGACGGCTCGCGCGTCAATGCCATCATTCCGCCGCTGGCGGTCGATGGCCCATGCCTCTCAATCCGGCGATTCGGGCGGGAACGATTGAATGCGGAGGATTTGGTCGCCAATAAGACTTTGACCCAGCCTATGCTGGACCTGCTGAAGGGGTGCGTAAAAGCACGTCTCAACATTCTTGTTTCAGGCGGCACCGGCGCCGGCAAGACGACGCTGCTCAATGTTCTGTCCTCTTTTATTTCCGACCGCGAACGAATCGTAACGATCGAGGACGCGGCCGAGTTGCAGCTTCACCAGGAACACGTCGTTCGGCTGGAAACCCGCCCATCCAACATCGAAGGCAAGGGCGCCATCCATCAGCGGCAGCTCATGATCAATTCGTTGCGAATGCGCCCCGACAGGATCATCGTGGGCGAAGTTCGTGGCGAGGAAGCGCTCGACATGCTGCAAGCAATGAACACCGGTCACGATGGATCGCTGACGACCGTGCACTCGAATTCCCCTCGCGATGCCCTCAGCCGGTTGGAAACCATGGTGGCGATGTCCAACCTCAACATTCCAACGGTTGCCATTCGCAGGCAGATCGCCTCGGCAATCGACGTGGTTGTCCAGGTCAGTCGTCTCAGCGACGGAACTCGCCGGGTAACGAACCTGGCAGAAATCACCGGCATGGAAAAAGAAATCGTGACCATGCAAGACATTTTTGTCTTTCAGAAACAGGGCATCCGGGAGAGCGGAGAGGTACTCGGCGAATTCGTGGCCACGGGTATCCGCCCCAAGTTCTCGGAGCGTCTGCTGGTCACCGGCATTCAGCTTGCCTCGTCCATGTTTGAACCACCGCGCGTTCACTAGGAAGTCGTTCATGGCAGCAACAAGTCTGCGTCACCAGCAACCAGTTTCCTTTCGGATTGGTTGGTTGAAAAGGAGTTCGCAATGGCGCTCATGATCTCCGTTCTCACGTTTGCGGTCGTTGCCGTAATCGTGCTTCTCATCTCGCTGCTTGCCTCGACGGACAACCGCCAGGACGTGATTCGTCGGCGGATGGAAGCGGTGATGAAGGCAGAGCGGCGCGGGGGCTCGCTTGGGCTGAAACTGCTTCGCGACGAGATGCTCAGCAGCGTTCCTCTGATCCACCGGTGGATGACCCGGTGGTCCTGGTTCGGGCGCTTCCAGATTTTTCTGACACAAGCTGGAATGAAGGTCAAACCAGGCAAATTCTTTCTGCTGTGCGGCGTGTTCGCTCTGACCGGCTACGTAATTGCGGCACACACGATTTCCCGATTTCCGGGTGCGCCGATTGCCGTGGGCGTGGTGGCTGGCGCGATGCCATTTGTGCTTGCCGCCTGGAAGCGCCGCAAGCGCCTGCGGAAGTTTGAAGAGCACTTCCCCGAAGCTCTGGATCTGCTTGGCCGCGCAGTTCGTGCCGGGCATGCTTTCACCACCGGCCTGGAAATGATCGGCAAGGAGACATCCGAGCCGATCGCCGGCGAATTCCGCAAGACGTTCGACGAGCAGAATTTTGGCATACCCATCCGCGACGCACTCCTCAACCTGGCGGAGCGGGTCCCTTTGATCGACGTCCGGTTCTTTGTTACGGCCCTGCTGGTTCAGCGCGAGACGGGCGGAAACCTGGCGGAGATTCTTGACGGACTGTCGCGCGTGATCCGCGAGCGTTTCAGGCTGTATCGCGAAGTAAGCGTGAAGACGGCCCAGGGCAAATTGACAGCCGGAATTCTCATCGCCCTGCCTCCGGTCATGATGTGCCTCCTCGGGATTATCAACCCGGCGTACGTGCGGGTGCTTTTCGAGGATCACAGAGGCTTGATAGCTCTTGCGATTGCGGTGGTGAACCAGTGCATCGGTTCCGTCATCATCTGGAAGATCATTCACATAGAGGTCTGAGGAAGGGCAAGGAGAAAAGAACATGCTGTGGACCTTAACAACAATCACGTTTCTCGCCATCGTTGGGATTTCCGCGGCCTTGCTCTATGCCTTCGCTCCCAGCGGGGTGGGCGTCGCGGGACGATTGTCGCGGTTCCTGAGACCCTCCGCGGCGGCGGCGGCCGACAAGACAGGATTCGTGGAAAAACATACGGGGAAAGTCGGCGGCACTCTGGTTTCGCTCGGCAAGTTCTTGCCGGCGAATTCAGGAAGGGAATCGTCCTCGCGGCTCCTCGTGATTCGAGCAGGCTACCGCAGCCCGAACGCAATGTTTGTGGTGAGGGGCGTCAAAGTGCTGCTGCCCATCGCACTTGTTGCCTTGGTGTTTGCGTCCGGAATCTATCGCAGTAATCCGGTCATGTTCCCGCTGATGGCGGTGATCGTGGGCTATCTCTTGCCGGAGCTTTGGCTTGGCTGGCGGGTCCGCTCACGCCAACATCGGCTGCGGAAGGGGCTTCCCGATGCTCTGGATTTACTCGTCATCTGCATTGAAGCCGGGCTTGGCTTGGATCAAGCTCTCTTGCGAGTCTCGCAGGAATTGCACATTACTCACCGCGAGCTCAGCGAGGAACTGCAGTTGGTGAATCTCGAGATGCGTCTCGGCAAGACCCGCATTGACGCTCTCCGGGAACTGGCGCGGCGGACCGGCTTGGACGACATCAAGGCGCTTGTTGCCATGTTGATCCAGACGGAACGCTTTGGCACCAGTATTGCCCAATCGCTTCGCGTGCACGCGGACGATCTGCGGGTGCGGCGTCGTCAACGCGCTGAGGAAATGGGCGCCAAGACAAGCGTCAAAATGGTGCCGCCGCTCGTGTTCTTCATTTTTCCCGCTTTGATGGTCGTAATCCTCGGCCCTGCGGTAATCACTTTGTTGCGGCAACTGATGCCTGTCCTTAAGTAGCTCAGGGACTTGCTGGCCGTAAAACCACAACCTCGGTAGAAAACAGGAAATCGCAAGGAGAAAAAAATGGACGGCGTAATGGCAATTCGGCTTGTATCGGGTGTACTCGCGATCATAGTTCTAGCGGTCATCGTAATGCGGCGCAGGCAGAAGGCACTCGAGTAAGCGCCTGCTGCTGGTTGACAAGTTTTCTAAGAACCCGTCGACAGAAGGTGGAATAGGATCCATGGCGAATGGTGTGCAAGATCGGCTCGTATACGTTTACAACCAAACGCGAGAAACTTTTGTGGCCACTGAGGTAACCGTCGCCAACAACTATTTACTCCGTCTTGTCGGGCTATTAGGGAAAACCGCACGGTGGGCGCAACCGGGGAGGGGTCTGTGGATCGTTCCTTGCCGAGGCGTCCACACTCTAGGAATGATGTTTCCAATCGACCTGGTTTTTCTCAACAGGGAAAAGCGGGTGATTCACATCGAAGAGTATGTTCGCCCCTTTCGTATTTCGAAGGTGTTTCGAAAAGCGGCCAGCGTGCTGGAACTCCCCGTGCATACGATCTATCGCAGCGGAACACGCGAAGGAGATTGCCTCGAAATCGCCTGGTTGCGAAATGAGCGCACGGAAAACAATCCAATCGTCTCGGGACGGGTCGAATTCCAAGGTAAGTATGACCGCCGCGAGGCTTCGAGGCCGGCCGACGGCGTTGGCAGAGAGCAAGAAAGAAGCGACCGGATCGCGTAGGCAAGAGCATCCCAGTCCGGTGACTTCTCTCGTCCACACTGTGCGGCTCTATAAAAATTCCCCGGGTTTGCCACCCCGGGATTTTTCGCTTCCGTGCCGACTCACTTGCGAACGGAAAATTTGTAGATAATCTTCCCGCTGTACCATTCACCGGGGTCCAGCCGCGTGCTGGGCCACTGCGGTTTGTTCACCGAATCCGGAAAATGCTGTGGCTCCAGACAGAAGCCGTTGCGCAGGCTATAAATTTTGCCGCCCTTGCCGACGTCGCGCGGCACCTTGCCCTCAAGGAAATTGCCCGAATAGAATTGCACGCCCGGCTCCGTCGTAAAGACCTCGAGGACACGGCCGGTCTTCGGTTCACGCACCCGCGCCGCCAGGCTGAGTTCCGATCCAGTCTTGTTCAACACGTAGTTGACGTCATATCCGGGGCCGTATTTCAACTGGTCATAGTCCTGGTTGATGCGGGAGCCAATCGCTTTCGGCTCGCGAAAGTCCATCGGCGTGCCCGTGACCGAACGGAACTCGCCGGTGGTGATCAGCGTTGCGTCCACCGGAGTAATCCTGTCTGAGCTGATCATCAGTTCGTGACCCAGGATATCGCCATTTCCCTGGCCGGCCAGATTGAAGAAAACATGGCTGGTGAAGTTCACTACCGTTGGCTTGTCCACCGCCACCGCATCGTAGGAAATGACGAGTGAGTTGTCGTCGGTGACGCTGTAGACTACGCGCGACATCAGCGTGCCGGGAAAATTCTCCTCGCCGTCCTTGTAGATGTAAGTCATCTGGACCGAGCTGTCGTTCAACTGCTTGGCGTCAAACACGACGAATCGCGAGCCCTTTTCCCCGCCATGTAATGTATTCGGCGGGTTATTGATGGCGAGCTGGTATTGCTTGCCGTTCAGGGTAAACTTGCCCTTCGCAATGCGATTGGCGTATCGTCCGACGAAGGCATTCATCGAACCCTGGCCGTTTACTACCTGATCGATCGACTCGTAGCCCAGGGCCACGTCGCCCAGTTTGCCGGTGCGGTCTGGAACAACGATCTGTTCGACCCGGGCCCCATAGTTCGTGATCCGGACAATCATGCCCTTGTTGTTCTTGATGGTGTAAAGATCGACATGTTTTCCGTCGATCTCCTTCTGGAATTTCGCGCGGTCGAGTTCGACATAGGATTGGTCGCCGTTGGCCGGAGCCGCGAACCCCGACTCCGAAACGGCGATCAACAAGAACACCGTGCAAAGAGTTCGTAGAATTGTGTTCCGATCCATTCCTGTCTCCCTGTGGATGATCTGGCTTGAATTTGGGCGGCAGACTCTGCTGCGAGGCGGCCAGATCACCTGACATATTACTCTTTGAAGATTTGTGATGAAAATTTTGCTTAAGCATTTAGCGGAGCAGGCCCGGCAGGAAAGCCACTGGGGCGCACATAGGTCGCACTCACATCGAGAATACAACCCGTGCAAAGGCTCAAAATGGTGTGCGGAGAAAGGCGTGGAAACACTGAGGACAATCGTTTGAAATAAGAACGGAATTAATTCGGACTATGATGACAGCAATGAATTGCCCGGGGCCAGGATGGTTTTCAGTAGTATTGACGGGGTAATGGAGGCAAGTTTTGGCAATCGACACCGGTTCGAATATCAGCGTCAGTTCTGACAGTACGCGCAAAGAGCCCCCCAGGTTTTTCCGCCGCTTGTTGCTCAAGTTCCAGCAGTTGCGGAACAAGGATATCCGCGCCTTGTGCACGCAACTGCTTTCCGAACGCGGCGAGGCATCGCAAACCGTGCTGGCACAAGAGTTGATCAGCACCTATGAAACGTTGAATGACGAGCAGAGGCTGGAATTCTTCGAAATACTGAGCCGGGAATTCGGGACGAATGAAGCTGTCCTTTGCGGTCTTGCGGGCGATTATCAGCAGTCGCCAAGTGTTGCGACCTACCAGGCGCTTGCCGCCGCCATGGAATCGCCCCGGCAGAAATTGTTTCTACGCATGAACACCGCGCCACATGGGATGGAGACCCTGGTCACCATGCGCGCGCATGTCGGGCGGTTGTTAAGGAAACATCCCGAGCTCGGACCGCTGGATGCAGATCTCAAGTATCTGTTTGGCTTGTGGTTCAATCGGGGCTTTCTTCGGCTGGAGCGCATTGGCTGGCACACGTCTGCCCTGATCCTGGAGAAACTGATCGAATATGAATCCGTCCACGAGATCAACGGGTGGCCAGACCTGCGGCGACGCCTGGCGCCGGACCGGCGCTGCTTTGCATTTTTCCATCCGGCTCTGATAGATGAGCCGATTATCTTCGTCGAAATCGCGCTTACCAAAGGTCTGGTTGGCGAACTCGATCCATTGCTGGATCTGAACGCGCCGGTGCTGGCTCCTGAAGAGGCCGACACAGCGACCTTTTATTCCATTAGTAATTGCCTGAATGGCCTGCGTGGCATCTCGTTCGGCAACTTCCTGATCAAGCAGGTGGTGGTGGAGCTGGGAAACGAACTGCCAGGACTGAAGCTTTACACCACGCTCTCGCCGTTGCCGCGTTTTGCAAGTGCCCTGCGCGACAACAGCAACGCCGAGGGCTTCACCCGCGAGCGGCTCTCTCGCCTGTTGGGTGAATATGCGGCAAAACTGGTGGAGGAGGCGAAAAAGCCTGACCCGGTCGACGCTCTTTACTACCTGCTGGAGGACCCGCTTTCTCACCGCGACGTACTTGCCAGGCCCCTCCACAGGTTGGCACTGGCTTATCTCACCCAATCGCGAGTGAAGGGCCACCTTGTTGATCCGGTTGCCAGGTTTCATCTTTCGAACGGCGCCCGCTTGGAGCGCATTAATCGCTTCGGCAATGCACGGTCTTATGGTCTCAGCGATTCTTTCGGGCTCATGGCAAACTACCGGTATGTGCCCGAGGAATTCGAAGAGAATCATGAGGGCTTCGTTTGTGAAGGAAAAATCAGCGTCTCTAAGCAGTTGTTGCAAGAGTATAGAACCGTGGCGGGGCTGTGGTCGGAACCCAAGCCCGGCAAAGCTCGTGCCACCATAGCACGCAATTCCAGAGAGTAATTGTCACATTGCCAGTTGCGAGAACCGCCCGTGCTTGTAGCCATAACTGCTGATTTCAGCGGTCCCCAGTTGAAGCATGGTTCAACTAACGTGCAGTAGGGCCCAAACGGGTGTAGAATCTTGCCGTTGTCGAAGCCGCAAGGAACTGCCGGTCTATGCTTAGGAGGCGTAGTGAGATGAAAACAACCGCGTCATTGAAGACTATGATGGTACTTTGTCTGTTAGCTACGTTAGTTCCGAGTGTGTTTGCGTCTTCGGACAATACAGCTCCTGATTCTGCTAAGAGCATAGAAATACTCACAACAGAAAAAAGTATCCAGGAAATACACAATGATTTAGTCGCCGGTCGTTATACGTCACATGATCTGGTGATTGCCTACATGAAGCGTATTGCCGCGCTGGACAAGGATGGTCCTAAGCTCAACAGCATTCTGGAATTGAACCCGGAAGCGCTCCTGCTGGCCGATGCGTGTGATGCGGAGCGCCGGGCAGGCAAGGCTCATGGTCTGTTGCACGGTATCCCTGTATTGATAAAAGATAATATTGATACCGCAGATATGATGCATACATCCGCCGGCTCATTGGCGTTGAAAGATCACTATGCGAGTAAAGACTCCTTTGTAGCTCAGCGTCTGCGTCAAGCCGGAGCAATCATTTTTGGAAAGACCAATATGACCGAATGGGCCAATTGGATGTCGACCAAAATGCCGGGCGGCTACAGCTCGCTGGGCGGGCAAGTACTTAGCGCTTATGACCCTGGTTTCCCTGTTCGCGGTTCCAGCACCGGTTCAGCCGTTGCTATGTCCGCAAATTTTGCTGCCGCAGCGGTGGGGACTGAAACTTCCGGGTCTATCGTTCACCCTGCCTATTGGGCGTCCGTTGTTGGTATTAAACCGACTGTGGGCCTGATAAGTCGTAGCGGCATAGTTCCACTTGCGACGAGCCAAGACACGGCTGGACCTATAGCGCGCACGGTAGCTGATGCTGCTGTGATGCTGAATGCCTTAGCCGGTGTTGATCCAGCAGATCCGGCCACGTTAGCCGCAGCCGGTAGAATTCCAAAAGACTATACAGTCTTTTTAAAGAGGGATGGATTACGGGGCTCGCATATTGGCGTGAGCCGGCAGCTCTTCGGTCAAATGAGTGATGAACAGGTAATACTATTTGACAGGGTGCTGAAGGAGATGAAGGATGCCGGTGCGACGATTATTGACCCAGTAGTAATGCCAATAGATGAATTGCTGGGAAGCAACTGGCAAGACAGCAAAACCATGCTGTACGAGTTTAAGCCGGCCATCAACAATTACCTAAAGGGCATCGAGCCGTATATCCCTATTCACTCTCTTAGCGATGTTATTGCTTTTAACAATCAAGATGCGGAAAAACGCGCACGCTATGGTCAAAATATATTAGAAAAAGCGGACATGACTAGCGGGACATTAGCTGAGCCAGAATATATTCAAGAGCACATGCGTGACATGCGTCTTACTCGCGGCGCCATAGATTATGCGCTCCGCAAATATAACCTGGATGCGATTATCTTCCCCCCTCTGAATAACACGATGATAAGCGGCGTTATTCTTGAAGCCAGAGCCGGTTACCCTGCCATAGTTTTGCCGGCAGGCTACTCAAAAGATGGCAAGCCGTTCGCTATTATGTTGGCAGCCTCGGCTTGGCAGGAGCCAAAGCTGATTTCTTTGGGTTATGCTTATGAACAGCAAACTCATCATCGTCAGCCTCCTGCACTCCCTATAGTGCATTGAAATAGAAATCAAGAATACAATGTGACAGCCGACGTGTTTAGGCTGTCATTTTTGTTGATGAATTTCATGGCTCGAGTCGATGATCTTCATGGTCAGGCCCCTTCATTTCCTGCCCGATGACCCGAAGCCTCCGGTGTTGCGGCTCGACTGCGTCAGCTCTTCGACTGTTTCCACAGGCGTGGTCAGCATCGGATAAGGAATGAGATTCGCGAGCTTATCGCCGGCATGAATTTCGGCGTCCAGTTCACCAAGGTTCTCGACCAGAACTTTGATTTCGCCGCGGTAACCGGCGTCGATGACACCCCCGGTGAGCGCCAGGCGGCGCGCGGCCATCGACGACTTGTCGCGCAACAGAGCCCCCAGCGGTTCGCCCGAAGCCGTGGTCAGTTCGATGGCGATACCGGTGGGCACGACGGCATTCCCTCGCGAGGCGATGGTCACGTCTTCGGCGGCGTAGATGTCGTAGCCCAGGTCTTCACCCGGGTGCGCAATCGTCGGCGCCTTGGCGCCAGGCCGGAGCAATTTCACTTTTAGCATTAGAAAAATGTATCAGCCGTCGGCGCCGCTTCATAGAGCCTTCCACAATCGGTATACCCGCTTGGATGCACACCAGCAAGCGCCAAGCGTCTGCCGGGGATCCCCGCGCGCCCGGCTCCTTTGCGGCGTATACCTTCTGCGAATACGGTCCTGGCACGTTCGTTCCGTCCGGGTGCGGGTTCCAGATCGTTCGTCGAAAACAGTATGCCAGCGCCAGATTGTCGCAAAATGCCTGCCTGTTTAGTTGGCAGCAGCGGGCGGGCTGTGCGAAACTTCCAGACGGCAACTCAACCAATCAGAATCGACTGAAAGAGCGGCGGAGGAGGCGTGTGCCGTGGCAACTGAGAGCGTGAAGGAAGCAAAGGCGTCAGCTACTACCCCGGAGAAGAAGGCGGGAGGGTTCGAGGCCTGGGGAAAAAAATGGGGGCTACTGCTTTCTTTGATTGTGGGAACCGCGATTTGGTTGACGCCGATTGCCAACATTAACGTCACCCAACACAAGATGCTGGCGATCTTTGGCGGCGCGGTTGCGGTGTGGGTCACGATGGGTGTCAATTTCGCCGTCAGCATCTTCATCATGATCTGTTTCCTGTACTTTTGGGTCGGGAACGGCACCGGGGCGGTGAAGAATGGGACGCTCGTACGCAGCACCGACTTCGTGCTGTCGGGCTTTTCCGCGGCATCGTTGTGGCTCATCGTTACCGGATTTGTGATTTCGATCGCAATGGTCAAAACCGGAGTTGCCAGAAGACTTCTGCTGCACGTGGTGCGCGGCATTGGCAAGACGCCGTTGAGGGCCATCATGGCGGGTTCGATCACCACCTTGCTGGTTTCGCCTTTTACCCCGAGCAACACCGCCAGATCGCTGGCCATGGTTCCGGTGGTGGAAGGCTTGGCCGAAACCTACAAGGTGAAGGCCGGGGAGAGTAACTTCGGCAAGGCGCTGGCACTCTCGCAGGCCTTTGCCAACAACATTACCGGCTCCGCGTTTCTGACCGCCACCATTCCCAATACGATGTTTATCGCCACCATCATCGCGGCCAGCGGCCCATCGAAATACACCAGCTGGGCGTATTGGGCGATGGCTGCGGCGCCCACCAACATCATTCTGCTGCTACTGATGTGCTGGTTCCTGACCAAAATGTACCCGCCGGAGATGAAGGAGATCACAGGTGGCATCCAGCGGATCAACGTGGACCTGATCGCTCTGGGGCCGATAACCGCGCCGGAAAAAAGGGCCGTTACCTTCTTCCTGCTCGCCATCATTCTGTGGTCCACCGACCAGCTCCATCATCTGAACCCAACGATGATTGCCTTCGTCATCTCGTCGCTGATCTTCCTGCCGCGTCCGATCGGTGTGCTGGAATGGCGAGACGCGCAATACTCGCTGCCATGGGAACTCTTCGTGTACGTCGGTGGGGTCACCACCATGGCAAACTGCCTGGCGCAGACCAAGGCTGTGGACGTCATCATCAAGATGGCGTTCGCCTCGCTCGGCTTGAAGGACGTTTCTTACTTCTGGCTGCTGATGCTGCTGATCGGATTCAGCATTTTCAGTCACGTCATCTGGTCGACCACGACCTCGATGACCGGAGTCATGGCGCCCATCTATATCGGCATCGCGCAGTCGTTGGGATTCGATATCGCCAGGTTCTGCCTGCCATTGGCCATCATGATGGCCTATGCGTTGTTTTTGCCGTTTAACACCACCGGCAACCTGATCTTCATGCAGACCGGGCATTACAAGTCGAACGACCTGCTGCGGGCAGCCATTCCGATCGGAATCGGGATCTGGCTTGCATGGATCATCACCGCCTTGACCTGGTGGAAATGGATAGGGCTGATGTAGACGGTGGCACCGGCCCCAATCAGGTTTTTCGTCATCACAGATAGCAATCAAGGAAGGAACATGATTAAAGAAAACAAAGTCAAGAAAATGCTCAAGGAAGGCAAGAGCGTGATCGGAACTTTCGTCAAGATGACCGACCCGTGCACGGTGGAGCTGATTACCAATGCCGGGTTCGATGTCATCGTCATCGACAACGAGCACACATCGATGAGCAAGGAAACGATGGTGAACCTTATCCGCTGCGCCGATGCCACCGGGATCGTGCCCACCGTAAGGGTGCGGGAAAACAGCCGGGCGCAGATCCTGCAAGCTCTGGATGCGGGATCGTTCGGCGTCATGGTGCCGGAAACCAGCACCAAGGCAGAAGTCGAACTCGTCGTATCGCGGGCGAAATACGCTCCGCGCGGAAATCGCGGCTACTCGGCCAGCCAGCGTTCAGCCAACTACGGCAATATGAATCCCAAGGAATACTCCGAGCTGGAGAACGCGAATACGATGGTGGTCGTCTACTGCGAAACGGCGGAGGCGATCAAGAACCTCGACGAAATGCTCTCCGTCGAAGGCGTGGATGTCATGTTCGTCGGCCCGTTCGATCTGACGCAGGCGCTGGGAGTCATCGGCGAACCGAATCATCCCAAGGTGCTGGAAGCGATCGACATGATCTGCAAAAAGACGCGCGCCGCGGGCAAGGCCGCCGGCATCATCGCCGCCAACGCCGAAAGCGCCAGGAAGCTGATCGGGCAGGGATTCCAGTACATCATCGTGGGCTCCGATCAGGCCTTCATCCAGAACATGGGCAAGAAACTGATCAAGGACATCAAGGGCTAAAACAGTTCTCTTGTTGGCGTAGCCTCCATGAGTCCATTTCCCTGGAATGGCGTCATCCTGAGGAGAGCGAAGCGAAGCCGAAGGATCTGCATTTCTCATGCTTCAGCAAAAGCAGATCCTTCGCGCTCCGATAAGTTGTCGGCCCCAATCAATCCCTACAGGAGGCTGGCCACCACGACGCGGCGGCCGATGATCTGGTAATTTCCCTCGATCACGATGCGAATCGCATCCGTGTAGGCTTTGTGTTCCTGCTCCAGGATGCGCGCGGCTAACGTGTGCTCGTCGTCGTCCGGCAGCACCGGCACGGCGCGCTGCACGATGATCGGCCCGTGGTCGAGGTGCTCGTCGACGAAATGGACGCTGCAGCCGCTGATTTGTACGCCGTAGTCAAAGGCCTGCTTTTGAGCTTCCAGTCCGGGAAATGCGGGCAGCAGAGATGGATGGATGTTGAGAATGCGTTGCGGGAACTGCTGAATGAACCAGGGCGACAGCAGCCGCATGTAGCCGGCGAGGACGACCAGATCGACGCTCGCCTGGCGCAGCGCGGCCACCACATCGCGGTCGTGCTCTTCCCGCTGGCGGCCTTTGCTGGGGATGACCAGCGCATTGAGCCTGCGCCGGCGGGCGGTTTCAATGCCGCCGGCATCGGCGCGGTTCGAGATGACGATGGAGATCTTCGCCGCGAGGCGGCCGGCATCGATGTTGTCGGCGATGGCCTCGAAATTGGAGCCGCGGCCGGAGAGAAGAATGCCGAGATTCATAAATGCAGTCATGCCTTCTTAGAGCGGTTCCCGAGTTGCTGTATCCCGCCGAACAACGTCATTCCGAGCGAGCGCCGCTTACGGCGCGAGTCGAGGAATCTTTTGTTTTGCTTTGCCGCAGGAAAACACAAGATCCCTCCACTCCGTGCCCGAACAGTTTCTTGCTCATCAAGTGCCGTGTCGGGTAGGCAGCGTGGCTGCTCCGGCTGCTGGCGCTCGGCACTTCGGTCGGGATGACGCCTCCGATGTTGACTTGCCGGGCGACTACACCTTGTTTGTTCTTGGCTCTCCGCGGAAGAAGAACCAATTGCCCGCAACCATGAACCGCTTTACGTGTACTGTACTTTGCGGTCGCCCTTGACGATACGGCCGATCACGTGCGCCTTTTCGCCGATGCGTTCGAGGATGCCCTGAACCTTCTTGAACTTCTTGGGCGAGACGACCAGCAGCATGCCGATTCCCATGTTGAAGGTGCGCATCATCTCCGCGGGCTCGATGTTGCCCAGCTTTCGCAGGTGCTCGAAGATCGGCAAGATGGGCCACGTCCCCATTTCGACGAGTGCGCCGGTTCCTTTGGGCAACACGCGGGGCAGATTATCGGTGATGCCTCCGCCGGTGATGTGCGCCATGGCGCTGATGGTATCGGCTTCGATGAGGCGGCGAAGAATCGGCCAGTAACTGCGATGCTGCTTCATCAGTTCGTTGCCGATCTTGCCCTTGATCTCGTTGACGTAAGACTCGGGCGAGTATCCGGCAAGGGAAAACAGCAACTTGCGGGCGAGCGAGTAGCCGTTCGTGTGCAGTCCGTTGGAAGGCAAGCCCAACAGGATATCGCCCACCTCCACGGCTTTGCCGGTGATGATGCGGTCGCGCTCGACGACGCCGACGATGAACCCGGCCAGATCGTATTCCTGCGGCGGATAAAAGCCCGGCATCTCGGCCGTTTCGCCGCCGATGAGCGCGCAGCCATTATGCTTGCAGGCCTCGGCCACTCCGCCCACGATCCTTTCGGCCACTTCCGGGTCGAGCTTGCCGACAGCCAGGTAGTCCATGAAGAAAAGCGGGGTTGCGCCCTGCACGACGATGTCGTTGACGCAGTGATTCACCAGGTCGCCACCAATGGTGTGGTGCAGGTTCATCTCGAAGGCAAGCTTCAACTTGGTGCCGACGCCGTCGACACTGGAGACGAGGACGGGATCCTTGAATTTCTTCTTGTCGACCTGATACAGGCCGCCGAATCCGCCAATTTCGCTCAGTACGTTCTTGTTGAACGTGCGGTGAGCCAAATATTTAATGCGTTGCTTGGTGCGATTGGCTCGCTCAATGTCGACGCCGGCGTCGGCGTAAGTGAAGCTTTTCTGTTCCTGTTCCATGCTCTGCGCCAAGCCAACTTCCGGGTGCTCAAGAGTTTGAACGGAAATTGTACCATTGTCTCAGCAGCTTTCGATGCGCCGGCAATCAGCAGAGCTGACGCTGGCGCCGTGGACGACGCCCGATGGGACGATTTCAGGCTGCTGGCAACGATCCCCGGGGTATCCCTGCTTCTCCAACGGCTGCTTGCCGCAATCACGTTCATCGGCGGTCGGAAACTATTTGGCCGAGGCGGCTTTCGCGGGCGGCGCGGGCGCGCTAATGATGACCACCGAGTCGGCGCGAGCGAAATGCGGCTGCATGTTTTGCATTTCGAGTTTCATCATGTCGAGCTCGAGCTTTGTGCCGTTCACGCGCACCACGCAATAGTGGTAGGTGGGGCCGGTCTGCCGGTATCCATCCCCCGGCTTACGCAAGATAGAGTACGGGGTCGCGCCGCCGCCTCCGGTCACAATGTAGGTCACGCCATGGTGCTCGTAGCGTTCGTAGTTATGGACGTGACCGCTAAAGACAATGAAGTGCGGGCGGGTCTTGAGTTGGCGTTCTTCCAGCATTTTCGCCAGCGCCTGCTCGGAAGCGCGCGCCGTATGACCGCCCCCTCCCAAGAAACCCTCCTTGGAATTGGTGTAAGGCGGGTGGTGCAGCATGAAGAAGACAAAAGCAATGTCGTTGGGGAGGTGATCGAGTTGGCCGGCCAGCCACTGTCCCTGCGCACCGGTTGTCTCGTCTTGCGAGCTGTCCAAAATCAGCGTGAGTGTGTTGCCGGCCCGCACGGAATAATAGCGGCTGTTTTTCAGTTCAGGAAAGCGCTGGAAGTAATTCCGCAAACCGGCCGTTGGATCTTTGTAAAGCTCGTGATTGCCGATGGTGGGGAAAACAGGCAGTTTCGCATCCGCCCAAGGCTTGGTTTCGGCGTCCCAGATGGCCCAGTCGGCGGGGTTATCACCCTGCAGAACCAGGTCGCCGCTGACAAGAATAAATCTCGGGTTGAGGGATGCGATCTGGCTGACCAGGGCCCTGCGAACTTCCGCATTGCTGGGCGCGACGTTGGCGGGATTGGTGAACCTGATGTCGCCGTAGGCGACGAACTGGAAAGGCCCGTTGACTGCGACCTCCAGCGCCGCCTCTGCCCCAGCATTCGCAACCACGGCGCGTGGCGGGGACCCCGCGGGTTGCTGGCCCCAGCCGGGGGTGACGGAAAGGAACAAGCCGATAAACAGTAGCGGGACGACAAAGAGATTGCGCATGGATTTTTGATGCCGCAGGCGGGTAGAAGGGTCAGAGTCCGCCAATGACCGTGTCACAATTGACATATATAGAGTAAATTCTTGAAAACACAAGGGCAATGCGCACTGTGCGAGCGGCCCCCGGGATGATACTCTGAGACAGACAGAAGCGAACAACCTGGTTGTTTTTGACGACTGCGGTTTAGCTATCCACCGCATGGCAGCAGCCGGATAGCCTAACGCAGTTTCCCCACGAGGAGGGAAGGTGGCCGTAACACAGGACGATGCAATTCGTCACGCTGTGGTGTTGACCGCAAGAAGCGATGTTTTTCGCGATTCCTTTCTTGTTCGAATTCAAAAGCTTTGGTTCGCAGCCTGTTGCCATCGATTCAATCATAAATACATTTTTCATTTCGCAAGGTGAGGTCTCATGACTCCTGTTGGAAAAGCTGTTGGAAAAGCCATCGGAAAAGCGGTTGGGAAAGGGCTGCCTGTCACGGACCCGGCGCATGATGTACTGCGGCCGGACGTGCATCCCCTGGATCCAATCTTTAAACCTCAAAGCGTCGCCCTGATCGGCGCCTCAGAACGTTCCGGAAGCGTGGGGCGCAACGTCCTCTGGAACCTGTTAAGCAGTCCGTTTGGCGGGACTCTTTATCCAGTGAATCCCAAGCGGTCTAATATTCTCGGCATTCGCACGTATCCCTCGTTGACGGATTTGCCGGAAGTGGTTGATCTGGTGGTTATCACGACGCCGGCGGAAAGTGTTCCGCCCCTGATCAAGGAAGCGGTCGGGCTTGGCATCCCCGCGGCCATCGTGATTTCAGCCGGGTTCAAGGAAGTCGGCGAGGCCGGCAAGAAGCTGGAAGCCGAGATCATGGACACGATCCGCGGCAAGATGCGCCTGATCGGTCCAAACTGCCTCGGCGTGATGAACCCGATCATGGGTTTGAACGCAACGTTCGCCACCACCATTGCGCGGCCCGGCAACGTGGCTTTCATCAGCCAGAGCGGCGCACTGTGTACGGCGGTTCTGGATTGGAGTTTGAAGGAGAACGTCGGCTTCAGTTCGTTCGTCTCGATCGGCTCCATGCTGGACGTGAACTGGGGCGACTTGATCGACTACTTCGGCAATGACCCCCGCACCAACAGCATCGTGATTTACATGGAGTCGATCGGCGATGCACGTTCCTTCCTTTCGGCGGCGCGCGAAGTCTCGCTGACCAAGCCGATCATCGTGATCAAGGCGGGACGCACGGCTGCCGCGGCCAAAGCGGCGGCATCGCATACCGGCTCGTTGACGGGCAGCGACGATGTGCTGGAAGCGGCTTTTCGGCGCACCGGCGTACTGCGCGTCAACTCGATCGGCGACATCTTCTACGTGACGGATGTGCTGGCCAAGCAACCGCGGCCCAAGGGTAACCGGCTCTGCATCATCACCAATGCCGGCGGTCCTGGCGTGCTCTCTACCGATGCGCTGATCTTCGGTGGCGGGGAATTGGCGGAGCTTTCGCCGCAAACCATCGAAGAGTTCAACAAGGTATTACCTTCCGCCTGGAGCCGCGGTAACCCGGTGGACATCCTCGGCGATGCGGAGCCGGAACGCTACGTGAAGGCACTCGAAATCGCCGCCAAGGACCCCAGCATCGATGGCATGTTGATCGTGTTAACCCCGCAAGGCATGACGAATCCGACGCAGATTGCCGAACAGCTGCGCCCGTTCGCCAAGAGCCTGGGAAAGCCGGTGTTGGCCAGTTGGATGGGCGGAAACAACGTTCAGGCCGGCGTGGAAATCCTTAACCAGGCGGGCATTCCGACCTTTGCATTCCCGGATACGGCGACCGGCGCCTTCAACTACATGTGGAAGTACTCGTACAACCTCAAGGGCATCTACGAGACTCCGCAAATGGGCTCGGAGGATAGCGGTCCCGACCGCCCGAAGGCGGCCGAGATCATCAACTCGGTTCGCAATTCCGGCCGCACAATCCTGACCGAATACGAATCGAAGAAACTGCTGGAAGCCTACTGTATCCCGACGGTTCCGACCGAGATCGCCCTCAGCAAGCAAGAGGCGATCGCGATTGCAAACCGGATGGGTTATCCGATCGTGTTGAAGCTGCACTCGCTGACCATCAGCCACAAGACCGATGTGGGTGGAGTGCTGTTGAACCTGCGCGACGCGGATGCCGTCGGCAAGGCTTTCGAGGGCATCAAGCAGTCGGTGACCGAGAAGGCTGGCGCCGAGCACTTCCAGGGCGTGACCGTGCAGCCGATGGCGAAGCTTGAGGGCTACGAGATCATCCTCGGCTCGAGCATCGATTCGCAGTTCGGCCCGGTTCTGCTGTTTGGAACGGGCGGACAGTTGGTTGAGGTTTTCAAGGACAAGTCTCTGGCTCTGCCGCCGCTGAACAGCACCCTGGCTATGCGCATGATGGAGCAGACCAAGATCTTCAAGGCCTTGAAGGGTGTCCGCGGGCGCAAACCGGTGGACATGCTGGCTCTGGCGACCTTGATGGTGCGCTTCAGTGAACTGGTCGTCGAACAGCCGTGGATCAAGGAGATCGACATCAATCCACTGCTGGCCTCGCCCGAACGGTTGCTGGCACTGGATGCGCGCGTGGTGGTTCACGGACTTGAGGTGGCGGAAGATAAGCTGCCTAAGGCGGCGATCCGCTCGTATCCAGTGCAGTACGTGAACGAATGGACGATGAAGAACGGCGAAAAGGTGGTGATCCGGCCGATTCGTCCGGAAGACGAGCCGCTGATTGTCGATTTCCATGAGAAGCTGTCGGAGCGTTCGGTCTATATGCGCTACTTCCAGCCGTTGAAGCTCAGTCAGCGCACCGCGCATGAACGCCTGACCCGCATCTGCTTCATCGACTATGACCGTGAGCTGGCGCTGGTGGTGGAACACAAGAAGCCGGACGGCAACCGTGAGATCATCTCGGTATCGCGCATGAGCAAGCTGCATGGCCGCAACGAGGCCGAGTTGGCAGTGATCGTGCGCGACGAGTTCCAGGCCAAGGGCCTGGGCACGGAACTCTACCGGCAGATGGTGCTCATCGCCAGAGACGAGAAGCTTTCCAAGGTCAACGCCGTAATGCTTGGCGAGAACCGCGAGATGCGCTCGATGGTGCAGAAGCTGGGCTTCAAGGTGAAAACGGACATGGAGGATAACCTGGTCGAGGCGGAACTGGCGCTGATGTAGTACCCCAACAGACGCATCTAGGACGGCGGCTTCGGTCGCCGCCTTACTTGCATTATGTTGAGCGGTATAACTATGAATCGCACTGGCGCGCAGCAGGAAAGGATTCCGGGGTGCGATTCCAATGCTGCTTCTGCGGCAAGACGATTAAGAAAGCCGGTCCAGACGCCGGATTGTTGGCATACACAACTTGCTTCGACGGCGAACGCTCACGGCAGTTCACGCAAAGCCTGTTCTGCCATGTCGAATGCCTGCGTGCCGCCCTGTATCCGGGCACTTACCTGGATGTGCCGGACGACTTGCTGGATTCGGATGAGGACAAGGTCAACTAGAGCAATTCCGGGGTTGGTGTATCCCTGATATCACCGCCGGGCGTTAACTTCACCCCGGCAAACGCCAAAAGCAGCGTTTGCCGGGGACCCCGAACGCCCGGCTCTTTCCGGGACATACCTTCCGCGAATCCGGTCTAGCCGCCGGCTAACCTGTTTCCGCCCTAATCCGTCGATAAGCTAACGAACAGGCGGGGGCAAGGGTGGTTTTGGAAACTCAGTTGATTCTAGCCGACCAATGCGGCCCCAGCGGAGGTGGTAAACCTCGACTGAAGCCACGTCAG